>Ga0335078_10012434_pt1 | contig 12623 bp, 9 predicted proteins | sample Lox_Sample_32_FD_206711 | JGI IMG/M metagenome (GOLD analysis project Ga0335078, IMG submission 206711) | Soil microbial communities from Loxahatchee National Wildlife Refuge, Florida, United States - Lox_Sample_3.2 | ecosystem: Environmental > Terrestrial > Soil > Wetlands | place: USA: Florida... | reverse complement strand
GGCCATTTATCTCAGCGGCTGGCAGGTCGCGGCCGATGCTAACAACTCTGGCCACATGTATCCGGATCAGAGCTTATACCCTGCCGACAGCGTTCCCAATGTGGCGCGTCGCATCAACAACGCGCTGATGCGCGCCGACCAGGTCCACCACATGGATGGAAAGAATGGCGTCTATTGGATGGCTCCTATCGTGGCCGACGCCGAAGCCGGGTTCGGCGGCTCACTGAACGCCTTCGAATTGATGAAGCAAATGATCGAGGCCGGCGCGTCCTGCGTCCATTTCGAAGACCAGCTTTCTTCCGCAAAGAAGTGCGGCCATCTGGGCGGGAAAGTTCTGGTGCCGACTTCGGAAGCAATCCAGAAGCTGGTGGCGGCTCGCCTGGCCGCGGACGTGCTCGGCGTGCCCACGCTCATCATGGCACGCACCGACGCCAACAGCGCCCATCTCCTGACCAGCGACATTGATCTGCGCGACCGCGAATTCGTTACCGGAGAACGCACCTCGGAAGGCTTTTTCCACATTCGCGGCGGTCTTGATTCTGCGATTGCCCGCGGCCTGGCGTACGCGCCTTATGCCGACCTGATCTGGTGCGAAACCTCGGAACCCAACATCGAAGAGGCGCGGCGCTTTGCCGAGGCCATTCATGCGAAACACCCGGGCAAAATGCTGGCTTACAATTGCTCCCCCTCGTTCAACTGGAAAAAGAAGCTGGACGATGAAACCATCGCCAACTTCCAGCTCAAGCTGGCCGCCATGGGATACAAGTTCCAGTTCGTTACCCTGGCCGGCTTCCATGCCCTGAACCTGAGCATGTTCGAGCTGGCGCGCGGGTATAAGGAGAGCGGCATGACCGCTTATTCCCGCCTGCAGGAGAAAGAATTCAGCCGCGAGGCTGAGTATGGATACCAGGCGGTGAAACACCAGCGCTTCGTGGGCACGGGATATTTCGATGCCCTGACCCAGGTGATCGCCGGCGGCCTGGCTTCCACCACCGCGCTCGAAGGCTCAACCGAGCAGGAGCAATTCGGAGAGGTCAAGTTGCCGTCGCATCCGAAGCACGGTCCCGATGCTGCCTGCCAGCCGATTCTCGGCGAGTGTCCATCGGTGCAGGTCGTGCAGGAGATCGTGGTCCCGGAAGTGATGGTTCCGGAAATCACGGTTCGGGAAGAAGAGACACTGTTGCCTTCAGGAGACTGAGGCAAGAACTGAAGCAGGATCAGAAAAGTATCGAGGCGAGGATCTCTGCCTGCGGGACTGCATGTCCCTCGCACGCGGTTTCGCCGAGCAGAGGTTCGGCCATCGAAGGCCGGGACAGTCGTCCCGGCCACCCTCCCTGGATCTCCTGGCATTCTGCCGCTCTCGCACCCGAGCCGCTCTTGTGGCGCAATCCGTTGATGTAGAATTGAAGCCGTTGACCCCATCCGCCGGCGCGAGCGCGGCGGATTCCTTCCTGTCGGGACGTGGCTCAGCCTGGTAGAGCACTCGCTTGGGGTGCGAGGGGTCGGCAGTTCAAATCTGCCCGTCCCGACCAATTCCGCTTTCGGCTCTCAGCTTTTGGCTTTCAGCATTCAGCCATGCAAATCCGCCTATGCTGACGGCGGGCGGACCACGTTTGCGATTTGTGCAAAGCTGGGAGAGTTGGTTCGATGCTTCCCGTCCTTGGCTTCGCCAAGAGTAAGAACCCCTTATCCGTGGCCGGACTATACGTCTTCTTGCGAAAAGCTGGACCGCCGCCGAAGACTCGGTACCGAAAACAAATCTTCGCCCGCTTTCAACACAGCCATTGTCAGTTGTTATTCGTGTACACTTACCCCGCCCGCGGGACCGGAATTCGCAGTGCGGGCTAATTCATGGAGGAAAGTCATGAACGGGAGATGGTGGAGAAGTGCTGCATTGTTTGCGCTTGCTTTGTCCGCAGTGTGGGCCACGCGGGCCAGCGCCCAAACCTCAGAGGTCAAAGAAAAACCGCGGATGTATTCATACGTTGCATTCTGGGCCCTTCCCCGCGCGCAGTGGGCGAACGAGGCCAAGCTTGAAATGGACGACAGGAAAATTCTCGACAAGTCCCTGGCCGACGGCAAGCTTATCGGCTATGGCGACGATACGGTTCTGGTTCACCAGCCTGACGGCGCGACCCACGACGATTGGTTCTCTTCGATGTCCCTGGCTGGACTACTTGATGTTCTCGATCAGTTCTACAAGTCGCCGGACATCACGTCCCCGGTGGAGGCCAGCGCTACCAAGCATTGGGACAGTATTTTGGTCACCCGCTTTTACAACTGGCATGCCGGCTCGTGGAAAGACGCCTATACCTACGTCGCCAGCTATAAGTTCAAGCCAGACGCTCCGGAGGATGGCCTGGAAACGCTGTGCAAGGGGGCCATCGTTCCCATCATGGAAAAACTGCTGGCCGATGGTACCATCCTTGAGTATGAAGTTGATACCGAGGCGATTCACACCGACGCGCCCGGCACGTTTTACATTGCCTACCTCGCGCCCAATGCCGAAAGCCTCGATAAAGTAGGCGCGGCGATTCGGGAGAGCTTCAAATCCAACCCGCTGCATGGGCCGGCATTCGATTCCATGCTGGACTACAGCTCGCACCGCGATTACCTGGTGCGCACTAACGCCACATACAAATAGTCTGAAATCGGCTCTGTGAAGCGTCGCGAGCGAGGCAACCCGCCTCGCTCGCGAACCGTTAGCTTCCTGTGACCGTTAGATTATCGGTGACGGCAAAAGCCCCGGGAACACTTTTCGCACGAATCTCGGCAATGTTTTTATCGGCCTGGTTGTCCACCGAGCCTTCCAGGGTGATGTTGCCGTTTTCCACGATGATGTGGATGGACTGCACTGACTGCCAGGCATATTTGCTGAGCTGCGGATCGCCATAAATCGCCCGGAAGGCGGCATGGCGAATCTGCCAGTCGTTAGGCGAGAGCGGCAGGACTTTGATCTGATTGTCCACGCGCTCCACTCCTTCAACATGCTTGATTGCATTCTCAGCATCCGATTTCAGAGTCGGCCGGGCCACTGCCCCCATCAAAGTGACCGTGCCGTCCGGAGAGACTTTATAGGCGAGGAAATCAAAAACGCTGTAGTAGGGAAGCAACGCCAGTTCGTGGTGCACTTCCTTCACCACTCGCTGGATGCCACTCGGGCTCATCTCGCCACGATTGTTGGCGGTCTGGCTGGCGGCCGGCAAAACCACGGCCAGCGTTGCCAAAATCCAACCGAGTACGAAGATTCTCATATTCGAATTTCCTTTCTTGAGAGGCTGATACGTGCCTCAAATTCGTCCTCAAATAGATGCGATTCTGTGAAGTTCGGACCTAGGGGAAACCTGTAGGGAGATTGCCTTCAATATCGTAATACCTCCAGCGAAGGAGTTGCACGGCCGAGGTGTTGCCCTATGCCGAGAATGGGTTGCGACCCCGGGGACTTGAGAGTGTAATCGCGCGGCTTTAGACTCGCACAGCACGCCACATGGACCGCGCCCGTTAAGGGTCAGAGGGGGTATTCGGGAAAATGACATCCCGCGCTGTCGCATCTCCCCGCGTGGTGAATATTCGGGATCTCCGGAGTGTCGCCAGGCGCCGCCTGCCCAAAGTGGTTTTCGATTATCTGGATGGAGGCGCGGAAGGTGAAGTCACGCTGCGCGAAAATGTGCGGGCCTTTGATCGCATTCATTTTCGGCCGCGCCAGGCGGTTTCCGGAGCATGCGACCTCCGGACGCAGGTCTTGGGCCTTGATCTGCCGCTTCCATTCATGCTGGCGCCGGTGGGATACAGCCGCTTGATGCATCCTGGCGGGGAGTGTGCCGCCAGCAACGCCGCCGGCAAAGCGGGCACGGCGTACATCCTCTCGACCATTTCCGGCCACAGCCTGGAAGACGTAAAGAAGGCCTCTGCCGGCCCCGTCTGCTATCAGCTCTATCTCATGGGAGGCCGGGGCGCCGCGGAGGGCGCAATCCAACGCGCTCGCGATGCGGGCTTTCATGCGTTGTTCATTACCGTGGATACGGCAGTCGCCGGTTTGCGCGAACGCGACTTTCGCAACGGAATGAAAGAACTGGTGAGCGGCGGCATTTTCGAAAAGCTGCCGTTTCTGCCGAGCATCTTGAGCCGGCCCGGCTGGCTAATGGGTTTCCTGCTGGATGGCGGAGTGCCGAAACTGCCCAACGTCGTGATTCCGGGCGAAGGCCCCATGCCTCTCATTGACGTGAACGCGGCGCTCTCCCGTTCTACGGTTACCTGGCAGGACCTGCGCTGGATCCGCGAATTGTGGCCGGGGCCGATCGTGGTGAAGGGCGTGCTGACCGGCGACGACGCACGACACGCCGTGGACGAAGGAGCGGCAGCCGTGGTGGTGTCCAATCATGGTGGCCGTCAACTGGATGGTGTACCCGCCTCGCTCGTGGCGCTGCCCGAGGTCGTGGCGGCAGTGAATGGGCAGGCCGAAGTGTTGATGGATGGCGGCATCCGGCGGGGAACCGACATCGTGAAGGCGCTCTGCCTCGGCGCGCGCGCCGTTCTGATCGGCCGGGCTTATGCCTATGGCTTGGGCGCGGCGGGCGGCGCGGGCGTCACTCGCGCGATTGAAATTCTTCGCAACGATACCGAGCGCACCCTGAAATTGCTCGGCTGTCCTACGATGGCTGGGCTCGACCGGTCTTATATCGAAATGAACTCGAATGGATCGGCGTGACGCAGCAGTTTTGCAAGGCAGGGCTTCTGCGGCTGTGATGGCCTAGGTGCTGCGCCGGCCCTCTTCATTCAGAACCACCATCGGGACTTACTGCGCGACGGACTGCGAGATGGACTCGGATGCAGCTCCCGAAGCGAATCGCGTAGGTTGCAGGCGATATCCATTGCGCGTACGAATGCGATACTTCTTCAACCGGTCGCCGACCAGCTTGACCGAAATCGCGCGCCAGCCGCGGTTGGGATTCGGCTGCGGGTAATAGCTCACCGAGTACAGGTGCCCCAGGTCGTCGCGGATCGAAGCGAAAGCCTGCCGCTCATCGCGCCAGCTCTTGGCGAAATAGGCCTTGCCGCCGGTGGCCGCGGTCATGCGCTCGAACACGGCGGTTGAAACCGGTTCCAGCTGCGCCTGTTGCGTGCTGATCATGTAGATGGCGGTGCCGGTGGATTGCGCCAGTTCGGCCACATCTTCCGGGGGCACCATGCTGGCATTGTCCGGGCCGTTGGAGAACACCACGATCACTTTTCTGCCGATGACCTGGGCTGCATCTTTCACCGTCAAAAGCAGGCAGTTGTAAAGGGCGGCGTCATCTCCGGCCACGCTGGCGCGCACGCCGCGCAGCACCTCGGTGCGGTCTTCCGTCAAATGCGCTGAGCGCGAGAGATCTCGGCTGTAGGAATAGAAGGCGATCTTGTCGGCCCCGTCCAGCGACCGGACAAAATCCGCAATGGCGTCCTGCGCGAACACAAAGCCGCGATACATGTAGTTGCTGGTGTCGAAGAGCACGAAGACGCTGGCGCCGGCCACAATCGAACTAAGTGACGGCGAATCCCCCGAAACCACTTGGGTTGCCGTTGTGCTGGGATCGGCGGGGTGTGGGCTGGGCGCGCTGGAATCGGCAGTCGTGATATCCACCAGACGCCGCACTGGTCCATTGCCCTCGCCGAAGGTCGCCATCTTTTGCGGGATGCCGTCTTCGGTGATCACAAAATCTTGCGGGCGCAGGCCGGTAATGTAGTTTCCTTTATTGTCGGTCACCGCCACATTCAACTGCACCATGTCCACCACCACCCGAATGTGGTGTTCGGTCTCCTGGGGCGCTGCCCAAATTGCTAATCCGCAGAGAAAAACCAGAGCTGAAGCAGAGAGTACAAAATATTTCTTCGTCATAAATTGCCCTGTGTGCTCGCTGTGCCTGCTCCCGTGATCGGGTCAGCAGGGTATGACTTTCTCCCGCCGCGGGCAAGCCCTAAGGCTGGGATATTGTATTTGCTGTCAGTGAAGCAATCTTGCCTTCTTTGAACTCCTCTCCCGTCTCCCGCATGGCGCGCAGGACGGCCGGCCAGTCCTCAAAGTCGGTGGCAAAAATCTTCTCAATCATGCGCCGGGTCAGCTCCGGGACCACGCGGTTGAGAAGGACCGGCGAGTAACCCTTCTCGTCCGCCAGACGGGCCCAGTACAGATTGCTGGAATCCCACGACTCGGCGAGCAGCCGGCTGGAGTAGCCTTCAAACGCCGGAAATGGCTTTACGTTGAGAAGTTCGCGCGCGTAACTCTGCGCCAGGATGGGATGCGGAACCCCGAAGTCCCGTGACAGCCGCTCCCAGCCGACCTCGCTCGGGGCCTGGCGATTGAGAGCCTCCAGTTCCTGGCGCGCTGCGCCCCAGGAATCAGATTCGCCGGGGAATCTTCGCCGGTATTCAACGGCAAGATAAAACGTATCAGCCGGCATCAGCCGCGGCAGGATCATTCCGAGGCGCTGCGCCTGCAACGCCTGCTCCAGCAGTTCCAGTCGGTCGGGCGTCATACGGTCGGCGAGAATGTTCATGACGCGACTTCGCAATTCGGCATTGCCCGCCGCCGCGGTCAGAAGCTCTTCTCCGGCGCGCTGGTACAGCGCCACGGCATGAAGTTCATTGCGGCTCACGTTCCACCAGCGCGGCAAAGTGGCATTGATCAAAAGGCCCGGAACGAACTCCCGCCAGATCAGGGCCTGAACGTTTTCGGGAGCGATGAAGTCCTGCTCCACTTCCGCCAGCACATAGGGAAGGTCGGCGAGCGATCCCACAAGGTGCGCGCCACCGCCCGCCGGCGAGCCTTCGCCGAACAACAAAGGCGCCTGCCAGACCCGCTCGATGCCCACCACCGTTTCGCCGGCGAAGTCATGGGAACGCACGAACAGCGGATTGATGTGCAGCACCTGCGCGCCCGGCGGCTCGTAGTAGGCATAGTTCAAGCCGACCACGGTGTCGCGAAAGAAGGGAGCAAGTTGCCCGCGCGCTTCTTCGATCTGCGCCACCGATGCGGGCGATTTGAAGACCTTGCTCAAATCAGTGTGCATCTGCAGCTCGGTGTGGCGATTGTTATACGTTCCGGCTGCCCACTCGGTGCGCTCGCCGCTGGTGAAGATCGGCCGCGGCATTTCGAATTCGCGCAGCTCTCCGGCCAGCGGCAGCATTTCGTCGGCGACCTTGGCGCCATGCGCCATGTCATCCAGGCCATTGCCCAGGGCGAGCACGGTATCGAGCGACACCAGGCGCTGCCCATCGAGCACCGCGCGCATGCGGTTGGCGATTTCCTGGTGCATCTGCTCGCCTTCGGGGGTGGTCTGCGACGGGCCCGCCAGCAGGTCAATGATTTCGTCCTGTGTCGCAGTCGGTTTGCCGGTGGCGGCGCGAAGTATTTCGCCCAGGCCCGTGCGGCCGGCCTCGAACAGTTGCCCAGAAGAGCTGATCTTGGCAAACGGTTTGAGCACCGCCTGCCAGGATGCGCTGAGGTCCATCTTCGGAATCTGGCCCTGCCGCGCCAGAATCTGCCAAACCCCCAGTTCGCCCTGGAACATCCCCATTGTGTTGCCGCGCAGAGTGTGATTCGAAATGGCGGTGATGCTGCTGGCTACATTCACGAACTCCACGAGGGAGGCGTCGCTGAGCCCCGGAAATTCCGAGAAAATCAAATACTGTTCGCTGAAGTCGGAAAACCTCGAGGCCAGAAGCTTAACGGTCTGCGGCGGCAGGCGGTTTTCCGGCGCGCGCTTGCTGTCCAGTTCGCTGAGGGTCAAGTAGATTTGCACCGGGCCGTTCTCGGATTCCATCCGGGAGAGCGCAAACATCGCATCCAGCAACTGCTCCGGCTCGGTCCAGTGGGTCGAGCGCTTTCCCCAGTCGCGTATGAGTTTAGTGCCGGCCTTATTGCGCAGAATTTCTTTCCACACATCCAGGTTTCCCGGCACATAGGGCTGCCCGTTCGCATCCCACTGTAGGCGCGTCATCAGGAGCAGCAGCGCGGGCGCGGGACGGAACGCCGGGCGCGAAGCATCCATGGAAGGATCGGTGGAGCGGAATGCCTGGTAGTAGCGCTTCAGCCTCCCTAGGTCGAGCAGATGCTGCTGCTGCGCCTGATTGAGCCGGGCCACCGCGTCGAAGTAGGCCACCAGCCAGCCTTTGTCCTTGGTCAGCAGATGAGGTACGAAATCCTGCGGCTGCCCGGGATTGGCGCCCGCCAGGTCTTTCCACACCGGCTCAGCTGCGGCGCCGCCGGGCACGATCACCCGCCCCGAGCGAATGCAGATGTGGCTGCCATAGAAGTCAAGCGCCGAGCCCACCGGCATGAGCTTGTCCAGCCCCACGGACTGGCGCAGGGCATCGCGCGTGGCCGCATCCGTGCGCGACACTGCCCAATAAAGACGCGCGAGGGCAGGATCGTGCAACAGCGCGCTCAGCAGATCGCGGGTTTCTTTGTGGGCGGACCGATCCAGGTTGGTCCAATCGCTCTCCGAGAACATCAGGGGGACCTGAAATGACCGGTACGGATAGCTGAACCCTTTGCCGCCTTGCAACGTCTGCTCGAGTTCAGGCAGAGGAAAACCGGAATCAATGGTGAGAAATGCTCGCTCCGGATCGCCCGTTACCAGTGATGCATTGCTTTTTCCACAGTCCTGCCGCAAACGATAGCCAAGGATGCGCAGCAGCGGAGTGGCATCCGGGCACCCGGAGACCCGAATCACTTCCTCGGGCCCGGCCAGCGCCGTCAACTCCTGCGCCTGGTGAACATAGCGGTTCAGCAACACAAGAAATTCTGTTGGCCGGCTGCCTTGGTAGCCATGGGTCACGATATTGCGGGCCAGGAGAGGCAAGACTTCTTCAGTCGAAACCTTCTGGCTGATTCCCGCCATGCGTAGAAACGAGCGCCGCGGGCCTGGGATGGTCAGAAACGTGGCCGAGAGAGCGGGCGTCGCCTCCGGCGATTGCGCCGCGGCACTTGGCGCCGCCGCCACGGTCGAACCAGTCTGCGCATGAAGGCTGATGGCGGAACCCAGGCACACCGAGAATGCAGCAAGGACGGCAAAACAGCGGAGGGAAGATTTCATGGAGAGCCCTCTCCAAAATCAGGAAAAACCGGTGAACAACGTCAGCAGCGCACCCAGAGCCGTCCGAATTGTAGCCTCACCCGAGCAACTCGAACGACCAAAATTAAAACAAATTTCCATCATATGGCGGAGGGAGAGGGATTCGAACCCCCGATACGGTTTCCCGTACAGCGGTTTTCAAGACCGCCCGTTTCAACCACTCACGCATCCCTCCAACCGCCTGACAGTTTATAGTCTTCAAACATGAAAATGTCACGTTTTTGTAAAAGCAAATTGCCTTCTGGGGCCGCACTTCTGCCCCAAGAAAATCGTTTGCACCGGTTGCGGTGCCATTCCGGCCAATGCCCACTCCACCGGCCCATTGCTGCGATTCGTCTGGGTCGCAATCCACCATGTGACTGTGGCCGCAGGTAAAGTGAACCGTACAAAGGACATCCCAACTCACGCGGCATCTCGTAACGCAGCCGGCCGCACAAGCCATGGCTGGCGCCACGCGCTGCGGGCTCTCAGCCATCGCAATTACCGCCTCTTCTTCAGCGGTCAGAGTATTTCCCTGATCGGTACTTGGATGACCCGAATCGCTACGGGTTGGTTGGTCTATCGCCTCACTCATAACGCTTTTCTTCTCGGGGTTGTCGGTTTCGCCGGACAGATTCCCGGTTTCTTCCTGGCTCCGTTTGCCGGAGTCTGGGTGGACCGCTGGGATCGGCATCGCACGCTGGTCGTCACTCAAATCCTTTCCATGCTGCAGTCGTTTGCCCTGGCTGTTCTGGCCCTCGCCCATCTGATCAACGTCGGCCAGATCATTCTGCTGAGCCTCGCCCAGGGCCTGATCAACGCTTTCGATATGCCGGCGCGCCAGGCCTTCGTGGTGGAGATGGTGGAGCAGCGCGAAGACCTCGGCAGCGCCATCGCGTTGAATTCCTCGATGGTCAACGCCGCCCGGCTATTGGGGCCTTCCATCGCCGGCGTGCTCATCGCCGTTTCCAACGAGGGCTACTGTTTTCTGATTGATGGCATCAGCTACATCGCGGTGATTTTGTCGCTCCTGGCGATGAGGTTCGTGCCGCAGCCGCGCCCCGCCGTCGCCCACGCGGTTCTGCATGAGCTGCGCCAGGGCTGGAGATATGTAACTACGTCGGCGCCCATCCGGGCCGTGCTCGTGCTGCTGGCGATTTGCAGCCTGGCGGGCATGCCCTACACCGTGCTGATGCCGGTGTTTGCCGGCAAAATCCTGCACGGCGGGCCGCACACACTGGGCTTTCTTATGGGGGCGGCCGGCGTGGGCGCATTGATCTCCGCCATTCTGCTGGCCGCCCGCAAAAGTGTGCTTGGCCTGGGCCGCGTCGTGCCTTTGGCTGCGGCGATTTTCGGCGGCGGCCTGATCGCGGTCAGCTTTTCGCACACGCTCTGGATTTCTCTTCTGTTCATGACCGTCACCGGCGGCGGCATGATGCAGCAGATGGCGGCCAGCAACACCATCCTGCAAACCATCGTGGATGACGATAAGCGCGGCCGCGTCATGAGCTTCTATTCCATGGCGTTTATGGGGATGACCCCATTCGGCAGCCTGATTGGCGGAATGATTGCCCGGCGTTTTGGCGCGCCCATGGCTCTGCTCGCCGGAGGTCTGACTTGCCTGGCTGGCGCCGCCTGGTTCGCTCTGCAACTGCCTGCACTGCGCGCCGCCGTGCGCCCGATTTATGCGCGATTGGGCATCATTCCGGAAATTTCCGCCGCGATCCAAAGCGCCAGCAACTTGCTGACTCCGCCGGAAGAGTAGCCCGCCGCCGCTGCTATATTGAGACTGCAACGATTCTGCGGAGAATCTCCAAATGAGCCAGCCAACCGCGATTGCGAAAGAAAAAACTGTTCTGCGCGTGAGTGACGGTACGGAGATGGCCGCGTACCTCGCTCGCCCGAAAGGCGCGGGGCCGCATCCCGGAATCATCGTGCTGCAGGAAGCCTTCGGAGTGAACTCCCACATTCGCAGCGTCGCCGAGCGGCTCGCGCAGCAGGGATACGTTGCCATCGCACCGGAGCTGTTTCACCGCACCGCCCCCGGATTTGAAGGGGACTACAAGAACTTTCCGGCAGTGCTGCCCCACGCCCGGGCCGTGACCATCGCCGGCGCGGAGGCCGATCTGCAAGCTGCATTGGCGTGGCTGAAGGCAAGGTCCGACGTGAAGCCCGGCGAATTCTTCAGCCTCGGCTTCTGCATGGGCGGGAGAATTTCATTCGTCGCCAATGCCGTGCTTCCGCTGCGGGCGGCGGCTTCATTCTATGGCGGAGGAATCGCGCCCGACCTGCTGGGCCGCGCCGCCGAACTGCATGCGCCCATGCTTCTTTTCTGGGGCGGACTGGATAAACACATCCTGCCCGAGCATCGCCGCGCCGTGGCCGACGCGCTCACGGCGGCAAACAAGCCTTACGTCAACGTTGAATTCTCCAACGCCGATCACGGCTTCTTCTGCGATGAGCGGGCTTCGTACCAACCGCAGGCGGCCCGCGAGGCGTGGACTCTCTTACTCCAGTTTCTGCAGGACAATGCATCCGGCAGTTGATGCCCCGCCGCGCAAAAGCAATCCAAATAGGAAAAACAAAAGAAACTGAGAACAAAGAACTGAGAACCAAAGAACTGAGAACAGAGAACTAAAGAACAGAGAATAGAACAGAGAATAAAGAATAAAGAACGAGGAAACCGGTGAAATCTTTCGTCTTCGGCTTTGTCGTTGGAATTGTCCTGCTGGTGTTGGCCGTCTTTGGCTACTTTGTCAGCGGCCGCGTGCCGGTTGGAACTCTGGAGCGCGCCATGCCGTTCGAGAGGACCCTTGCCGGTGGAGCGCTACGTGCGCGCATTCAGAAAGAAATGCCCAAGACCGTCCCCATCCCCGCCAATGAAGCTACCTACCTGGCGGGTGCGCAAATTTATAAAGACCAGTGCGCGGTTTGCCACGGCGCGCCGGGAAACCCAATCACCGCGATCGCCAAAGGCATGTTTCCCAAGCCGCCGCAACTGTTTCGCGGAAAAGGCGTAACGGACGATGAGCCTGGCGAGACCTACTGGAAAGTGGCCAACGGCATTCGCCTGAGCGGCATGCCCGGCTTCAAACAGTCGCTTACCGAAGCTCAGATGTGGCAGGTGAGCCTGCTGCTGGCAAACGCGGATAAGCTTCCCGGCTCGGTGAAGCAGGCGCTGGGGACCTCGGCTGCGTTCGCTGCGCCGGTATCTCTGCCCGGCAATTCGCCTGCTTCTGCGCCCACGCCTGCCGTGCCCGCAGCCAGCCCGACAACATCCCCGGAGACCGCTCCGCATTAATGTTGTACCGGTAAGTAGGCTGTGGCGCGGGCGCCCGCATCCGCGAAGGTCATTCCGAAGCGACGAAGAATCCCTACCCCAATGGCCAGCTTGTCACTCCACCACAGTGTCTAAATCAACTGCTTTGCTGCTGCCGAAACCGGATGCCTGCTTTCGTAGGCCGCAATCTCCACTTCATGCTGTAAGGTGAGTCCGATGTCATCCAGCCCTTCGAGCAGCCGGTGGCGGAT
>Ga0335078_10012433_pt1 | contig 12623 bp, 9 predicted proteins | sample Lox_Sample_32_FD_206711 | JGI IMG/M metagenome (GOLD analysis project Ga0335078, IMG submission 206711) | Soil microbial communities from Loxahatchee National Wildlife Refuge, Florida, United States - Lox_Sample_3.2 | ecosystem: Environmental > Terrestrial > Soil > Wetlands | place: USA: Florida... | reverse complement strand
GGATTCTGGACGCCCACCCAGCGCACCGCCAGCTGGCCGTATTCATACGCGGGCAAAGTCTGAAGCGCGCTGATGAGAAACATCGCGAGAAAACTGATAGCGGCGAGTGCAGCGATATTCCAGTGAACACGCCGCTTTTCCAAAACAAAGAACAACCAGATTGCTCCGACGGTCAACGTCGTGTAGAGCGGAATTTGATGATGACCGCTCAACCACGCGATGCCGAGGAATCCTCCGGAGAGCGCCGCGCTGAACACCGGGCGGCGGCCGCGCACCGCTCGCAGCAGGAACAGCAGTACCAAGGGCGCCCAGATCGCACCGTTTACCATCTGCGGCCAGACCGTGCTGCCGACGTAGCCCGCGAATCCAAAGACGCATCCGGCCAATAGCGAAGCCGCGCGTGAGCGCCCCAGATCGCGGCACAGCGTGTAAGCGAACGCGATTGCCAGGAAGTGAATCAGAACGAAATACCAATTCAATGCCGCGATAGTCAGCAGGCCCTTGCGCAGAGGCGTGAGAAATAGCAGCCAATTCAGCGGATAAGCGACGCCGGGCTGGCCCTGTCCGAGCAGCGGCTGCCCCAGCCACAGATGCGGATCCCAGAGCGGTGCGCGGGAATGATGAAACTCGCGGGCCTCAAAGTGAAACCACGGCAGCACCTGACCGGGGATGTCACCGTCGCCGCCGAACCAGGTGTACTGATCGGTGAGCGTGAGCTTCCAGTAGAAACCGGCGGCAATTGCCAGCAGGACCAAAGCCGTCGCAAAGCGTTCGAGCCAAAGCGGTCTCACCTGTTTCGCTATCTTCGCGTGAACCCTGGGGGCGCGTCCACTCGGCTCCCGCGCGGGTGCAAAAGAATCTTGTGACGCGCGTGAAACATCCTTTGTTAGCATGGATGTTTCCATGCGAAATGTGATCATTGTGGGCTCCGGGTGCGCCGGGAACACGGCCGCTCTCTACACGGCACGCGCGAACCTGCGGCCTTTGGTGATCGCGGGACACGAGCCGGGCGGGCAGCTTTCGCTCACCACACTGGTGGAGAACTTCCCAGGATTCCCCGAAGGCATCGAAGGCCCGATGCTGGTGGAAAACATCAAGCAGCAAGCCGAGCACTTCGGCGCCGAGTTCATGCACGGCACCGTGCTCGAGTCGGATTTGTCGAAGCGTCCGTTCCGCCTGAAAGTAGACCATGAGTGGGTGGAGGCCAGGACGGTGATCGTCGCGTCCGGCGCTTCGGCGCGCTGGCTGAATCTGCCCAACGAGCAAAAGCTGATCGGCCGCGGCGTCAGTTCCTGCGCCACCTGCGACGGCTTTTTCTATCGCGGCAAGAAGATCATGGTGATCGGCGGCGGGGATTCTGCCATGGAAGAGGCAAACTTCCTCACTCGTTTCGGCGAAGAAGTGGCGCTAGTGCACCGAGGCGACACGTTCCGTGCCTCCAAGATCATGCAAGACCGCGCGCGCAGTAATCCGAAAATCAAATTCCTCATGAACACTGTGGTGGAGGACGTGTTCGACGCCGATCAGCACTTGGTCACGTCGGTGAAGCTGCGAAATCTCAAGACCAATGAGACTTGGGTACGCAACGTGGATGGATTCTTCGTCGCCATCGGCCACATTCCGAATACCAGACCGTTCCAGGGACAGATCGATCTCGATCCGGACGGCTACGTGGTTTCAAAAGGCGGCGCGCGCACCAGCGTCACCGGCGTCTTTCACGCTGGCGATGTTCAGGACCGCACCTACCGGCAAGCCATCACGGCCGCCGGCGCCGGTTGCATGGCCGCCATCGAAGTGGAGCGCTTCCTCGAAGCCGAAGGGCACTAACGCTGCGCCCAATACTTGTCGCGCGTCTGTACCACCAGCCCTTTTTCCTTGGTCGCAAGCTGTAGCGCACGAAACTCGGAAACGCGCACCGGTTGATCGGACACGAATCCCAGGCTGTACTGGCTGCGCAATTCCTGCTCGATGATGCCGAAGATCGCTTCGATGCCGAGCTTCTTGGACACCTCGAAAAATCCGCCGCCGGTTTCCTTCGACAAATGCTGCAGGACCTTGCGCCCGTCCGGCTCGCCGAACCCATAATAGCCTTCGTCTGAAAACAGGATTGAATAAACGAGCGTATCGGCACGCTGCGCGGCGGCGATCGCGTCCGCAAGGCTCTGCTCACTGCCAGTATCCACGCCGTCCGTCATGATGATGAACGCTTTCCGGTTGTGCTGGTCCTGCATCGTCTTGGCGGCTTCAACCACGGCGTCGTAAAGCAGTGTACCGCCACCGGTCTGCTGCGAGAGCTCAGCGCGTGTTGGTGCATCCACCAGCGTGAGTTTGTCTTCCAGCTTCTTGCGCGACGCAGTGAGCCCCTGCTTCATCATCACGGCCATGTCGAACTGCATCAGAAAAACCTGATCTTTGTCTTCGCGCAGAACTCTGTCGAGAAAATGGAAGGTCGCGCTCCGCTCGGCATCCAGCAGTTTCACCTGGCTCATGCTGGTATCCACCATCAGTCCGATGGTGAGCGGGAGGTCGGTTTCCTTCGAAAAGTAGCGGATGGATTGTGCGTGGCCGTTTTCGAGAATCGTGAAATCATCCTTAGTCAGATTGCTGATGATTTCGCCCTTTTTTGTGCGCACCACCGCGAGCATGTCAACCACTTTCACCGAAGTCGAGAAAGTCGCTGAATCCTGAGCGTCGGCTAGGCGACCCGATGCCGCCAAGCCGACTACCGAGGCAAGAAATTCACGCCGGGTAAAACGCATGTCCAATCTCAAAAATACCTTAACCCCGTCCCTTGCATTTGGACGCGGTTATCGATCAGAATGTGACGACCCCGGTTCGCCGAAGGAGGAAGGCATGTACCGTCGCTGCCAGCATCTCGCCCTGCTGTTTTTGCTGATTACCCCACTCACCGCCGTCGCGCAGACCGATCTGCCGGTCGCCAAACCCGAGACCGTCGGCATGTCGTCGAAGCGTCTCGAACGCATCCACGCTTTCATCCAGGACTACATCGACAAGAATGAAATCGCTGGGGCGGTGACGTTGGTGGCGCGCCGCGGAAAAATCGTGCATTACGAAGCGCAGGGCTGGCGCTACAAAGAAGAAAACGCGCCTATGGAGAAGGACGACATTTTCTCGTTAATGTCCATGACGAAACCGATCGTTTCCACTGCGCTGATGATGCTGTGGGAAGACGGCAAGTTCATGCTGGACGATCCGATCTCGAAATGGCTGCCTTCCTATGCCAACAAACAGGTCATCGATGCGGTCAGCGGCCAGCGTGTGCCGGCGCGGCCGGTCACGGTGCGGAACATCCTGAGTCACACCTCCGGGCTTTCACTCGAACCCGGACCACGTCCCAAGACGCTGCTCGAAGAGATCGAAAAATCAGCGCCGCGCCCGCTTGCCTTCCAACCGGGCGACCGCTGGCAGTACGGCGCATCCACGGATTTCGTCGCGGCGCTGGTGGAGAAAATCTCCGGCATGACTGTCGATGACTACCTGCGCCAGCACATCTTCGAGCCGCTCGGCATCCGCGACACCTACTACAACATCCCCAAGGAAAAAGTGAATCGGGTCGCCGCCGTCTACCGGCCGGACAAGGACGGCAAGATCACTCTGTTGCGCAAACCGGAATATCACGAGCCGACCACCTATTTCCCTGGCGTCGCCGGGCTCAACGGCACCGCGGCCGATTATTTCCGCTTCTCGCAGATGATCCTGAACGGCGGCGAGTACGAAGGCCACCGGCTGCTCGGCCGCATGACCGTGGACGCGATGATCACCAATCAGATCGGCGCCGGCAAACTGGTCTACATCCGCGGCGCAGGCTATGGGTTCGGCCTCGGGTTCGCCGTGCTTACCGATCCGTCGAAATCCCCCGACGCACTTTCGCCCGGCACGTTCACCTGGGGCGGCGCCGACGGCACGCTGTTCTGGATCGATCCGGTGGAGGAACTGATCGGCATCATGATGATCCAGATCAATCCCTACAGCCATTTCAACATCCGGCCCTTGTTCTCGGTGGTGGTTTCTCAGGCGGTCACTGACAGCCTGGCCGGTCACGGACCCAAGGTGCTAGGCTATGATACACCCCGATAAGGAGACAACCACTTGAAACTTCTCTACGGAACTGTGCTCGGCATCTGCTTGACGTTCGCTGCCACCACCGCGGTGGGCCAGCCGCGCGAATTGCATCCGCGCCTGGTGCGAGCCATCGAGGCTTTACGTGATGCGAAGGCGTATCTGGAAGCCGCACCGCACGATTTTGGCGGTCACAAACGCGAAGCCATCCGGGCCTGCGACGAGGCGATCCATCAGTTGGATTTGGCTCGGGCTTACCGGCCGCGTTAGTAACAAACGCGGATGGGGCGAATCGCTCAACCGCCCAGGTTAGCCATTTTGTTGGTGGTACGTTCCTTTTTTTCGTCCGTCTATTGTCGAAACCGGGTCACCTCGTTCGACTAGTTAACGACAGCAATCCGGCCTGAACGGCACGTTCGGAGGTTTTCTGGCTATGACTGAGGGTATCCGAGCTTTTCTCCGCGACTTGAAGTTCGCGCTGCGAACTTTATCCGGCGCCAAGGGTCTCACCATCACCGTGGTGCTGACTCTGGCGCTCGGCATCGGCGCGAACGCGGCGATCTTTGCCCTGGTGCGCGGCGTGTTGCTGCGCCCGCTGGCGAATCGCGACGAAGACCGGCTCATCTACATCCGGCAGAGCGCGCGGGGCATCGGCGAGGATGACGTGGCGTTTTCGGTGCCGGAGATCGCCGACCTAGAGGCGAACATCAAATCACTCAGTGCTTTCGGGGATTTTTCCACCATAGGGTTCACGATGGTCGGGCTCGGCGAGCCGCGCGAAGTGCGGGCCGGCGTGGTGGATGGGTCCTATTTCGCCGTCATGGGGTTGCATCCGGTGTTGGGCCGGCTGCTGGACGCGCACGACGACGGCCCGAAAGCCGCCGGCGCGATGGTTCTGACGTATCGCTTCTGGACGCACGATCTGAAGAGCGATTCCTCCGTGCTCGGCAAGACCGTGCGGCTGGGCTCGCGCTCAGCCACCATCGTCGGCGTGCTGGAGCCATCGGTTCCCTATCCCGCCGAGACCGAGATCATCGCCAACATCGTCACCAGTCCGCATCATCTATCCGCAACCATGGTCACCGGCCGCGTGCACCGGATGACAGAGCTTTTCGGGCGCTTGGCGCCGGGAGCGAGCCTGGAATCGGCGCGCGCCGAACTGCGAACGGTTCACGCCGCCATGGTGAAGGAGCATCCCGAGGCGTACTCGAAGAAGGCGGACTTTCGGATCGACGCCGTGAAGCTGCGCGATCAGGTGACCCAAAAGGCGCGCACGATCTTGCTGGTGTTGATGGCGGCCTCGATCCTGGTTTTCGTGATCGCCTGCTCGAACGTGGCGAACCTAATCCTGGCGCGGACGGTCCGGCGCGAAGGCGAGCTGGGAATCCGCGCGGCCCTGGGTGCAAGCACCGGGGCTCTGCGCAGAACGTTGCTGGCCGAAAGCGTCCTGCTATGCGTTGCCGGGGCGGGATTGGGATTATTGAGCGCTCGGCCGATGGTGGCCATCCTGTCGCGTTACGCGTCGCGATTTTCGGTGCGCGCGCTCGATCTCACCATCGATTCCAGCATGCTGTGGGTGAGCGTGGCGCTGGCCTTGATCGCGGCAGTGCTGCTGGCGTTCGTGCCCAAGCTTCCGGCGATGGGCGGATCGCAGGGGTTCAGCCTCGCGAGTGGCAGCACGCGGATCGCCGGCGGAGCCAACCGGCGTTTGCGGATTTTCGCCGTTACGCAGATCGCGGCGTCATTCGTGCTTTTGGCGGGCGCCGGAATGCTGGTCAAGACGCTGATGTCGCTCGAAGCCACGCAGCCGGGTTTCGACACGCGGCATGTGCTCGCGATCAACGTTCCGGAAATGTCTTACGGAAAGACACCAGAGCAGGTTCTCGGATTCTACAAGGAGACGGTGCGGCGCATCGGCGAACTGCCGGACGTGGAGAGCGTAGCCATCGGGACCAGCGTGCCGTGGCGCGATAAAGGCAACTTCGGGTTCAGCCTCGAATTCACGGGCGACGGCCTTGTGCGCGGTCCTGGCGAGGAAAACCCGCGCGCCATGCTCCGCACCGTGTCGCCCGGGTATTTCACCGCGCTCAACGTGCCCATCATCGCGGGGCGCGACTTTAACAATCTGGATCGGAAAGACAGCGAGAAAGTGGTCATCGTCAGCCAGACGCTCGCACAGCGGATCTTCCCGAATCAGGACGCGGTGGGGCGTCACATCCTGTGGGTGGATCCGGTGATGAAGTTTATCGGCATCGCTCCGGAACCGCACCGCATTGTCGGCGTGTCGAAAGATATCGACGACGAGAATGTGGTCCCCGGGCCTGTGCTGACCGTGTATCATCCGCTCGACCAGATGCCGGGGCTAGGCGGCGGGCGTCTGTTCGTACATGCTCGAGCGAATCCGTACGGGCTCGTCACGCCCGTGACGCAGATCATCCGTAACCTCGCGGCGGATCAAGTTGTGGAGCGCGCCGCGACCCTCGAAGACGTGCGCGCAGAAGTGCTGACGCCGGACCGTCTGAACGCGGTCGTCTTCGGCGTGTTCGCGGCCGTAGCATTGGCCATTGCAATCGTCGGCGTGGCGGGCGTGTTGGCGTTCTCGGTGAGCGGCCGGACGCGTGAGTTCGGCATCCGTATGGCCATCGGCTCCCAACCCTGGCGCGTCCTGATGGGCGTGGTGGCCGAAGGCGCCGCGATGGCCGGGCTCGGAGTCACTGTCGGCGTCGCGCTGGGCTACGCTCTCGCTCAGTTGGCCGGCGGATACTTGACGGATGTTCGGATGCCTGGAGCTCCGTTAGTCGTTGGCGCCGCATGCATCCTTCTGGCCGCCGCCGTGGTCGCTTCGGCGCTGCCGGCGGTAAGGGCCTCGCGCGTGGACGTGATGCAGGCTTTGCGCGGAGACTAAAGTTCAGCTCCTCGCCCCTTAGCGCGGTTTTCGTGTTCATCAAGCGCGCTTGCTGACTACCATCCGCTTCACTCTAACGCGCTGAAAAGCCGTGACTCAAGGCATTTGTACCAGTACCCAGGCCCGATGGTCAGGTTGCGAAAACGCGCCCCTATGCGGTATGGTGTTCCATGGTATTCAGGCTACTGTAATACCCGTCTGAGTAGGGTTTTCCCCACCGGGGATTTCTTCCAAATAACCAGGAGGATTCGATCGAATGCTAACCGTACGCGTGCCCTCGTTTCGGCGCGTAGCTCTTACAATCCTGCCGCTTTTGCTGGCGGCGCTGATTTTCTTGAGCGCGCCTGCGCCAGTGCTGGCACAGCAGTCGGCTGCCGGTGGCGAAGCGCACCTGATCCTACCCGATCTGGGTCAAGCCACGTTCCTGGGTGGGACCAATGGCCGCACGCTGCTGATGTGGGGACTGGGCGTATGCGCGCTCGGACTGCTATTCGGCCTCATGACGTTCACGCAGTTGCGTAACCTGCCGGTGCATCGCTCGATGCTCGAAATCTCGGAGCTGATTTACGAAACTTGCAAAACCTACCTCATCACGCAGGGCAAGTTTTTGCTGATCCTCGAAATCTTCATTGGCGCTGTGATTCTGGCGTATTTCGGCTTGTTGCAGCACATGGAAGCGCTGAAAGTGGCGATCATTCTCCTGTTCAGCGTTGTTGGAATCGCGGGCAGCTACGGTGTTGCATGGTTCGGCATTCGCGTGAATACATTCGCCAATTCGCGCACAGCCTTTGCCAGTTTGACCGGTAAAGCCTGGCCGTGTAATTCGATTCCGCTGAAGGCGGGCATGAGTATTGGAATGATGCTGATCAGCATCGAGCTGGTGATCATGCTGTTCATCCTGCTGTTCGTTCCCGGCGATTATGCCGGGCCCTGCTTCATTGGATTCGCGATCGGCGAATCGCTGGGCGCGGCGGCACTGCGCGTGGCGGGCGGAATCTTCACCAAGATCGCCGACATCGGCGCCGACCTGATGAAGATCGTTTTCAAGATTAAGGAAGATGATGCGCGCAACCCGGGCGTGATCGCCGATTGCACTGGCGACAACGCGGGCGATTCAGTCGGCCCCAGCGCGGACGGTTTCGAAACCTACGGCGTCACTGGTGTCGCGCTGATCACGTTCATCCTGCTGGCCGTAAGCAACCCGATGGTCCAGGTCCAGCTTCTGGTCTGGATCTTCGTGATGCGCGTCATGATGGTGATCTCCTCAGCCGTCTCCTACTTCATCAACGACATCGTTGCGAAAAGCAAGTTTGGCGACCTCCCAAAATTTAACTTTGAGCATCCGCTGACCTCACTAGTCTGGCTGACTTCCGTCATCTCGATTGCCGCCACTTATCTAGTCTCCAGCCAGATTATTCCGAACCTGAACGGCGATACCACGCTGTGGTGGAAGCTTTCATCCATCATCACCTGCGGCACGCTGGCGGGCGCGATCATTCCCGAGCTGGTGAAAGTGTTCACCTCGATGAACTCCGCGCACGTCGAGGAAGTGGTGACATCGTCGCGCGAAGGTGGCGCGTCGCTAAACATTTTGTCGGGCTTGGTAGCCGGCAATTTCAGCGCGTATTGGTTAGGTCTGACGATGATGGTGCTGATGGCGATCGCGTATTGGGTGAGCACGTTCGGGCTCGCGACCCTCATGGTGGCGCCGGCCGTGTTCGCGTTCGGTTTGGTTGCGTTCGGCTTCCTGGGCATGGGTCCAGTGACCATCGCGGTGGATTCCTACGGTCCGGTGACGGACAACGCGCAGTCGGTTTTCGAACTTTCCACCATCGAGCAGATGCCGGGGATCGACGGCGAAATCAAGAAGGATTTCGGATTCACGCCCAATTTCCAGCAAGGCAAAGACAACCTGGAAGAGAATGACGGCGCCGGCAACACGTTTAAGGCGACCGCTAAGCCAGTGCTGATCGGAACCGCCGTGGTGGGCGCGACCACTATGATTTTCTCGATTATCGTGGCGCTGACCGACGGCCTGAAACCGGATCGCTTGGCCAACCTATCTATCCTGCATCCACCCTTCTTGCTGGGACTGATCACGGGCGGCGCCATCATCTACTGGTTCACTGGCGCATCCATGCAGGCGGTAACGACAGGCGCGTATCGCGCGGTGGAATTCATCAAGGCCAACATCAAACTGGAAGGCGTAACGAAGGCGTCCGTCACCGATAGCAAAAAGGTTGTAGAAATCTGCACCCGATATGCCCAGAAGGGGATGTTCAACATCTTCCTGACGGTATTCTTCGCGACCCTGGCTTTCGCGTTCGTCGAACCGTATTTCTTCATCGGCTATCTGATCTCCATCGCGCTGTTCGGCTTGTATCAAGCGATTTTCATGGCGAACGCGGGCGGCGCATGGGATAACGCCAAGAAGATCGTCGAAACCTCGCTCAAGCAAAAGGGCACCCCGTTGCACGATGCCACGGTGGTGGGCGACACGGTGGGCGATCCGTTCAAGGACACCTCATCGGTGGCGCTGAACCCAATCATCAAGTTCACAACGCTGTTCGGCTTGCTGGCAGTAGAGCTGGCCGTTACGCTAACGAACGATCAAGGCGCGACATTCACCAACGTGCTCGCGGCAGCGTTCCTGGCAGTATCGATCTTCTTCGTCTGGCGCTCGTTCTACGGCATGCGCATCGAGAAGCAATAGAAGCCCCAAAACGACCTCGGCTGTCGGCGATTCCGCCAACTGGCTGGCAGCTCCGAAGCTTATGCTCCTGCCGTTGCATCCAACCAGCGGGAGGAATCATGAAACTTCTAACCATTTTGGCCCTCGCGGCCATGATGCCGCTTCTTGCCCAGTCGCCGTTCTATAGCGAGCAGGAATATCAGTTTGGGCATGTAATCTTTGGCGATGCGCTCAGTCATCTCCAATCCGCCGAATCGAGCGCTCCTTCAAATCTCGTCGTTTCCGCCCAGGCCGAAGTCCGAGACCTCGCGCGTAACTGGGAGAACGGCGTGTACGGTCGGAGCCAGATCGACAATGCCATTGCGTCGCTCGAAACAATAACAGACCGGAGTGTTTCGTTACGCGACCAAGCTAACCTCGGCGCCGATGTAAGCCATCTGCTCGATCTGCGCCGGATGTATTACTAACTGACTGCGTCGCCTGCACTATAACGGTCACGAATTTTAATGCAACTCTGCCGCAATTGTGTCCATCGCGCCGGCGTCCAACGGGCAGGAGAGAGGTGGATAATGAGAACAAAATTAATACCGAATATTATCGCTTCGAGCCTGCTCTGCTTTGGCTTGACCGCTGCCGCTTTTGCGCAGGGTCCACCACCGTCGCACAGTTACGATGACCGGTACGGCGCCTTTAGCCGCACCGATTTTCAGGATAACCAAGTTCTATTTGCCCATGTACGCTCGGACCTGGATCGCGCGGAGAACAATCTGGCGCCCTTTAGCGACAGCCGCAATCGATTCGATCGCGTGCGCGGCGAATTGAGCGAATTGCAGCGGCAGTGGGATGAGAACACCTATGAGCCTAGTCAGGTAGATACCGTGATTGAAACCCTGGATCGCGCAGTGCGAACCAGCGATCTCCTTCCACGCGATCGCGACCGGTTGGTCGCCGACCTGAACAACTTGCGGCAATTTCGTGACGATCATGAGTAAGCACAGGGTTCTAGCTCTTCTTTAGGAGCACTGCGATGAACTCAGGATCGGAGGCGGCCAGGACATTCTTCGGAACATAGCAATAGCCCTGGTCGCCCCAGTCCGTTCCCCATGAATTTTTCAAGATAAAAAAGTTCCCCGTATAACCGGTAATGAGCATAGCGTGGCGGCCGTGCCGGCCCCAGGGGGCTTCCGCCGCATTGAATACTCCGTCGCGTCCGACATCGGAGAATGCAGTCCCCGTATTCATCGAAACGTGTACCGGACATCCCGCGCTCAACACTTTGCGCACATCCTCGATTGCGATCGGCAGCGGCGCGGCTTCCAGGCGATAACTGCCGGCGTCTGACTCCAGCTGGCTGTCCTCCGCAACCGGCTCCTCGCGATCGTCGGGCCACAATTCCTGCCGGCAGGTCCCACTCTGCACCATCACGCGCCCCGGATCCGGACCGCTGACCGTTCCATCGCCCCCCGAATAGGCGTAATGATAATCTTGCGCGTCGCCCTGCATCTGCTGGAATTCGAGCATGGTGTAATTCGGCGACAGCCGCGCGGGTTCCTGCTGCAAAATGTTGCGCGACATTTCCACTGCGTGTGTCCAGGCGAACGCCGAGCATCGGCCCGTCTGGCCTTGATCGCCAATCGGCGTGCAGTACTTTCGTAAGTCGACTGCGGGCTGCTCGGCGACGTTGGCGAACGCGGGCGGCAGCGGCTGCGTTGGCGCAACTTCGCCTTTAGGCGGCACGGCGACATCGACGTTGCTCATATCAATTCCGCTGTATCGCGCCATCAGCAGCTCTAGCGCCGCTTGCGACAGCAGGCCAAAAGCGAATAACTTGCCGTCCTGTTCGAACAGATGCACGCTCTCGCCCGCGCCTGGCGCGATATCGTCGAACGCGCGCGTGAAGCGCTCGTCCTGATAAGGCTGGAAGCCTTCGTCGGTCTTTTGCTGGATTAGCGTGTCGCCGAAAAACTGGTGATCGCCGAACAGGTTTTGCGCGGATTCCTGATAATCTTCCGTCGTCCAGTCGCCTGCATCGTCCTCGAAATCGCTTTCGTCGGCGTTGGGAAAATCCGCTTCGCTCTGAAATACATCGTCGTCCACCGCCGGCAGATCTTCATCGGACGCAAACATGTCGTCGACATTCTGATCGTCATCGCCGCCGTCCCCGTCGCCATCCCCTGCATCGCCGCCGTCCGCCGCAGCTTCGTCATTCCCTTGCTCGTCCCCTTCCGCCTCGCCGCCGTCGTCCTGATCTCCTCCGTCTTCGCCGTCTCCCTCCGCGCCTTCGTCGTCCTGGTCGTCTTCGTATCCCTCCTGATCATCCCCATCCTGATCGTCATAGCCATCGTCCCCGTCGTCCCCGTTTCCGCCATCGTCTCCAAAATCGCCGCCATCGTCGCCGCCGCCAAAATCTCCGCCGTCGCCGAAATCATCGCCCATCCAATAAATGCGGTCGTCCGCCATTCGAAGGCTCCTTGGGAATTGAGTTGAATCCTCAGTGTAAAACGGAGATGGTGCCGGATCGGTTCCCTAGCCCCTTATCGGGCCAGAAGCTTTTCGATCTTCGCGATGGCCGGCCGGTCGAAGCCCAGTTTGCGCAGCTCGTCCAGATCGTCCAGAACCGAAATCTCGAAGCGATCGTCGTACATCTGCTCGCCCACATGCGCCAGATACACCGAACTTGCGTGATCGAACTGACCGGAAAGCAAGTAGGCGTGCGCCAGGTTGGCTTGGACCCAGGCCTGCTTGCGATTTTCTACCGGTACGGATTCCAGCGCGCGGATCGACTTGTCGGGATGATTGTTCAACAGTTCGGCCCATCCCAGGATGTTGTACGCGGCGGCGGCGTGCTCGACATTCTCGGTGGACTTCTTCTCCTCCAGCGATGTTTGCGCGTTGCTCACTTCCGCCTTCGCATGGCTGAGCAGCTTCGCAATCGCATCCATCGCT
>Ga0335078_10012432_pt1 | contig 12624 bp, 9 predicted proteins | sample Lox_Sample_32_FD_206711 | JGI IMG/M metagenome (GOLD analysis project Ga0335078, IMG submission 206711) | Soil microbial communities from Loxahatchee National Wildlife Refuge, Florida, United States - Lox_Sample_3.2 | ecosystem: Environmental > Terrestrial > Soil > Wetlands | place: USA: Florida... | reverse complement strand
GGTGAAGCTGGGATTGTTGGTACCATCCACGATGCTCATCTGTTTCCAGTTCGCATTAGACTGGGAGCTGGTTCGCTTTGAGCCCGCGCAGGACGTGTCCCCTGTCCACTCACCCACCGCCAGCGCATCTTCACCCAAATAGGTTGGATTGTCTGGCCACTGCTGCCCATTGCAACCCGGCTGACCTTTCGGACACACCGTGACCGTGGAGGCGCTTGGTACTTGGCAGCCTTTTTCAATATCGCTAAAAACCGGCCCAGAGATGAGCTCCACTTTGTCCAGAAAATTTGTTCCTCCGTACCACGCCAGGGTATAGGCGACAGCAGCCGAACCACCGCTGAGGCCCTGTGCGCACATTCCTCCGCCGCGATAATAGGTGGTCTTGACGAAGTTCAGGAAGGTGGCGGGTCGACACGCCGCGTTTTTTATGCTGGCGGTTGCAGTACCCGAGTCCTGCCATGCTGAATCCCAGGCGAGCTGCACCACCTGGAAACCGCTTGTTAGATAAGTCTGGGTGTAGGCAGGAAATCCGTAAGGCAGCGTCCCATCACTTCCGGGTATGAACACGATCGTGCCCTTCAATCCTCTGGTCGGACTGTCGATACCATAGGTAAATCCCAGATCGGCGGTATTGGGACAGCTGACCTGCGCCTGGTAACACGTCATGCCATTCATGAATCCGGCGGGACAAGACGAAAGCTGAGTAACTCCTGAAACTGTGCCCAGCGGAAATGGCGCGTGCTGCGCTGCGATTTGAAGTGGATTAACGAAAGCAGTAAGGAGAGCTACCGAGAGAACTAACGAGAAACGAGTCATGACTTTCTGCCTCGGATTGAAGTTGTGTCAGAGGACGAAATGAAGCGCAGCACCTACGGAGACGGCCGATCGAGTTACATCGGCAGGCGCAGCTTTTGCCAAATCTATTAGAGTTGTAAATCAAAAGCTCTGCTTGGAGCAAGCCGAGATTAATGACTAGTTCATCTCGCTAGTACTACTGAAAAAATGGGGAAACTGCGCGCCAGTCGCGGCAAAGAGCTGAAACCGTTATCCTGAATTGGGGTAACCATCCGCGGAGATTACTGCTAAGATACGAAGAAAGCTCACAACTTTTTCCGCCTACAGGGGTTTGAATCACTGGCAATGAAAAGCATGAGATCAGGGAAACGCTCGCCACAACTTATTGCCTTTGCTGCTGTCATCGCTTGTTTGATCGGCTTGTCCGCTTGCGGCGGAGGTTCGGCTTCATCGAAAGCGGCCACGCCTACAGGAACAGCGCTGTCAATTTCTCCAGCTAGTCCTTCGTTCTTAGTTGGCGCGACCCAGCAGTTTACCGCTAGCGAGACGGTGAACGGCACAGCTCAAGATGTGACCAGTTCGGTCACTTGGACGATCTCATCCTTAAATCCCGACTCAGGTGCGGCAACAAGTACGCAGGCAGCAACAATCGCGGCCGCGGGGCTGGCGACCGGTGTTGCGGCTGGTCCCATCACGGTTACCGCTACCATCAATGGGCTGAAAGCTTCCGTGACAGGTGTCGTGAATGCCATCCCCTTGATTGACATGACGTCGGCGCAAACTTACAAAGGGTTCGAAGGCGGGTTGTACCAGGGCAGCAGTCCCACAGTGACTGATATTCAACACAATGCCGACGGGATCGCGGCCGCGAACGCCATTCAACCGCTCGATACCAATGGCCAGCCTGCAGCAATCCCAACCGGCGCGGTCGTGGTCGTCGGCATTGGGATGTCCAACTGGACGGATGAACTCTGTGCTGAAAAGAACTCGCCTCCAGGTCCGTTCTTCAATGCCAACAATGAGTGCGATTCGTATACCTTTATTGGGCAGGCCGGAGTGATCCCGAACCCCTCCACGAATACGATTCTGGTCGACTGTGCCATCGCCAGCGAGGGCGCAGCGAATTGGGTCAGCGATACTCCGCAGAATGGAAAGACGATCGGCAATTACACGGCATGTGCCCAGCTTCTGGATTCGTTCGGATAGAGTCCAAACCAAGTACAAGTCCTGTTGTGGAAGGATGCCGACCCCTCACCTAGCGCCGCCGGCTACACGTCTCTCACGGATGCGCAAGGGCAAACTCCTGCACAATACTGTGCAGCCCATGTTCATACACCACCGATTAATGGTGATGTCGACGCGTGTGTATATGAGCAGTGGGTAGGCGACGTCGCGCGTGAAGCCAAGATTTTTTTTCCCAACCTGCAGCAAATGTTCCTGCACAGCCGAATTTATGCCGGCTACGCGATCACTGCACTGAACCCAGAGCCGTTTACTTATGAGTATGGGCTTGCAACCAAGTGGCTGATCCAGGCGCAGATTGACGAAACCAATAACCCAAATAATCCTATCGACCCAACCGCAGGCGATCTCCGGTATCAAGTTGGCAGCGGACAAAATAGTGGAGCGCAGGCGCCATGGATTGCCTGGGGACCATATTTCTGGGCTTCGGGCACTACACCGCGTAGTGACGGCGAGGTGGATAATTTGACTTGGGTTCCGTCCGATTACAGCAACGCGGATTACACCCATCCATCCGCTGGAACCAATGGCGGACGAATGAAAGTCGCCAACATGCTGATGGTTCCCTGGTACCAGAACTCTCCCTACACTCCCTGGTTCTGAGAACAGGAAAGGACTGGCATCCCGTTTAGCGCATCAGGGATCCCGAGCAGACTGCGTTTACTGAATCGAAGCGGACGCCCTTTGTAAGAACTCCAGGATAGAAATGCCGAATAACTGCAATAAGCCCAAGAGTCCCAACAGGAAAATGCTGGCTACCATTGCGTATTCGGTAACACTCTGCCCGTGCTCTTCCAGCAGGTTGACGGTTATGTTTTCTTTCTTCACGAAGTGGCAACCCTAAAGCAATGAAATCTAAAGCTCGTGCATCGGAGCCCTGGCCAGAGAGCTCCGATTGGTAACAGGATCGAACGTTACCTTGGTTTTCGTCTATGGCACGAAAGTGGCATGGGCACCACCCCAGGCAGCGGAAGGAGTCGAAAGGTTTTGGTAACGGAATAGCTCTGCCCCGGCCTTCATCCGAAGATCAGCAAGTCGCCAGCGCTTTTACTCTATCTGCTGCAACAGCTTCGACGATCTGTGGCGATTAAAGGTCTGGTCGCGCGAGTACACGGCCGTGATGGTGTGGGTGCCTTGGGTCAAGGTTGAGGTCTTACCGGCTGGCCGAGGCCCGAAGGATTCGCTGAGCTCGTCAACTTGAGTTGAGTGCCCGCACTGTTCAGCAGTACACCGACTATCCCTGAGAACACTTCTGCTCTGACTATATCCACGGCCCCGTCATGGTTCAGGCCAGCCGCCGCCAGGGCAAACCCGTGCGGATCTATTGGCAGAGCCGGAGTGTAACTCACGGGCGATCGCTTAACCGGGACTTGCAAAGGAAACTAGAGAACGGCTGCGCCAGTTGGCAGGATTACTTGGCGGGAGTTAAGAACCATGGCGCAGTAGCATCATCAGAGCGGAAGAAATTCAGCAACAGGTTGGCGTCCTTTTCGCTGCCCTGGGGTTGGGAATTATGTTCACCATCGTTGGGGGCAAAATCCTGGCAACTCCAAGCCAATCCATCAGACCGTGCAAGCATGCCGTTGGCCCAATCATAGGGGCCCCACGCCACCCAAGGAGCTTTGACCGGCCCATTGGCGCGGTTGTAGTTCATGCTGGGGACACCGTTCAGTTGGTCGTCAATCATGCCTCGCAACGCGAAGCCGGACTCATAAGCGTATGGCTCCGGGCTGCTGATGCCTGGGTTTCCATACCCAGCGTAGAAACGACTGGTGTAAAAGGCGAGGGTCAATTTTGGAAATAACGTGTGAAGATTTTGTGCAATCGATTCATATTCGGATTGCAACTGCACCATATCGGCCGGGAAAACTCCCCTTATGCTGTCATCTGTGGTCGAGACCCAAACTGCCACTACCTGATTGGCGGTCACACCGTTTTGTGGGAGCAAAAACTTCGTGATCGAATTCCACCCACCAAAATTCAGCCCGGCCCACGACGCTGCCGCGGCGCCCGGCATGGCGGCTGGAACAATCACCAGATGAGAATTGAGCGTCGGCTCCGCAGCGGCATCCTGAATGAACTGAAGAGAAGTATCGCGTCCGCACGACTCCCCGATGACCAGCAAGGCATACTTGCCGTTCGGGTCAGGGTTTCCGTTTCCGTCCAGGGGTTGGATGGCATCTGCAAAATTCACGCCGTCCGCATCGTGCGAGGTGGGCATTACGTTGCTTCCGTCCAGATATAAACCGCCCTCCACCCCGAAGTAGGTTCCCGTGCCGAGATCGGCCAGGTCCGTCAATGGGGTCGAGGTCTTGGCCACGTTCCACTCGATTTGGTTACAACTGTCCCCGTTCGCTGCCCCCACCGGGAGAGTAAGCGTAGCGGTTGCGGTTTGATGGGGCGAACTGGAATCGTTCGCGCTCACTACAAAGCTGTAAGTGCCGACCTCGACCGAGGAGTTGAGTGTTCCCGAAATGAGCCCTTGAGAAGACAACGTTAGACCGAATGGAAGATTTGTTCCCTGCGCCAATGACCAATTGAGCGGTGCTGTGCCTCCCGTTCCGTTCAATTGCACGTTGTACGAATAACCTTGCGTCGCCCACTGCAGGGTGGGGTAGGTGCTTACTGTGAACGACTTTGTAGCCGTTCCGGTTCCGCTAAGAGTAATCCCCTTGGATGGCAGGACATCGCTCACTACGACCAATGTCCCGTTACTCGTGCCCTCTTGCCATGGTGTGAAGGTGACCTGGAGCGGTAATGAGCGGCCCGGCTTCAATTGCGTCGGCCGCCCGGAAAACCCGCTTACCGCAAAAGGCGGATCGGCATAAACCTGGTTCACCGTAAATGGAGAACTGCCCGTGTTAGTGAGAGTGACTGGTTGCGTGCTGCTCGTGCCCACGGATTGATTGCCGAAAGAGAGCGCGCCAGCGCTAAAGCTTGCCGCCGCCGAGGTGCTCATTCCAGTCCCACTCAGGTTGACTGTGACGGGGCTGAAGCCTACGCCACTAGCAGTAAAGGTGCCCGTGAATTTTTTGGCCGCATCGGGCTTGAGGCGGAGCGCATAAAAGGCTTCCTGGCCGGGTATCTTGTTGATGGGCGCCCAACCGTAATCCAGAATGAATTCTGGGGCGCTGATGCTGAAGCTGCTGATCTGAATATCCTTGCCGCAATTGTTCGTCAACCCGATTCGCTTGATTGCACTGACAGTGCCCACAGCAGTGGTATTAAAGGTGACTGTTCCGCCAGCCGGATCGATCTTGACGCAGCTTTGACCGAAGCCAAGTTGTAACCTCAGGAGGCAGACCAAACTTAGCAGCACTGCATTGCGAGCGAGCGATTGCATAGCGAAGTGGCGTAGTGTCGCAACTGCAATGATCCTCCGCCGTTGGACAGACTGCGGCGCTATGAGGTCACGACTGCGGGTTATTGTATGTTGCTTGCGTCGACTGCAAAAGGAGAACTGTTTCTCCTCTTTGTTGTTAGAGCCTTTTTGACAGGGACTTATGTACCGCCCTGCAAAGAAAAAAACATTCGGAAAAGAGTCGATCTTCGGGCCAGTCGAGCAGCGGGGGTGTCTGCGAAACCCAAGGCCGAATGGCTTTTGGTGCGATGGGCGCTCTCTGGGTACGGGGCCCGTACCGCTGCTACATAAACTTGACGTTGCTCAAAGCAGCGCCCATCGCGGCTTTGTACAGTAGCACGCCGGCCTTCATACGCAAGAGGTCTTTTGGATTTGAGATAAACGACCTTGGCGTCGAAAGCAATAACCGGCTCACCCCGTGTCATTGACAGTTTCGAGCATCTCCGGTTGAATGATTTTTACGCTGGTTCAGTAGCCTGAACGGTTTGGCTGCCACAACCCAGCCTTTCAAACTTTCCTTTTCAGCTTGGGGGAGCACATTGTCAAACAGCGCGAAGAAGTCTAGGCAATCCGGACTGGCCGAGGTCTTATCCGGCAGAAAACGTATCGTTGTGCTCGCTGCAGATCACAGGTATTTTGGGGTTGTTTCCGGCCTGGAGTGTCCTCGCGAAGTTCTCTCTCCACTCCTGCCCTACGTCGATGCGCTCATGACCGACCCAGGAGTGCTCCGGCATTCCTTTCCCGGCGGTGTCGGCAAACCGGTCATCCTCCGGAGTTCTGGATGTTCAACCACAATGAGCGTTCCAGTGCCCGGGTACCTGCAGGAACCCGCAAAACTGGCTTATCAGCAACGCACCGGGAAAGATTTCGACAAAACCTTCAGCGAGATTCGGGCGAAGATTGAATCGGGAAAAGCGACCACCGCGGAATTCGAGGAATACCGCAGTCTGGATAGCGTGGTCAATCGGCCCGACACGATCGCCAATGAGAAGCTCATTCTCACCGCCGAAAGCGCACAAGCCGATCGCGGATCTGCCGTCGCGGTATCGGTGTATTTGCGCACCGACTATCAGTCTCAGACCCTGAACAATCTGGCCACGATGTCCCGCCAGGCACGAAAGATCAATCTGCCTGTCTTGGGAGTAGTTGCCGTCGGCGACGCGTTGGGCTATCTGGAAAGAGATTCTGACTTTCTGACTCGCGCCGGTGCGGTTCTGGTAGCCCACGGGGCGGACATGATCAAGACGTACAACTGCGGCCAGGGGTTCGAACGGGTTGTTCAGACCTGCGGCGTGCCCGTGATTGTGGCCGGAGGCAAGGCTCCCAAGGGCGTCGATGAAACCAGAGACAGCCTCGAACTGGCTTACGATTCATTACAAAAAGGAGCTCGCGGCATCGACTTCGGGCGCAGGGTTTGGAGACATAAACATCCCATTGCCATGATCCGGTCCCTTGCCGCCGTCGTGCATGAAAACCATTCCCCCAAGGAAGCCTACGACCTGTTCGAGGATCTAAGGGCACAGAGTTGATTCAGGTCCGGCATTACAACGGAGTGGAGCCAAAGGACTCTTGACGGGCGAGCGAGCAGCCGATATTCATGATTTAATAGGCCCTATGAGTGCTCGGGCGACGAAGAAAGGCGCTCCTCACCCCCAGGCAGCGCAAATACTGGCACCGCTGGCGGTGATCCAGACGCTCCGCGCGGTTGTCCACGAGAAACTACTCGCTTAGGGAGTCGATCAAGTTCTTCACGAGGCCAAGGGAGCAAGGTTGATGTCGATGCCCGCCACAATGAAATCAGGCGTTTACTACCGTAACGACAACGTGCGCGTGGAGCAGCGTCCGATTCCAGTGATCAGGCCCGAGGAGGTTCTGGTGCGGGTCGCCACCTGTGGGATCTGCGGCAGTGACACCATGCACTGGTACCGGGAACCCCAGGCTCGCGTCAACGGTGGCGGGATCAATACCGGCCACGAGATCTCCGGAGAAATCGTGCAAGTCGGCGAGAATGTGCAGACCTACAAACCTCATGACCGGGTTGTGGTGGCACATCACTTCCCTTGTGGCAATTGCCTACTCTGCCGCGACGGCAACGAAACCGCTTGCCGCGCCATGCACGAGAAGCACATCGAACCCGGCGGTTTCGCTGAATACATCCGGATTCTGGAGAAATGCGTCCAGAACGGACTCTTCCTCATGCCGGATGGAATGACCTATGCACAAGGCTCCTATGTCGAACCTCTCGGGTGCGTCGTACGCAGCGTGCGGAAAACCGCGCCCGTGGCTTGCCACACCACCTTGGTGATTGGAAGCGGATTGGCCGGACTGCTGCACATCAAACTGTTGCGCGCTCTGGGAGCGGGAAAAATCATTGCTGTGGACACCAACGTCAACCGTCTCGAGGTGGCATCACGTTGTGGCGCTGACGAAGGAGTGCTCGCAACGGGCAACGTGCCGCACGCCGATCGAGTTTATGTCTGCACCGCGTCAGAGAGAGCCTCCGAAGCCGCGCTCGGATACGTGAATCCCGGTGGACAGATCATGTTCTTTGCCACCGGCGGACCAGATATGAAGGTTTCGCTCTCGCTGACAAAATTCTGGCTAACGCAAACCAGCATCAACTTCAGCTATGGCGCCGCGCCCCGCGACATGCGCGAAGCCATGGAGTTGATCCGCTCGGGCACAGTCTCAGTCGACGATTTAACGACCCACCGCTTTGGAATCGATCAGATCGGAGAGGCTTTTGATCTGGTTGCCAACCCCCGCGAAAGCCTCAAAGTGATGATCGAACCGAACCGCGACTCGATGCAGTAAATCGTTCGTCGGCCTCCAACCAGAGCCACAGACAACATCTACTCACGTTGCGCCATCGAAGCAGCCAATTAGGAATTCTGAGGTTGCTTTATGTGCCGATTCGCACCTAGGTCGGCGTTCATGGCGCCGGCGATTGTAGTCTGTTTGGCATCTCTATCATTTGTTCTTACTGGCTGTGGAGGGATGAGTGCCGTGCCCTCGCAACCATCGCAGCCCCAACCGCAACCTCAGTCACAAACATTTACATTGACGGTTCAACTTTCCGGCAATGGCAGCGGCACCATCAGCAGTACTCCCGCCGGCATCAATTGCGGCGCTTCGTGCAGCACCAGCTTCACCCCAAACACACAAGTCACGCTGACGGCGACGCCGGGTGCGAATGCAACTTTCGCCGGTTGGGGCGGTGCATGCAGCGGCACAGGTATCTGCACGGTGACGATCACCGCCAACGCATCGGTCACCGCCAGCTTCAGCATACGAACCTACACGGTGTCGCTGGCGTTTTCGGGTACTGGAACAGGTACGGTGAGCAGTACTCCGCTCGGACTCGATTGCGGAAAAACCTGTAACGCTGCGTTTAGTTACGACACGCAAATCGTTCTTGCTGCCTCTGCAGGGGCTAATTCCCAGTTTGCAGGATGGAGTGGCACATGCACTGGAATAGGAAATTGCGCCATCGATCTGAAGCAAAACAGTTCTGTGACAGCCAGTTTCGTCGCTGATTCGTCACTGTCGGTCGCGGTTTCAGGAACTGGATCAGGAACTGTCATCAGCACACCTTCCGGAATCAATTGCCAGACAACCTGTAGCGCAGTGTTTGACAGCGGAAGTCAAATTACTCTCACCGCGACTGCCGGCGCGAATTCCGTTTTCTCCGGGTGGTCGGGAGCGTGCAGCGGAACGGGCGCATGCCAGGTAATTTTGAGCAACAGTACAAGCGTGAGCGCAATCTTCACCGCTACAGCCTACACATTGAGCATAACGCTTCCGGGAAGTGGCACAGGCACGGTCACCAGCGAACCGGGCGGCATCACGTGCGGATCAACCTGCACGGCGACATTCAGTCCCGGCACCCAGGTAACGTTAACCGCAAGTCCGAGCGCGAACTCATATCTCGTGAGCTGGGGCAGTCCCTGCTCCGGTGCCGGCACCTGCACAATCATGCTGAACAGCAATGCCACCGTAGCCAGCACGATAAATGTCTGGCCGATCAATCACATCATTATCTTTGCACAGGAGAATCGATCCTTTGATCATTACTTCGGCGCCATGCGCGGGTATTGGGCCGCGAACGGTTATCCCGATCAGTCCTTTGATGGCCTGCCTCAATTCAACCCGGTAACTGGCATCCCGCCGCTTTACGGGCCTCCACCCACGAATCCGAGTTGCGATCCACTGGCGACCAAGGGAAAACCGTTTAACGATTGTGTAATTGACAGTAACAGTCCGGTTATCACTTCTTTTCACTTGCTCACGCAGTGCGTGGAGAACCCGAGTCCATGGTGGGATGCGGACCACTATGCGTTATCGTGGGAGAATCCTCTCATTGATCCCACAACCAACCCGCCCATGGACGGCTTTGTTGCCTATAGCGCTCATACTTCACACACTCACTCCTACTACGACTGGAGCGGGACAAGAGGCATGGGCTACTACGACGGAACGGACCTTAACTACTACTATTTCATGGCGACAAACTTCGCCACTTCTGACCGGTGGTTCAGTCCCGTGATGAGCATGACGCATGCGAACCGGGCTTACTTGATGGCGGCAACATCGGAGGGAGAAATCCTGCAGCCCAACGCTTCCCCCACCGACCCGTTATATTCTGTGAACCCGATATTTGACGAGCTTACGGCTGCGGGTATCAGTTGGAAAGTGTATGTGAATCCCGCCTACACGGACTGCTCACCGCCTTATACGACCACGTGTCTTCTGACCTACGACGACATTTACCTCAAGGATTTCACGTGGGGCTGGGCCAATCTGAACTATGGGATAAACTTGGGAACGATCGGCACCCCCGGTACCTGTGGGAGTTCGCCGTGCGATTTCGAAAACGATGTGGCGAATGGCACGCTCCCGCAGGTCGTCCTCGTTGACCCGGCGACCCCGGCTTCGCTGGACGAGCACGGTTCTGACACGGACCAGTACCCCGTCGATATCCAATTAGGCGCCAATTACATTTCTGGACTCATCAACTCCGTCATGCAGAGTTCCGCGTGGCAAGACTCGGCTGTCGTTCTCACGTACGACGAACACGGTGGGTTTTATGACCATGTGCCCGTCCAGCCGGAACCGAGTCCGGACGGAATCAAACCGGTCGATCTTCCTCCCGCGGCGATCTGCGCAACGCAAAGCGGCCCCACTTGCGATTTCACGTGGACGGGGTATCGCGTGCCGCTCATTGTGATCTCGCCTTACACCAAGAAGAACTACGTGTCGCATACCGTGATGGACACCACGGCAATTCTGAAGTTTATTGAGACGCGCTACGGCCTAGCCGCTTTGAATGCCCGCGACGCCGCACAGTCGCTTATGACAGAGTTCTTTGACTTCAACAATCCATCATGGATGGTGCCACCAAATCCTCCGGCGCAGACTACGACCGGGCCTTGTTATCTGGATAAGCTTCCGTAGTCATGCTCGATCGGAAGGATCGACCGATGCGCCGCGAATCGACCAGTCTGATAGAAAATTAATTAGTCTTCGTTCAATTGGATTTGCAGCGGCGGCAGAGTAATCATTGGGGGGTGATCCTTGTCTCTCCAAAAAGCATCGAAGCATTCCGCTTCGCTGTTGGGCTGCCATTGCGTGCCGTCCTGGAACGTAACCATCTTAGGGAACAATATGTATCCAAAAACCTGCTTCGCATAATCAGGAAGCAAGCCGGGCATTTCAAACGTATTTTGCTGCCCCGGCTGGATTGAAGTAGTCCAGTTCCACTCATTGTTCTCGGGTGGTCTGCGGCGATCGAGCGGCGAGTTGAGATAGTCGAACGTAACGTGGATCTCCCCCACAGGCTTCGAACTCACATTCTTGACTGTTACGCGGGACTTTCCTGGCTCCCAGAAGTCCGCCGACACAAATTGGACGGGGCTGGTACAGTGCTGCGGCTCATAAATCGTATACGTTGTCATCATGCCGGCTTCCATGTGGTCGGAGACATGGCAGTGAAAAAGCCACGTGCCAGGGTTATCTGCGGTCATGTCAGCGGTTACCATACTGCCGGGAAGCAGCTCAATCACATCCGCATTACGGCTTCCATACTGCAAGACCTTGCCATGCCAGTGCGGTGTGTGCAGGTCCCTCTCGTTGCCCATGGCGAGCAGGTACCATCGCACCCGGTCGCCTTTTTTGATGATTAATCCTTGCAAATTTCCGAAAATGTATCCGTTGATAGCGTGAAATAGGCCTGAATCCTTTCCGGACTGTTGATCAAAGACCATGAACCAGGCAACGAACTCATCGTCGACGTCTTTAGGAGAGGCATCGGCCTTTGCCATGCCCCTGGCGGTGACAATGATGGGACCGACGAGACCATCGTTGGTCTCAACTGCTTCATCAATATGTCCATGGTAGGACCACACGACCGAACTCGGGCCTCCCTTGGCAGGACCGCTGGACTCGTCTGCGAACCAATGATAGGTAAAATGTCCACCCTGCGGAATTCCGGGGTAACCGGAGCGTCCGCGCTGTAACAATGGACGGTCTCCCTCAAAAGGAATGTAAAGCGCTCCTTCGTTCGCCTTATCGTATCGAAGCCCGTGAGGATGTATGCTGTGCGGCCTGGCACTGCGGTTCATAAAATCGACCACCACGGTATCGCCGACCTCGGCTCGAATGACGGGACCGAGAATGCCGAGCCACTCCGGTTGTGGTTTCTTGACGGAGAATGTGGAATCGGTGTACTCGATGTAGCGGGTCTTCTTCCAGCGAGTCTGTTGCCAGGGATAAGGAATCCCGCGAGCGTAAAGCAGGTCCCTGCCACTGGGAGCAAAATCCCAGGTTACGTCCTCGGCCGCGATGTAGTAGTGCCGTGTAGCTGCCAAACCAGCTTGTGGGGATAGTAGAGCGAAAAGCACGAATAGCGAACTGAGCTTGGTCGTTATCTCCATTGCGAGGAGGGCAGTACGAACACCTTTATACAACCCCGGGGGCCCGAGTTGTGATTAGAACGGCCAACCGGCGCGGCGCACCAAGGATTTTCCGGGCTTGCTACTGGTTGGTGACAGGAACCACGGCACGGTGGCGTCATTCGTCCGGAAGAAGTTCAGCATGAGGTTGGCATCTTTTTCGCTGCCCGGTGGAGAGTTGTGTTCGCCGTTGTTCAGCATGAAGTCCTGGCAGTTCCATGCAAAACCATCTGGGCGAGCATTCAGCCCATTGGCCCAATCATAATCGCCCCACGC
>Ga0335078_10012431_pt1 | contig 12624 bp, 8 predicted proteins | sample Lox_Sample_32_FD_206711 | JGI IMG/M metagenome (GOLD analysis project Ga0335078, IMG submission 206711) | Soil microbial communities from Loxahatchee National Wildlife Refuge, Florida, United States - Lox_Sample_3.2 | ecosystem: Environmental > Terrestrial > Soil > Wetlands | place: USA: Florida... | reverse complement strand
TCCACTCGTGCGCGTGAGATTGCAGGGACGGCCCAGCGCATGATTTCTCACAAAAAGTTTGCTTGATCTTGTCACGAAAAGGAGAACCAAATGCCACTACTAGAAGTAGTCCAAACCAAACACCTCAGCGCCTCTATTCGGCTCACGGATACGACCGCGATGCAGGTCGATCAGTACGCCGCTTTCATCCACGCGTCGGCCAACGACGTGGTTGAACAGGCGCTCGCGTATGTCTTCAGCAAAGACCGCGAGTTCCAGGAGTTCCTTCGCACCCCGGAGGCGCAGCGGATTACGCCAACACTTCGTGTTCGTCGCGGCAATGGAAGCGATTCATCGGAGCGGCCTGCACGCAAGCCCGTTTCCTCGACATCTTCGCCAGCACAAGCACCGGCAATCGTGGCGGGATCGAAGGCATGATCCCGCTGCAATATCAGTGGCAAAGCCACTGCGGTGCTGCGCACCGGAAGAAGATTGACACTTGATCCCTTCCAGGGTGGTGTTTGGAGCGGCAAGCGTATGCAGTTGTCTACTGCTACCCGCTCAATGGCTTAGAGAGACACCGTATGCAACCGCATACAGGACGTATGCGATTGCATACGGCGGTGGAGGACCACAATGACCCCGTCCAGAGAAATTGCAAATAGCAGCATGGAGAGCCGCCTTTCACGCTCAAAAGGAAGACTGCCGCGAGTGCATGTTGCCCAAGCACGAGTCACCCAAACGGAACAGCGAGAGATGGAGGATGCCGCTCGGAAGGAAGGTAAGGCTTTGAGTGAATGGGCACGGGACGTTCTCCTGCGAGAAGCACGGCGTTCCACTGACGACGCGGTATTCACCGAATTGGTGGCTACGCGCATGTTGCTGGTGAACCTCATCAAGCCGCTCATCCTCGGCGAGAAGGTCTCGCCGACGTGGATCACCGAGGCCATGACGATGGTGCGGAAGGAGAAGCATAAGGCCGCCCAGGACGTGATGCAGCAGTACACACAAGATGCTGGAAAGGAGCGATAGCGATGGCGAACCAATGGGGCAGAAAAGAGACGATCATCTGGCCGCCGCACGCGCCGATTATGAGCTACACCGCCCTGGCAGCGGCGTTCTTTTTTACCTGTCTGTTTGTATGGCAGCGCCTCCATTTCTCGTTGCCGCCGCTCCAGCAGTCCTACATCTCCGAGTACATTCGCTCCGAAATCGGGGGTGCCATACATGCTCATGGCACCTACCGGCTGGTGTATCTCGGTGGCAGCAAGATCAAGCCCCGGCTGGCATTCCCGGTGGACTTCGTGCCGGGCAAGATGACTCTTCCTGATGGCAAGGTAGTCTCCTTCGAGTTGTCGGATTTGGCGCGGGCTCAGGGGTACAGTTTTCCATTTCGCGGTCCTGCTCAGAAGCTCGCGGATGCTTCGGTGTATCGCTGGCTTCGGGGTGCCATCTTCGCAGGCAAGGGCATCCTGTCCGTCTTCGCCGTCAGCTTCATCGAGGGCGGAGTTTGTCTCGCACTGATGCTCTGGCTGGCGATCCCGAGGGACATCCAGCGATTCAAAAACATGAAGTATGGCCGTGTGTTGCGCGGCCCTCTCATGCTCTCGCCGAAGGAGTTCAACCGGACGCAGAAGGGCGATGGCATCGGATTCAAGACCACGGAATCCGGCAAGATGATGCGGATTCCATTGCAGAAGGAAGCGCAGCACCTTCAGCTCATGGGCGACACAGGAGTTGGGAAAACGCAACTCATCATGCAGTGCCTTCGCCAGATTAGAGGCCGGGGTGACTCTGCCATCGTCTACGATCCTGCCTACGAATATATCCAGCGATTCTACGACGCCAGCCGTGGAGACATCGTGTTGAATCCGCTGGACGCACGCTGCCCCTATTGGGGCCCGGCGCAAGAGATGGAATCGAACGCGGAAGCCGACGCGATTGCGGCGTCGCTCTACCAGCCGAAGACCGACAAGACTGATGAATTCTTCCATGAGACACCCGCGCAAATCTTCGCTCATCTGCTCAAGCTGGGGCCGACGCCGCATCAACTCGCTGCATGGATGGCCGACGATGTGGAACTGCTCAAGAAACTCGAAGGAACCGAGATGGCCTTCTATATCGACAGAAAGGCCGGGCCTCAGCGTGCCGGAGTTCTCTCCTCACTCGGCCTTGTCGCCAAGAGTTTCCGGCTGCTGCCGGAGAAGGATGACAAGCGGCCTGTCTGGAATGCGCGTACCTGGTCGAAAAAGCGCGAGGGATGGATCTTCATCACCTCGCGCCCACCAGAACGGGACACCCTACGCCCACTGTTCTCGCTCTGGATCGACCTGCTCGTCATGCGGCTGCTCTCAGAACCGCAGCCGGGACAGAAACCCGTCTGGTTTGTCATTGACGAGCTGGCGAGTTTGCAGAAGTTGCCACAGCTCCATACGGCGGTGACAGAGAACAGAAAGTCCAAGAACCCGCTGATTCTTGGCTTCCAGGGCAAAGCCCAGCTTGAGGTCATCTACGGGCATCTGGCCGAGGTCATGCTGTCGCAGCCAGCCACCAAAATCTTTATGAAGACAGCGGAGCCGAAGGCTGCGGAATGGATATCGGAGGCTATCGGCAAAGTCGAGATCGAACGGCTGAAAGAGACGAAGTTCGACGGTACGCGATCCGGTCATAACTTCACCGTCGAGCGGCAGATCGAGCCGCTGGTCATGGGTTCGGAGATTACGGGTTTGGACGACCGTCATGCCTACATGAAGCTGGGAAATCGGGTCGCCCGGTTCGCCTTCGATTACATGGACCTGCCCAAGGCGACGCCGAAGTTTATCCCCCGTGCCTCTGGGAACGATGAACTGAAGTTCGATCCCGATACGTTAGAGCCGCGCCATGCGGTTGCGCCTTCAGTTGACGAGAACGCACCCCAGAGCACGACCGAAAAAGCGTCGAACGATGCGCCGCTGGCGGTAGAGAGAGTGCCGATTCCGTGGCCCAGCAAGGATGCGTCGGCACAGGCCCGCGCCGGCGAGGTGAACCGGCCCGTGCCTGTTGAAGCTGTGGAAGAGGAAGCTCTGCACGGCCCTGAATATGTCAGGGAGCCATAGCCATGTTGTCCATCTCCAATCCGCTGGCTTCCGGGCAAGTGCAGACCTACCACCAACTCGATTACACTGCCCCATCCCAGAGCTATTACAGGCAGGGTGACGCCGTGCAGGGCGAATGGCAGGGACGGCTTGCCTCTGAGTTCGGTCTGTCCGGCGAGGTCTCGGCTCTCGAGTTTTCACGGCTGACCGAGGGGCGGCATCCGCAGACAGCGGCGCAGATGGTTCGCCATAGAGCCGCCGTGGAGTATAAGGATGCAGACGGCAAAACCGTGAAGGCCGTTGAGCATCGCGCCGCCTGGGATGCGACCTTTTCCGCACCAAAGTCGGTCTCGTTGACAGCCCTGGTTGGCGGTGACGAGCGCATCCGTGAGGCTCATAGTGCCGCCGTCACCGTGGCGCTGTCGGAGTTGGAGAAATACACGCAGGCCCGCCTCGGCGGCAATCATCCCGGTGAGACAACGGGTAAGTTCATTGCCGCAAAGTTCGAGCATGACACCGCCCGCCCCGTAGATGGCTATGCCGCCCCGCAGCTCCACACCCATGCCGTGATCTTCAATGTGACTGTGCGAGATGACGGCTCCACGAGGGCTTTGCAGGATCGACCATTCTTTCAGAGCAAGCAGTTTGCCACCGCCGTGTACCAGTCCGAGTTGTTCTACCGGCTGCGCGATCTCGGCTATGAGATGGAGACAGGCGGAAGCGGAGCACCCGAAATTAAGGGCTATACGCAGGAATATCTCGACGCTTCGAGTCTTCGCCGAGACCAGATCAAAGAGGAGATGGCGCGGAAGGGCGTCAGCGGCCCACGGGCCGCGCAGATTGCGGCTCACGCCACGCGGGAGAAGAAGCAGACTCTTACCCGCGAAGAGGTATTGGAGGCTCATCGCAGAGTCGCCGCTCAGTATGGTTCGCAGCCGCAGCACGTTGTCGCTGAAGCCCAGGAGCGGACCAGAATGCAGCAGCACAATCCCGATAAAACGCTTCGCGCAAAGGAGGCCGTCACCTATGCGCGAGACAGTCTTTTCGAGCGGGAAGCTGTTGCCGAGGAACGCCTGATCTTCCGCGATGCCTTGCGGCGTGGCATGGGAGAGACGACCTATGCCGAGGTGCGCGCCGACTTCGAGGCACGGCGCGAGCGTGGGGAGTTTCGTTCCGTCGAAGCAGCAAAATATGCTTCCGGGCGCAGCTTCACGACGGCGGAAACCATCGCTGCCGAGCGCGCCAACGTTGAGCATGTCCTCGCTGGCCGCAATGCTGTTCAGCCGATCATGACTGCTGAGTTGGCACAGGAGCAGGCCAGGTCACGGGAGTTCCTGAATGACTCGCAACGACGGGTTATTGAAGAAGTGCTCAACTCTCCAGACCGGGTTCACGGCTTGCAGGGACGCGCAGGAACCGGGAAGACAACCGTCCTGGCTTCCATCCGCGAAGGAGCGGAGAGGAGTGGCTTCATAGTCGAGGGCTTTGCCCCAACCTCCCGTGCTTCAGCCCAGCTCCGCGAGGCCGGAATCGACGCCACCACACTCCAGAGCTTCCTTGCTCGCGGCGAAAACCATCCCAGCGCAAACCCGGCGTTGCACCATCTTTACATGCTGGACGAATCTAGTCTTGCCAGCACAAAGCAGATGCGGACATTTCTGGAGAAACTGAACCCGGATGACCGCGTGCTGGTCATCGGGGACACCAGCCAGCATCAGGGCGTCGATGCCGGAAAGCCCTTCGAGCAGATGCGGGATGCAAGGATGCGAACCTCGCAGCTTGACCGCATCATGCGCCAGAAAGACCCGGAGCTACTGAAAGCAGTCGAGGAACTTGCGAAGAACAATACGCGGCAAGGTATCGACATGCTCGCCAGCCAGGGTCGCATCCGCGAGATCACCGACAGGCAGGAGCGAATTGCCACCATTGCAAGAGACTATGCCGCCCAGCCGGAGAACACCATCGTCGTCTCGCCCGATAATCGCAGCCGCCAGCAAATCAATGAGGCCGTTCGCGCCGAGTTGCTTCAGAAGGGTGTTCTGGCAATAGATGGGCAGACCTTCCGCACCCTGACACATCGCTCCGATATGACCGGAGCCGACCGCACCTGGGCGGCGCGGTATAGCGCAGGCGATGTGCTCCAATACACGACCGGCAGCAAAACCGAAGGCATCGAGCGGGACAGCTTCGCCACGGTTCGCACGGTCGATGCCCGCACTAATGCGCTTACCGTCGAGCTGGCGAACGGATCGACTGTCACCTATGACCCGCGACGGTTGCGCGGCGTCCACGTCTACCGTGAAACCGAGCGCGAGTTTGCAACCGGCGATCGGATTCAAATGACTTCGACGAACAAGGAACTTGGCGTCGCCAACCGTGATCTCGGCACGATCACGGAGATGAGAGACGGGCAAATCAGCGTGCGGATGGACGGCAAGAACGAGCACAGGATTACCTTTGAGCCGTCCGTTTTCCGGACATTCGATCATGGCTATGCCGTGACCTCGCATAGTGCCCAGGGACTCACCGCCGGACGAGTTCTCGCTCACTTCGATACAGACAGTTCGCACAGTTTGATAAATACCCGGCTGGCTTACGTCGCCATCTCCCGCGCCTCCGACGATGCGCGAGTGTACACCAACAACGCTGAAACGCTCGGTCAACGACTCGCAACCGACATCTCGAAAACCGCCGCCATAGACTTCAGGCCCACGAGTTCCGCTGACAAGGTGCAGCAGGCCGTCGCTGCCTTCCGTGCGAACAATCCTGCAGCCGCGACCGCCAAGTTGCAGGAGCAGGGGCGCATCCGTGAATACGCCAGCCCAGAACACCGCCTCGCCGCTGTTGCTCTCGCATACGCCGGACAGGAAGACCGTGCCGTGGTCGTTGCACCCGATCCTGACGAGCGGCAGGAGCTTACGCAACTCATCCGCGATGAGCTGCGTAAGCAGGGACGGCTCGCCCCCGAAGGCCGCCCTCATTCCATTCTCGTGGAGCAGGACTCCGGGAACCCACGTCTCGCCGCCAACTACCTGCCCGGCGACCAGATTCACTACAAAGCGGGCAGTCCTGCCGAACATGGCATCGCCGACAACAGCACCGCGATTGTTCTCTCCGTCGATACCCATGCGAATTTGCTCACCGTTGCAACACGCGACGGCAGTGAGGTTTCCTACAATCCTGCGCTCCTGAAGAAACAAACGGGCCAAAGCACCGTCTACCGTGAGGAGCAACGCGACCTGTCGGTGGGCGAGCGCGTTCTCTTCACCGCGTCTGATCGGGACGCAGATGTACGTTCCGGCGACTTCGCCATCGTCGAGAAGATTGTGGCAGACGGTACGCTTGGAGTTCGCTTGGATAACGGGAGGTCCGCTGAACTGACCTCGGATCAATCCCAGCACATCGACTACGGCTATACCGTGGACACTGCGCCACGCGCCACTGTGGATCGCGTTCTTGTGACCGGCGATGCTGACCGGCTAGCCGAACAGCAGGAGGCATTCGCATGCCTTTCTCCGCATCTACACGATCTTGTAATACACACATCGGACAGCTGGGAACTTGGTTTGGAGTGGAGTGTTCCACATGTCGACATTGCGTCGACGTCTATAGAGCATTCAACGCACCTGCACAATCTGTCCGCGCCAGTAACGGAGGACATGGAACTTCCGGGGCTCGGCATTCGCTCTTAGCTCCAAATTTCCGAGAGGACGACGTATCGTTACCAATCCGGACTCAATGAGCGACTTCGCGATTTATCACTGATCGGGGAAAGTGTTTGTTCCATGCAATGTCAATAGCTGTCAGTGTGAAAACATCCGTTCGGATATCGTGTTGTGGCGATGCCGAATAGACGTTTTAGAAACACTTGTGCACTTTAAGGCGCTGAAAGATGTTCAGTAGGAGTTGGGAAACGCTTGCATCGTCACCAACTCCTACTATATGAAGGGATGACTCACTGACCTCCAGCGGCTTCTGAGATAAAGGCAGCAACCTGTGTTGGGTGAGACAGCATTGGAACGTGGCTTGATGGAATATGAATCGTCTTCGCATGCATCTGCTGCGCAAGCTTCTCTTCGAGTTTCGGAGCAATCATGCGATCGTTATCCGCGACGATGTAGAAGCTCGGCTTATCTCGCCATGCGGCCTTTGACACTTTCGCTCCCAGTTCGTTCGGTCCGCTCACCTGTCCCTGGGTTGCGGCTAGAATCTTGATCTCGGCCATCGAGAGATCTGGGGCAAAATCTTCTGCGATGCCTTTGTCCGTTATGCTTAGAAACCCCTGGGCATCAGGCCGGAATTCCTTGTCGCCGGGAGGCGGGGGCAACTCGTTATTCAGATCACCGGCAGACTGTCCGCTGTCCGGCGCAAATGCTGCGACATAGAGCAGGCCCGCGACCTTAGGATCGTTGCCAGCCTCTGTGATCACTGCGCCGCCATAGGAGTGCCCCACCAACAGAACCGGACCATCCTGAAGGGCCAAGGTTCGCTTCACGGCAGCTACATCTTCAGCCAGCGTTGTGAACGGAAGGTGTACCGCAGTGACGTGATACCCCTTCTTTTCGAGAAGCGGGATAATCTTGCTCCAGCTGGAACCGTCCGCCCATGCCCCATGCACCAGGACGATGTTGTGCACATGCAGGGCTTGTGGAGAATGGCTCTGCGCTGTTGCTGAAAATGGCAGGAACGCGAGAAGGCCGGCAAGTGCGGCTTTGCCAGCCAGCTTCACAGTCCGCATTGGCTTGGTTTCGGAGAAATATAGATTCATGAGATCCCTTTCTGTGATGATCTGCCTTCTGTACCGTAGCCACACACTGACAGCCAGATCGGTAACGGATGAAGTGGAACACCGTTAGAGAAAATGTCCGCGCCCCCGATAGGGAGTATCAGTGAACGCTGGTACTGGACATCCGTTCTGGTTCTCAGAAACATGGGAAGGCTCTACGTACCACAAACCTTATGGCTACACAAAGTCCGACACAACGGCGAAAGTCCCGGCGAAGAACCGTACTTTCGTCCGGTTGATCGGCTGAGATACGGCGATATTCTGGAAGAAGCCCTAGAACGCTCGAACAGGAACTGCGCATGAAGATTTGGTCTATGAGACTGGCTGCCTTGGTGCTCTGCATCGCCTCATGCGCCCCAACCACCTTAGGCTTTGAGTCGTTCGTCCGAACGTCAGAATATGTGCATACGGCCTGGCGGATGCAGGACGGTGTATTCAACGGGACTCCATACTCCATCGTCCAATCAGCGGATGGGTACCTTTGGATCGGAACAAGCTCTGGCCTATTGCGATTCGATGGCGTCCGATTTCAACCATGGACGCCGCCTTCCGATCCATCTGCTCTTACGGATGGCGTTTATTCTCTCGGCGCAACTTCAGATGGCAGCTTGTGGATCGGCTCATGGACCCTCATGCGCTGGAAAGACAATGAGTTTTCTATTTACCCAAGCGTGCGTGGGCGGATTAACGCGATTCTTGCAGACTCTAACGGGGGCGTCTGGTTTACACGATCGCGAATATCCAATGCGCTCGGCCCGCTATGCAATATCGCGGATGCAAAGATCAAATGCTTCGGCAAAGCAGAGGGGGTTTCGATCCCTTATGCCGGAGCTCTCGTCCGTGACGCTTCCGGCGATCTCTGGCTGGGTGGCGCATCAGGAATGGCCACAGGCAGGCCCGAGAGATTCGAGACATTCACTCCCTCCTTCCTGTCCGCGTCAGGTCGCCTGGGAGGAGTTGGGGCCTTTGCAGACGGCGACGATGGCTCCATGCTCGTTGGGATGGTGCAGTCAGGCCCGAACATGGGGTTGCAGGAATTCAAGAACCATCAGTGGAGTTCGCTGGAGAGAGTAGGCTTCGACGGAAGCAATCTGAAAGTGGACAATCTGCTCCGCGCCAGCGATGGCTCACTCTGGATAGGAACATTCGATCAAGGAATTTATGTTGTGCGCGGGCAACGCGTGGATCATTTCAGCAGTGCAGACGGCCTTTCAAGCAACGTCGTCAATGCGCTCTACGAGGATCGCGAGAGAAACATCTGGGTGGCGACTTCAGGCGGCCTGGATCGCTTCAGCGCCCCCAGAGTAATCGCCTTTTCAAGCCGCGATGGTTTGAGCTCCGATTATGCCGGCTCAATCCTTGCAACACGCGAGGGGGCGGTCTGGGTTGGGAATCACGATGCGCTTGATCGCATTCAAGATGGCAATGTCTCATCCATACGCAAGGAACAGGGGTTGCCGGGTGGACGCGTTACTGTTCTGTTGGAAGGCCCTGCCGGTCACCTCTGGGTCGGCGTTGACAACACGCTTTCTGTTCGCGAAGGGTCGCAGTTCCACAGCCTCGCGCGCGCCGATGGCAGTCTGGTCGGCACGCTTCAGCGGCTGATCAAGGACCCGAGCGGCGACCTGTGGGGCATTCCCGTACCATCCGGCCCGCAGCTCATTCATATCCATAAAAACATCGCCAGCGAAGAGACGATAGGCCCAGAAAATTCAAGGATCATTTCCATCGCACCGAATCCTGCGGGTGGAATCTTGTTGGGCTTCCGGGATGGCCGAGTCGCTGCGTATAAAGACGGAGCGCTGAAGACAATGCTCTCGGCTACTGTGCCCATCCATGACCTTCGATTCCTGGCGGATGGCCATCTCCTGCTTCTTTCGCCCGAGAAGATTATGGGTTGGCAACGGGAACATCTGCAGAGCCTGGGAACGCAGAATGGGTTGCCATGCGATCGAGCATTCACCTTTCTTCAGAGCAGGCAGGGAACCCTCTGGCTTTATACGCCTTGCGGACTCATCGCCATCGACGGCAAGAATCTTCAACAATGGTGGGTTAACCCCAGGTCCACTCTGGAGTATCGTCTGTTCGACAGCTTCGACGGAATCCAGGCTGCTTCGACATCCTTCACTCCGGCTGCATCGGAAGGACCAGATGGAAGGCTGTGGTTCGTCAATGGTTCCAATGTTCAGACCATCGATCCCGCAAATGTAGCGAAAAACGAGGTGGTGCCTCCGGTACACATTCAAGCGGTGGTCGCAGATAGAAGAAGCTACCCGCTGGAACAAGCTCTTCGCTTGCCGGCGCACACACGGGACATCGAAATCGACTACACAGCCTTGAGCTTTATCGTGCCGCAGAAGGTGCGCTTTCGTTATCGCCTTGAAGGAAGAGATAAGGACTGGGAGGACCCTGGTGTGCGCCGCCAAGCGTTTTATACCGATTTGTCTCCGGGCCGATATCGCTTTCATGTCATTGCCGCGAACAACGATGGCATCTGGAACGATGAGGGAGCAACCCTGGTGTTCTCGATTGCCCCCGCGTTCTACCAGACCATCTGGTTCAAGGTTGTTCTGGGAGCAGCGTCAATTCTCCTAATCTGGCTGGTCTATTCTCTGCGCCTCAAGAGCGTCACTGCCGAGGTCACCGCAAGATTAGGGGAGCGCCTCGAAGAGCGAGAGCGAATCGCTCGGGAACTTCACGATACCTTGCTTCAGGATTTTCAGGCAGTCATACTCCAGTTCCAGGCAGTGGCCAAACGCCTGGTCGCAGGCGATCCAAACAGAAAGTCGCTTGAAGATGGACTCGACTTTGCCGACAAAGTGCTTGCGGAAGGGCGTGATCGCATTCAGGACATCCGGACCGATTCGAGAACATTCGACGAACTTTCCGATGCGCTGGCACGCTACGGGAAAGAACTTGCACAAACCCACCCGGCTGCATTCAGCATCACTGTAACCGGAGAACAGCTTGCACTTGATCCAATCGTTCGTGATGAGGTCTACAGAATCGGCCGTGAAGCTATCGGAAATGCATTCAAGCATTCAAACGCTACCAAGATCGAAGTTGAGCTCGCGTACGATACTGCAAGACTTCGCATGAAGATTTTAGACAATGGTGACGGCATTGAACCTGCAATTTTGAAGAACGGGCGGGCGGGCCACTGGGGACTTTCCGGTATGCGAGAACGATCAAGAAAGATCGGCGCTTCTCTCGATCTTTGCAGCAAGCCTGCCGAAGGCACACGGCTGCAGTTGGATTTGCCTGTTCGGATCGCGCATGGAAACAGCCCTGGGTGGAAGCGCTGGAAGGATCAGAGAAGCACCGGGAAGGAGGAATAAAATTGATGAACTCCCCGGCTCACATTCGAGTTCTCGCAGTTGACGACCATCTCCTGTTGCGCAAAGGAATAGCAGCCGTGATCGAGGAAGAGCCCGACATGGTGCTGGTGGGCGAAGCTGCAAATGGGCAGGAAGCGATCGAACGCTTCCGGGAGCTTCGGCCTGACGTAACCCTGATGGACGTGCAGCTGCCGGATATGAATGGCATCGACGTGATCACAGCTATTCGCAAAGAGTTCCCGAAAGCGCGCTTTGTGGTCCTTACCACATATCGGGGAGACATTCAGACGCTGCGCGCCTTGGAGGCCGGCGCTTCCGGCTATCTCTTAAAAACCATGATCCGGAAAGATCTGCTGGAGACGATCCGCGCGGTTCATTCCGGACGCCGGCATGTTCCGCCGGAGGTCGCCGCAGGACTTGCAGAGCACGTTGCGATGGATCAATTGAGCGAACGAGAAATCTCTGTGTTGAGGATGGTCGCCCAGGGCATTTCCAACAAGAACATTGCCGCTGAGTTGGAAGTAACCGAACGCACTATCAAAGGACATATGAGCAGCATCCTTTCCAAACTCGGAGCAAACGACAGAACTCACGCCGTGACGATAGCGATGAGGCGCGGATTCATAGATCCCGTCTGAAGCTTTTGACTCATTGCTCCTGAGAAATTCGCTAGATTACCGGGATTTCTTCCGGTCTGAATCGTTGGTTGTTGCTAATAGGGCAATGTACTCGTTGAACGAGGCCCGTGAAAGATCAGCTGAGACGGTCATTCTCAAGTCTCTACATTTCTAGCTGTTAATCACGTGTAGGCTTCGCTCAGGATGACACATAATGTAAATAATTATAACTACACAAGATAATTTCCTTATATCCATCTATACGAGTCCTGCACAAATACGAAGACTCAACGACTTACAGAAGAAATCTACACGGAATCTGCACAGAACGAGTCAAACAGCAGGAGGCGAATTATGGCATTCGTCACCGAAAAAGAGGACCTGAAGCCGGGACTCATCATCTTCCGGCGCGGCGACGTGGAGCATCGCATGTGGTATTGCCGCATGAAGATGCCGAAGGCCGACCGCTACAAGACGGTTTCTCTCAAAACCTCCGATAAATAAGCGGCGCGGGAACGCGCCTTCGACCAGGACGCGGACGGCGAAGGGAGTTCGGTATCCCAAACTCCTCTCTTCCAATTGGCTCTGATTTGCCGCAGCCCCGCCGGGGCGTTCTTAGCTGCAAATCTTCACGCACGAGCCGCCGCTGGCGGCTGTTCTCAGTGCGCTTTGTGGTGGGAAGGAATCGGGCAAAGGAACTGCATCCCACCCTTTCGAGCGCGTCGTCCTTCCACGACCAGAATCACTACTGCACTTTGACGAACCTGATATCCGCAATCTTCTTGATCACTACGCTCTTGCCCGCTTGAGTCTTGCCCACGAAATAGAAA
>Ga0335078_10012430_pt1 | contig 12624 bp, 12 predicted proteins | sample Lox_Sample_32_FD_206711 | JGI IMG/M metagenome (GOLD analysis project Ga0335078, IMG submission 206711) | Soil microbial communities from Loxahatchee National Wildlife Refuge, Florida, United States - Lox_Sample_3.2 | ecosystem: Environmental > Terrestrial > Soil > Wetlands | place: USA... | reverse complement strand
TGAAACGGTGCCATCGCTGGCCTACGCCACCGCATTTGCGCAACGCATCAACCTGGGCGAAGTCGTTGACGAAATCCGCTACGGCAATCAGCACGTCGAGCGGATGATCGTGCGCGGCGTCGAACCGGACTATGCCAACGCGGTGCCGCTCTTTGCGGTGGCCGAGGGCCGCTTCGTGTCCCAATTCGATCTGGAGCACTCGCGCGCCGTGATCGTCATCGGCCAGGCCATCGCCGACGCTCTATTTCCGCACGTCGATGCGATCGGCAAGATGGTCCGCCTCAACGGCCGGCTATACGAGGTCATTGGCGTTTTCGAGAAGGACCCCGGCCTGTTCGGCGGCTTCGGCGTGGACCAGTTCGCCGTGATCCCGCTCACCAACTTCCACAAGAACTACCCCGAGATCCGCGAAGTGTTTTTGATCGCCTCCGTCCGCCCGGATGCCGACATCGCCCGCGCCCGCGATGACATTATCGAAGCCATGCGCCGCCGCCGCCGCGTGCCGTACAACGCCCCGAACGATTTCGACGTAGCCGACGCCAACTTCTTCCTGGATCTCTGGAATCAGCTCACCGGCGCCATGGTGCTGCTCACCGGCGTGATCAGCTCCATCGGCCTCCTGGTCGGCGGCATCGGCGTCATGAACATCATGCTGATCTCGGTCACTGAGCGCACCCAGGAGATTGGCATCCGCAAGGCGATCGGCGCGCGCCGCGCGGATATCCGCGTGCAGTTCCTGCTGGAGGCGATTACGCTCTCTGGTATCGGCGGCGCGCTGGGTATTTTGTGCGGCGCCATCATCACTTTTGCCATCCGTGCCCTGGTCCCGTCCATTCCGGCCACGCTGTCGCTGCTGTGGGTCACGCTCGGTGTGCTGATCTCGGTGGGGGTGGGCCTGTTCTTCGGGTTTTATCCCGCCAATCGCGCCGCCAACCTGGACCCCATCGTCTGCCTACGCTACGAATAACGCCAAGCCACACCCGGGCCCGGTGATATCATATTGTTTGTGAGCATGCTCCGGCCATCCCTCCAGCTTCGGGTCGCACAGAAGCAGATCCTAACCCCCGGCCTGGTCCAAATGGTGACGGTGCTCCAGTTGAACCGGCTGGAGTTGAAGGAGATGATCACCCAGGAGATCGTCGAGAACCCAGTCCTGGAAGAAGCCACCGAGGAAGCCAGCGAAGAGATCACGGCGGAAGAGCTACTCCCCCTGCTGGAGCCCGAGCGGGTCACCGATCCATCCGACCAGCAACTCCTCGAAGCCGCCTTGGGCGACGCCGCGCACACCAACGGCATTGCCGGCGAAGCTCCCGCGGAACTGGCCGCGGAGCCTTTCCAGGAGACGGCCGACAGCGGCGCCGCTGCCGCCACGGAGGCTTCTACGGCCGAACCCGTCGAACCGGCTGCCGCCACCGACCCATTCGACGAAATCGACTTCGGTTCTTTCTTCGACGATTACCTGGACCCCGGCTACAAGAGCCCCGCCGCGGAATCCGTCGAAAAGCCGTCCTTCGAGACTTTCTTGTCCGCGCCCATCACCCTGGCCGATCATCTGCATTCGCAATTGAGCGTCAGCGTGCTAACCGACGATATCCGCGACGCCGCCGAATCCATCATCGGCAACCTTGACGAGGACGGCTATCTGACGGCGTCGCTGGAAGAGATCGCCGGCATGGGCGATCACACGCCGGAGGAGATCGAGGCGGCGCTGAAAGTGGTGCAATCGCTCGATCCGGCAGGTGTGGGCGCGCGCAATGTACGCGAGTGCCTGCTGCTGGAGCTGGAGAGCATGAACGGGCGCGGTGGGGTGGCCTGGCAGATCGTCTGCGACCACCTGCGGCTGCTCGAAATGCGCCAGTATCGCGAACTTGCCAAGATCCTGGCCCGCCCGATGGAACATATAGAGATCGCCGTAAGAGCCATCCGGCGGCTGAATCCACGGCCCGGCCTACGCTACTCGGGCGCCGGCGCGCGCACTGTCGAGCCGGATGTGTTCTTCATCAAGGATGGCGACGACTACATCATCCAGATGAACGACGAAGACGTGCCACAACTCCGCCTGAACGCGCAGTACCGCCGCATGCTGGACCGCGACAACGGGGCCACCAAGGAAGTACGCGACTATGTCCGCGAGCGCTACACGTCGGCCATTCAGTTGATGAAGAACATCGAGCAGCGCAAACAGACCATACTCAAGGTCTGCCAGGCCATCGTGCGCCGCCAGACCGAGTTTCTGGCCAACGGCCTCGACTACCTCAAGCCCATGATGATTAAAGAGGTGGCCGAGGAAGTGGGCGTGCATCCTTCCACGGTGAGCCGCGCCGTCGCCAGCAAGTACGTGCATACGCCGCAAGGCGTTTACGAGCTCAGGTATTTTTTCTCCGAAGCCGTCCAGGGCCCCCTGGGAGGCAATACACCGCTGCTGCTGCTCAAACGCAAAGTGAAAAAGATGATCGAAGAAGAGGACAGCGCGCACCCGCTGACCGACGAGCAGATCACCGCGGCGCTGCAGCGCGAGGGCATTAACGTGACGCGTCGTACAGTCGCAAAGTACCGCGAGGATATGAAGATTCCTTCAACACACCAAAGACGGGTTCGCCCCTGACGGCGCGCGAGACAGCGTTGCTGAGCCGCGACCGTCAGGGAGTGGTCTTATTTTGATCGGTACGGAGGGACGCATGAAGATCACATACACAGGCAGGCAAGTGGAGTTGGTTCCGGCGCAGCTCAAGAGGATTGAGGCCCAGTTTGCCAAGGTGGGCAAACTGCTGGATGGACGCGAAGAGAAGGAAGCGCACGTGATCTTGTCTCTGGAACGGCATCTGCATCAGGCCGAGATCACGGTGAACTACTATAACCACCAACTGGTGGGCATCGGTTCCAACGTGGACCTCATCACGGCCATCCACTCAGCCATCGAGAAGCTGGAAAAGCAGACCATCAAGGTCCGCGCCAAGTGGCGGGACACCAAGCGCACGCCGCGCAAGGAGGAAGCCGGCGCGGGTCCCGAGCCGGCCGCCGAGCCGGAAGAGCCGGAAATCGAGCGCCACGTGAACCGCATCAATCACCACGAGCGGCGCAAACCCATGACCTTGGAAGAAGCGCTGCTGCAAATGGAGAAGGGCGCCGACTACATGGTTTATCGCGACGCGGAGACCAACCGCGTGGCCGTCCTGGTGCGCCGCCGCGACGGTAATTTCGACCTGATCGAGGCCTGACGCGGCGGCATGGCGAACCTGACCGATCCGGGCAAGACCCGCCGCGCCACGGACCGGCCCGCGGAACTGGTGATCATCACCGGCCTCAGCGGCTCGGGGAAAGGTTCCGTCCTCAGGGCGCTGGAAGACCTGGGTTACTATTCCGTCGATAACCTGCCGGTCGATCTGATTCCCAAGTTCGCCGAACTGACGCAGGACTCCGCCAGCGTGCGCGCCGCCGCGCTGGTGGTGGACGTGCGTGAAGGCGAGGGGTTGAAGCGCTTCCCCGGCGTCTACACGCGCATTCGTAACCGCGTAAAGACCCGGTTGATCTTTCTGGAAGCCGACGACGATGCCATCCTGCGCCGCTTCAGCGAAACGCGGCGGCCGCATCCGCTGGGCACGGATAACTCCATCGCCAAGAGCATCAAGTCCGAGCGCCGCCAACTGGCTAACATACGCGCCATGGCGGACCTGATCATCAACACCTCCAAGTTCACCGTTCACGAATTGCGCGATTTCATTCGTGAGAGCTTTCGCGGCGAGCGCGACGAGTCCAAAATCATGGTCTATGTCACCAGCTTTGGCTACCGCCATGGCGTGCCCGCCGACAGCGACCTGGTCTTCGACGTGCGCTTCCTGCCTAACCCAAACTACATTCCGCGGTTCAAGAAACTGACCGGCCGGCACCCACAGGTGGCCAAGTACATTCGCTCATTCCCGCAGACGGTGGAGTTCATCGACCGCATCTCGGAGCTGTTGATCTACCTGATGCCGCATTATATCCGGGAAGGTAAGAGCTACCTGACCATCGCCTTCGGGTGTACCGGCGGTCATCATCGTTCGGTGATGATTGCCGACGAAATCCGCAAGCGGCTGGCGCAGGCGGGATTTCGCGTGAAAGCGACGCATCGGGATGTGGCGAAGGCCGTGTAAGTTGTCGAGCCGACCCTCGGCGCCTCATTCAAAGGGCTGGCCGAACCCGATCCGCTTGCCTTCGAGATCCAGCACGCCGAAGTCGCGAAGGCTCCAGGGACGGCTGACCGGCTCGCCCTGCCAGGTCGTGCTGTTGTTAGTTGATCCGGAAACCCAGCACATCCCGGTAATATGCGACGGCCGCCGCCACGTCGTCGCACGGCAACTCCGGCAGGGCTTTCTGCATCACGCGCGAAGGCGCCGGCGCGTGAGGTAGGTCGTAGGATTGGCCGAACTACAGCGTGCGCCCGTCGGGATCGCGGATTTCGAACATCCGCATCTTGATCCGGTTGACCTTTTCCAAATCCGACGGCGTGCCCCCGCCGGCGCGGATGCCGGCGTGCATCGCCGCCGCGTCGTCTATCTGTAAGAAGAGGATGGCGGAACCCTCCACGACCCCAATCAATCGCCTTGCTGGTGCAACGATGGGTGGCTTCATTCTCTCAAGTGTCGCACCTTCGCCGGAACGGCAAAGCCAAAATCAGAAACAGGCCCAGCGCCACCGCATCCCCTGCCAGAATATACACCGGCCACGGCCCCAGGTAATTCAGCAGCGAAGCGTGCGGCTTCTCCCGCAGATACATGTAGTTGGTCCGGAAAACGGCGTCGAATGTCCCGACTGCGACTGCAATCGCGTTGAGCGCCGCGAACGCTTTCCAAACCGATCCGGGACCGAGGCGCGCCTGCCCGCCCCAGATCAGCGTCAGCACGGCCACAATCACGCCGCCGTGCGCCAGGAAGAAGTAGATGCTTGGATAAGAAACGAGCGGCGCCCAAAGGTCGGGCGTCAACACGGCCATGCCGCTGCCCGCGATCGCTCCGAAGTAGGCGAATTCAAGACACCATTGCACCCGCCAGAAAGCGGCCACGATGGTGAGCCACAGGGTGAAATCGCAAAGCTGCAGAGGCAGCCCTTCCGGAAAGCGCCAGCCCTCGAAATGGTACTTGTAGCCGTACCAGATCAGTTCATTCAGCAGCAGAAACACGCCCAGCCCGATGCGCACTCCCCGTGCGGCCTGTGGACTTTGCCGCGCCACATAAGCCAGCCCCGCCGAGACCGCCGGCACGGCCGCAATGATGATCAGGTGCGCCGGTCCGAAGAGATGAAAATCAGTCACCATTACACTTGCTCGTCCGCCAAACCCAGCGCCTCGTCGAGCGCCGCCACTCCGGCGTCGATCTGCTCGCGCTCGATGATCAGCGGCGGCGCGATCACGAAGTGGCTCAGCCACGAATTGATGGCCACGCCGTTGTTCATCATGGCCGCAGCCACTTGATCCACCACCAGCGGCTTGCCCGTTATCTTGTCCTGCCTGGTGTTGAGCGGCTGTTTCGTTTGCCGGTTCTTCACCAGTTCGACGCACCAGAACAGCCCCAGCCCGCGCACGTCCCCGATCGAAACGTGCTTGTCCTGGAGCGCCCGCAGCCGCGCGCCGAGGTATTCGCCCATCTCCCGCGCGCGCTCCACCAGGCCGAGCCGTTGCATCTCGCGGATAGCCGCCACGGCCGGCGCCAGCGTCATGGGGTGCGCTGCATAGGTGTGCCCATGGGCGAAGAAATGCTCGTCGAAATACACGGCGATCTTCTGCGTAGTGGCGCACAGCCCCAGCGGCACATATGCCGACGTGATGCCTTTCGCGGTCACCAGAATATCGGGCTGCACGGCCCAATGATCGACGGCGAACCACGCGCCGGTGCGTCCCCACCCGGTCATGACCTCGTCCACGATCAACAATACTCCGCGCTCGTCGCAAATGCGGCGCAGGCGCGGCATGTATTCCGGCGGCGGCACCAGCACGCCGTTGGTGCCGGCAATCGGCTCCACCAGCACCGCGGCCACGTCGCTCTCGTTGTCGATCATGTGCGCGACGTAATCGGCGCACGCGATATCGCAGCCCGGGTACGCATGCTTGATGGGGCACGCGTAACAGTTCACCTCCGGCGCGAAGAGGAAGCCCTGCCCCTTGGCGCCCGGCTCGGCGGGCCAGCGCCGCGGATCGCCGGTGGCTCCGATCGACGCCATGGTCGATCCGTGATATGAGCGGTAAAGGGCGATAATCTTGGTGCGGCCCGTGTACATCCGCGCGATCTTAAAGGCCGCTTCGTTGGCTTCCGTCCCCGAGGTGGTGAAGAAGAACTTCGTCAAGCCGCGCGGCAGCACTTCGAGCAGCAGCCGGCTCAGTTTCACGCGCACATCCGTGGCGTAGCCGGGCGCGATGTAGGGCAGCGTGCGGGCCTGTTCCTGAATGGCCTGGATTACGGCGGCGTTCTTGTGGCCCAGGTTTACACACATCGCCTGCGCGGAGAAATCCAGATAGCGCCGGCCATCGGCGCCGATGAAATAGCAACCCTCCGCATCCACTATATGCAGCGGGTTCCAGTTGTTCTGGGCCCGCCACGTGCCGTAATTCAACTCGCGGGTCCAGCGAACGATGTCCTGCGAGGAAAGGACTTCGGGCATGACACGAAACTGACATGGATGGAGCCCGCTTGTCAAACCCGCCTGATACAATCACGGTCATGCCGCCGACTCTTGCATCCAAGACCGCCCTCATCACCGGCGCCAGCAAAGGGGTTGGCAAGGGTATCGCCCTGGAGTTGGCGCGCCGCGGCTGCGATATCGCGGTGAACTATGCGAGCGACGCGCGCGGCGCCGATTCCACCGCCGCGGAGGTTTGCGCGTTGGGCCGGCAGGCGCTCACCGTGCAGGCCGACGCCGGTCTGGCGCCCGATGTGGACCGTATGTTCGCCGAGGTGCTGCGCCGGTTCCCGCGCCTCGACATCCTGGTGAACAACGCCGGCACCCAAACCTGGAAGGCGCTCCTCGATTTGGAGGAAGCCGAGTGGGACCAGGTGATCCGCACCAACCTGAAAGGCTGTTTCCTCTGCACCCAGCGCGCCGGACGGCACATGCGCGAACAGGGCGGCGGCAGCATCGTCAATATCGGGTCGGGCTGCAATAAGGTTCCGTTTCCCAACCTGTCAAACTACACCGCGAGCAAAGGCGGCATCGAGATGTTCACCAAATCCGCGGCCCTCGAACTGGCCCGATATGGAATTCGCGTGAACTGCGTGGCGCCGGGCGCGATCGAGATCGAGCGCACCATGCAGGAGGCTCCCGATTACGGCAAGACGTGGGCCGCCGTGACGCCCCGCGGGCGCGTGGGCCTGCCGCGGGATGTGGCCCGCGCCGTGGCGTTTCTGGCCAGCGACGCGGCGGACTTCATCACTGGCCAAACGCTATTTGTGGATGGCGGCCTGTTCAGCCAGCCGGTCTGGCCTTACTAAGGCCGTTCGCTATCTGAGCCGGTTGCCCCAGGCGTTCGCCCCCGCCAGCTTCTCGAAATAGCGGTACACGATGCGCGTCACCTCCGGCACCGGCGTGCGCCGGTCGTCGATGAATGCCGACATCACACTCAGCACGAAGGGCCGCCCCTCCAGAAAAACAATGCCGGTCTCGCCGCGCGCGCCGGGCAGCTCGCCGGTCTTGGAAGCCGTTTCGATATCCAGCGGCAAGCCTTCGCGAATACCGCCTTCAACCTTCTTCAGGGTTTCCAACATCTCGCGGCTGGCCGCCGCATCCACCAGTTTCCCGCGATAGATCGTCTCGACCAGGCGCGCCATCTCTTCCGGCGTCGAGACGTTCTCTTCACCGCGCGCCACCGCGGCCGAGTCCATCATCTTGCGCCGCAGCCGCGTGTGCGGCAGCCCCAACCCGTCCATCATGCGGTTCACTTCGTCCATGCCCGCCAGCGCGATGCACTTGTTGGTCGCGGTGTTGTCGCTCCACTCGATCATGGCGGCGATCAACTCGCGCACGGTCAGTGCCACAGACCCGCTTTTGAGACGGTCCCGCAGACGGCCGCTGCCTCCCACGGCTTCGGCCGGCTCAATGGTGATGCGGTCGCCCAGCGCGAACTTGCCCGCGCGGGCGGCCTGATACACGCGCGCCAAAATCGCAATCTTGATGACGCTCGCCTGCGGGAAGACCGTGCCGGCGTGCAGGCCGAATGTGCGCCCAGTGGTCAGGTCGATGGCCTGGACTCCCAGCGCGCCGTCGAAACCTTCGTCGAAGCGGCGCAATTCGGCCGCGGTCTTGTTTTCCAGAAGCTCGGAGAGAGTGGGCTGCGCGCCCGCGGCGCCCGCGAGCGCGAGACAGATCAGAGGTGCGAAACGTAGCATGCGCGCCATCGTACCATTGCGAAGCTTCCTCGCGATGAACTACGGCGCGCGTGGTTTCTGCGGAAGTCTTAGCGCGGACCGCCGAACCGGCCGCGACCCATCATACCCGGCGCGAACCCGTCCCGGCCTTCCGGTCCCTTGGGCGGCGTCAGCAGATTCAGGCCGGTGGCTTCGTGGATGGCGGGCATCAAGGCCGCAGCGCTCTCTAATGCCGCCAGCTTGGTCTTCTGATCCGGCGTGAGCACCGCCAGCGCTTGCTGCTGGAAGCTGGCGCGGATGGGCGCCGCCTGCTGTTCGAGGCTTTGGATACTGAGTACCGTTTTGCCCACCGCGGTGGCGTCGGCGTTGCCGCTTTGGGACTGGGTCCGCAAGCTCTGATGCAGCGGGCCCATCTGCTCCATGATCGGCTTCAGCGCCGCCCTCTCGGATTGGCGCAACTGTTGCAGGCTTGAAATCTGGGCGTCGGTCAGGTTCAGGTAGCTTTGTACCTCAGTCGTCCTGGCGTGCTCGGACATGCGATGCATGGGGGGGCTGCCGGGCCCTTGCGCGAAGAGCGCGGAGGCGGCCAAGGTGGTGATGATGACACGAAAATTCATGTGTTTGAGTTCTCCTCTACCATTCATTATGCAGGGAAAACCGGCAGGAAGCTGTTAAACCTTTGATAAATCGAGGCCGGGTCTGATATCCAAATGCTTGCCAACGTCAAGGCCGTGGCGGTCTCGCCCACCCGCACGGTCGAAAACCCACCGTAAGTTATTGAAAATTGGAGCGCTGCCAAGAGCCGGCTGAAAGCCGCTTGCGGGCAAGATTGCCCGCCCTCCAACTTGGTTTTCATCACGATTCGTGGGCCGCAGGCCCATCCCGACAGGCGTGGACACCTGCCCTACAGGCGTAATGCGACCCCCACTTGCGCTTGGGTTTGCTTTTCGGTATGATGAAAAAGTTTCGCGAGTACAGCTTTCTGCTCCCGCGCTACCACTGCGAGTATTCGCAGTCCGGCTGGGGGTGAGGTCCCGAGGTTTCACCGGTCAACCCCGGTTGGAATATGGACCTGTCCGAACAGTGATCCTCGCAGTTGTTGGACCGTAGACACAGGCCGTTGGGCTTGTGCGTGTATTTGGCGGGCTGAAGCGCCCATCCAAGCTTAGAAGAACTTAAGGGAAGGTTCGTGCCGACTTTTAATCAACTTGTGCGTAACGGGCGGAGGCCACCGCGCTGGAAGACCGCCAGCCCGGCGCTGCAAAGCTGCCCTCAGAAGCGCGGCGTTTGCACGCGCGTGTATACTTCCACGCCGAAGAAGCCGAACTCGGCGCTGCGGAAAGTCGCGCGCGTGCGGCTGACCAACGGTATCGAAGTGACCACGTATATTCCGGGCGTTGGCCATAACCTGCAGGAACACTCGATCGTGCTGATCCGTGGTGGCCGCGTGAAGGATCTGCCTGGCGTGCGCTATCACGTGATCCGCGGCGCGCTGGATACGGCCGGGGTGAGCAATCGCAAGCAGGGCCGGTCGAAATATGGAGCGAAGCGGCCGAAGGCGTAGGCTGCGGGAATCGATATGCCACGAAGACGACGCGTTGAAATTCGGGAAGTACCGCAGGATCCGGTCTATAACTCCACACTGGTTGAGAAATTCATCAACTCGATGATGTGGCAGGGCAAGAAGACCGTGGCGCAGGGCATTTTCTACGACTCCATGGATAAGATCCGGGAGCGCTCGGGGGACGACCCGCTGAAGCTGTTTAAGAAGGCCGTGGAAAATGCCAAGCCGCTGCTGGAAGTGAAGACCCGGCGCGTGGGCGGCGCTAACTATCAGGTGCCCATCGAGGTGCCGCAGAACCGGCGCACCAGCCTGGCGATCCGCTGGATCATCATCAACGCCCGCTCGCGCCCGGAAAAAGGGATGCCGGAGAAGCTGGCCAACGAGTTGAACGACGCCGCCAACATGCGGGGCGGCGCCATCAAGAAGAGAGACGACGTGCACCGCATGGCGGAAGCGAATAAGGCATTTGCGCATTACCGGTGGTGAAGCAGAAGTCAGACGACAGAAGTCGGAATAATTATGGCCCGAACCGTACCGCTCGAAAGGATGAGGAACATCGGCATCGCTGCCCACATCGATGCAGGTAAGACCACTACGACCGAGCGCATCCTTTATTACACGGGCCGCACGCACAAGCTGGGCGAGGTGCACGAAGGCAACACCGTCATGGATTGGATGGAGCAGGAGCAGGAGCGCGGCATCACCATCACGTCGGCCGCCACCACCTGTTTCTGGCGCGATATCCAGATCAACATCATCGATACGCCGGGCCATGTGGATTTCACCGCCGAAGTAGAGCGCAGCCTGCGCGTGCTGGACGGCGCGGTGGCCGTGTTCGACGCCGTTGCCGGCGTGCAGCCGCAGTCGGAAACGGTATGGCGGCAGGCCGATAAATACAATGTCCCGCGCATTTGTTTCATCAACAAGATGGACCGGGTGGGCGCGGATTTCTTCCACTCCATCGAAACCATCGTCAGCCGGCTGAAATGCAAGCCGGTAGCCATCCAGTTGCCGGTGGGCGCGGAGGACCAGTTCCGGGGCATCATCGACCTGGTGCAGATGAAAGCCCGCATCTGGCGCGATGAAACGCTGGGCGCGGAATACGACGAGGTCGAAATCCCCGCCGAACTCGCGGAACAGGCCCACGAATACCGCGAGAAAATGATCGAAGCGGTGGCGGAGCACGACGATACGCTGTTCGAGAAATTCATTGAAGGCCAACCGCTGACCGAGGCCGAGATCCAGCACGGCATCCGCACGGCCACCATCAAGCTGAAGATTTTCCCGGTGATCTGCGGCTCGGCATTCAAGAACAAGGGCGTGCAGACGATGCTCGACGCGGTGGTCGACTACCTGCCGTCGCCGTTGGAAGTTCCGCCGGTGGAGGGCACCGCGCTGGGCGATCCCACGCAGACCCTGATCCGCCAGGCCTCCGACAGCGAGCCATTTTCGGCGCTGATTTTCAAGATCATGACCGATCCCTATGTTGGGCAGCTTGCCTTCTTCCGGGTGTATTCCGGCAAGCTGGCTTCGGGCGAATCGGTGTACAACGTGGCTAAGGGGCGCAAAGAGCGCATTGGCCGCCTGCTGCGCATGCACGCCAACAAGCGCGAGGATATCCAGGAGATTCTGGCCGGCGATATCTGTGCGGCGGTGGGTTTGAAGACGGTGCAGACCGGAGACACCATCTGCGACGACAAATCGCCGATTGTGCTCGAATCCATCACTTTCCCGACACCCGTGATCCAGCTTGCGGTGGAGCCCAAGACCAAGGCCGATCAAGAAAAGCTGGGCACGGCGATTCAGAAGCTGGCGCAGGAAGATCCCACGTTCCGCGTGGCGACCGATCCGGAAACCGGCCAGACGATTCTTTCCGGCATGGGCGAGCTGCACCTGGAAATCATCGTGGACCGCATGATGCGCGAGTTCGGCGTGGGCGCCAACGTGGGCAAGCCGCAGGTGGCGTACCGCGAAACGATTCGCAAGAGCGCGGAGGCCGAGGGGCGGCACGTCAAGCAGAGCGGCGGCCGCGGGCAGTATGGCGTAGTCAAGATCAAGGTGGAACCCCTGCCGGCGGGCAGCGGATTCGAGTTCGTCAACGAAATCTATGGCGGAGCGATTCCCAAGGAGTTTATCAAGCCGGTGGAAGCGGGGATGACCGAAGCGCTCGAAGGGGGCGTGCTGGCAGGGTATCCGATGTCGGATTTGCGGGCCATCCTTTACGACGGCAGCTATCACGACGTGGACTCGTCGGAAATGGCCTTCAAAATCGCGGGATCGCTGGCCATCAAAGAAGCCGCCAGGAAGGCCAAGGCGGTGTTGCTCGAGCCGATCATGGCGGTGGAAGTGGTGGTGCCCGAGGAGTACATGGGAGATGTCATCGGCGACCTGAATTCGCGGCGCGGGCGCATTGAGGGGATGGAGCTGCGGGGGACCACGCAGATCATCAAGAGCATGGTTCCGCTTTCGGAAATGTTCGGCTACGCGACAGAGTTGCGCTCCCGGACGCAGGGCCGCGGGAGTTTCACTATGCACTTCGGCAAGTACGAGGAAGTGCCCTCGGCGTTGTCCGAGGAGATCGTTAATCGGATCCAAGGAAGAGTTACCAGATAAGTCGGAGATCATATGGCAAAGGAAAAATTCGATCGCAGCAAGCCGCACGTCAACATCGGCACGATCGGGCACATCGATCACGGTAAAACCACGCTGACGGCGGCCATCACCAAG
>Ga0335078_10012429_pt1 | contig 12625 bp, 11 predicted proteins | sample Lox_Sample_32_FD_206711 | JGI IMG/M metagenome (GOLD analysis project Ga0335078, IMG submission 206711) | Soil microbial communities from Loxahatchee National Wildlife Refuge, Florida, United States - Lox_Sample_3.2 | ecosystem: Environmental > Terrestrial > Soil > Wetlands | place: USA... | reverse complement strand
GGCCTTGTACCGTCGTGAGAACTCAAGAGTGTTTTGAGCAAAGGGAACGACCGTATCGGCGTCGCCGTGAATGAGGAATACAGGCACGTGGGCACGTGCTAGCGGCGCGAGTCGGTCGATCGGATTAATCTTAGCGAGGTGCTTTCGTAATTCTGTCTCGCTCATACCATAGGCCTGCTGGATCTTCTCGCCTCCCAGGTCCGGCCAACCTGCAAGGTTCGTCACGGGATAGATTCCTGCCAGGCACCGGACGTCATGCGGATGCTCCGGCGCCCAATTAAAGAGCATCATGCCGCCGCGGCTCTGGCCAAGCAGGCAGGGCCGTTTCGACAAGGCGAACCGCTTGCGAACATATCTGTAGAAGTTGGTGTATGCCTTTCGACCCCGGGAGTTGCCCCACGATTCGCCCACGTCCACCCCGGCGATCCAGATTCCACGTTCGAGCAGCCGCGTAAATAGCCAGTTGAGAGACTGGTTGGGATATTCTCCAATTTGGGGAGTCGCTCTCACGAAGGTAGGCGCGTACCAGAGCCAGGGTCGCGAATTCCGGGTTTCAGAATGATTGGGCTTAAGGACGAAGGCGTTTCCGCCCCGCACGAAGAACTCTATGCGAGTCGCGCCGTACTGCTGGGACGCAACCTGAGCCAGAGCCGGCAGGGCAGAGAAGCAAACTAGGAACAGGAGGCTCAGCCCGAATCTCAGCGGAAAATCGTTTCTTGCCGCACCCACGATCACTGAGGCTATCAGATGGCAACGCGCACGGCAAAGGATTCCGACTCTTCGTACCACCGGCCGTCCGCCAATCAAGACTTCACGAAAGTGACAGGTCCAAGACGCCGGGCTGTCCACTCCGTGCAGGAGTTCCGCAGGGACGAGGCCGCTGCCCCCAGCCAACCCAGAGCTTTCGATACATTTTCGTAAGCGGCTTCTTTTGTGCACGCTAACGCGCGTGGTCGTGAAACCGTTGTGGGCAAACATACTCCTTCAGCGGTGAAGACAGCCCCTTCGCGTAAAGCCAGCCAGGCCTCGAATCGGGGCAGTAGCAGCCCGCCGATATTCTCTCTTACTACGTCATTGGCGTCCGGCGGTTGGCTCCTCGGGCGCGGCACTCTTGCCCATGAGAAGAATGAAAGTCGGCCCAGCCACGTCTATGCATCAGCGTGCGCCGGGCATCTCCGCTTTCCAAATCGCAGCTCCTCCGGGTACTTTCCCATGTCAGACGCAGTGGCGCCCCTCGGGCACTCGTTCGAGTTCCGACCTCGTGCAAGGGTCCTTACGCCAGGCGGCTCGGGCCGCCATTTATCGAGTGCGCCGCTAAACCTTTCGCCTGCTTTCAGCATCTCATGTTAGGCGCTGGGTGATTTGGGGGCGAAGCGTGAACGCAGGTAGCAACCGTAATCAGCAGCAGCGACACTGTAAGTAACCAGCGAACGGACGAAGTCCGGGTGGTTGAGGAGGATTCATGGCAGATCAGCAACGCAACCCCGCGAACGCGGTATTCGGTCTAAGCGACCCGCGGCCGAGTTCACAAGCTCCGGAGCCCGGCCCCGCGTACACCCCGGCGCAGCCCGCGCCCACTGGATACCCGCCGGCTCAGGCGACCGCATACACTTCGGCTCCGCCCACAGGGTACCAGCCCGCGCCGCCGCCAGGGTACGTCCCTGCGCCTCCGGCCGGATACGTCCCCGCACCTGCAGTGGTAGCAACTCCGTCGCGGAGTCCGCTGCTTCTGGTTCTGGTGGTTTTGCTGGCGGTGCTTGCCGGCGTGAATCTGTACTTGGTGCTGACGTTAAAACAGGCGGTCCAGCAGACCTCGAGCCAACAAGGCGACCAACTGACCTCGCTGACTCGCCGAATGGAATTGAGCGACGACCGTTACGCACAGTTGAAAGCGCAGTTTGAAGTGACCTCGGAGCGCCTCGGGATGACTCAGCAGGAGCTGAGCCGGGCTCGGACACTGGCCGCCAACATCCAGCAGCAGCAGAAAGCCGCCGTCGCGCAACTGAACCAGGCGATCGCACAGAAGGCGGGTACGGATCAACTGAATCAGGTCCAAGCCGACGCCACCGCGAAGATCAACGGCGTTTCGAGTGATCTTACGAAGAACGTCGACGACATCAACAAGAGAATCGGCGCGACCAATGACGCCTTGAGTGGCACCAAGGGTGAGCTCTCCGGGGCCATCGCCCGCACTCACGATGAACTTGTGGCTCTGGCTCACAGAACCGACCGGGATTACTTCGAGTTCAACCTGATGCGCGGGAAGCAGACGAGAGTGGGCAGCGTGCAGGCTCGCCTGGAGAAGACCAATACCAAGAAGAACGTTTACACGGTCGATCTCTTCTTTGACGACAAACGCATCGTGCGTAAGGACCAGGCCCTCGACTCCCCGGTGTTCTTCTACATGCAGGGGGCGCCCAGCACACTCGAGTTGGTCGTGAACAAGCTCGGCAAAGATACAGTCAGCGGCTACGTGAGCACGCCCAAGGGATTTTTCCCGAATGCCACCAACGTGCTGCAAGCGCGGCCGGGAAGTTCGAGTTAACCCAAAAGAGTCTTCTGCAGGGTAGGGGCAATTCATGAATTGCCCCTACGTTCCGTATATGAAGTGGCTTCTGAAATCTGATCCCGACGCCTATTCGTTTGCTGATCTCGAGCGCGACGGCCAGACACGCTGGGACGGAGTCTCAAACAATCTCGCGCTCAAACACCTTCGATCCGCCCATCGTGGCGACCAGGCGCTCATCTATCACACCGGGGAGGAACGCGCGGTGGTAGGCACGGCGGAAATCACCAGCGATGCATATCCGGACCCAAAGCAGAATGATCCTCGCCTGGCCGTCGTGGACCTCAAGGCCGGGCGGCGACTGGCACGACCTGTGGCTCTCGACGAACTCAAACGTCAGGCGGCCCTCAAAGACTTTGCGCTGGTGCGCATGCCGCGCCTCTCGGTGATGCCTGTGAACGACGCGCAGTGGAAACTCATCATGGAACTGGCTGATTCTCCCGCGAAGTGATGCGTGGCGAGCGCGCGTCGCGCCGATGCGAAAGACCTTCTCAGTATTGATCGCACCCTCCCGATCCGGCACCAAGAACGAGGTCGAAGCGCTGCAGCGCCGCGTGGTGGCTTGCACCGCCTGTCCTCGATTGATTCAGTATTGCCGCCAGGTTGCCCAGCAAAAGCGGCGCATGTACCGCGAATGGGAATACTGGGGCAAACCGTTGCCGAGCTTCGGCGATCCCGAGGCCGAACTTCTGTTGGTGGGGTTGGCGCCCGCAGCTCACGGCGGCAATCGCACCGGGCGCATGTTCACCGGCGATCGCTCGGGCGACTTTCTCTATCGCGCCCTGTACGAATCGGGCTGGGCGAACCAACCGGTTTCGCGCGATCGAGAGGATGGGCTCGTGCTCCGCGGCTGTTACATCACCGCAGCCTTGCGTTGTGCGCCTCCCGCCAACACGCCTACTCCGGACGAAGCGCGGCGCTGCCGCCAGTGGCTTCAGGGCGAACTCGCCCTGCTGAAAGGAGTGCGCGCGGTGCTGGTGCTCGGCAAGATCGCGTTTGACGCTTACCTGAAGACGGTGTGGCGCTCAGGGTTTCCGCCCCACAGTTCCTTGCGCTTCGCGCACGGCGCGAGCTACGCCTTGCCCGGCGGCTTACCTCACCTTTTCGCTTCCTATCATCCCAGCCAACAAAATACCCAGACCGGCCGGCTTACGCCTGCAATGATGACGGCAGTCTTGAGTGACATCCGCCGATTCCTCGGCGGCAAAACGTCGGGAGATGCGCAGGGATGACATTGGATTTGGACCCTACTCCGGACGACGTCATTCCCGCGGAAGGCTTGATCCACGAGTCTTCACACAAACTCCGCAGCCCGCCCTTTCGAGGCCCGAAATTGTCTTTTCCCACGGCGCGCTAGCCTAGACTTTGAAGGTGCTGTCGTAAACTTCGTCGGATCTCTTCAGGAACTGCTCGATTTCCTCAGCAGCGAGGACCTGGTTAAAGGCTTGCTTCAGGTCCGTCTGATGCTCGCTCACCAGCTTCAGCAAGACGCTCTTGTGTTCGGCTTGACCCACCGTCAAGCCGTAGGCGTTGCCGATCGCGATCAGGATCAGTCCCCACATGTGGTTATACTTTTCGTCATCTTTGGTGTCGGTTTCGTACCACGCCTTGATCTGCGCCTTGCGCGTGCCCGGCTGAGGCTCGGTCTTCCTCTCCCTGGCTTCGGCGGACACATTGACGCCGGTGAAGACCGAATCGTTGGCGAAGCTGTTCAGCCAGGATCGAATGAGGGCTCCAAAATCAACCTCGCTCGGCGGCGTCCAGTCCTCGATCTCGCGAGCGGTCTTCGCGTAGCCTTTCGTGCTGGGGAAGATGTCTTTGACGAACTTAACCTGGTCCCCCTCATCTTGAGGCCATTTCGCGCCGACTTCGAACCAGGCCTGACGGAAATGAGCAGCGAGCAGATCGTCGTTCTGGAAGAGTATGTCCGTGTCTCCGGGAATGATCTCGCGCCCCCAAAACTCTCGCTTGAGCGCCTCCGCCAGGTCCTGCTTCGCTTTCACCCCCTTTCCCTTGACGGCGTTGATGAGGGCGTCAGCGTTCCCGGAAAGAAATACGAAAATCTCGAGAATCTGGCGGGCGTCCTTCTGTTCTCCACTCTCGAGTTTTCCATGGATGATCAATTGAATCTTGTTGGCCACGGGATCGGTGGCGATGGCCTGATTCAGCTTGAGCTTCAACTCATCCAGGAGTCCGTCATACTCCGAGACGTTCGATGTACCCTTTGAGGAAGGCTCGACGCTCGCGGTCTGTAACGCGCTAGGCTTCCACTCCACCCAATTCGGATTCTGTTTCTTGCATTTGGGACAGAAGGCGAGTTTGATGACGGTGACAAATGTGCAGTCGTCATGCTTGAAAGCCATGGGCCGTCTCCTCTCCAAGAGATTGCAATCGAGCCGCCGAAAGTGATGCCAGCGGCCATGCCGGCTGCCAGGGCCACCCGTCTACTCTCCGTCAGCCGCGTCCGCGGGAAACACGGTGTGTTTCGGCGCTGGCATAGGAACATCACCCTTGCGCTCCTGCCACAGGATGCGGTTCAACGTTGCCGCGTCGGCCGCGTCGGCGTGCGAGAAGTCCAGCCGCAACGAAGCCTGAGCGCCCGGAGCGTTGGACGGATTCGTTTTGTACAGCAGCCCGTTTTTCAAGTTCCGGTCGTCGGCGCTAAACGGAGGCTGGCTCGGCGGCCCGCTGAACAACTCCGTCATGGGCTCAGCCCATGCGTCGTTGTTGTTCATGGGCGGCAGGCCGAGTAGCTCTTCCATGGTACGCATCATGTGCACGGTGGTGTAGAAATGGTGGTCCACAAAGGGATGTTCCGCCGAGCCGGGCGAGTACTTGCTGATGACGAGCGCGGGACTGCGATGCGAGTCCACGTGGTCGGCGCCGTCCTGAGCGTCGTCCTCCAGAATGAAGAGGGCGGTGTCGTCCCAGTAGGGGCTGTGCGAGATGGCGTCGACCACGCGGCCTACCGCCAGGTCGTTATCGGCCACCGACGCTTCGGGCGTGGGGCCGCCGGGATGCGTCCCGATGGTGTGATTGTTGGGCAGGCGCAGAATGATGAACTGCGGCATTTCGTCCGATGCCCTTCCTTCCTGGCGCGCCCGCACGAATTCTGCGAACTCGTTCAAGAATTCATCGGCGCGGAACTGGTCGGGGTAATAGAGATTGAAGTCGGCGGCGCGCGGATCAAAATGGCCCACCAGCTCGGGCTTGGTGGGCACGTCGCGCGCGATGATCGGCACGGGCCAGGGCCAGGGGCTGGGCGAGCCATGGGGCTGGCCTAGATAGTTAGGCAATGCCTCGCCGGGCTTGATGAAGGCCTTGGCGCAAGCTTCGCCCTGCGGCCGGGGCGTGCCGCTGAGGGGCGACTGTGACTGGTCGAAATCGTTGCACCATTCACTGGCCACAAATTCGCCGTAATTGCGATGGGTCAGGTGGGCGCGGGCCACGTCACCCCAGATGTAGCCGGTGCCGGGCTCGTCCACATCCGGAATTCCTTGCTCCAACGGGTAGCCGTGCGACACCTCGCCTTCGTAATCGTAAAGCCGCTCCGAGCCGCGATAGCTGATCTCCCAGGTTTTCTCGGTGTAATCGCTGTCGATGGCCGCCGTTGACCACACGTGTCCGTTGCCGGAAACTTCGCCGCTGACATAGAAGTTGTCGAGAATGCCGAACTGCCGCGCGAGCGCGTGCTGGTTGGGCGTGATATCCTCGCCGTACATGACCAGCGACGGATCGCCGTTTGCCTCTCGAATGTCGCCGAGGATCTGATCGTAGGTGCGGTTCTCCTTGATGATGTAGATCACGTGCCGGATGGGGCTCTTGCCAGAAGCGAATCGCATGGGGGCAGGAAGGGCCTGCATGCGGTTGCTCTCGACCGCTTGACGAGTAAGCTGGGGCAGTTCACTTTCAGCCTTCTCCAGATTGATGCGCGCCAGGGACCCGTGAATCAGAGCTCCTATGTAGGGATGGCGAGGACGCGCGTTCGCCTGTCCGGGCAAGGGGGGCAGCACTGCGGAATTGGGCCCCGGTCCTTCGCCCTTGCCGGTTACCACGAACAGACTGCTGCCCTGAACCGCCAGCGCCGTGGGATACCACTCGGTGGGAATAAATCCGAGGGCCGGGATCGGGTTCGACGATTTGGTAAGGTCGAGATGTCCAACGTCAAAGACTGCCACGGCGTCAGCGGAGGCATCGGCGGCACAAAGATGGTCTCCAGCGCTGTTCAGGGCCAGAGCGTCCGGAAAGGTTCCATGGTATTTCTCACCCGGAAGCTCGGTGGAGAGCATCGCTCCAACGCGCCCCGACGCTGTATCGATCACAGCCACACGGTCGGAATTCGCCAATGTCACGTACAAGCGCTTCTCGTCAGGGCTGAGCAGCAGGGCCGTGGGATGAGACCCGGGCCCGGCGGGCGAGGTGGGCGGCAACAAGGCGATCCTGCGCACGAGTTTTCCCTCATCAAGGTCGAGCTCATCCACCGCCGAGCCATTCCAGAGGCTTACCCACCCTCGCTTGCCGTCGCGCGTAGCAACGACAGCGTACGGGTAAGCGGACGGTACATCCACGTGGCGGCTCAGGTTAAACCGTTGAATGATTCCGCCGCCGGCGGCGTCGAGCACCAGCGCGTCGTCCGACAGGTCGTCCGCCACAAGAAGCCGCTCGTGGCCTCCCTGCTCGATCACCGCCAGCCCTGCAGGATACGGCACAGCCTTGCCCGCCGGTAAGCCCACCGCTACCTTCGTTTTCTGGTGAGCGCCGAGCGGTTGCAGCGGAATCTTGATGAAGCGCTTGGGCGTCACTCGCCCCGCATCAAATGCGTACACTGCGATGCCGTTTCCCGTATCACCCGGCTGCGCGCCGTTGAAGTCGGTGAGCGAGGCCATCGAAGCGAACAGTTCATGGCCATCGGCGCTGAAGCCGAGTCCGAGAAAGTAAGTCTGACGGCCACGGCGGTCGCGGCTGCCGGAGCCCAGCCGCGAGTCGGGGAAATCGGTTAACTGATTGGTCTGGAGATCGAGCACCGCGATGGACTGGGCGCCCCTGTCCTCACGGGTGCCATAACCGTTGTTGAGCACGGCGAGGTAGCGGCCGTCCGGGCTCAAGGCTGCTGCGGTGGGAAAGCTATTCGTGCGCTGCGGATCACCCAGTGCCGGCAAGTCGAGGCGCTTGCTGGTGGACAGGTCGATCTGTCGCGGTGCGGTTCCGGACGGCGGGCTTGCGGGGGGCTCCGCCGCAATCGCGCCTTCGGTGCGCGCCCAAGCCTCGGACCGGGTGCGCCGCCAACCAGTATTCGAGACAAAAATCAAAACCACACCAGCAGCCAGCCACCAGCCTTTTTTCAGCATGCGATGCCTCCCTCGTTCCGTCCGACGCACCCGTGGAACGAAGGCAAATGCTAGCACTCAGCGACAAACCCGGGCAACCTCTGCGTTGTCACCCGGGTTATCTGAAATCAGGCATCGCAGCACCGACCACCCGTCGATCGCCTGATCGGCTGCGACGATGAGCTTGGGTTCGTATGGGTCCCGACGGAGGTAACGTCCTCGGTGGCACAGTCTTAGCTGGATAGCTCCGGCCTTTGTCACTGTCTCGATCTTCATGTCTTCTACCGCCCTCCGCATGCCCTCATGGTCCCTCTCATTCATAGCAGGTTGGAGTGAGAACATGGGTAATGCCAGGAAATCCGGAACAGAATATCCTGGGCTTCGTCTTATGCGGCTTAACCTCTGAATAACCGGGCGCAAATACCTGGATAGCAGGTTCGTGTGCAGAAAAGTGCGCGCTCCGCTCAACCGATGCTCGCCTTGAAGCCTTACGGTTCCGGCCACGGGGACTAGGATATAATCGTTCGCGCCAATATGCGCACCTTGCGAAAGATAGTGCTGACGGTCATCCTCCTCTATGGAATTCTCTGCGGCGCGGCTCTGGCCGTCATGTATCAGACGCCCGAGCGCTTCAGCCGTGTGATGATGCATGTTCCCGATGTGGCGTTCATCGTCCTTCCCTTCAAACCTCTGTGGTTCAGGGCTCGTGCCGGACGCCTTCAAGTGGGCGACCCCGCGCCGGGTTTTTCGTTGTCCACGCAGGACCAGAAGACCACCGTGCAGCTTGCCTCCTTTCGAACTTCCGAACCCGTGGTGCTGGTGTTCGGCAGCTACACTTGACCGCCCTTTCGCCGGGAGGTTCCCGAACTCAACAAAATCTATGACGAATATCGCGATCGCGTGGCCTTCTACGTGGTCTACATCGAAGAGGCGCATCCCATTGACGCCTGGCAAGACGACGACAACATCAAGGCCGGCATCTCTTTGCACAGCACGCGCACGCTTAGCGAGCGCTGCTCGGTGGCCGGAACGTGCCTGACGAGACTCGGCATTGCGTTTCCTGCTGTGGTCGATGACCTGGCCAACAGCACCGAACGCGCTTACACCGCGTGGCCGGATCGATTGTATGTGATTGATCGCGACGGCCGCGTGGCTTATAAGTCGAAGCCCGGACCCTACGGATTCAAGCCCGAGCAGGTTTCCCAAACTCTCGGACGGCTATTCCCTAAGACGCGCGCCACGATGGCGCCGGCCACGTCCATGCAGGCTGAGGCCGTCGCCGCTCCGGCCATTCGTTAAGCTGCAGCCAATTTCGGGTATATTGCTACGCGTGACACACGCCTCTCCCATCGCATTGGTCACCGGGGCCTCACGCGGCATCGGCCGGGGAATTGCCATCGAACTCGCGCGGATCGGGCACAGCGTGGCGATTAATTACGTTTCACGCTCCGAGGCCGCGGAGGAATGCGCGCTACTCTGCCGCCAGGCAGCGCCGCCGGATTCATCCGCAGTATTTCAGCCGTTTCAAGCGGACATTTCACGCGCGGACGATCGAACGCGTCTGCTCGAGTCGGTCGCGCAAGAGTTCGGCTGGATCGACCTGCTCGTGAATAACGCCGGAGTCGCTCCCCAAGTGCGTGCTGACATCCTCGAAGCGAGCGAGGAGAGCTTTGATTACGTTCTATCGACCAATCTCAAAGGCCCGTACTTTCTGACGCAAGCCGTAGCAAACTTCTGGATCAAGAACTTTGAGGCGGTGGGACGGCGGTCCACGAAGCCCAGGGTCGTGACCATCTCTTCCGTCTCCGCCTACGCGGCCAGTGTGAATCGCGGGGACTACTGCGTGGCCAAGGCCGGGCTTGCCATGATGACCAAGCTGTTTGCAGCACGCCTGGCGGCATATGGCATCAACGTGTTCGAGATTCGTCCCGGAATCATCGCCACCGACATGACCTCCGGCGTGAAAGACTCGTACGAGCGCCGCATCGCCGACGGACTTACGCCGATCCGTCGCTGGGGCTCGCCTGAAGACGTGGGACGGGCGGTGGCCGCCGTCGCGGAGGGCCGATTCCCGTTTTCGACGGGCGAAGTCCTGAACGTCGACGGCGGATTCCATCTTGCCCGCCTGTAAGCCGTCAATGGCGCGCTTGCGAATACGCAGGGGCAATTCATGAATTGCCCTTACGAGTAATTTATGATCCGCCTTGATCACGCGCCCACGCTTGAAGGCCTGAAACCGCGAATCGAACACGCGCTCGAGCTCTCCGCAGCCAAGGTTTACGCTTTGGCGAAATCGTGGGAACCCACTCAAGGCGCGCCGGTGGTCACCGTTGAGGGCCGGTACACCTCCCGCGCCTGGACCGAGTGGACGCAGGGATTCCAGTTTGGTTCGGCCTTGTTACAATTCGACGCCACAGGCGAGCGCTGGTTCCTGGATTATGGCCGCGAGAACACGCTGAATCTGATGGCGCCGCACCTGACGCATTTCGGAGTGCACGATCACGGCTTCAACAACGTCAGCACTTATGGGAACCTCCGGCGCCTGGCGAACGAAGGCAAGATCGCAGCAAGCGATGACGAGCGGCAAATCTATGAGTTGGCTTTGAAGGTGAGCGGAGCGGTTCAGGCGGCGCGATGGTCCCGCCTGCGCGACAGTCGCGGTTACATTTACTCCTTCAACGGCCCGCACTCGCTTTTTGCCGATACGATTCGCTCATTGCGGTCCCTGGCGCTGGCGCACCATCTAGGGCACACGCTTTGCGGGGAATCCGATCGACGCGTTTCCCTGCTCGAACGCCTGATCCACCACGCCTCGGTCACGGCGGAGTTCACGGTCTATTACGGCGAGGGGCGCGACCACTACGACGTGCGGGGCCGCGTGGCCCACGAATCGATTTTCAACGTAAATGACGGGACCTTTCGCTGCCCCGGCACGCAGCAGGGATACTCGCCCTTCTCCACTTGGACGCGCGGCCTGGCGTGGGTGATGCTTGGATTCGCCGAGCAACTGGAGTTCCTGGCCACGGTTCCAGCGAACGATTTAGAGCCGTTCGGCGGACGCGATGAAATCGGGCGCTGGCTACTGCGGGGCGCAAGGGCCGTCTGCGACTTTTATTTGGAGCAATCACCGGCCGACGGCATTCCCTATTGGGATACAAGCGCCCCGGGTCTCGAGAAGCTCGGAGATTACCGAGGACGGGAGAGCGACCCGTTTAATGCTTATGAGCCCGTCGACAGTTCCGCCGCCGCCATCGCAGCCCAAGCGCTCTGGAGGATGGGAACGTATCTCCAGTCACGCGCCCCGCACGATAGCGATCGTTACAGCAAGGCCTCGCTGGTGATCGCCGCCGCGCTGTTCGATCGTCCTTATCTCTCCGAAGACCCTTCCCACCAGGGACTGATTCTGCACAGCATTTATCACCGGCCGCGAGGATGGGACCACGTTCCTGCCGGAAGCACCATCCCCAACGGGGAGTCCTGCATGTGGGGCGACTACCACGCTCGCGAGTTGGCGTTGCTGCTCTTGCGGCAGCCTCGCGGCGAGCCTTATCTGACCTTCTTTGGAGGGACGAGCTGGACCTAGACAGCGCCCCTCCTCTACGGGCAAGTTGGCGGTGACTCAATTGGAAGTAGGGCAGCCCTGCTGGCCGCCACTTGGAGGGAGTTCCGTCATTTGGGCGGCTACAAGGGCCGCCGTGCTTCCGATCAAGTGACCATCACCAGCGGCGAGTTGGCGAACTCCCATAAATATGGGAAGCTGGATCGATGAAGACGACCCTCGAAACTCCCGACGCCCTCTTTCGCCGCGCGAGGTCGATGGCCGCCGAGCGCGGAATCCCGCTGCGTGAGGTGGTCACCGAAGCGGTGAAGGAAAAACTAGCAGCCAACACTAGTGCAGGCCATAAACCCTGGCTGAAACACGTGCGACTGAGGCAACTGCTCAGGGAAACGCACCGCATCAACCGGCTGATCGAAGCGGAATCCGAGAAGCCCGACACGGAGATGTGGCGTTGATTCTGGGCACGAAAGCGGCGTCAGCCGTTCGCTTTGCACTAGCGATCGGCTTCGGCTGCTTCTTAACGATCTCGGTCTCGGCCGGCACGAAGGGAATCCGAGCGCTGAGCCGGCCCGGCCCGTTGCTTGCCACGCTCTCGCAGCGGGGGCGCCTGCTCTCGGGTGCTCAAGCTTCGAGCCAGGCACGACGCACAAAAGCCAACGTCGTGCTCATTACGATCGACACCCTTCGCGCCGACCACCTTCACTGCTATGGCTATCCGCGAGTGCGAACACCCGCCATCGACGCTCTGGCGCGCGAGAGCGTCCGTTTCGCCCAGGCTTACACGCCCGTGCCGCTGACCCTGCCCGCTCACGCGGCCCTCATGACAGGCAGTTATCCCATGGCCACCGGTATACACGACTTCATTCGCAACAGACTCCCTGGAAACGCCGCAACCCTCGCCACGGTTCTGCACGATCATGGCTACCGAACGGCGGCTTTTGTGAGTGCAGTTGTGCTGGACTCGCGTTTTGGCCTGAACGCCGGCTTTGATACGTACTTCGATCATTTTGACGCCGTGCGGAGCGATGATACCCAGCCCGAAGCCGTGAAACGCCGCGGTGACGAGACCATGGACGTGGCGCTGGGTTGGCTGCGTGAACATGCAGGGAGGGCTCGCGCGCCGTCGCGGCGTCCCTTCTTCCTTTGGGTACACCTGTTTGACCCCCATCGTCC
>Ga0335078_10012428_pt1 | contig 12625 bp, 15 predicted proteins | sample Lox_Sample_32_FD_206711 | JGI IMG/M metagenome (GOLD analysis project Ga0335078, IMG submission 206711) | Soil microbial communities from Loxahatchee National Wildlife Refuge, Florida, United States - Lox_Sample_3.2 | ecosystem: Environmental > Terrestrial > Soil > Wetlands | place: USA... | reverse complement strand
GAGAAGCGCCATGGCGGCGATCTCGCCGCCGGAAAGCACGTAATCGCCGACCGACACTTCTTCGAGGCCGCGCGCAGCGATGATCCGTTCGTCCACGCCCTCGAAACGGCCGCAGACGAGGATGGCACCGGCCCCGGAAGCGAGCTTCTCCACTCGCGTCTGGGTCAGCGGGGCGCCGCGCGGCGACATCAGCAGCCGCGGCCGGCCCCCTTGCGTGACCGCGTCGATGGCGCGGGCGAGCACGTCGGCCTTCATCACCATGCCGGGGCCGCCGCCGGCCGGTGCGTCATCCACGGTACGGTGCCGGTCGGATGCAAAATGGCGGATGTCGACCACATCGAGCGACCACGATCCCGCGGCGAGGGCTTTGCCGGCGAGGCTCAAGCCTAACGGCCCCGGAAACATCTCGGGAAAAATGGTGAGAACATCCGCGCGCCACATCTCGCCCTCACGTTTTGTCCTCTCCCGCAAGGGGAGAGGGTTCGATCACGATCCGCCCGGCGCCGAGATCGACCGTGGGCACATTGGTTTCGTTGAATGCGATCAATTCGGTCGCGCCGTCCTCGGTGGCGCGCACCTCGATCAGATCGCCGGCGCCGAAATTGTGGACGGCAATCACCGTGCCGAGCTGGTTGCCAGCGCGGTCGACGGCGATAAGTCCGATAAGATCGGCGTGATAGAACTCGTCGGCCTCGCTAAGCTGTGGCAGCCGCTCCCGCGCCACATAAAGCTTCGCATTGGTCAGCTGCTCGGCGGCATCGCGGTCGCGAATACCTGCGAGCGTTGCCACGAAATGATCTTTGGCCGGCCGCAGCGATTCGATTTCAACGATGCCGCCGTCCTCTATTTCGAGCGGCCCATAACTCGCGATGGCGTCGGGCTCGGCCGTAAACGAGCGCAGCCGCACTTCGCCGCGCACGCCGTGCGGCGCGCCAATTTGCCCGAGGCAGATGCGCGCGCCGCCCACCATCGCTCGCGCTTATGAAGCGGCGGCCGGAGCGGCAGCGGGAGCCGCGCCCGGAGCGGTCGCTGCTTTGGCGGCTTCTTCCCTCGCCTTTCGCTCTTTGCGCGGCACTGCTTTTTCGGGATTGTTGCGCTTGGGGCGCTTCATCACGCCGGCGGCGTCGAGGAAACGCATGACACGATCGGACGGCTGCGCGCCTTTTGTCATCCACGCTTTGACTTTTTCCAGATCGAGCTTGAGCCGCTCGGTCTTTTCCTTCGGTAGCAGCGGATTGAAATGGCCGAGACGCTCGATGAAGCGCCCGTCGCGCGGCGAACGGCTATCGGCGACGACGATGTGATAGAACGGCCGCTTCTTGGTGCCGGCGCGCGCCATGCGAATAACGAGAGACATTCAGCTTCCTTTCGTTGATCTAACAGTCATTCACTTCTTCTTTCCGGATCCCGGGAGGCCAGGGAGCCCGCCGGGTAGCTTCGGCATTCCGCCCGGCAGACCGGGAAAATTCGGCGGCAGGCCCGGCAGGTTCGGCGGCAACGCTCCGGCGCCGGGCATTCCCGGCGGCAGCCCGCCCGGCATTTTCGCCGCGAGCTTCGCCATCTGCGCCGGGTCCGGCATGCCGCCGCCAAGTCCGAGCATGCTGGCGAGGCCGGCCATCGGGCCGCGCTTGGCGCCGCCCATCGCTTTCATGACGTCGGCCATGGTGCGATGCATTTTCAGGAGTCGATTAATGTCTTCGGCCTTGGTGCCGGATCCTGCGGCGATGCGCTTCTTGCGGCTGTGCTTGAGCACGTCGGGATTGCGGCGCTCGGCCGGCGTCATCGAATCGATGATCGCCATCTGCCGCTTCAGCAGTGTTTCATCGAGATTGCGTTCGGCGAGCTGATTCTTGATCTTGGCGACCCCCGGCAGCATCGCCATCAGCCCGCTCATGCCGCCCATGTTCTTCATTTGCGCCAGTTGATCACGCAGGTCGGCAAGATCGAACGCGCCGCGGCGCATTTTATCCGCCGCGCGCGCCGCCTTCTCGGCGTCGATATTGGCCGCGGCCTTTTCGACCAGCGAAATGATGTCGCCCATGCCGAGGATGCGGTCGGCGATGCGCTGCGGATAGAAATCCTCAATGGCATCGAGCTTTTCGCCGGTGCCGATGAGCTTGATCGGCTTACCGGTCACCGCGCGCATGGAGAGCGCCGCGCCGCCGCGGCCATCGCCGTCAACGCGGGTTAGTACGATGCCGGTGAGGTCGAGCCGCTCGTTGAACGAGCGGGCCAGGTTGACGGCGTCCTGGCCGGTCAGCGCGTCGGCAACAAGCAAAACTTCGTGCGGATTGACGGCGCGACGAACCTCCGCGACTTCGTTCATCAGCGCCTCGTCAAGCGTGATGCGGCCGGCGGTGTCCAGCAGGACCACATCATAGCCGCCGAGCTTTGCAGCCTGCTGGGCGCGATTGGCGATTTGCACCGGTGTTTGTCCGGCGACGACCGGCAGCGTCTCGACGCTCACCTGCTTGCCCAGCACGGCAAGCTGCTCCATGGCGGCCGGACGGCGCGTATCCAGCGAGGCCATCAATACCTTGCGTTTGGCGAGGTCGGTCAGGCGCCTTGCGATTTTGGCCGTGGTGGTGGTTTTGCCCGAGCCCTGCAGGCCCACCATCATGATCACGACCGGCGGCGGCGCATTCAGATCAATCGGCTCCGCGCTCGCCCCCAGGGTCTCGACGAGCTGATCGTGTACGATTTTCACGACCATTTGGCCGGGCGTGACTGACTTGATCACCTCCACGCCGACCGCGCGCTGCTTGACCTGATCCGTAAAGTCGCGCGCGACGTCGAGGGCCACGTCGGCTTCGAGCAGCACGCGTCGCACCTCACTCAGTGCCGCTTCGACATCGGCCTCCGATAGCGCGCCGCGCCGGGTCAGGCGGTCAAGGATGCCGTTCAGCCGCTCGGAAAGGCTATCGAACATCGTGCGAAAACACCTTTGCACCCGAGGGCGCATCGCGCTGTCGGGCGGTTGCCTCCGGCCTCTCGGGCCGGTCGGCGGTCAATAGTACGGTCTCTTGCGAGAGCGGGCGGAAAATAGGGACCGCGCTCGCCGCCGTCAACCGCCGCGCGATCTCCACCCGCGTGCAGCTGCCGTCCTATATGAGGGGACATGTCGCGCTATTACCACGGACCCGTTTCCGACCATTTCGACGGCGAGCGATTTTTCAACCCGTTGCGCAGCCCGCCGCGCGGCCGGCGCGATCTGTTGCGCTGGCGCTTGGAACGGCGCGCCAGTCGAGCACAATGGCCGGCCTGGGCACCGTCGCCCTACGTCGATCGCCCGCCGCCCCGCGTCGAAGGCCGTGCATTGCGCGTTTCCTACGTGGGCCACGCCAGCTTCTTGCTGCAGACCGCCGGTCTCAACATGCTGCTCGACCCGGTCTGGTCGCGGCGCGCCTCGCCGTTTCGGTGGATTGGGCCGAAGCGGGTCAACGATCCCGGCATTGCATTTGCCGATCTGCCGGCGATTGATGCCGTGCTGGTCTCGCACGGGCACTACGATCACCTCGACGTCGCGACCTTATCGCGGCTTGCCGCCAGGCATCGGCCGCGTGTGATCACCCCGCTCGGCAACGATGCCATCATGCACAGGCGCGATGCGGCCATCGCGGCCGAGCGCTACGACTGGGGCGATCGTGTTGAGCTCGGCGGTGGCGTCACCGTCATGCTCGTTCCCACGCAGCACTGGTCGGCGCGCAACCTGTCTGATCGCAACGAGTCGTTATGGGCGTCGTTTGTGATCGATGCGCCCGCCGGGCGTACCTACTTCGTCGCCGATTCCGGCTACGGCGAGGGGCGGAATTTCCGCGCGGTCCGCGAACGCCACGGCCCCTTGCGCCTCGCCATCCTGCCGATCGGTGCCTATGAGCCGCGCTGGTTCATGAGCAGTGCCCACATGAATCCGGCCGAGTCGGTGCAGGCTTTCATCGATTGCGGCGCTGAGCAGGCGCTCGGCCACCATTACGGCACGTTCCAGCTCACCGACGAACCGATCGATGCGCCGCTCGCAGCGCTCGCCGATGCGCTGCAGGCCGCCGGAATTTCACACGAACGCTTTCGCACGCTGCAGCCTGGACAAGTCTGGGAGCTGTAGTGACGCTGATTAGTTGACCAGAACAAAAATGTTGATGACGAGATTTTTCGCATCAGCGGTTGCCGGGTCGGTCACGTATTGCTCGATCAATATGTTCTTGGACTCCAACCGTTTTTCGTCCAAATAATTTGTAATCGCCTCATAGGTATCGTCCAAGGTCTCGTAGGAGCCGCGATGGACGAATTCGAGGGCATGACCGTCGGGGGATTGGCCGGCGGCGATCTCGCCGTGCGGCGACTCCTTCGGCGGCTCGGCTAGCGGCACTGCCGCCTCGTAATCGAAGCCGCGATCATCGGTGGCGAGAAAGATCGTCATTGGCAGGCCGTCGGTCTTGAATCCTTGCTTGCTGACGTAGGCCTCGACCTTTTTCAGCGAGCCGCTGATCGTCGCGAACGCCTTATCCCAGGTGCCGCTGCCCTTGAAATAGACGATCGGCTTTGCGGTCAGCGTCACGTCGGCGCCGAAGGGATCGGCTGGCTTCGTCGTAATACCTTCGGGAGCAACCGGCGCCGGCTGCGGCGGGCCGCTATCGGGCTTGGCAGCAACCGGCGGCGGGTTTGTCGCAGGCGGCGGCGCAGCTTGCGCGCAAGAGGGCGGCGGCAGAGCCACCAAAGCGCAAGCGGCGGCAAAAGCAGCCGCGACGGAAGCGTAGCGCGCAAGGCGCAGGACCATTCTTGTCTCCTTGCCTGGCGGTGCGGCGCTCCCAGCCGGCGCCGCCGCGCGGCTGTTTCGCAACCTCAAAATCCACCATACCCAGGCCGCCACGAGCCTACTGGCGGACATAACCGAACTCCTCATATAAGTCCCTGACATTCGGGCTTTATCATGAGCGCACTGGCGAATCGCGACTTCGTCAAGATGAACGGCCTCGGCAACGAGATCGTAATCGTCGACTTGCGCGCCGCACCCAAGCCGATCAGCGACGCCGAGGCGCGCGCGGTCGCGCACCAGGAGCCTTATGATCAGCTCATGGCGCTCTATCCAGGATCCGGAAGCGCCGAAGCGGCAATCCGCATCTACAACAACGACGGGTCGGAAGCCGGTGCCTGCGGCAATGGCATGCGCTGCGTGGCTGCACTGGTAAGCGAGCAAACCGGTCGATCCGAACTTCAGTTCGTGACGCCCGCCGGCGCTGTATCATGCTGGCGCGAGAAAAATGGTCTGTTCACGGTTGATATGGGGCCGCCGCGCTTTCGCTGGGATGAGATTCCGCTGGCGCAGGAGTTCGCCGACACGCGGCGGATCGAGCTGGAAATCGGGCCGCGCGGTGCGCCGCTTTTGCACTCTCCCTCCGTCGTCAGCATGGGCAACCCGCACGCCATTTTCTGGGTCGACGATCCGAGCACGTACGATCTGGAGAAGATCGGCCCCATGCTAGAGCACCACCCGATGTTCCCCGAGCGCGCCAATATCACGCTCGCCGCGACGCCCGCGCGCGATCGTGTGGTGATCCGCACGTGGGAGCGCGGCGCCGGCCTCACCAAGGCCTGCGGGTCGGCGGCCTGCGCCGCAACCGTCGCTGCGGCCAGGCTTCGGCGTACCGGACGTCTCGTGACGGTAACGTTACCCGGCGGCGATCTCGGCATCGAGTGGCGCCAAGGTGACGATCATGTGCTGATGACCGGTCCAGTCGAGTATGAGCACAAGGGTCGCTTCGATGCGGCCCTGCTCGCCGGCGCTGGAGCCGCGCCATGAGTGTCGAGGTTGTCACCTTCGGCTGCCGGCTCAATGCCGCCGAGTCAGAAGTAATCCGCCGGCAGGCCGAGACCGCCGGGCTCGATGATACAGTAGTGTTCAACACCTGTGCGGTGACTGCGGAAGCCGTGCGCCAGGCGCGGCAATCGATCCGCGCCCTGCGCCGTGCACGGCCGCAGGCAAAAATCGTCGTGACCGGCTGCGCGGCGCAAGTCGAACCGCAATCGTTTGCTGCCATGGAAGCAGCCGATCGCGTGCTCGGCAATGCCGAAAAGCTGCAGCCCGGCGCTTGGGCTGATGCACGCGACGCCCTCGATCAAACGAATAGTTCAAAGGCGGCGGTCAGCGACATCATGGCCGTCAGGCAAACCGCCGCGCATCTGATCGACACGTTCGCCGGCCGCACCCGCGCGTTCGTGCAGGTGCAGAACGGCTGCGATCATCGCTGCACCTTCTGCATCATTCCCTTCGGCCGCGGCAATTCGCGCTCGGTGCCGATCGATGCGGTTGTCGAGGACGTGCGCCGTCTCGTCGCCAACGACTATCCCGAGATCGTGCTCACCGGCGTCGACATCACGAGCTATGGCGCCGATCTGTCCGGTGCGCCCAAGCTCGGCGCCTTGGTCAAGGCGATCCTCAGCAAGGTGCCGCAGCTCGAGCGGCTACGGCTCTCGTCGATTGATTCGGTCGAGGTCGATCGCGATTTGTTGGATGCTTTCGCCGCCGACGAACGCCTGATGCCGCATCTGCATCTGTCGCTGCAGTCGGGCGACGATCTTATCCTCAAGCGCATGAAGCGGCGGCACTTGCGCAAAGACGCAATCGCGTTTTGCAGTCATGTTCGCCGCTTGCGGCCGGACGTGGTGTTCGGCGCCGATATGATTGCCGGGTTCCCCACCGAGACAGAAGCGATGGCGCAGAGATCGCTCGCTCTCGTCGACGAATGCGGCTTGACGTATTTACATGTTTTCCCGTTCTCGCCACGGCCAGGAACGCCGGCGGCGCGCATGCCTCAGGTCGCGCGCGACGTTGTCAGGGAACGCGCCCGGCAATTGCGCGAGCGCGGCGAGCGGGCGCTCATTCGTCATCTCGATGGCGAAATCGGCATGACTCGGCGCGTGCTCGCCGAATCGCGCGAAATGGGCCGCACCGGGCAGTTCGTCAAGGTCAAACTGGCGCGATCGGCCGAGCCGGGCCAAATCCTCGAGCTGAAAATCGCCGCGCACGACGGCAGACAATTGCTGGCGGCGTGAGCTAAACTCCGTGCGCAGGGAGAACGCCGATGGATCAGGCCGGACAGGATTACACGATCGCGACCGCGGCGCAGCTCGAACAGCTCTACTCCGATGCGCCCTACGGTCCCGCGGTCTTCAAGGAAACCGATCGCATCACCCCGCAATACCGCAAGTTGATTGAAGCCGCGCCTTTTTGCGTGGTCGCGACGTGTGGTCCGGAAGGCCTCGATTGCTCGCCGCGCGGCGATCCGCCCGGTTTCGTGCGCGTCGCCGACGAGCACACCCTCATCATCCCTGACCGCCGCGGCAACAACCGCATCGACTCGCTGCGCAATCTCGTGCGCGATCCGCGCATCTCGCTTTTGTTTCTAATTCCCGGCGTCGGCGAGACCATGCGCGTCAACGGCCGCGCCAAGATCTCGGCCGATCCGCAGCTGACGCAAAATTTTGCGATGAACGGCAAGGTGCCGAAATGCGTGCTGATCGTGACCGTCGAGCGCGCCTACTTCCAGTGCACTAAGGCGATCATTCGTTCAAGGCTGTGGGATGAGACAAGCAAGGTGGATCGCAAAACCCTGCCGACGCCCGGCTCGATTCTCGCTGAACTGACCGACGGCAAGATGGGCGGCCCCGAGCACGACCGCGCCGCGCCGGCGCGGATCAAAGAAACGATTTATTGAACGATCATTCCGGAGCGCGCATCTTCTGCCGGAACCTCTTCTTCTGCCATCCACCCGCATTCCAAGAGCCGCTCACGCATGTGCTCCGGTACTGGCGCAATGACGTGAACGGGCGGGCGATTCTTGTAGAGCGGCACCACGATTTGGCGCGCGTGCAGCTGCAGCCGCGGGCCGCCGGAGCGGGGGGCGTTGCCATAGATTGCATCGCCGACGATCGGCCAGCCCATTTCGGCGCAATGCACGCGCAGTTGATGCGTGCGGCCGGTCAGCGGCTCAAGAGTAAGCCAACTCAACTTACGGTCTCGATTGCGCCCCATGACTTTCCACTTGGTGACCGCCGGCTGGCCGTTAGGATCGTGCTTCATCCACCAGCCGCGCGTGACGTCGAGACGGCCGAGCGGCAGGTCAATCGTGCCTTCATCTGCATCGGGTGAGCCTTCGACCACGGCCCAGTAGGTCTTGCCGACCGCACCGCTTTTGAACAGCTTGCCGAGCTGCGCGAGAGCCTTGCGATGGCGACCGAGCACGAGGCACCCGGAGGTGTCGCGATCAAGCCGGTGCGCGAGCGCTGGCGGCCTCGGTAGGCCGAAGCGCAGTGCGTCGAAATGGTGTTGCAGGCATTCCTTGCCCTTGTCGGTGCTCGGAGGGCCTGGGTGCACGGCCAAACCTGCCGGCTTGTCGATCACCAGCATCAGCCCGTCGCGGTATAGGAGTCGCGACACCATCTCTTCGGAGGTCATGGTTTGCCTCGCTTGGCGAAACCGCTATCACGGGTCCCGCTAGAGCGACAGAGTTACTGAGGATGAACGACGGCGTTACCAGCATGAACGACGGCGCTGCAGAAACACCAGAAACAGAGTCGAAAAACTGGTGGCGTCGGCTAACCGGCGGGCTCAAGCGCAGCTCTTCGGCGCTCGGCGGCGCCATTTCCGACCTCGTTTCCAAGCGCAAGCTCGATGCGGAGACGATTGCGGACATCGAGGACGTGCTGCTCCGTGCCGATCTCGGCCTGCAGACGGCGGATCGAATCGCGGTCGCGCTCTCGGAAGGGCGGCACGACGTGGCGATATCGGCGGAGGCGATCAAGGCCGTCGTGGCCGCGGAGATCGAAAAGGTGCTCACGCCGGTGGCGCAGCCGCTTGCCATCGACGCGGCAAAAAAGCCGTTCGTCATCCTGGTCGTCGGCGTCAACGGTTCCGGCAAGACCACAACCATCGGCAAGTTTGCGGCAAAGTTGCGTGCCGAAGGCCGAAAAGTGATGCTGGCGGCCGGCGATACGTTTCGCGCGGCGGCTATCGATCAGCTTAAGATCTGGGCGACACGCACCGGCGCGGATTTCATCGCACGCGAGCCGGGCGCGGACGCCGCCGGGCTCGTGTTCGACGCAGTGACCGCGGCCAAACAGTGCGGCGCCGATGTGCTGCTCGTCGATACCGCCGGCCGCCTGCAGAACCGCACCGAACTCATGGGCGAACTGGAGAAGGTACTGCGCGTCGTCAAGAAGGTCGACGCGTCGGCACCGCATTCCGTGCTGCTGGTGCTCGACGCCACCGTCGGGCAAAACGCGCTGTCGCAGGTCGAGATATTTCAGAAGGTCGCCGGCGTCACCGGTTTGGTCATGACCAAGCTCGATGGCACCGCCCGCGGTGGCATCCTGGTCGCGCTGGCGGACAAATTTAAGCTTCCGGTGCATTTCATCGGCGTCGGCGAGAGCGTCGAGGATCTAGCGGCCTTTTCGGCGCGCGATTTCTCCCGCGCGATCGCCGGGCTTAACGATTAAGTGCTCGCCTCTTGCGCGAGAGTGCACAGGCGCATTACCTGTCGCCCATGGAGACGACGAAAAAGCCGCAGCTCAATCCGCTGCTCAAACTCGTGCTCGATCTCGGGCCGCTTTTGCTGTTTTTCCTTGCCAATTCCCGCTACGGCATTTTCACCGCCACCGCGACTTTCATGGTGGCGGTGCTGGCGGCGCTCGCCGTCTCCTATGTCATGACGCGGCATTTGCCGATCATGCCCGTCGTCACGGCGGTTATTGTCGTGGTCTTCGGCGGGCTCACGCTCGTCCTGCACGACGCGACCTTCATCAAGGTGAAGCCGACCATCATCTACGCATTGTTCGGCGCTGTCTTGCTCGGCGGACTCTTCTTCAACAAGCCGCTGCTCGGCGCGGTGTTCGACTCGCTGTTTCAGCTGACCGAGGAAGGCTGGCGCAAGCTCACCTGGCGCTGGTCGATTTTTTTCTTCGCGCTCGCTGTGGTCAACGAGATCGTCTGGCGCAATGCCTCGACCGACGTCTGGGTTGATTTCAAGGTGTTCGGCGTCGTACCGCTCACATTCCTGTTCGCCGCGCTGCAGACGCCGCTTGTGAAGAAATACGCGATCGAGCCGGTGCCTGCCGGCGAGTAGCGGGCGACAATCACGACCCCGCCGCGGTCGCTTTATCGATCTGCGGCTTGAGCAGAGAGAAATAGTTGTCCGGGGTGATCGGTCCGACCAACTTATAGGTGATGCGAGCGTCACGACCGACGACGAATGTTTCCGGCACGCCGTACACGCCCCAGTCGATCGCCGCACGACCACTCTCGTCGGCGCCGGCCGCGGCGAACGGATCGCCATAGCGGCCGAGGAAACGCCGGGCATTGCCCGGATCATCCTTATAGTTGATGCCGACCAGTCTGACGCGCTTGTCCTGCGCCAACTGCATGAGCATCGGTGCTTCATCGTGGCAGGGAATGCACCACGACGCCCACACGTTCACGATGGTCACGGCGCCCTTGAAATCTGCGGGATCGAGGCCGGGAACGGGCGCGCCGTTGCGGTCGAGGCCGGCGATAGGCGGCAATTTTGTCTGCGGCACCGGGTGACCTATGAGCGCGGATGGCAGAACCGAGGGATCGCCGGACCTCAGCCCAATCAAAAACAGCACCGCCAGCGCCAGAAATACGGCGAGCGGCACCAGCACTGCGATCCGGCGCGTCGTCGCATTCGCGTTGTGGTTCGCGGCGTCGGTCACGCTTTTTCCTTCGCCTCTTCCATGGGCCGGTGCTGGGTTGGGCTGGCCGAGCGACGTTTCATCCCGCGCAGTTCAAGGTCGGCGAGCGCGCGCCGTTGCGCGCGGAAATCGACCGCGATCCAGGCGACCAGTCCGCCGATAATGACGAGGGCGGCCGCGTAGGAGCCGACGATGAAAGGCAGGTGGCCGATCGTTTCCATCGTCAATTGGCGGCGCTCGCCTGTAGCAGCCGCTGCGTCCGCACCCGGCGGCGCAATATTTCGTTCCGCATCGCGGCGAGGTGCAAGGTCACGAACAGAAGCGTGAACGCCACCGCCATGATCAGCAGCGGGATGAGGATGGTCGGGTAGATGTTCGAGCCGGTGAGACCGAACGACGCGCCTTGATGCAGCGTGTTCCACCAATCGACGGAAAATTTGATGATGGGAAGATCGATGGCGCCAACGAGCGTCAGAATCGCCGCGGCGCGCGCCGCCCGCGCCGGATCCTCGACCGTCCGCCACAGCGCGATGACGCCGAGATAGAGCAGGAACAGGACCAGCTCCGAGGTAAGCCGCGCATCCCAGACCCAGTAGGTGCCCCATTCGGGCCGTCCCCACAGCGAGCCGGTGACCAGGCACAGAAGCGCAAACGCGGCGCCGATCGGTGCCGCCGCCTTAGCGGCGACGTCGGCAAGCGGGTGACGCCAGACCAGGGTGCCCAGCGCGGCGACGCTCATCACCGCCCAAGCCAGCATGCTCAGCCAAGCCGATGGCACATGGAGATACATGATCTTGACGGTGTCGCCCTGCTGATAATCGTTGGGTGCGCTGATTGCCTGATTGAGCCCGAATGCCAACGCAATGACGGTCAGGCCGCCGAGCCATGGAATGACGCGATTGGCGAAGGAAATGAAACGCGATGGGTTGGCGAGATCGGTCAGGGCCATTCGCAGCTACCTAGTGCATTCCGCCGTGGCAATACAATGATGTTGGGCGGGATGAGCTTTCAAATTTGCATGATACGATTGCTATTCCATTTCATGTGCTTGCTACTCCATTTCCGACGCTCGCTATTCCATTTCCTGCCGTAATGCGGCGGCCGCGGCGAATGGTCCGATCACCAGGCTAGCGAGTGTCAGCGCGCACAAGATCGTAAACGGCGTGCCAAACGGCGCCGGCCCGCTCATGGCCGCATTGGCTGCGGCAACGCCGAAGATCAACACCGGCACGGTCAGCGGCAAGACCAGCACGGCGAGCAGCAAGCCGCCGCGGCGCAATGCCACCGAGATCGCAGCTCCGATCAAGCCGATGAAGGTCAGCGCCGGCGTGCCTGCCAGGAGGGTCAGCACCAAAGCGGCTTCGGCTGGCGGGTCGAGATTGAGCATCAGTCCGATCAGCGGCGCGGCGATAATCAGCGGCAGCCCGGTCGTGAGCCAATGGGCAAGGCCTTTCGCCGCCACCACGAGTTCGAGAGGCGTGCGGCTCATCAGCAAAAGATCGAGTGAGCCGTCCTCATGGTCGGCCGCGAACAGCCGATCGAGCGCCAGTAGGCTCGCTAACAGCGCCGCGAGCCAGAGGATCGCCGGACCGATGCGCCTGAGCAGCGCGAGATCGGGCCCGACTGCGAACGGAACTAAGCTGACTACGACGAGGAAGAACAACACGCCCATCAGCGCGCCGCCGCCCACGCGCACGCCGATGCGCATGTCGCGGGCGAGGAGTGCGGCGAGTGCGCTCATCCCGGCTCCCCGAGCCGCAGCTCTTGTGCGGGAGCGATCCCGAGCGCCCCATGTGTGGCTGCAAGGATAAGCCCGCCGCCGGCAAGATGTGCGCGCATGAAGCCCGCGAGACGTTGCTGTCCTGTTGCGTCCAGCGTGCTCATCGGCTCGTCGAGGAGCCAAACCGGCCGCGTGGCGGAG
>Ga0335078_10012427_pt1 | contig 12626 bp, 12 predicted proteins | sample Lox_Sample_32_FD_206711 | JGI IMG/M metagenome (GOLD analysis project Ga0335078, IMG submission 206711) | Soil microbial communities from Loxahatchee National Wildlife Refuge, Florida, United States - Lox_Sample_3.2 | ecosystem: Environmental > Terrestrial > Soil > Wetlands | place: USA... | reverse complement strand
TGACCAAGCGCCTCGATTTGACGCAGCTTGTCGCGGCGAAGAGCGTAAATATTGTCTTCTAATGACATAAATTCATTTGGCTCAAACAATCGATTATAACGAACAGCAATCCGGAGTAGCTGCCGCTGCATCTAAACCGCCGAGTTTCCGGAGTGGGTTTGCGCCGAACTGTCTCCCTGATCCTGCTACTGGCTGTTGGCGCCTTTGCACGTGACAACCTCAGCCGCGTGGCCGGACGTGTGCTCGACACTTCGGGTGCCGCAATTCCGAATGCGGAGATTGAGCTTCACTGTCGAAACTCGCTGCGCACGGCTTTGAGTTCGGGAACCGGTGAATTTGCCTTTGCAGATGTGAACCGCGCGCCGTGCTCGATTACGGCATCTGCCGCCGGATTCGCGTCCCAGACAGTCGACGCCGTACAGCAGATGAGGATCACGCTGGAACCGCTCACCGCGGTACAGTCAGTGACGGTCACTGCTTCGCGCACTACGCTCGCCGAATCCGATCTTCCCGTGACCGCCGACGTCGAGACCACCGAACGGCTCGCCCGCGAACCGGCGCTCACCATCGACGACAAGCTGCGGCAGGTTCCGGGCTTCTCGCTCTATCGCCGATCGGGCAGCGAAACAGCGAACCCGACCACACAGGGCGTTTCGCTGCGTGGATTGGGCGCCAGCGGCGCTAGCCGAAGCCTGGTGCTCGAAGACGGTGTTCCGCTAAACGATCCGTTCGGCGGCTGGATTTACTGGGGCCGCGTACCGGTGGAAAACATCTCGCAGATCGACGTGGTCGAAGGCGGCGTCTCCGATCTTTACGGAAGTAACGCGCTTGGCGGCGTGATCAACGTTCGCACGCGCGACCAGTTGCAGACGGCGTTCATCGGTGAGGCCTCATACGGAAGCTTGAATACGCCGTTCGGATCCTTCGTTGCGTCGGCGAGCAAAGGGAAGTGGGGCGCCACGTTCGCGGGCGAGTCGTTCGACACCAACGGCTACATTCCCACGCCGCCCCAGTATCGCGGGCCGGTCGACACCTACGCCGATTCAGAGCATCGCTCGGGCGACCTGCTGCTGGAGAGGGAGTCAAAGAACTCGCGTGTATTCTTGCGCGGTCAGCTCTATGGCGAGTCGCGGCAGAACGGAACCCTGCTGCAGATCAACGCGGCAACGGTTCGCCAGCTTGAAACAGGCGGCGACTGGAACGGCTCCTTTGGAACGCTGGCGTTACGGGTGTTCGGCGGCACCGAAAACCTGCACCAGACCTTCAGTTCCATCAACGCACCGCGCACGGTCGAGACACTCTCGGTCGATCAGCGCGTCCCGGTTTCGCAATACGGAGCGTCGGTCCAGTGGTCGAAGGTGATTGGTCGGCACATGCTTGCGGCAGGCTTCGATGAGCGGAACGTCACCGGCGATACCAACGAATTGCACTACGTCTCCGGGAAATATTCTTCGTTCCTCATCGCTGGTGGGCGCCAACAGACCGCGGGCATTTTCGGCGAAGATGTCTGGCAGGTCACGACTCATTGGCTGCTGAGCGCTTCGCTGCGCTTCGACGACTGGATCAACCAGGACGCGAGCTCGCAGAATTTCCCGGTTGCGGGCAATCCGACGCTTACGCCCTTTCCGGATCAATCGCAAACAGCATTGAGCCCGCGCGTCGGTGTAACGCGTGTTGTCAATGATCGAGTGTCGATCTACGGGTCGGGCTACCGCTCATTCCGCGCGCCGACGCTGAACGAGCTGTATCGTTCGTTCCGTGTCGGCAACGTGGTCACGAATGCTAATCAGGATCTGACGGCCGAGCACTTCGCAGGAGGTGAACTCGGAGTGCGCGTGCAGGCAACGGATCGCGTGCAGGTTCGCGCGACAGGCTTCGGTGGAATGCTCCAGAGCCCAGTTGGGAACATCACGCTGTCGAGCACGCCGACGCTGATCACGCGCCAGCGGCAGAACATCGGAGGCATCGCGGTGAAGGGAATTGAGCTGGCGACTGATGCACAGATTGCCAAGTTCGTGTCATTCACCGCGGGTTACCAGTTCGTCGACGCCACTGTGAGCAGCAACCCGAACGATCCGACGCTCGTGGGGAAACTTGAGCCTCTTGTCCCGCGACACGCTGTGACCTTCGCGGGTACCTACAGCGATCCGCGGGTGCTAACGTTCTCGATACAGGGTCGCTCGAATTCGACTGAATACGACGACGATCAGAACACGCTGCCACTCGATCCGTATTTCAACCTCGGCATTTACGTCTCGCGCCAGCTGAAAACCGGCCTGCGAGTATTTGCGGCTAGCGAGAACCTGCTCAACCAGTCTTACATCATCGCCCGCACGCCCGTGCCGAGCGTGGCCGAACCGAGGACGTTCCGCGTCGGAGTGCGAATCGCGCTTGGCGAAATTCGCGGCAAATAATCTTTCGCTCGAACGCTTGCGATAGCAGCTCTCCTCGAATTAACATCCGCGCGTATGGACGTGCAGGAACTCGCCGAACAATACCGCCAGATGAGCGATGAAGAGTTGCTGCGGCTTGCGCTGGAGCAGGAGCAACTGATGGACGAAGCTCGGCTTGCGTTCCAGACAGAGATGTCGACTCGTGGCATCACCAAGGAGGAAGTTGAGGACTATCGCGCAGAAGACGAGCGTTTGCGCCTGAAAGAACAAAGACGTAAAGAGCTCAAACAGTTTGCTGGCAATGGGAACCGCTTCTGGTACGGGAAATCTCAGTTAAAGTACGATCCGGAAACGCAGCTCGAGCGTTTCACGACGACAGTATTCGTGGGTTTTGCCGGGGTGCCAGTCGTACCGGTCGGAACATTTCGGGTTCGTCGCAAGCGCAGGTTCTGGTCGTCGCCAACTGCCATTCAAAAATTGTCTCTGGATTGGGAACAGGTGTTGAAGGTGTGGCTAGCGGCAGCAGCATTTCTGTTTGTTATCCTCTGGGCGGTTAAAATCGGTGTGCACTTTCTCAGGTGACTGAAACACTGCGCCCATGAAACGATTTTCCAAGTGGCTCTTCATTCTTATCGTTGTCCTGATCTGTCTCTACTACGGACACTCCTACTACCGTTCCTTTCGCACTCCCGGGAAGTCGTTCACCGGAGCGTTACAGCCGCTCGACAACTTCCAGGCGCACGTGGGTGATCACCTGAAGGATCACGTGACCATGCTCGCCACCCAGATCGGCGAGCGCAATCTCGCACACTACGATCGGCTGGAGCAGGCGGCAGCGTACATCCGCCAGCAACTCGAACAGCAAGATTACAAAGTGGAGGAGCAGGATTTCACCGTCCAGGGGAAGAACTGCCGCAACCTGTTCGCGGTCCTCGATGGCTCGGACAAGTCGAAGGGCGCGCTCGTGATCGGGGCTCACTACGATTCCGTCGCCGGATCGCCCGGCGCGAACGACAACGGTTCCGGAGTCGCCGCCGTGCTGGAGTTGGCGCGGATCATGAAGAACGAAGCCACGACGCGTCCAATCATCTTCGCGTTCTCCCCTAACGAGGAGCCGCCGTACTTCCAGACCGACAGCATGGGTAGCCTGCAGTTGGCGCGCTGGTTCAAGCTACAGCACTTTCCCGTCGCGTCGATGATCTCGATCGAGACCATCGGTTACTACTCCGACCAGCCCGGCAGTCAGAAGTATCCATCGGGGATTTCGTCGTTCTATCCTAATACTGGGAACTTCACCGCCTTTGTCGGCAACCTGAAGTCACGGGCACTGCTGAACTCGGCGATCTACGCGTTCCGCGACACAACGCACTTTCCCTCCGAGGGCGCTTCGCTTCCGGGATGGATGAAGGGAGTTGGATGGTCCGACCAGTGGGCGTTCTGGCAGACCGGCGTTCCGGCGATTATGGTTACCGACACGGCGCCGTTCCGCTATCCGTACTACCACACGGCCAACGACACCCCCGACAAGCTCGATTACGACAAGATGGCGCGAGTGGTGGTCGGGCTGAAACATGTGCTGCAGGCGCTTGCACAGTAGAGTCTTTCAGTCGCTCAGTCTTTCAGTCGCTCAGTTCTGGAGCATCGTCGATAGCATTTGACTGCAGGGGACGAAGGGACCAAGAGACTGACCGACTGACCGAGTGAAAGACTTTTCAACCAGCATCTCTCGTCTCCAGGGAGAGCACACTTGAGGTGTATTCCTTACCGGATGTCCGCATTTCCCGTGATAAAATCGCGCTCTCTTCAACGCGGAATATTGACCTCACATGCCCTGGGCCAACGGTGAAATGAGCCTTCGACGCCGTCTGCTGTACGCGCTGCTGACGCTGGTGTCCGTGGTTGCCATCGCGGTAATCGGCTATCGCGTGCTGGGCGGCCACAGCGTCGGATTCCTGCAGGCCCTGTACATGGCCGTAATCACGCTGGCAGGCGTCGGCTATGGCGAGATCGTGGACACCAGCCACAGCCCCGCGCTGCGCGTGTTCAACATGTTCGTGGTGTTGATCGGGGTGACGCTCACCGTGTACGTATTCTCGGTGGTCACCGCGTTTCTCGTGGAAGGCGAGATCCGCAACATTTTCTGGAGACGCCGGATGGAACGTCGAATCAGTGAACTCAAGAGCCACTACATCATCTGCGGACTCGGCGACACCGGCCGTTACTGCATGGACGAACTGCTGAAGACCGACACGCCGTTCGTCGCCGTGGAGAATCATCCCGACAACGTCAAAAAGCTGCAGGAGCACGAGCATAAAACGGATCTGTTGTACGTGATTGGCGATGCGGCTGATGCGGCCGTGCTGGACGAAGCGGGAATCGACAGGGCGAAGGGGCTAATCGCGGCGCTGCCTAGCGATAAAGACAACCTGGTGGTAACGGTGATGGCGAGGCAACAAAACCCCGCGCTGAGGATCGTCGCTCGTTGTACGGACCTGAAATTTGCGGAGCGGCTGATCAAGGCGGGCGCGAACGCCACGGTTTCGCCTAACCATATCGGCGGTCTCCGCATGGCAAGCGAGGCGTTGCGGCCTCACGTGGTGGGTTTCCTGGACCTGATGCTGAAGGAAAGATCGCGCACTCTGCGGGTCGAGGAGATCGAGGTGCCCGAAGGCGGGGCCTGGGTGGGACTGAGCATGGTCGATCTGGACCTGCGCCACCGTTATCACGTGTTACCGATGGCGGTAAGGACGCGCGGCGAAGGCAACGAACGGAAGTTCATGTTCGATCCTCCGGACACCTATCACCTGAGCGCCGGAGATGTGATCGTTGCGATGGGCGATATCCACGATGTCCATAAAGCCAGGCACGATGCGGCCCATAAGCGGATCAGTGCGCTGACGGCGACATCGTCGAAGTAAGGAAGATCAGTCGCCCTGCGGGCTCCAGAGCAATTCCATTCCCATGATGCGCCCGGCGAGGTCGAGGTCGAGATTGGCGGCAGCCTTGATGACAGCGTCTCCGCTGCGGCCGGGAAAGTCGATAAAAATGCGCGGCGCGATGTAGTTGACGCCATCCTGGCGATGAAGGAAGGCCATCGAGCGGTCATTGCGCAGGGTTTTGGGCAGCTCGAACGAGCAGTCCGCGATCTCGCCGCTCTCGCTGAGGGAAACCGCTACCTCGACGGGGATGCGCTGGCGCACGTCGGCGCCATCCTCATTCATGTGGGGCTTGAAATAGAGGTAATACTGGAATCCCACCGTGGGATCGAAACCGTTGTTTTCAACCTGGATCGACATTTGCCTGACGCCGCGGAACCAATAACTTCAGAGCCGGGATGTTATATCAGGAAAGAGTGGATGGTGCATAGTGGACAGTGGACGGTGAACTGTGGACCGAGATCGGCCAGGCGTAAAGATATTTCGATGAATGGCAGTTCACAGACTGTCCACCGCCCACTGTTCACCGTTCACTATCTTTTCGGCATATCCCCTTCTAACAAATCAGCTAGTTCTGCGGCCGGGCAACGCACGCCAACGAAGAACGAGCCGAATCCGGCATACACGGCGCTCACTTCGTCGAAGCGCATTTCGTAGATCAGTTTCTTGAACACCAGCGGATCGTCCGCGAACAAGTCGACACCCCACTCCCAATCGTCGAAGCCGATGGAGCCGGTGATGATCTGTTTCACCTCGCCGGCGTAGCGGCGGCCGATCATGCCGTGCTCGTGCATCTGGCGCTGGCGTTCCTCGATAGGCAGCGTGTACCAGTTCTTGTCTTCACCGCGGCGGCGATCCATCGGGTAGAAGCATAGGTAGCGCGCGGGCGGCATCTCGGGATAGAGCCGCGGGCGCATCGCTTCACGCTGGCGATCGAGCGTGGTTTGAATTTCCTTCGTCCATTCATCCGTATTCGGCTCGACGCCGCGAGCGATCAGCGACTCGTAAACCTTCACGCTCGAATCGTAAAGACCAAGTTCGACGACCGACAGGTATGAGGTCGTCGGCTCCAGGTAATCCCACAGGCGCAGCCGCGCCATCTGCAATTCGACGTGATTGAGTTCGTCGAAGGAGTGGCGGAAGTGCACGAACATCAGGTCGCCCTTGTGTCCGAGCATGGAAAAGATGGCGCTCTGGTGCGTCGGCACGTTTTCCATCTGCTCGAAAACGGGAACGGCTTCGGCGAGAATCTGGCGGCGTTCGGCATCGGGAAGCTTGCGCCATTCGGACCAGCGAAAGCGGAACATCTGGTGGAGCGTGCTCGCCCCTTCGACGGTTAGGGGAACTGGCGGCATCTGGGCGCGACCGATTTCGGTGCGAACATCACTGGCTGACATAGGAGTCCTCGTTGCGAATCAAGCTATTGTAAACGGCTCCGAGTCTTCCTGAGACCCTCAGCGCTGCGCGTCGAGGAACCCGTGTAGGCGCTCTTTCACGCCCGGCCATTCGGCGGCGACGATGGAGAAGCGGTACGAGTCACGCGCGATGAAGTCGGCCGCCATGCGATGGGAGCGCAAGACACCCTCAAACCTGGCGCCGATACGTTCGAGGGCTGCGCGCGATCGAATGTTGCGAGCATCGGTGTGAAAACAGACGCGGAGCGTCTCCCAGGTTTCGAAGGCGTGCGTCAGCATCAGCAGCTTCGACTCGGTGTTGGCGGGTGTGCGAACCGCCGAGTGCGCGAACCACGTATAGCCGATCTCGCATGCATCGGGATGAGCCCGCCCATGCCGCGGATGACCCGACGGCCACGCCCAGCGCTCAACCAGGAAAAAGCGAGTCGATCCAATCACGATGTCGTCACTTAGCCGCACAATTGCAAAGGGAACGGCCGTGCCATCGTGTCGCCAGGTGAGTGCGGTATCGATATAGCGCCCTGCTTCGGCCTCGCCACGCGGGACCGGGCTCCACCGGTAGAGCTCTGGATCGCCCGTGCTTGCGGTCGCAAGCGCCGCCACATGCGTGCGCTCCAGCGGTTCGAGGCGCACGTGTCGCCCGGTAAGCACGGGTGCATCGATGGTCATGTTTACAGTATGCCGTCCAGTCTGGGCGGATGGCAACGACCGCCTATTCCGCCGCCGGGCGGAACCGTAGCGTAATCGTGCTGTCCACTTCCTGCGGGACACCGTCGCGCTTGAAGGGCTCATACCTCCACTGGCGGACGGCAGCGATGCCGGCGCCGGCGAGTAGCGGGTCACCCGAGATCGAGGTGATCTTGGTCACCTTACCCTGCTTGTTGATGTGCGCGCGCAGCACGACGTCACCGTGGCGTCCTTGTTGCGTCGCCAGTGCAGGATAGATGGGCTGCACGCGATGCAGCAGTTCGCCGCCGGTGAGCGAGGTAGCCACCCTTTGGAATTCGGGCGTGTCACTGCGGGTCGGAATGGCCAGGGCAGGAATCGTCGACGTTGCAGCCAGTGGAACCGAAGGAGCGGTTGCGGGCTGGACATCGTTGTGATGTTCGATCGGGCCGTTTGCGCGCGGGAGATCGATGACGACGGAGTCGGATGCGGTTTCATCCTCAGCGGCTCTTGAAACAGCCTTCGCCGGCTGGAACGCAACAGCATGAACATTTGGCTTAGCGACCGTCGCTATCGGCTCGGACGCCGGAGCAACCGGTTCGTCAGCCGGCATAGGGGTGCCTGCTGGAGTAACCACCGGCGCGGCCACTGGACGTGTGTCCGTTGCAGGCGCCGTGGACTTCGAGTTGTGCCACGCCAGCGACAGCAGAAGAATCGAAACGGCAAACGTGCCGAGCGGCCAGAATGGCTTGATCTGCGACAAGAACGATCGCTCGATCTTCTGCTTTTGCAGCACCGCCGAAAGCGGTGTCCCGACGGCCGGAGCCTGTTCCGGTTCCGCAGAGCGCGACGAAACCGCGGCCGGCAACTTAGGTTCGATTGTCTTCTCACTGATCTGATCGATAACAGCCGCTGGCGGAGGCGTTCTTTCGCCCGCGTCCTCGTAGGCAATCGCCGCGGTCATTCCCGCCAGTCGCTTCACCAGCCAGCGCTGATCTTCCTGAAAAGCCGCAGGAACCGAAGCAAACGCTTCTAACACTCCCGCGACTTTGGCTTCATGCAGTACAGGAACGATCAGCGAAGACCGCAGGTTCAGCTCACGACAGACCTCGCGATCGACCCGCGAATCGAGTTCGGTGTCCTCGCAGTAGATCTCTTTGCCCGTGCGAATACACTCTCCGGTCACGCCCGAGGTGGAAGAAATATGCACGCCAACTTCCGGCGCCAGCCCTGCGCTGGCACGGCAGACCATCTCGCCTGGTTTGCCGAGGGCGATCGCACCGCCGTTCGCGCCAGTGAGGTCAAGCATGCGGGCGTTCATGTAGTACAGCGCGTCGTCGAGAGACAAGCGTTCGTCCGCGATATGTGTCTGGATGGCGCGCACTTGTTCGTCGCGCGCCGGAAAGAGCCGGCGTTGTAATTTTGGATTGTCGATCGCCAGCAATTCGGGCAGGGTGGACAGCCATCTCTTCAAGGCTGCAAGGCTCTGCGGGTCAATGCCATGCAGTTGCAGTCCCGCATGGCTGTCCGCGGACCATCTAACCATGCCGTTGCACTCGATCCGCCGCGACGAGCCGGGAAGCATGAACGAGACCTGCAACTCCTGCGCGGAGGCCAGGTTCTTCATCGTGTAAACTGCCATGCCACGCTCGCTGACGTTCACCATCAGGCCGAATCCGGCCGGACACATCTCGACCGAGACCAGGCCGGAATCAACGACAGCTTTGCGTAGAGCCCGGCGGTCGTCCGCCATGGCGATGCGTTGGGGACTTGTAGCGGAAGCAGCCATGTTTCACCGCCTTATGGGAAGCGTTTCGCAGGGTTTACGGCAGCGATTGTCGGCAGTTCTGGAATCGTACCACTCCCGTTCGGTTTCACAGCGGCGGACGGGACATCCGCTGCATCGAGAATCTTGATCGCCAACCTAAGCGCGTCGATTTCTTTCTGTAACTGTTCCGAGAGTTGCTCTTTCTGGCGCAGAACTTCATAGATATTTTTCATGGACTGGGACCCACAAGAAACGATGGCTTTCCGTTTCGGAGAATTGTGTGTCGAAACCTTAACGCGCATGAAGCTCGGCGGAAACCGAGCAATTCACCTAATCCGTATCTAAGGGAAAAGAACTACGTCGTCAGTAGTTGGAGCGCACGCCAACCACGCGGAAGTGGGTCAGCGACTCCTTGAGCACGTAGACGGCCTGGTTGTTGCTGTTTGGGTCCGGCGGCTTCATCAGGAAGCCCGGCTCGGTAAGGAAGGCGATGGAATTGTGAACGATTCCTTCAATCTTCTCGTTGTCGACAAACATAAGGTGAACCCAGAGACCCTCGATCTTGGGCTCGCCATTGAAGAATTTGATCTCCGCGTATCGCGGATTCCCAGAGAACGATTTTACGAAGAACAGCGCTTTCAGCGACGAAAGCGCGAGCGAATGACGTCGTCCGGAATCGGCGTCTTCAACAGCAATCTGCTTGGGCAATGCAATCGGCGCGGTGGCGACCACGCCGCTGCTGTCGGTGGGCAGCGGCAGATCGGAGTAACCCTTCAGCAGCTTTCCATTGCGAAGATGCGCCACGATCTTGAGGCGCGCCATGCGTCAGCCTTTCTGCGCCGACGGTTCTTCCCACGCCAGCGAACGTTCCACCGCGCGTTGCCAATTGCGAAGCAGCAAGGAGCGTCGCTGCTCGGGCATCGTTGGTTGGAATTCTCTATCGATTAACCAATTCTTGACAATGTAGGCGGTATCCGGCCAGTAACCAACTGCCAAACCCGCGAGGTACGCTGCGCCGAGTGCTGTCGTCTCCGTTATCTTCGGACGGGCGACGACCACATCGAGAATGTCAGCCTGGAATTGCATCAGCCGTGAGTTGACCGACGCGCCGCCATCCACCTTCAGCTTCGACAGCCGCAACCCGGTGGCGTTCTGCATCAGGTCCAGCACGTCCCGGCTCTGATAGGCGATCGATTCCAGCGCTGCCTGCGCAATGTGCGCGGCGGACGTTTCGCGGCGAAGTCCGATCATGGAGCCACGAGCATACGGATCCCAATGCGGAGCTCCCAGTCCGACAAACGCTGGGACCAGGAACACGCCGCCGGAATCCGGTACCTGCGCCGCCAACTCTTCTACTTCGGCAGACGATCGGATGAACTTCAATCCATCGCGGAGCCACTGCACCACCGCGCCCCCGATGAACACCGCGCCTTCCACCGCATAGGTCGTGTCAGTTCCAACCTTCCACGCGACAGTGGTCAGCAGTCCTTCCGCCGGAGGAAATGGCTTTTGCCCCGTGTTCATCAGCAGGAAGCATCCGGTGCCGTAAGTGTTCTTCGCCGCGCCCGGAGTGAAACACGCCTGTCCGAATAGCGCCGCCTGCTGATCGCCGGCGATGCCCGCAATCGGAATACGGCGTCCGAAGAGCTTTTCGTCCGTTTCCCCGTAAACTTCAGACGACGACTTCACTGGCGGCAGTATCGCGCGCGGAATCTTGAGGATAGCCAGCAGTTCGTCGTCCCAATCAAGCGTGTGCAGATTGAACAGCAGCGTCCGGCTGGCATTACTGACATCGGTGACGTGCACCCGGCCGCCCGTAAGCCGCCAGACGAGATAGGAATCGACCGTGCCGAAGAGAATTTCGCCGCGCTCGCATCGGTCGCGCAGGCCGGCGATGCTATCGAGCAGGTACGCGATCTTTGTACCCGAGAAGTAGGGATCCAGAACAAGTCCCGTTTTTGCGCGAAACGTGCCTTCATGGCCTTCGGATTTCAGGCGTTCGCAGATCGGCGCGCTGATGCGGCTCTGCCAAACGATGGCGTTAGCCACCGGCTTTCCGGTCGATTTGTCCCACAGCAGCGTGGTTTCGCGCTGGTTGGTGATCCCGATCGCCGCAATGGCTTCCGGCGCGACCTGCGCTCGACGGACCGCTTCTTGCGCCACACTAAGCTGAGACGACCAGATAGCGCCGGGGTTGTGCTCCACGTGCCCCGGCTCAGGGTAGATCTGGTCGAACTCCTGTTGCGCGCTGGAAACGATGTTCGCCGCCTCGTCAAACAGGATCGCCCTGCTGGACGTGGTGCCCTGGTCGAGTGCGAGGATGTAACGCTGCATGTGAACCGGGGATTGTACCGGAAGAGTTGGCCCATGGGTACATTTGCCGAGCCCGCCAAATTGCCGCAGTCCTGACCCTCGTCGATGTTTGTACATCACAGACGCGAGTGACCCTTCTTTCCTACCCTTAGCCTCAGAGCAGGAGAGCGTCTTATGTGCCTGGCCATACCGGGAAAGGTGCTGTCGATCGACGAGGGTCCGGGTCGGCTCGCCAAGGTTCAGTTCGGCGGAATCACGCGCACGGCAAGCCTCGACCTTGTGCCGGAGGCCGGCGTCGGTGATTACGTCCTGGTGCACGTCGGTTTTGCCATCAGCAGGATTGACGAAGAGGAAGCCCGCAAGACCATGGAAGCGCTCGCGCAACTCGCCGATTTGCAGGACGAGCTTGGGCCCGATCCGGTGACGAGCGCATGAAATACATCGACGAATTCCGCAATCCGAAACTCGCCCGCGGATTGGTCGATGAAATTGGCCGCCGCGTCAACCGCGATTGGACGCTGATGGAAATTTGCGGCGGCCAGACGCACACCCTCGTACGCTATGGCTTCGAAGAGATGCTGCCCAGGCAGATCAATCTCGTCCACGGCCCCGGCTGTCCGGTTTGCGTAACGCCGCTGGAAATCGTCGACAAGGCCATCGAAGTCGCCTCAAATCCGGACGTGATCTTCGTATCGTATGGCGACATGTTGCGCGTGCCGGGGTCGAAGAAAGACCTGTTCCACGTGAAGGCCGAGGGCGGCGACGTGCGCATTGCCTACTCGCCCATGGAAGCCCTGAAGATCGCGCGCGCTAATCCTGCGAAAAAGGTCGTCTTCTTCGGCATCGGATTTGAAACGACCGCGCCGCCACACGCAATGGCCGTTTTGGCAGCGCACCGCGAGGGCCTGACCAACTTCTACATGTTAGCGTCGCACGTGCTGGTGCCTCCGGCGATCCGCACTCTTCTCGATTCGCCACATAATCGTGTGCAGGCGTTCATCGCTCCGGGGCATGTCTGCGCTGTTGTTGGCTTCGACCAGTACGAATCGCTCGCGCGGGATTACCACGTGCCCATCGTTGTCGCAGGGTTCGAGCCGCTCGATCTGCTCGAAGCCATCCACATGCTCGTCGTGCA
>Ga0335078_10012426_pt1 | contig 12626 bp, 14 predicted proteins | sample Lox_Sample_32_FD_206711 | JGI IMG/M metagenome (GOLD analysis project Ga0335078, IMG submission 206711) | Soil microbial communities from Loxahatchee National Wildlife Refuge, Florida, United States - Lox_Sample_3.2 | ecosystem: Environmental > Terrestrial > Soil > Wetlands | place: USA... | reverse complement strand
CACACGCCGCGGGGGCTGATCCCACGTGCATTTCCTCGCACACGCGCCGCGGCCCCGGCGACCGTGCGAGCTTTTTCACGTCACAGATGCAGAAGCTCGCCCGCTCGTGGCGACCTGGCGGGAATGTGCGCTTTTGCACCCCTCAAGGCGTGCAGCCCGCTTCGTCGATGGATTCCGCGTGGCCGGCGGATCTACACACGCATGGAGATCTCAACACAGGCGCCACCGCGCGTCGTCCACCTCGAGCTGCACACCTACGACCTACAGGCCGCGAGTAGGTTCTACGCCGACATGCTGGGATGGCACACCAAGCGGATCGCCAGCCCCTGGGGCGACTATCACGCGCTCATCGTGGGCGATGGCCTCGACGGTGGCGTGGTCGAGTGCGGCACGCGGCAGGCCCGGTGGCTGCCATACGTCGCGGTCGACCGGATCCACCCCGCGACCGAACGCGCCCAGACACTCGGCGCCACCGTGTTGCTCGGCCCCAACGAGGGGCCGACCGGCTGGCGCTCGGTCCTCAGCACACCGACCGGCGGCGAGATCGCCCTGTGGCAGCAGAAGCGATGACCGGGGACGAGCGCACCTTCCGTGAGCAGCTCGAGCCGCACCGCCGCGAGTTGCACGCCCACTGTTACCGGATGCTCGGCTCGGTCCAGGACGCCGAGGACGCGGTGCAGGAGACGCTGCTGCGCGCGTGGCGCGGGCTGGACCAGTTCGAGGGCCGTAGCTCGTTGCGCTCGTGGCTCTACACGATCGCGACCAACGTCTGCCTCAGGGTGATCGAGCGGCGTCCGGCTCGTGTATTGCCAATCGACTACGGCCCGCCGTCGGACCCGCACGCGCCGCTCGGGCCGCCGCTCGTCGAGTCCACCTGGATCGACCCGTATCCCGACCCGCACCTCGAGGACGTACCCGCCGCCCGGTACGAGCAGAGGGAGGCGGTCGAGCTGGCCTTCATCGCCGCGCTCCAGCACCTCACGCCGAGGCAGCGTGCCGTGCTGATCCTCCGCGACGTGCTCGGGTTCTCGGGCGCCGAGGTCGCCGCCTCCCTCGAGACGACGCCGGCCTCCGTGTACAGCCTGCTCCAGCGCGCGCACGCGACGCTCGACGAGCGCCTCCCCGATCGCAGCCAGCAGGCGACCCTCAGCGCAATCGGCGACGAACAGCTGACCGAGTGCGTGAATCGCTTCGTCGACGCGTGGGCGAAAGCCGACGTGGACGCCCTGGCCGAACTGCTCACCGACAGCGCGGCGCTAGCGATGCCGCCGACAGCCACCTGGTTCCGCGGCCGCGACGTGATCGCCGCCTTCCTGCGCCTCACCGCGCTTGACGGCGAGCGAACCTGGCGACTGGAGCCAACGACCGCAAACGGCCAGCTCGCGATGGGCGCTTACCTGCTCGAACCCTCCGGTTCCTACCGACCTTACGGCCTCACCGTGCTGACTCTCAGCACAGACGGGATCGCCGAGATCATCACCTTCCGCGATCCCTCCGCGCCCGAGCGGTTCGGGCTACCGCCGCGGCTGTGACATCCAAAGCCGGCGCGCGATGGATTTGCGTGCCGGCTCGTGTCTACACCTCCAGAGCTTCACCACAAGATCACTGGAGACCCAATGACATCTGCACCACCCCATATCAACCGCTGGCGCGCGTTCGCGCTGCTCGCGGTCTCCTACTTCATGACGATCATCGATCTGACGATCGTCAACGTCTCGCTGCCGACGATCGGCCGCGACCTGCATTTCAGCGAGACGAGCCTGCAATGGGTGGTGACCGCGTACGCGCTCACCTTCGGCGGGTTCCTGCTGCTCGGCGGACGGGCCGCCGATCTGCTCGGCCGACGACGCATGCTGATGGTCGGCCTCACCGTGTTCACGGCGGCGTCACTCGCGTGCGCACTCGCGACCGGCGACGCGTTCCTCATCGGGAGCCGCGCGATACAGGGAGTGGGCGCCGCGATCATGCTGCCCGCCGCCCTCTCGATCGTCATGAACATGTTCGAAGAGGGAGCCGAGCGAAACAAGGCGCTCGGGATCTGGGGCGGGCTCGGCGCCACCGGGGCAACGGTCGGGCTGATCGCCGGCGGCCTGCTCACCCGCTACGCGGGCTGGCAGTACATCTTCTACCTGAACGTCCCGATTGGGATCGCCGCGCTGGCGCTCGCGCCGCGCGTCGTCCCCGAGAGCCGGCTCGCCACCACGCGCCGCCGCTTCGACGCGCTCGGTGCGATCAGCGGGACGGGTGGACTGGTGCTCCTCGTCGACGCGATCTCACAAGCCCCGCAGTACGGCTGGGGCGCCACGCGCACGATTGCGCTGCTCGCGACGTCGGCCGCGCTGCTCACCGCGTTCCTGATCATCGAGAGCCGGGTCGAATCCCCCATCCTGCCGCTTTCGATCTTCCGGCTGCGAACGCTCGCCGGCGCGAATGTCGCCGGGCTGCTGCTGGGCGCGAGCTTCTTCGCGTTCATCTTCATCGGCACGCTGTACATGCAGCAGGTCTTGCGCTATAGCGCGCTCCAGACCGGTATCGCATGGCTCGCCGCGTCACTGACGTCGGTCGCTCTCGCCGGGCTCTCGCAGTTCCTGGTCACCCGCGGCGGGGCGAAGATCGTGATGGCGATCGGGATGAGCCTGATCGCAGGGGGCATTCTCTGGGCAACGCAGGTCCCCGTGCACGGGCATTTCGGCGCGAACCTGGCCGGCCCGTTCATCGTCGCCGGAGCCGGGACCGCGTTCGCGTACATCCCGATCTCGATCGCCGCGCTCGCGGGCGTGGCCGAGCACCAGGCCGGGCTCGCCTCGGGGCTGCTCAACACCGGCCAGCAGCTGGGCGGTGCAATCGGGATCGCGATCGCCTCGAGCGTCGCCGCAACCCACACTCAGGCGCTGCTGCACGGCGGCACGAACGCGTCCGCGGCTCTCACCGGCGGCTTCCAGCAGGCCCTTTGGGTGCTCGGCGCGATCGCTCTCCTTGCTCTGCCGGCGATCTTCCTGCTCGTCCGCCGCGACGAGCTATCGGACGCCGTGGCCAAGACGACGCTCAGCGAGGCCCCGGCCGCCTTCGCCCCAACCAACTGATCCGTACAAGGAGACGAATGCCATGACGTCCAATAACGACACGACGATCGTTGTCGGCGCCAGCCGCGGCCTGGGCCGCGGAATCGCCACCGCCTTCGCGGCGTCCGGCAGTCCGGTCATCGCCGTCGCGCGCAACGCGACGGCGCTGGCCGAGCTGGCCGACAACAGCACCAGCATCCAACCCGAAGTAGCCGACGCGTCAGACCCCACGGTGGCCGGCACCCTGCTGGACCGCTATGACCCCCACGCCGTGATCGTGGTGGCCGGCGCGGCGCCGCTCATGCGCCCGCTCCAGCATCACACGTGGGAGACCTTCTCGGCCAACTGGCACACCGACGTCCGGATCGCCTTTCACTGGGTGCGCGAGGCTCTCCTCAAGCCGTTGCGCCCCGGCAGCCGCGTGGTCGTGATCTCGAGCGGCGCGGCGGTGCAAGGCTCACCGCTGAGCGGTGGCTACGCCGGCGCGAAAGCGACTCAGCGCTTCATCGCCGGCTACGCCCGGGATGAGGCGCAGCGCGCCGGTCTGGACATCACGTTCACCGCGGTGCTGCCCCGGATCACTCCGCTGACCGACCTCGGCCGGCCGGCGGTCCAGGCCTACGCCGCTCGCAGCGGTCAGACCGAGGAGCAGTACGTCGCGCGGTTCGGCGCACCGCTGACCCCTGAGATCGCCGGCGCGAGCGTGGCCGAACTGGTACACGCCGATGCCGCCGGCGTCGCGCCCAGCTACCTGTTGACCGCGGCCGGGCTCGACAAGCTGCCGTGATGCGATAGCCACTCGCGCACCGGGACCAGCAGCCGCGTCACCGCCAGCGCGAGCGCAACGGCGATCGACGGGATGAACACCAACTCGATGCGCAGCCCGGTGTAGTTGATCGAGGCGGCGATCAGCGCGGCGGCGCCGACGAACGCCCCCTTGCTGAGCATGAAGAACGGATCGCCTCGCGGGCTGGCGATGAACATGTAAACCAGCGCGGCGAGCAACACCGCCGCCACGGCGAACCAGAACACCGGGAAACTCAGCCCGAGTGGATAGTGCGCGTCCTGGCGCAACACCGACGACAGCGCCGCCGGATAGTGATGGCTCACATACGACCAGCTGACGACAGTCGGGGGGTGAAAGCCCTGAAGCACGTATGAGAGCTGACGCACGAGCGGCGCGCCGAACAGGGCAAAGGCCGGCACCGAGGCCACCACTCCGGTGCCGAGGACCAGGCCACTGCGGCGAGTTCGCGTCACCAGGACGACCCACGCCACCGCGGCCAGGACCACGACCGTCGAATCACGTGTGAACGACAGCGCAAGCATGGTGAGCGCCCACACGCCGATCCACCGGCCGCCGCGCTCGAGCGCCAACAGCGCGGCGATCAGCGCCCCGATCTCCAGCGCGAGCCCCCAGCTATCGGTCAGGGGATAACCACCAAAGGTTCGGACCGGAGGTAGCAGAAGGCACGCGATCGACACAAGCAGGCTGACGCCATCGGAGAACCGCCTGCGCAGCAGCGCGAACAGCAGCAGTCCGGTGAGCACGTAACCGGCGATCGACACGTACACGAGGCTCCGGTCACCGGTCACCGGATAGATCGCGGCGGCGATGAGCGGAACCAGCCAGCGCCGGCTGTAGAACTGCGCGGAATAGGTGACCCAGTTCGGGTTGCCGAGTCGATTGTCGGGCTCCGTGATCGCGATCGCGGCCGGGCTCGAGAACTCGCGGTGCAGGGCAGCGCTCTCGCTGTCGCCCCGGATCTCGTAGATATGCGCCTGGTAGAAGAGACCGTCCGGCGTCCAATGCACGGGTCCGACCAGGCGCGGCAAGACGGCCACGAGCGCGACCAGCACCAGTAGCGCCCCGCTGATCTCGCGGCTGCGATGTGTCCACGCCCTCCGAATCGCAGACCAGGTCCGCGGGAACCAGGCCCTACCCTGCTCGCGCATCTCCCCTACATGGTATCCGCGGTCATCCGTGAGCCGATCCGATCCAGCACGGTCGGATCGCCCTGGATGCTGACGCCCGCGGCCACCGCGTCGACGCGCGGCATCATGCCGAGCAGAAGGCCCATGATCGGCGTCGGTTCCCCCGCGAGCGTCACATCGGCGCCGCCGGCCGGACCAGGCCGGGCCCGGATCGCGCCGTCGTGCGTCTCGAGCACGATCGGCTCATTCCCCACGTCGAGTTCGATCCTCACCGGCGACGCCTCCGGGCGGCGGTCGGTCAGCATCATCTCGAGCGCCCACGCGAGCCAGTGGCTGCGGACGGCATCGTCGGGGCCGCGCTCGGTCATCAGGGGCATCCCCCACCGCACCAGGCTCTCGAGCACGGGCCTCAGCTCCTCGCCGCGCGGTGTGAGCCGGAACAGCGTGGTGGCGATCGGCGGCGGGGCGTCCTCGCGGGCGATGACCCCGGCCTGCTCGAGCTCGCGCAGCCGGTCAGCGAGCAGGTTCGTGGCGATTCCGGGCAGGCCGTTGCGCAGGTCGGTATAGCGGGACGCACCCCGCAGCGCGAGCTCGCGGACGATCAGCAACGTCCACCGGTCGCCCACGAGATCGAGCGATTTCGCCAGCGAGCAGTACTCGTCATAGGACCTCATTGCTGGATCAACTCTAGCACGCGTGTGAATTTCTCAAGTACCAACTTGATTTTCTTGTCTTTATAGTTTAGAACTGCGTCTACGAAACCGGCCCGACGGAATTCCGAGTCCCCAGGAGGACGCATGAAACGCAAGCCCCTGATCCTCATCTCGCTGCTCCTGGCGGCGTTCGTGATCAACCTGGATACGACGATCGTGAACGTCGCGCTGCCCACCCTGGTGCGCGAGCTGAACGCCTCCAACTCGCAGCTGCAGTGGGTCGTGGACGCGTACAACCTCCTGTTCGCGGCGTCGGTGCTGGCCGCCGGCAGCCTCTCGGATCGGTTCGGGCGCAAGGGAATGCTCCTGTCCGGCCTCTCGGTGTTCGGCCTCGCGAGCTTCGCCGGCGGGCTGACCGACAGCCCCGGTCAGCTGATCGCGGCACGGGCGGTGATGGGCGTGGGCTCGGCGATGGTGTTCCCCTCGACCCTGTCCCTGATCACCAACGTGTTCACCGAGCGGCGCGAACGCGCCCAGGCGATCGGCCTGTGGGGTGCGATCACCGGCGCCGCGATCGCGCTCGGTCCGATCGTCGGAGGGTGGCTGCTCGAGCTCTCCGACTGGCGAAGCATCTTCTTCGCGATGGTCCCGATCGCCGCGCTCGCGGGTCTCCTTGTCGCCCGGTACGTCCCGACCTCGCGCGATCCCGCCGCTCCGAAGATCGACCGCGCCGGCTTCGCGCTCTCGACCGCGACGATCGGGCTGCTCGTCTACACGATCATCGAGGCGCCCGGGTACGGCTGGGGGAGCACGCGAACGATCGTCAGCTTCGCGCTCACCGCGGCGCTGGCCGCGGCCTTCGTGGCCTGGGAGCGGCGCACCGAGCAGCCGATGCTCGACGTGAGCCTGTTCCGGAACCCGCGCTTCACCGCCGCGAGTGCCTCGGTCGCGATCTCGTTCTTCGCGCTGTCGGGGTTCATCTTCCTGGTCACCCAGTACTTCCAGTTCCTCAAGGGGTACGGCCCGTTGTCGACCGGCCTGCGGTTGCTGCCTGTGGCGTCGTTCGTCGCGATCTCCTCGATCCTCGGCGCCAGGCTCGCCGTGCGGGTCGGCACCAAGTTGGTCGTCGCCTCCGGCTTGTTCTTGATGGCCGTGTTCTACGTGTGGGTCAGCCGCACTTCGGTGACGACGGGCTACGGGGAGATCGCGGCGCAGATGGTCGTCCTGGGAACCGGCATGGGCCTGACCAGCGCTCCGGCCACCGACGCGATCATGGGCGTCGTCCCGAAGGCCAAGGCCGGAGTCGGCTCCGCGGTCAACGACACCACCCGCCTGCTCGGCGGCACTCTCGGCGTGGCCGTGATCGGCAGCGTCTACGCATCGCTGTACGCGAGCAAGCTCACCAGCACGCTGCCCCGTGGCGTGCCGGCCACGGTCGCCCAGGCCGCGCACGCCTCGGTCGGCGCCGCCCTGACCGCCGCGGACAGGCTTTCCCACGCCGGCCACGCGGCGCTCGGCGGTGCCGTCCACGACGCCGCGACCGCGGCCTTCTTTCACGGCTTCATCGCTGCCAACTACCTCGCCGCCGGGGTCGCCGCGGCCGGCGCTCTGATGGCCTTGGCCCTTCTCCCTTCCCACCCAACCCTCCGCGACGACGACACGGCCGGCGTGACCGCCCTCGGGTCGCCCGCCGCCGGCACCGTCCCGAGCTAACCCAGATAGGAGACAGACATGAGCAACCAACTTGAGACCACCACCGCGACCGGCGAGGCGATCGGCGTCGGCCGGGCAACCCGCTTCGAGGTGGCCGACCGCGACCCCTCAGAGCTGGGGAACTTCGGCATCGCACTGGAGCGCAACCGTGCGTTCGCCGCCGCCGGCGGGCACGAGGGCGCGCTCGTCTTCCCCACCCTGCGCCTGTTCGTGATCACCTGCTTGGATCCGCGCGTCGACCCCGCCCAGATCCTCGGGCTCGGGATGAGCGATGCGATGGTCGTGCGAAACGTGGGAGGCCGCGTCACCCCGGAGGTGATCAACGACGTCGCGTTCATCGCGCAGATCGGCGAGAACGTCGTGCCCGACGGGCCGCTGTTCGAGGTCGCGGTGATCCACCACAACCAGTGCGGCACCGGCGCGCTCGCCGACGACGGATTCCGTCACCGCTACGCCGAGCGGATCGGCGCCGACGAGTCGACGCTGCGCGATCACGCCGTCCTCGACCCAGCGGCGACCGTCGCGCACGACGTGGACCTTCTGCGCTCCTCGGACGCGATCTCGCCCCGCGTCACCGTCTCGGGGCACGTCTACGACGTGGTCACGGGCCTGGTGCAGACGGTCAGTCCGGCCTGATCGCCGGCAACGACAGCCCCGGGGCCGTACCATGAAGGCCTCGGGGCATGCCAAACGCGCGTTCAGACATCAGTGCCGACGACGACCGCGTCCGCATCACGACCTGGACCTTCCAGGATGGCGAGGACACCGGCCACCACCGCCACGAGTACGACTACATCGTCGTCCCGATCAGCGGCGGAACCTTCACGGTGGACGAGGTGGACGGCACCACGCGTGAGCTGTCCCAGCAGGCTGCAATGGCGTACCTCGGACGCGCCGGCGCCGAGCACAACGTCATCAACTGCAGCGGGCGCACCGCGGTGTTCGTCGAGGTCGAGCTCAAGCGGTGAGCCCCGCTGCGGGCATCTCGCTTCCGGGGGAGTCGCCGGAGTACCGGGCCGCGCGCGATCGGCTGGTGGAGCAGGAGATCGACTTGCGCCGGGCGATGGAAGCGGTCGCCGCCGCCCGCCGCGCACTCCCGCCCGGCGGCCGGGTCAAGACCGACTACGTCTTCGGCGGGGCAGGGCCGGACGGAGCGCCGACCGATGTGCGGCTCTCCGAGCTGTTCGCGCCCGGAAAAGACTCGCTCGTCCTCTACAGCTTCATGTTCCCCCGCGACCCGGGCGACGACACGCCCGGACCGCCGGACGGCGAGACGGCGCTGCTGCCCCTGGCCGAAGGCCCATGCCCGACCTGCGCCGCGTTCCTGGACCAGCTAGACGGGGCCGCCGAGCACGCGAGCCAGGTCGTAAACCTCGCGGTCGTCGCGAAGGCGCCGCTGCCGCGCGTCCTCACTTTCGCGCGCGAGCGGGGATGGCGGCGACTGCGGCTCCTGTCCTCCGCCGGCAACACGTACAACGCCGATTACCTCGCCGAGACGCCCGACGGGGCGCAGCGGCCGATGCTGACCGTGTTTCACCGCGATGGCGACGAGATCCGGCACTTCTGGAGCTCCGAGCTGTTCTACGCCCGGTCGGATCCGGGGCAGCACCCCCGCCACGTCGGGACACTCGAGCCGGTGTGGAACCTGTTCGACCTGACCCCGGAGGGTCGCCCGGCTGACTGGGTCGAGCTGTTCAGCTACGGCTGACGAGCTCGGGAGTGGTGTTCGACCAAGACCGTGAGCAGGCGCTGGAGTTCGCGGCGATCCGCGGGTGACAGCGGCGCGACCAGCGCGTCCTGGGCGGCGTCGATTCGGCGGTCGAGGCGCTTCAGGGCGCGGGCGCCGGCGGGCGTGAGCTCGACGAGCATCCGCCGGCGGTCGCTCGGGTCCCGCACGCGCGCGATGAGGCCGTCCCGCTCGAGCTCCGAGAGCAGGGCGTGCATGTCGCTGCGGTCGATCAGAAGCCGCCGGCCGAGCGCCGCCTGACTCGCCGCCCCCCGTTCGGCCAGCGCGCTCAACACCGTGAAGTGCTGACGGCGTAGGCCCTCGGCGGTCAGTGCGTCGGCGACGAGCGCGGCGCCCGTCCCCGCGAGCTGCCCCGTCAGCCAGCTCGTCAGCCGCCTGATCCGATCGGGCGGATCGTACTCCTCGAGGTCTGCTTCTGACCACGGCACGGCCCCGATTATAGGTTGGCGATACCAACGTTGACAATCCCAATGGTCTGGTGTTATCGTTGGCTCTACCAACGTTGAGTCAACCAACGAACGAAGGGACCACACCATGCAGGCGACAGACCCCACCTCGCTCACCGACCGGGTCCAGCGGCTGGAGGATCGTCAGGCGATCACCCAGCTCGTCGCGCAACTCGGGCGCATGCTCGACGAGAAGCGCTTCGGCGACGCGCGGACCATCCTGGCTGATGACATCACGGTTCGGACGCCGGGCGGCGAGTCGCACGGGCCCGACGCCGTCGCCGCGCAGGCGCGGCGCACTCACACCGTGAACACACACCACGCGATCAGCGATGTCCTGATCGACCTCGACGGCGATCGTGCCCGGATACGCGCCAATCTGATCGCGACGTTCGCGCCGGACCGGCCGGCCGCCCGGCTCGTAGTCGGTGACGCCGAACACCCGGACTCGTATTTCACGCTTGGCGAGGTGTATCGCTTCGAGGCGGTCCGGACCGGGGACGGGTGGCGACTCTCGCGGATCGAGACGGAACGGGCCTGGAGCAGCCATGCCCTGACCGGACGCCCCACGGTCGGTCAGACCGCAGACTGATCGGCGGACGGCCCCCCGCCAACGCACCGCGGCGCCTTCCAACGTGTCACATTTTGAGGCGTCGCGGTGCTATCGGGGTGTGATCGGCTTGAAGGCGCAAGGAGACCACCGGTTGGATTGGCCGGACGTGGGGTCCGGCATGGCCGGATTCGAGGCGTTCTTCCGCGACCACTACGCGGCCGTCGTGCGCCTCGCGCAGACCGTCGTCGGCGACTCGCACGGGGCCCACGACGTGGCGCAGGAGGTGTTCCTGGCCGCCTACCGGCGCTTCCCCGGCGACTACGAGCAGGCCGCGGGTTGGGTCAGGGTCGCGGCCGTGCACACCGCGCTCAACGTGATCCGCGGCGACCGTCGCCGGGACCAGCGGCAGCTGCGGGTGCATGCTGTCGGCTCCCCACCGAGTCCGGAGGAGACGGTGATCGAGCGCGAAGCGAGAGCCGAGGTTCGTCGGGTCCTGCGTCGCCTGCCCCGCCGCACGGCTGCTGTCCTCGTGATGCGACACGGCGGCATGAGCTACGTGGAGATCGCGGATGCACTCGGGGTCAAGGTTTCGCACGTCGGGACCCTGCTCAGGCGGGCGGAGTCGGCGCTTCGAAAGGAGATGGACCGTGAGACACGTTCCTGACGGAGTGCTCCGGCGGCTCGACGACGAGCCCCTGGCCGTTCCGGACCGAGCCACCGACCACGCGGCCGCGTGTGCGCGCTGCAGCGCGCGGCGAGTGCAGATCGCCGACGACACGGAGCGCGCCGCTCAGCTTTTGTCGGTCCCTCGACTCGTCCCGGACCTCGACCTCGCCTGGGCCAGCTTCCAGCGTGAGCTGGACCGCGGTCCGGAGGAGCGAGGCGACCGGGGCCGGCCAGCACGAGTGATCCCGCGCCGACGCCCCCGGTTCCCGAGCTTGTCGCTGCGAGCCGCGCTGATCATCGGCGCAATCGGCGTCGTCGTGGCCGGCACCGCCGCGGCGGCCACGCTCACCACGATCTTCGCCCCCACCCGGGTGGCGCCGGTGACGCTCGATCAACGCGACCTCCAGGCGATCGGCAACCTCATCGGGCTCGGCGACAACCGTGCGCTCGGAGGCTTCTCCGCCCCGGCGGGATCGACCGCGCTGCGGTTCGGAACCCTCAAGTGGACTTCGCCCGCGGCCCAGCCCCCGTCGACGCTTGCGCAGGCCAGTGCCGCGGCCGGCTTTCCGGTGCCACTCCCGAGCCACCTGCCGGCCGGCGTGGGCGCCGTCCAGCAATTCAGCGTCCAGCCGCGCGTGAGCGCCACCTTGACCTTCGACGCCGCCGCGGGGAGCCTCGATGGGAGCTCGTTGACGCTCGACGCCGGACCGGCCGTCCTCGCGCAGTACGGTGGAACGAACGGGACCGACATGCCCACGCTCGCCGTGGTGACGATGCCTCGTCCGACTGGGATCTCAACCGGCGCAAGCCTGGCGCAGATCGAAGCGTTCGTGCTCGGCCAGCCCGGCATCCCGCCGGCCCTCGCCGAGGAGGTGCGACTGCTCGGAGACCTTAAGACGACCCTCCCGGTGCCGGTCCCGTCCGGCGCCTCGGTGCGGTCGGTCCAGGTTGCCGGCCGGCCCGGCGTGCTCCTCGCCGACTCCTCCGGTGCGGCCTCTGCGGTCGTCTGGGAGGACGGCCATGGCATGCTCCACGTCGTCGCGGGAATCCTCGATACGCATGATGTGCTGAATGTCGCGGGCCAACTCGGCTGAGCGGACCGTGATCGACGAGGGGTCGGTGGCCCACACCGCCGTCGACGTCCCGACCCACTCCGTCGGCGGGCGGGCGACCCAATCCCCCGCGATCCATACCGTCGGCCTCAGCAAGCGCTTCGGCAGCACGGTCGCCGTGAACTCGCTGTCCATGACGGTCGAGCGCGGTGAGGTGTTCGGATTCCTCGGCCCGAACGGGGCCGGGAAGACCACGGTGGTGAAGCTCCTGCTCGGCCTGGCCCGGCCCACCGGCGGCGAGGCCCTCGTGCTCGGTGCGCCGCTGGGGGACCGTGAGACCAGGCGGCAGATCGGATACCTCCCCGAGCTGTTCCGCTTCCAGGCCCTGCTCACCGCGCGGGAGGTCCTCCGCCTGCACTGCCGGCTGCTCCGGCTGCCGCGGGAGGAGTGGGAGCAAGCGGCGCGCCAGGCGCTGGAGACCGTCGGCCTGCTCGATCGAGGCGACGATCGGGTCGCCACCTTCTCCAAGGGGATGCAGCAGCGGCTAGGACTCGGCGTGGCGCTGCTCGGCACCCCCACGCTCGTCGTGCTCGACGAGCCGACCAGCGCGCTGGACCCAGTCGGTCGCCATGACGTGCGCGAGATCATCCGCGGCCTGCGCGAGCGCGGATCTACCGTGTTCCTGAACACCCACTTGCTCGCGGAGGCCGAGCACGTGTGCGATCGCGTGGCGGTCATCGACAAGGGGACGGCCATCGCCACCGGCAGCCTCGCCGAACTGCTCGGCCGCCAGACCAGG
>Ga0335078_10012425_pt1 | contig 12627 bp, 8 predicted proteins | sample Lox_Sample_32_FD_206711 | JGI IMG/M metagenome (GOLD analysis project Ga0335078, IMG submission 206711) | Soil microbial communities from Loxahatchee National Wildlife Refuge, Florida, United States - Lox_Sample_3.2 | ecosystem: Environmental > Terrestrial > Soil > Wetlands | place: USA: Florida... | reverse complement strand
TCGGCGCCGGTGACGTGGAAGCTCCACACGCCGCGCGACAGGTGCGCTTCGCCGATGTCGTGCCCGGTGCCCGCGTCGTACAGGTCGATGCGCGCGCGCCGGCCGGTGGAGGAGCTGCCGGCGATGGCGACCGAGCGGTAGCCGATGCGCGTGCTGGTGGTGCCCTCGAGGTACATGTGCAGGTTGACCGGCCCGGGGCGCAGCGGTTCGGCGTAGATCTCGAGCGTCTCGCCGGCGGTCTCGGGCAGCGTGAACGAGGCGGTGCGCGGCACGGCGAAGGAGTTGGGGTCGCCCAGCACGAGCGCTGCCAGCAGCGCAGCCGGCAGCGCAGCGGCCGCGGCGACGCTCGCAAGGCGCTCGCGGCGCGAGCGCACGGGTGTGCGCCGGCCGGGTGCTCCGAAGCTGCGCAGGCGCAGGCTGTTGGCGACGACGCTGATGCTGGAGACGCCCATCGCCACGGCCGCCAGCGCGGGGCTCAGCAGGCCGGTGATCGCCAGCGGGATCGCCACGACGTTGTAGCCAAACGCCCAGCCGAGGTTCTGCAGGATGATCGTGTACGTCTCGCGCGACAGCCGCAGCGCGCGCGCCACGCCGCGCAGGTCGCCCGACAGCACGCTGATGTCCGCCGCCTCGATCGCCACGCCCACGCCGGTGCCCATGGCGATGCCGAGGTCCGCGCGCGCGAGCGCCGCCGCGTCGTTGACGCCGTCGCCGACCATGCCCACGCGGCGTCCCTCGCGCTGCAGCCGCTCGATCTCCTCCAGCTTGCCGCTGGGGCTCACGCCCGCGCGCACGCGCTCGATGCCCACCGCTGCGGCCACCGCGCGCGCTGCGCGCTCGTTGTCGCCGGTCAGCAGCTCGACCTCGATGCCCATGCGCCGCAGCCCGGCCACCGCGTCGGCGGCCTCGGGCTTGATCGTGTCCGCCAGCGCGATCGCGCCCACGACCGCGCCGTCGCGCTGCACCACCACGGCCGTGCGTCCCTGCTCCTGCCAGCGCTCCAGCACCGCCGGCGCGCGCTCGCCCTCGCCGTCGCCGTCGGGGCGCGCGGGCGCGTCGTCCTGCTGTCCTTGGCCGTTGGCGCCGGCGAGCGCTTCGGCGCGCTCCCCCTCGGGGCGCCCGACCCACACCGCGTGGCCGTCCACGCGCGCGCGCACGCCCTGCCCGGGGATCGAGCGGAACTCCTCGGCGCCGCGCGGCGACAGGCCGAGCTCGCGTGCGCGGGCGACGATCGCCAGCGCGACCGGGTGCTCGGAGCCGGCCTCCGCGGCCGCGGCGAGCGCGAGCACCTGCTCGGGCTGGCCGCCGTCTGCGCTCCACAGCTCGGCGACGGCCAGCTCGCCGGCGGTGACCGTGCCGGTCTTGTCGAGCACGATCGTGTCGAGGTCCCTGCTTCGCTCGAGCGTCTGCGCGTTGCGTATCAGCAGCCCGATGCGCGCGCCGCGCCCGGTGCCGACGAGCAGCGCGATCGGCGTGGCCAGGCCGAGCGCGCACGGGCACGCGACGATCAGCACTGAGATCGCCGCGTCCATGCCGCGTTGCAGGTGCATCGACGCGAACATCCCCTGCAGCCCCTCGCCCGTCAGCACCCACGCGAGCGCCGTCAGCGCCGCCAGCACGATCACCACCGGCACGAACACGCGCGCCACCTCGTCGGCGAGCCGCTGGACGCGCGGCTTGGACGCCTGCGCGCGCTCGACCAGCGCCACCAGCCGCGACAGCGCGGTGTCGGCGCCGACGGCGGTGGCGCGCGCCACCAGCACGCCGTCGCGGTTGAGCGTGGCGCCCGTGATCAGCGCGCCCGCGGCCTTCTCCACCGGCAGCGACTCGCCCGTCAGCATCGACTCGTCAACGGCTGAGGCGCCGTCGATCACGATCCCGTCCACCGGCACCGAGTCGCCGGGGCGCACGCGGAACAGGTCGCCGCGGCGAACCTGCTCGACGGGCACCATGCGCTCGGGCGCGTCCGCGTCCTCGCCGTCGAGCAGCCGCGCCTGCGTGGCGGCGAGCTCGGCCAGCTCGCGCACCGCTCGCCCGGAGCTCGCCCGTGCGCGCGCCTCCAGCCAGCGCGCGAGCAGCAGCGCGGCGACGATGATCGCGCCCATGTCGTAGCAGAGGGGCATGTCGAACTTGCCCACCGGCACGCCGTGCTCGGTGACGCGGTCGGCGGTCAGCAGCATCACCGTCGAGTACACGAAGCTCGACAGCGTGCTCAGCGCGATCAGCGTGTCCATGTTGGTCGAGCGCGCACGCGCGCGCGCCAGCGCGGAGCGCAGGAACGGCCAGCCGCACCAGAACTGCACGGGCACTGCCAGAGCGGCGGTGACCCAGCGCGCGGTCAGGCCGTGCGGATCGGCCCACGTGAGCACGGCGATGGCCGTGGCGAGCGGCACCGCGACGACGATGCGCCGCAGCAGGCCCGCCTGCTCGCGCGCCTCCTCGCGCTCGAGCGCCTCGAACGCGTGCGCCTGCTCGCCCGCGCTGTGAGCGACCGGCGTGGCTGCGTAGCCCGCGCCGCTCACCGCGTCGAGCAGCCGCTCGACCTCCACCGCGTCCGCGTCCGCGTCGAGCTGCACGCTCGCACGCCCCGTGGCGTAGTTGACGATCGCGTCGCTGACGCCCGCCTGGCGCGCGAGCGTGCGCTGCACGCGCGCGGCGCACGAGCCGCACGTCATGCCCTCGACGTCCAGCTCGACTGTGCGCCGATGCTCGTCAGCGGGCGGCGCGACGACGGTCGGCTCTGCTGTCTGGGTGGTGCTCATGCTCCCGGGGTGGCTGGTTCACTTCAACGATAGCGGGCGCCCCCACCCCGGACTCACAGCGAGCCGCGCACCCCCGACTCCAGCACAATGCCTGCGATGCGCGCCACACATGCGCCCCCCCGGCCCCCCGGAGCGTGCCCGCGTGGCCGCCCCCCCGCGGCGCGTCGCCGCCGCAGACAACACGCGACACGCCGCCGCGCTCCCCTCGCCGCGGCGCTGGCGTGCGCGCTGCTCGCGCTGGCGGGCTGCGGCGCCGGCGACGGCCACGGCGACGGCTCGAGCGCCTCGCGCCCCGGCTATGTGACCGAACCGTTCTCGCGCGAGCAGGAGCTGATCGCCAAGGGCGCGCCGCTGATGGTCGCCGACGGCTGCGCCTCCTGCCATCTGGCGAGCGCTGCGCACGGCGCCGCCCCGAGCTTCTCCAGCTTCGCGGGCCATCGCGTGACGCTCGCCGACGGGCGTCGCGTGCTCGTGGACGAACGGTTCGTGCGCGAGGGCCTGCTGCACCCGCAGCGCTATGAGCTGAAGGGCTATGACCCCACGCCGATGCTGGGGGCGCTCGCGCGCCTGCGCCTCACCGCGGCGCAGGCCGAGGCGATGGCCGCGTTCATCGAGCAGGTGGGGCCCGAAACGGAATGACACGGCGCGCGCCCGCCGCCGGGCCGCGCGCGGACCAGCTTCGGGGACGGCCTCTAGCATCCTGCGCATGACGAGACGCTGGACGTGGGACTTCGACGAGCAGCGGCGCGCGCAGCGAAGCGCCGAGCAGGCGCCGCCGCCAGCAGCGGCTCCCGCCCTCGAACGGACCGTCGGGGACGCTCGGCGGGTGCGCGTCCGCCGGCGCCGAACGGTGGCGCTCGCGCTCGGGGCGATCCTCGTCCTGGCGCTGGTCGTCGTGCTGCTGCCCGGCTCGCACCGCGACGGCGCCGCCTCCGGCGCGCGCGTGCCTGCGGCCGGGGGCCCGACGCCGGCGCGCGTGAAGACGCCCACCGCGCAGGAACAGCAGGAACGCGAGTACCAACACGAAGACGACCAGGACGCGGCCGTCGCGGCGGTGCGCGCGTACACGCCGTTCGTCACAGAAGGCGGCCGTCGCGGCCACGACATCGCGCTGACCTTCGACGACGGCCCGGGCCCCTACACGCCGGGCGTGCTGAGCGTGCTGGAGCGCTATCGCGTGCACGCCACGTTCTTCGAGATCGGCGCGATGCTGCAGTGGTTCAGCGCCTCCACCGTTCGCGCGCTGCACGACGGCGACGTGATCGGCGACCACACCGAGACGCATCCGGAGATGGCGCTGCTGTCCGCGCGCGAACAGCACGAACAGCTGCGCGAACAGATGGCCCGCATCGAACTCGCCGGCGGGCCGCGGCCGGTGCTGTTCCGTCCCCCCTACGGCTCCTACGACGCCACCACCATGCGCGAGCTGCGCAAGCTGCACCTGCTGATGGTGCTGTGGTCGGACGACACCGAAGACTACAAGCAGCCGGGGGTGTCCGCGATCGTCCAGCGCGTGCTGGCGGGGGCGCACCCGGGGGCGATCATCCTGCTGCACGATGCCGGCGGCACGCGCACGCAGGAGATCCAGGCGCTGCCCACGATCATCCGCGACCTGCGCGCGCGCGGCTACCGCCTGGTGACGGTGCCGCAGCTGCTCGAGGACGACCCGCCGCCGCCGGGACAGACGCTGCCGTCGAGCCTCGCGGGCGACTGATGGACATGCAGACGCTGCACGCGCGGCGCGAGCAGCGCCGCCGCCAGGTCCGCCGCCGGCGCCGCGTCGCCGCGGGCGCGATCGTGCTGGCCGCCGCGGTGGCTCTGGCAGCGCTGGCGCTGGCGGGCGGATCGGGCGCGGGCTCCGCGCCGAGGCGCACGTCCGGCGCCTCCACGGGAACGGGGACGGGCGCGCGCGGCGGGCGCACGGCCTCGACGCGAACGTCTCGCTCGACCGGCGCGTCGGGCTCGGCGCGCGTGGGCCCGCCCGGCACCGATCCGGTGCCGATCCTGATGTACCACGTGATCGCGCCGCCCCCCGCCGGCGCCCCCTACCCCGGCCTGTACGTCGAACCGGCGGAGTTCGCCGAACAGATGCAGGCGCTGAAGCACGCCGGCTGGCACGCGGTGACGCTCGATCAGGTCGAGTCCTACTGGCGTCACGGCGTGTCGCTCGGCTCCGGCAAGCCGATCGTGATCAGCTTCGACAACGGCTACAACTCGCAGTACACGCAGGCGCTGCCGGTGCTGCGCCGCATGGGCTGGGTCGGCGACGAGAACATCCAGCTGACCGGGCTGCCGCCGTCGCAGGGAGGGCTCAGCGAGCAGCAGGTGCGCGGCCTGCTCGCCGCCGGCTGGGAGCTCGACACGCAGGGCATCAGCCACGCCGACCTGATCACGCTCGACGCCGAACAGCTGCACTACCAGGTGGCGGTGGCGCGCCACACGCTGCAGCAGCGCTACCACGTGCCGGTCAACTGGTTCTGCTACCCCTCCGGCGACTACGACGCGACGGTCATCGAAGCGGTCCGGGCCGCCGGCTTCCTGGGCTCCACCACCGTCGTCCCCGGCTGGGCGCGCCCCGACGAAGACCCCTACCGGCTGCACCGCCTGCGCGTGCTCGGCGGCACGAGCGGACAGCAGCTGCTGGAACTGCTGGCCGCCACGAGCGAGAACGCGCCCGCGCCGGCCTCCTACAGCTCCTGACCCTCAGCGCATGCGCGGATCGATGAACACGTCATCGATCTCCGAGGAGCCGCCCACCGCGGTGAAGCGCAGCGACACTTCGGCGGTGCCGCCGGAGAGCAGGCCACCGGCGACCGAGCCCGTGAGCATCGGCAGCGTCGGCTGCCAGCGGCCGGACAGGGCGGCTGCGCCGAGCGGCAGCGCGACTTCGCCGAGCTGCGTGCGGTAGACGACCTCCACCGCCACGACGGACAGGAGGCTGTCGTTGTGGGCGAAGAAGCGGAAGCTGGGGTAGGAGATGTTCACGCACGTGCCGGGCGATTCGGCGGAGGCCCCGGCGGGCAGCTTCAGGGAGTAGGAGCCGACCGAGCCCGTGACCCCGTAGGGCTCGCTGCCCGGCACCCGCTGGGCGCCGCCGCTGAGCGTCCAGCCCGCGAGCGAGCCCTCGAAGTCGCCGCCGGGGACCAGCTCGTAGGAGTTGGCGTCGCCCCAGCGCAGGAACGGCTGCGACAGCGCGGCTTCGTTGCACGCGCCGGTGGCGATCGGCGTGGCCTGCGCGGGAGCTGCGCCGGCGCCGGCGAAGACGACGGCGGCGAGCGCGGCGGCGCCCAGCAGCGCGCCTGCGCGGCGGGGGGACAGGAGCTTGGCTGAAGCTGCTGGGGAGAACGGGAACGAGAACACAAGAGCCTCCGTGCGTTGTCGCTGGCGGCTGAGCTGTCTCGTCGTCGAGACCCCTGGCTTTGCGTCCCCACCTCACGATGGGTTTGCCTTTTTCAGTGCTTGCCTGTTTGGATCGCCGCCCAGCATGCAGCGGCGCCCCCCTCAGCGCAAGCCGCGCGGACGTTCGTTCTAGCCGCGCCCCGCATATCGGAACTTTGGTTCCAAGCAGTGGAACTTTGGACGGTTATCCGGCTAAAAGCCTTGGCTGGCGCCGCTGGTGTACCGATAAGTGCGGCGAGATGACCACGCAGGCCTTCACCGAATCCGTACGCCTGCGCGCCTCGTTTGCTGGACGCGGGCAGCCGATGGTTGACGCGGAGCTGCGCGGGGAGCTGATGGTGGGCGCGGTGTTCGTGTGCGCGGCGCTCGCGCTCGCGCTGCTGGAGCACGGCGCGCAGCGGCTGTCGCCGTCGTTGGCCGCGATGTACGTGCTCGGGCTGGCCGTCGCCAGCATGGTCCGCTTCGACGTCGGCGGCGGCTTCACGGTGCCGACGCAGGCGCTGTTCGTGCCGATGCTGTTCGCGCTGCCCGTGTCGCTGGTGCCGGCGCTGGTGGCGCTGTCGCTGGCGCTGGCGATGCTGCCGGCGATCGCGGCGGGGCGCGTGCCCGCCAGCCGCGTGCTGACGGTGCCCGCCAACAGCCTGTTCGCGATCGGTCCCGCGCTGGTGCTCGCGCTGGCGCACGACCGTCGCGCGGACGCCCACTGGGGCGTGCTGGCGCTGGCGCTGGCGGCGCAGCTCGCGTGCGACTTCGGCGCCAACGCTGCGCGCGAGCTGGTTCGCGGCGGCGTCCCCATCCGCGATCTGGCAGCGGAGGTGCGCCAGGTGTACGCGATCGACGTGGCGCTCGCGCCGCTGGGGCTGGCGGTGGCGATCGCGGCCACCCAGTGGCGCTGGGCGGTGCTGCTGATCGTGCCGCTGTTCGGCGTGCTGAGGTGGTTCTCCCGGGAGCGCCGCGCGCGCCTGGAGCAGCTGATCGAGCTGAACGACGCGTATCGCGGCACGGCGCTGCTGCTGGGAGACGTGGTCGAGGCCGACGACACCTACACCGGCGAGCACTGCAAGGACGTCGTGCGCCTGGCGCTGGGGGTCGCGCGCGAGCTGCAGCTCGACCTCGACCAGCAGCGCCTGGTCGAGTTCGGCGCGCTGCTGCACGACATCGGCAAGATCGCCGTGCCCAAGGAGATCGTCAACAAGCCCGGCCAGCTCGACCCGCATGAGTGGGCGATCATCAAGACGCATACGGTGGAGGGCCAGCGCATGCTCGACCGCGTGGGCGGCTTCATGGGGGCCGTGGGCAGGGTCGTGCGCTCCCACCACGAGCGCTGGGACGGCGGCGGCTACCCCGACGGCCTGCGCGGCCGCCAGATACCGCTGGCCGCGCGCATCATCTCCTGCTGCGACGCCTTCAACGCGATGACCACCAACCGGCCATATCGCGCCGCCCTGTCCAGCTCGATCGCGCTGGAGGAACTCGCCAGGCACGCGGGAGCGCAGTTCGACCCCGAGGTGGTGGACGCGCTGAGCGCGCTGGTGGAGCGTTCCGGGGAGCACGCCGCATCGTCCCCGCAGCGGGAGCGCCCCGCCGCACTTGGCTGCTGAAGACTGCGACGGCCCTGTCACCAACCGATCAAGTCGGACGGAGCGCCTGTCGATTCGCTGCAGTGATGTCGGGGGCCGCACACACATCCAGCGCCGACGCTCTGCGCCGGCTGGGCGAGGCGATCAACGCGCGCACCGACGAGGTCGTCGCGCGGATGGTGCGGCTCAGCAGCGAGTCCGAGCACCAGCTGGAGGCGACGATCGAGGAGCGCTTCGCGCGCGTGGGCACCGTCTCCACGATCGCGGTCGCGCGGTGGATGTCCGGCGAGAGCGCGGACGTGGCGCGCGAGGTCGGCAGCGAGGCGTGGGAGATCTTCGGCCAGCTGGCCTCGCAGCGAGCGGCCCCGCTCAACGAGGTGATCAAGCGCTGCCTGCGCTGGTCGGACGCGGCGCGCGAGGTGCTGCTGGAGTGCGCGCAGGAGCTGCGCGTGGGAGCCGAGGTGATCGGCGAGGCGCAGGCGATGCTGCAGCGCAGCTTGAACGTGACGCTGGTGCGCATGAGCGAGTCCTTCGAGGTGGCGCGCCAGCGTGCCGACGAGGAGCTCGCCCGGCGCCAACACGAGCTGGCGTTCCTGGCCACCCACGACGAGCTGACCGGGCTGCCCAACCGCACGCTGATCCTCGACCGCGTCACCCAGCTGCTGCGCCGCGCGCGGCGCGAGAAGACGCCGCTGGCGGCGCTGTTCGTCGACCTCGACAACTTCAAGTCGATCAACGACACGCTCGGCCACGAAGCCGGAGACGAGCTGCTGCGCTCGGTCGCCGCCCGGCTGACGGCGGTGGTGCGCGAGAGCGACGCCGTGGGGCGGCTCGGCGGCGACGAGTTCGTCGTGATCGCCAGCGAGCTGTCGTTCGCGGCGGGACCGGAGCTGATCGCCGAGCGCCTGCTGGAAGCGCTCGATCACCCCTTCAAGCTCGGCAGCAACGGCGATACGCCGCTGAAGATGACCGCCAGCATCGGCATCGCCGCGGGCGAGCGCGACACCGCCGAGGAGCTGCTGCGCGACGCGGACATCGCCATGTACCAGGCCAAGTGGGACGGGCGCCACCGCTACGTGCTGTTCCAGTCGGGCATGCAGACGGCGGTGCAGACGCGCATGGAGCTGGAGATGGACCTGCGCATGGCGCTCGAGAACGACGAGTTCTACCTGGTCTACCAGCCGACGTTCAACCTGCAGGAGATGCGGCCCACGGGCATGGAGGCGCTGCTGCGCTGGCGCAGCGCCACGCGCGGCATCGTCCAGCCCAACGACTTCATCCCGCTGCTGGAGGAGACGGGTCTGATCGTGGAGGTGGGCAACTGGGTGCTGCGCGAGGCGTGCCGGCAGGCGGTGCGCTGGCGCGAGGCGGGTCACCCGGTGGGCGTCGCCGTGAACGTGTCGGCGCGCCAGCTCGACGGCGACTCGTTCGTGTCCGAGGTCGCGTTGATCCTCCAGGAGGCGGGCCTGGACCCGGACTCGCTGACGATCGAGATCACCGAGACGGCGCTGATGCGCGACATCGAGCAGGCTGTGCTGCGGCTGGGCTCGGTGAAGGAGCTCGGCGTGCGGATCGCAATCGACGACTTCGGCACGGGCTACTCCTCGATGGCGCACCTGCAGCGCTTTCCCGTGGACGCGCTGAAGATCGACCGTTCGTTCATCATGCGCATGACCGACAACCAGGAGGGCGAGACGATCATCCGCACGCTGGTGAAGCTCGGCAAGGCGCTGTCGATCGAGACGTTCGCCGAGGGGATCGAGCAGGCGCGCGAGCTGGCGCTGCTCCAGGGCGAGCAGTGCGACAGCGGGCAGGGGTTCCTGTTCGCGCGCCCGCTGGAAGTGGCGGACACGGCTCCGTTCCTGGAGAGCTGGGCCACCGGCGAGCTGCTCGCGGCGGGCTAGCTGTCAGCAGCGCGGCGGGCGAGGGCGAGGGCGAGGGCGAGCGCCGCGCGGCAGCATGCGCGGCCGGCGAGCGGCGGGCTGTGATTGCATGTCCGTCATGGCGAGCGCGGAGGAAGCACCGCAGCCGCAGCCTGGCGACGGCGCGCGCGGGCGCGTGCGCGTCGAGCGGGGCGCCAAGCGCGTACGCGCGTATCTCGGCGGCGTGCTGGTGGCCGACACGATCAGCCCGCTGCTGGTCTGGGAGGCCCCCTACTACCCCACCTACTACTTCCCCGCGGGCGACGTGCGCGCGGAGCTGGTGGCGCAGGACGGCGCGCCGGTCCACTCCCCCAGCCGCGGCGACGCGCGCGTGTTCGCCATCGACGCCGGCGGCAGGCGCGTGCCCGACGCCGCGCTGCGCTACGAGCAGTCGCCGATCGAGCTGCTGCGCGACGCCGTCAGGATCGACTGGGACGCGATGGATGCGTGGTTCGAGGAGGACGAGGAGGTCTACACGCATCCACGCGATCCGTACACGCGCGTGGACATCCTCGCCAGCTCGCGCCACGTGCGGGTGTCGCTGGAGGGCGTCGCGCTCGCGGACTCGCACAGCCCGCGGCTGCTGTTCGAGACGGGCCTGCCGGCGCGCTTCTATTTGCCGCGCACGCACGTGCGCATGGACCTGCTGGAGCTCTCGCAGACCGTCACGCACTGCCCCTACAAGGGCCGGGCGCAGACGTGGAGCGTGCGCCTCGACGGGAGCCTGCGCGAGGACCTGGCCTGGTCGTATCCAACGCCGCTGCCCGAGAGCCAGAAGATCGCCGGCCTCATCTGCTTCTACAACGAGAAGCTGGACATAGATCTCGACGGCGAGCGACAGACGCGGCCGTCGAGCAAGTTCGCCTGAGCGTCCGCCCGCTGCGAGATCTTTGTGCGGTGAGCAGCCGCGCAGGCGCAGCATGGGAGGCGAGGTGCGGCGACGCGGCGCAGCTGCTCCAACAGGTCCCGGCCGGCTCGGTGGACCTGGTGTACCTCGACCCGCCGTTCGGCACGGGCAGCGCCCGCCGCGCCAGGCAGCGTCACACCGGGCGCAGCGCCAGCTTCGAGGACCCGCGCGCCGGCACGCGCGAGCAGATCGAGTGGCTGCGCTCGGTGCTGGAGCCTGCGGCGCTCACGCTGAAGGCCAGCGGCGCGCTGTTCCTGCACTGCGACTGGCGGGTGTGCCACCACGCGCGGGTGCTGCTGGACGAGCTGCTCGGCGCGGCCAACTTCCGCAACGAGATCATCTGGCACTACCGGCGCTGGACCGCGGCCACCGCGTCGCTCCAGCGCCTGCACCAGACCGTCCACTACTACGCGCGCTCGCGCGAGCACGCGCCCACGGTCCCGCTGGGGCCGTACTCGCCGGCGACCAACCTCGACCAGATCTGGCAGGCGCGCACGCGCGACGGCGAGCAGGCGCCGGTGTACGCGCGCGACGGCGGCGGACCGCGCAACAACGGCGCCAAGCGCGGCGTGCCGCTGGGCGACGTGTGGGAGATCCCGCCGCTGAACCCCAAGGCGCGCGAGCGCGTGGGCTACCCCACGCAGAAGCCGCTGGCGCTGCTGGAGCGCATCGTGGCGCTCGCGTCCAGGCCGGGCGGGCTGGTGCTCGACCCGTGCTGCGGCAGCGGCACCACGCTCGTGGCCGCGAAGCTGCTCGGACGCCGCGCGCTCGGGTTCGACGTCAACCCGCGCGCGATCGAGCTGACGCGCCAGCGCCTGGCGGCGCCGGTGCGAAGCCGCTCGCAGGTGATCGACGGCCGCGGGGCGTTCGAGCGGCGCTGGAGCTCGCCCGCGTACGCCCGCGCGCTCGCGCTGCTAGACGCGCACGCGGTGCAGCGCAGCAGCGTGATGCACGGCTACCTGTCGCCTGCGGGGCTCGCGCGCCTGGGACTGCCCGAGACGTGGTCGGTGCCGGTGGCGCTGGTGCAGGGCGAGGGCGAGGAGCTGGCCGACCGGCGGCGCGCGCTCGCGCGGGCGCTCGCGCGCAAGCGCGCGGACGCGGGGTTGATGCTGGTGTGCCCTTGGCCGCCCGCGCTGCCCACGCCGGATACGCGGGAGCCCGGCGATCGCGTGATCGTGGCGCCGTGGCCGCAGGACGAGACGGCGCTGGCGACGGTGAGGACTCTGGCAGAGGGCCTGACCGCCCGGGTCTCGCGCGCGGCGCGGCAGTGAGTCGGCCCCGGCTCGCTGCGCGCGCCGGACGCCGGGCGCCGGCGATGGCGCCCGGCGTTCCCGGCGCCGATCGCTCAGGCGAACGTCGCGGTGGCCGTGGCGGTCGATCGCGCTCCGCCGACCGGCGCGAAGGACACGGCGAGCTTCACCTGCATGCGCCGGCGGCGGCGCAGCGAGGCCGACGCGGCGCGGTCGAGCACGGCGCGCAGCGTGATGCGCTCGGCGCGGTCGCTCTGCTTGCTGATCGAGCGCAGGCCCCTGCCGGCGAGCGTCACCCTGCCGGCGCCGGGCGCCTGCACGACGAGCGTGACGGTCCTGCCGTGCGTCCTGTGGCTGAGGATCTTGACCTTGCCGGGCTCAGCGCCTGAGTGCGCGGCATTGGCTGCGCCCTGCCCGGAGGGCAGCTCGAGGACGACGGTCGTGCCACCGGCGGCGCCGTCGGAGGCTCCGCCGACACCGCCCGAGCCGCCGGCGGAGCCCGAGCCGCCGCTTCCGCCGGAGCCGCCGCCGCCCGACCCACCGCCGCCGGGCGCCCCGGGCAGCAGTTCGCGCACGCTTTCGATCGTGCCCATGTCCACGCCTTCGAGCGCGTCGAGCACGCCGAGCGTCTTGCCGTCGGTGAGCGGCGCGGTCAGCGCCAGCGCCGTCGCGGGCAGCTGCGAGCTCGTGGTGTCGAGGTCGCTGGCAAGCCCTTCGACGGTGGTCCCGGCCTGGCTCGCCAGCCCATCGACCGTGCCGGCGGCGAACGGTTCGCCGGCGAGCGCGCCGCCGAGGAGCTGTTCGAGC
>Ga0335078_10012424_pt1 | contig 12627 bp, 9 predicted proteins | sample Lox_Sample_32_FD_206711 | JGI IMG/M metagenome (GOLD analysis project Ga0335078, IMG submission 206711) | Soil microbial communities from Loxahatchee National Wildlife Refuge, Florida, United States - Lox_Sample_3.2 | ecosystem: Environmental > Terrestrial > Soil > Wetlands | place: USA: Florida... | reverse complement strand
CTCGGCGCTGTGGAAGGTCTTCTTCACCCAGGATCTGCCCTACACCGAGCTCCTCTTCCCCATGCTCCGGGACCGGGGCCTCCACATCCTGGAAGGGTTCCCCTGCTTCCTCACCACCGCCCACGGGGAGGCCGAGGTCGCCTTCATCGTGAAGGCGTTCCGCGACGCCATCGCCGAGCTCCAGGAGGCCGGGTTCTTCCCCGAGCCGCCGAAGCGCCCCGCCGTGGATCTCACCTCTCCGCCGGTCCCGGGGGCGCGGCTTGGCCGCGACCCCGGCGGCAACCCCGCCTGGTTCGTCGAGAATCCCAAGCAGCCCGGCCAGTGGCTGAAAGTGAGCGACGCCTAAAATGAGCTCCGGCAATCCCGTCGGCTTCGATCCCTTCGCCGGTCCTTCCATCGCGCAGGTTGCGCCCACCACCGAGAGTCAGCGTGAGATCTTCACGGCCACGCGGCTCGGGGACGACGCCTCCCTGGCCTTCAACGAGTCCGGGTCGCTCAAGCTCCGGGGCGAGCTGGACGCGTCCGCGCTCCGGGAGGCCTGGGGCGACCTCCTCGCCCGCCACGAGGTGCTCCGCTCCACCGTGAGCGGGGACGGCAAGACGCTGCTCGTCGCCCCGCCGGCGCCGGCGGATCTGCCGCTCCTCGACCTGTCGGCCTTGTCCGACGCGGAACGGGCGAGCCGGCTGGACGCGCTCTGCACCGCCGAGGTGGAGCGGCCATTCGATCTGGAGAGGGGGCCGCTCATCCGCGCCACCCTGGTCCGCCTGGCTGCGGCCGAGCACGTGCTCGTGTTCACGGCCCACCACATCGCCTGCGACGGCTTCTCCACCGGCGTCATGCTCAAGGACCTCGGGGCGCTCTACACGGCGCGGCTCGCCGGCCGCCCCGCCGCCCTCCCCGAGCCCTTCGGCTGGGGCGCCTGGGCGAAGGAGCTCGAGGAGTGGCAGAAGACGAACGAGCACGCCGGCGACGAAAAGTTCTGGACCGGGCGCTTCGTGGAGCTGCCGCCGGACCTCGACCTGCCGGCGGACCGGCGGCGTCCCCCCGTGAAGACCTACGCGGCGGACCGCTACGACCACGCGCTCGCGCCCGCTCTCGTCGACCGGCTGCGCAAGGCGGGCGCCAAGAACGGCGCCAGCCTCTTCGTCTCTCTCTTCGCCGGATTCCAGGCGCTCCTGTACCGGCTCTCCGGGCAGTCGGACCTGGTGGTGGCCATCCCCTCCGCCGGCCAGGCCGCCGCTGGCCACCCCACCTTGGTCGGCCACTGCGTCAACACCCTGCCGGTCCGCGTGGCCGTGGACGGGGAGGCGAGCTTCGCGAAGCTCCTCGCCGCGGTCCGGACGTCGATGCTCGACGCCCAAGATCACTCCCTCTTCACCTTGGGCGAGCTCCTGAAGAAGCTCCCCATCGCCCGCGACCCGAGCCGCCTGCCGCTCGCCTCCGTCTGCTTCAACCTGGACCAGGGGCTTTCCGGCTCGGCCCTGGGATTCGAGAAGCTCGCCGTCTCCTTTGGATCGAACCCGCGCCGCTTCGAGAACTTCGACGTGTTCGTGAACGCCGTGGAGCTCGACGGCGGAGTCACGCTCGAGATCCAGTACAACACGGACCTCTACGAGGGGGCGACGGTGCGGCGCTGGGCCGCTGCGCTGGAGACGCTCCTCGCCGGCGCCGCCGAGGCGCCGGAGACGCCGGTGTGGAAGCTCCCGGTGCTGCCGGCCAGCGAGGCGGCCAAGCTCGACGCCTGGAACGCCACGGAGGTGGAGGTGCCGGCGAAGAGCCTGCGGGCGCTGGTGGAGGAGCAAGTGGCCCGGTCGCCGGAGGCGGTGGCCGTGATCCACGAGTCGGGAGAGGCGCTCACCTACCGCGAGCTGGACCGGCGGGCCAACCGCCTCGCCCAGCGCCTCCGCGAGCTCTCGGTGGGGCCGAACGTGGTGGTCGGCCTGTGCCTGGACCGGACCCCGGACATGGTGGTGGCCATGCTGGCCGTGGCCAAGGCCGGCGGCGGGTACCTGCCGCTCGACCCCACCTACCCGCCGGACCGGCTCGCCTTCATGCTCGCAGACGCCAAGGCCCCGGTCCTCGTCACCCAAGAGAAGCTCCGCGCCCTCCTGCCCGATCACCAGGCCAAGGTGGTCTCCCTGGACGGGGACGCCGCGGCCCTGGCGGCGAAGCCGGACGCGGCCCCGGCACCCGCAGCGGGCGCCTCGCTGGAGGACGTGGCCTACGTCATCTACACCTCCGGCTCGACGGGCCGGCCGAAGGGCGTGCTCGTGCCCGTCCGCTCCGTCGCGAACCTGCTCGCCTTCACGCGGGAGAAGCCGGGAATGACGGCCCGGGACACGGTGGTGGCCCTCACCACCCTCTCCTTCGACATCGCCGTCTTCGAGCTGTGGCTGCCGCTCGCGGTGGGAGCCCGCATCCTGCTCGCCTCCAAGGACGCCGCCGCCGACGGCTCGCTGCTGCTCGAGCTCACCCGCAAGCACGGCGCCACCATCCTGCAGGCGACTCCGGCGACCTGGCGGCTCCTCGTCGGCGCCGGCTGGACGAAGGACCTGCCGCTCAAGGTGATCAGCACGGGCGAGGCCCTGCCCCTCGACCTGGGGGAGCAGCTCGTGGAGCGCTCGGACGACGTCTGGGACATGTACGGTCCCACCGAGACCACGGTCTGGTCCACCTGGTGGAAGGTGCCGCGCCCGCTCGGCCACGTCCTCATCGGCCGGCCGCTCGCCAACACCCAGCTCTACATCCTCGACCGGCACATGCAGCGGGTGCCCATCGGCGCGGTGGGAGAGCTCTACATCGGCGGCTCCGGCGTGGCCCTCGGCTACCACGACCGCCCCGACCTGAACGCGGAGCGCTTCCTGGCGGATCCCTTTCGCCGCGGCAACCGCATGTACCGGACCGGCGACTTGGCGCGCTTCCGGGACGACGGCGAGGTCGAGTACCTGGGGCGCAACGACCACCAGGTGAAGGTCCGCGGCTTCCGCATCGAGCTCGGCGAGATCGAGGCGGTGCTGGCCAAGCACCCGGGAGTGAAGCAGGCCGTGATGCTCGCCCGCGAGGACCGGCCCGGGGACGTCCGGCTCGTCGCCTACCTCACCGGCAAGGATGGTCCGGCCCCGAGCGAGGACGAGCTCCGGGACCACGCCAAGAGGGCGCTGCCGCAGTTCATGGTGCCGCAGCACTTCGTGCGCCTCGACTCCTTCCCGCTCACGCCGAACGGGAAGGTCGACAAGAAGGCGCTTCCGCCGCCGGACGGGTCGTCTTCGCGCACCGAGTACGCGCCGCCCCGCACCGAGGCGGAGAAGCGGGTGGCCGCCATGTGGGCGGAGGCGCTGGGCCTCCCGCGGGTGGGCATCCACGATAACTTCTTCCACCTCGGGGGCCACTCCCTGCTCGCCTCCCAGATGATCGCCCGGCTGGCCCGGGAGGACGGGATCGCCGTCCCGCTCCGGAAGATCTTCGAGGCGCCGAGCGTGGCCCAGTTCGCGCCGCTGCTCGCCGGCAGCCGCAAGGCGGAGCGCATCCCGCGCCTGGAGGGGAACGGTCCCTGGCCGCTCTCGCTCGTCCAGCGAAGGCTGTGGATGCTCGAGCAGCTCGACCCCGGACGCATGGTCTGGAACCTGCCGTCCGCCTTCCGGCTCAAGGGGCGGCTGAACGCCCCGGCGCTGGAGAAGGCCGTCGAGGAGTTCGTCCGGCGCCACGAGGCGGTGCGCGCCAAGGTCCGCTGGGAGGGCGACGTCCCCGTCCTCGAGGTGGGCCCGGTGCCGGAGGTGAAGCTGCCGGTGGAGGACCTCACGCACCTGCCGCAGGAGGCCGACCGGCTGGAGATGGCGCGGCGGCTCATCGTCGACGACGTGCGGCGCCCCTTCGACCTCGGCGCCGGCAAGCTCTACCGGGTGCGCCTCTTCAAGCTGGGCGAGGACGACCACCTCATCATGTGGATCCCGCACCACTTCGCCTGGGACGGCTGGTGCTTCGACCTCTTCCTCAAGGAGGTCGACGTCCTCTACGACTGCTTCCGCCAGGGCAAGGCGTCGCCGCTCAAGCCCCTGCCGGTGCGCTACTTCGACTTCGCCGCCTGGCACGAGAACTGGCTGGAGACGGCGGAGGTGAAGAGGCAGGCGCAGTGGTGGAATGACCAGCTCGGGGAGACGCCGACGCCGCTCGAGCTCCCCACCGACCGCCCGCGCCGGCCCCGCCAGGGAGAGGACGGGGACAGCATCCTCGTCCACGTTCCGGCGCAGGACGTGGAGGCGCTCAAGGCCCTCGGGCTCGCCAACGACGCCACCATCTACATGGTGACGCTCGCCGCCTACGTGGCCCTCCTCTCCCGGTGGAGCGGCCAGGACGACGTGGTGGTCGCCACCCCGGTGCGCGGGCGCGTCCAGCCCGACGTCGAGGACGTGGTGGGTCCATTCGTGAACACGCTCGTGCTCCGCAACCGGCTAGACGGGGACCCCACCTTCCGGGAGCTCCTCGCCCGGGTCCGGGCCAGCTCCCTCGACGCCTTCTCCCACCAGGACGTCCCCTTCGAGCACCTGGCCATGAGCCGCAATCCGGCCTACCGGGCGTTCTTCTCCTACCAGGACGCCCGGGGGCGGCCCCGCCGCATCGGGGACCTGGACATGCTCCAGTTCCACGTCCTGCAGCCGGCCGCGTCCACCGACGTGAGCCTGTGGGTGATGGAGAGCCCGGCCGGGCACCTGGCCGGCGGCCTCACCTTCGCCACCGCGCTCTTCGACCGCTCCACCATGGAGCAGTTCCTCAAGGAGTGGCAGGTGCTCTTGCGGGACGCCGTGGCCCACCCGGACCGGCCCGTCTCGCAGCTCGCCCTGCAGGGAGCGGAGGAGCGGCGCCAGCTGCTCGCCCGCGGGGAGGGCCCGGCGCTCGCCGGCGCCACCTCGTCCCTCGCCGGGGCCATCGACGCGCTCACCGAGAAGGACGGCCAAGCGCCGGCCCTGCTGGCCGGCGGGAAAACCTACAGCCGCGGGGAGCTCGACGTGCGCGCCCGCCGCATCGCCCAGGGGCTCGCCTCGCTCCGGGATGGGGCGGAGCCGGTGGTGGCGGTGCTCCTTGAGCGCTCCCCCTCGGCGGTGGCCGCCGTGCTCGGCGTCTGGAAGGCGGGGATGGCCGCCGCGCTGCTCGACCCGGCTCAGCCGGCCGAGCGGCTCGGCCGCATCCTCGCCGACGCCCGCCCGGTGGCGGTGGTGGCCTCGCGCTCGCAGCTCGCCTCTCTCCCGGTCGGGACCTGGCGCGCGCTCGCCTTCGAGGACCTGGAGGCTGCGGAAGCGGCTCCGCGCCAGGCTCCTCCTGGCCCCGAGGCGCTGGCGATCGTCCTCTACGTGCCCGGCCCCGGAGGGGAGCCCTGCGGGGTCGAGTTCACCCAGGGAGCGCTGGCCGCGGGCCTCGCCTCCGCCCGGGCCGCGCTCGGCCTCACCGAGGGCGAGGTGGTCGCCTCGGCGGCGCCGGCGAGCAGCCCGCGGTCGCTGCTCGAGACCTGGCTCCCGTTGCTCGCCGGGGCGCGCCTGGCCCTCGCCCCGCGCGAGGCGGTCCAGCCCCGCGCCCTGGCGGCCTTCCTGCAGGGGGTGGGGGCGAGCCTCTTCGTCGCCCCTGGCGCCGTCTACCGGCAGCTCCTCGCCGTCGGGTTCGCCGGCGGCTCTTCCTTCCGGGCCGCCGTGGAGGCCCCGCTCGATGACGAGCTGGCGGCGGCGCTCACGCCCCGCGCCGACGCGGTCATCGAGGTGCTCTCGTCGGTGGAGGCGGTGGGCGTGGCCGCCCTGCGGCGCGCCGAGGCCACCGGCAAGAGCGCCCTCTCCGTCGCCCCCGGCTTCCGCCTGCGGGTCGTCGAGGGGACGGGAGAGCTCGTCCCGGACGGCGTGCCCGGGGAGGTGGGAGTGGGCGGGCCCGCGCTCGCCCGCGGATACCGAGGGCGCCCGGCGCTCGCCTCCGAGCGCACGGTGGCCGTGGACGGCGAGCGGCTGTGGCGGACTGGAGAGGTGGCGCGCTGGCGGGAGGGCGCGCTCGCGCTCAGGGGACGCCGGGACGGCCGCGGCGAGGTCCGGGGGGTGCGCTTCGAGCCGGCCGAGCTCGAGGCCGCGCTCATGGCGCACCCGGCCATCGGCGACGCCGCCGTGGCCGTCCGGGAGGACCGCCCCGGCGAGGTCCGGGTCACCGCCTACGTGGTCCCCCACCCGGGTGCCGCCTACACGGACTCGGAGCTCCGCGGACACCTTCGGTCTCGGGTGCCCGAGGCGCTCGTGCCCCAGCACGTGGTCGAGCTCTCGACCATCCCGCGCCGCCCGAGCGGAGCCGTGGACCGCTCGTCCCTGCCCGCCCCGACCCGGCCGGCCGGGGGCCCGAAGGTCGAGCCTCGCACCGACGCCGAGAAGCTCGTGGCCGCGCTCTGGCGGCAGGCCCTCGGGGTCACCTCGGTGAGCGTGTCCGACAACTTCTTCGAGCTCGGCGGCCACTCCCTCGCCTGCCTGCAGATGCTCTCCCGGCTGGAAAAGGAGACGGGGAAGCGCCTCTCGCCCCGGGCGGTCCTGCTCGACTCGCTCGAGCAGCTCGCCGCCCGGGTGAGCGCCCCGGAAGCTGCGCCGCGCGGCTAGCGAGGAGGGAGAAACGTGGAGCCGGTCTCCTTCGGGACGAGCGATCGCCAGCTGCTCGGGGTCTACTACCCCCCCGAGGGAGACCAGGCGCGCGACGCCGCCGTCCTGGTCTGCGGCCCCGCCCCCCAGGAGTACATGCGCACCCACTGGGCGGTGCGGAAGCTCGCGGCGCTGCTTTCGCGCCGCGGGTTCCCGGTGCTGCGCTTCGACTACTTCGCCACCGGCGACTCGGCCGGCGAGACGGAGGAGGGGAGGCCCAGCCTCTGGGTGGAGGACGTGGGCGCTGCGGCGCGGGAGCTCCTCGACGTCTCCGGCGCCTACGCCATCTCGGCGGTGGGGCTGCGCCTCGGGGCCGCGCTCGCCTCGGCGGCCTCCGCCGAGGGGCTCGAGCTCGAGGACCTGGTCCTGTGGGAGCCAGTGGTGCAGGGCGGCGCCTACGTGGACGAGCTGCGGGCCGTGGCGGCGCGTAAGTACTCCGAGCTCCTCTTCCCCCCCGACCAGAGCCCGGGCTCCGGCCAGCTCCTCGGCTACGCCTTCCCGGCGGAGGTCGAGGCGGAGACCCGGGCCGTGGACCTCTTGGCGAGGCGCCCTTGCCCCCGCGGCCGCGTGATCTTCGCCGTCGCCGAGGAGCGGCCCGAATACCTGGCACTCCGGGCGCGCCTCCTCGAGGGGGCCGGGTCCGGAGGGCCGGCGGTCGGCTGGATCCACCGGCCCGAGGAATCCGGTAGCCTGGACGGGGCGCTTCTCTCGAGCGTCATCCTCACCGCCATCGCCGACGCGCTGGAGCCATCATGAGGGAGAGGGCCTTCACCTTCGGCACCCACGGCAACCTCTTCGGCGTGCTCTCCGAGCCCGACCCGGCGGAGGCGGTGCCGGGCGCGCCGGCCGTTCTCCTCGCCAACATGGGCGTGAACCACCGGGTGGGGGCGAACCGGCTCTGGGTCGACCTGGCGCGGCGGCTCTCGCGCCAGGGATCGCACGTGCTGCGCTTCGACCTCTCCGGCCTGGGGGACAGCCTGCCCCGCCCGGGCGCGCACGGGGACCTGGAGCGAGCGACGCTCGACCTGCGGGAGGCCATGGACTTCGTTCGCGCCAAGGGAGGCCCCGACACCTTCGCGGTGATGGGTCTGTGCTCCGGGGCCGATTCGGCTCACGCCGTGGCGGTGGCGGACCCGCGGGTGCGCGCCGTCGTCTACATCGACGGCTTCGTGTGGCGTACCCCGGGCTTCTGGCTGCGGTACTGGACGACGCGCCGCCTCGAGCCCTCTCGCTGGCGCCGCTACGCGCGCCGCCGGGCCACCCGCCGCCGCGGGGGGCCGCGGGAGGCGGGCGAGGCGGCGGAGATCTACCAGAGGGACATGCCCACTCCGGAGCAGTTTCAGAAGGACCTGCGGACGCTGCTGCATCGGGGGACCGCCGTGCTCGCCCTCTACACCGGGGGGCTCATGGACTACGCCTATCGCACCCAGATCGAGGAGATGGTGGGGGACCTCGCGAGGCACCCGCTCTTCGAGAGCGACTACTTCCCCCGCGCCGACCACCTCTTCGCCGACCTGGCCGAGCACCAGAAGCTCCTGGTGCGGCTCGGGGCCTGGATGCGGGACCGGGTCGCCCCCGCGCGCGCGCGGGAGGCGAGCGCGTGAACCTCGCCGAGCCCGCGCTCCTTCTCGAGGTGGACGGGGTGGAGGTCTTCGTCCTCGACCTCTCCCGGGCCCGCCCCCCGGAGCCCGGGGAGCTCTCGGCTGCCGAGGTGGAGCGGGGTTCCCGGCGGGTCTCGGAGCTGGACCGGCGTCGCTTCGCGGCGTCGCATGCGGCCTTGCGTCGCCTGCTGGCGGCCCAGACTGGCACCGAGCCGCATCGCCTGTGCTTCCAGGAAGGGCCCCACGGCCGGCCCGCGCTGCCCGGAGGGCCCGCTTTCAGCATGGCGCACTCCGGTGACCTGTGGCTGTGCGCCACCGCCGCCGGGCGCGAGCTCGGCGTGGACGGAGAGCAGCTGCGAGAGGTCCCGGAGGCGCGCGACATCGCCGAGCGATGGTTCACTCCCTCGGAGCGGCGGCGCCTCGCCGGGGAGGAGGCCCGGGGGCGAAAAGATGCCTTTCTGCGCGGCTGGGCGCGCAAGGAGGCCTACCTGAAGGCCTTGGGGGTCGGGTTCGCCGTCGAGTCGGCGACCGCGCTCGACCCGGATCCGGACAAGTGGGTGGTGGTGGACCTGGACCCGGCACCGGGGTACGTCGGTGCACTCGCCGTGGACCGGCGTCGGAACTGACAGAAGGGGAGGGCACGTGTTCGGCAAGCTCTGGAAGGACGCGGTGGAGATGGCGCGCGCCGCCAAGGAAGACCCGGGCGTGAAGTCGGCCCTCAAGGTGATGGTCTCCACCGACTCGTACCGGATCCTGGCGCTCACCCGCGTCCGCGAACTGGCGCACCGCTGGCACGTGCCGCTCGTGAACCACCTCCTGCGGGTGGTGCAGACCGCGGTCTTCGGCATCGAGATCGACCGGGACGTGGAGATGGGGGAGGGGGTGCTGCTCGTGCACCCCCTGGGCGTGGTCATCGGAGGGGATTCCCGCATCGGCGCGCGCGTGCGCTTCTACGGCAACAACACGGTGGGAACCGTGCGCGACGACGGGTATCCGGTCATCGAGGACGACGTCTGGATCGGGGCCGGGGCCCGGATCCTCGGCCCCATCCGCATCGGAGCGGGATGCCGCATCGGGGCGAACGCCGTGGTCCTCTGCGACATGCCGCCGAACCACGTGGCGGTGGGAGTCCCGGCCAAGGTGCACCCGCGCAAGGACCTCGCCCCGGCGCCCGGCCCGGCCGCCCAGGCAGCCGGCTAAGCCGCTCGCCCGGGGCGCCGCGCCTCTCCAAGGAGCAGGGAGCGGGCGAGGAGGCCCAGCACCTCGCGGGCGGCCGCGAGCCGACGGGGCGCCAGGCCTTCCAGCGCCCGGCGCGTCCGCGCCTCGACGGTGCCCGGGCTGATGCGCGCCAGCCTCCGCCCTCGCCCGGTCAGGGTGAGCACGGCGCGGCGCGAGTCGAGGGGGTGCGGGCGGCGGCGGATGAGGGCGCGCCGCTCCAGCCGGCGGAGCACCCCGGTGAGTGAGCTCGGGTGCAGGTGCATCACCTTGGCGAGCTCACCGGCCGATATCCCGGGCACGTGCTCGATGACCCGCAGTGCCAGGAACTGCGGAGCGGTCATCCCCAGGCGCCGCTGCATGTCGCGCGAGGCGCGCGCCAGGGCGTGGTCCACCTCCCAGAGCGAGCGCAGGAAGGTGAGGACCGGGTCCAGGCGCTCTACCGCCTCCTGGCTCGCGAGGCCCTCGCCGTAGCCGCGTGCGGTTGTCGGGCTCGTCACTGATCCTCTCCGTGAACGCATCGGTAGCACATGCTTCGCCAGAAGTGAAGAAAGTCCGCCGCTCCTCGCCGAGGGTCCCGGCTGCCGCCCGGTGGCGTATGATGGGATCCGTGACGGACCCCGTGCGCCCGCGCCGGAGCGCGCTCTACATGCCCGGGTCGAACGCCCGGGTGCTCGACAAGGCGCGCGCCCTGCCCGCCGACGTCCTCATCCTGGACCTGGAGGACGCCGTCCACCCGGGAGCGAAGGCGGAGGCTCGCCGGCTGGTCCGGGGAGAGCTCGGGCGGGGTGGCTACGGGGCTCGCGAGCTGGTGGTGCGGGTGAACGGAGTCCGCACGCCCTGGGGCGCCGACGACCTGGAGATGGCCGCCGCCTCCGGGGCCGACGCCGTGCTCGTGCCCAAGGTGGAGAGCGCCGAGGCGCTGCGGGAGGCCGCGGACCGGCTCGCCGCCGCGGGCGCCCCGCCCCAGCAGGCGCTCTGGGCCATGATCGAGACGCCCGGCGGGGTGCTCGCCGCCGCGGAGATCGCGGCCGCGGCGCCCCGGCTCCGCTGTCTCGTGGCGGGCACCTCCGACCTGGTGAAGGACCTGCGAGCGAGGCACACGCCGCTCCGCCTGGAGGTGCTCGTCAGCCTCTCGCTCGTCGTGCTCGCGGCGCGCGCCCGCGGGCTCGCGGCGCTCGACGGCGTGCACCTGGACCTGGCCGACGACGCCGGGTTCGAGGCCTCCTGCCGGCAGGGGGTCGACCTGGGGTTCGACGGGAAGACGCTCATCCACCCGAGGACCATCGAGGCCGCGAACCGCATCTTCGGCCCCTCGCCCGAGGCCGTGGCGCGCGCACGCCGGGTCATCGACGCCCACGAAGCCGCTCTCTCGCGAGGGGAGGGGGTGGCGGTCGTCGAGGGGCGGCTGGTGGAGGCCCTGCACGTGGAAGAGGCGGAGCGCACCGTCGCTCTGGTCGCCGCCATCGAAGCCAGGGGATGGTGACGGCGGCCCGGTCCCCAGGTCCCTTCGCGGCCGGCGGCGGAGGGACGAGGTGGCCCCGCGCGCCCCTTGCCTCTTAAGGATCGCTCCGTGAGTACGTGGACGCTCGAGGGGGTTCGGGAGGCGCTGCGGGGCCGCCCGCCGGCGCGGCTGCGGGCGCCGCTGCCGCGCCAGGCCTCGGTGGCCCTGATCCTGAGCGCCGCCGGGTCCGACCTGGAGGCGCTCTTCATCCGCCGGGCGGAGAGGGAGGACGATCCCTGGTCCGGTCAGATCGCCTTCCCCGGAGGCCGGGCCGAGCCCGGGGAGTCCCCGTTCGACACCGCGGTGCGGGAGACCTTCGAGGAGGTCGGGCTCGATCTCTCGAAGAGCGCCGACCTCCTCGGCGGGCTCGACGAGATCCAGGCGGTGGGGCGAAACCGCCTGCTCGGGCTCTCCATACAGCCCTGGGTCTTCGGCCTGCGCGGGCCCCCCGGACCCCTGGTTTGCTCGGACGAGGTGGCGAGCGCCCACTGGCTGCGCCTCGGCGACCTCCTCGACCCGGCCCGTCAGGCCTCCTTCCCGTACGACCGCGACGGGGAGGCGCGGACGCTCCCCTGCATCGCCATCGCCGGCCTCGTCATCTGGGGTCTCACCTACCGGATGTTCGCCTCCTTCGCCGACGTGCTCTCCCACAGCTCCTCCCGGTCACCCTGAATCGGGGCCGTCTCCCTCTCGAACCCGGGGACAGAGTTCGAGCACGCGCGTGCGCAGGACGGGGCGGCCCTCGATCTCGAGCGACGTGGGCACGTCGTAGGCGGCGAGCTCCGCGAAGCCGCCCCGCGGCGAGTAGAGTCGGCCGGGGTCCCCGGCGAGGATGCGGGCCCCCCGCCCGCTCGCCTCTTCCGCGAAGGCGAGGAAGTCGTCCGCGAGTTTCCGCTCGTAGAAGACGTCGCCCGCGAGGATGAGCCCGGGCCCGGGGAGCGGGAGGGCGAAGGGGGAGCCGGGGCAAAACTCGACCGCCACTCCGTTCTCGGAGGCGTTCAGGAGGACGGCGGCCTCGCAGAAGGGGTCGAGGTCGTACGCCAGCACCCGCGAGGCGCCGGCGCGTGCCGCGGCGATGGCGGCGACGCCGCAGCCGGTACCGACGTCGAGCACGCAGAGGCCGCGAGCGGCCGACGGGCAGTCCGCGAGGTAGCGGGCCAGGGCCTGGCCGCCGGCCCAGGGAAAGGCCCAGAAGGGCGACTCGTCCGAGCCCCGCAGGTCGGCGGCGGTGGCATGCCAGAGCGGGGTGAGCTCCGTCGCCTGGTAGACCCCGATCTCCGGGACGAGCGGCACGGGCGCGAGCGCGGTGTGGCTGCGCACGAACTCGCAGAGGTCCTCGAGAGCGCGGTCCATGGAGCCCTAGGCCGGAAAGGGCGCGCCGGCGGCCTCCCCGGAGCCCCGCGGCGGTGCCGGAGCGAGGACGAGCCGGCCCCGCGGCATCCCCCACGCCGCGCCGAGCCGGGTGGGGCCGAGGACGACGCCGACGGACCCGCTGGCGAGGGATCCGCTGCTCGCCGCCAGGAGGACGAAGGCGAGCGGGAGGCCGGTCCCCCGGCGATCGACGGCGTGGCTGATGAGGTTCCCCCCAGGCCGCCGCGAGAATGGCGGCAGCCGCCAAGGTAACCGATCGACGGGCGGCGGCCCTCGGGCGGAGGAG
>Ga0335078_10012423_pt1 | contig 12627 bp, 7 predicted proteins | sample Lox_Sample_32_FD_206711 | JGI IMG/M metagenome (GOLD analysis project Ga0335078, IMG submission 206711) | Soil microbial communities from Loxahatchee National Wildlife Refuge, Florida, United States - Lox_Sample_3.2 | ecosystem: Environmental > Terrestrial > Soil > Wetlands | place: USA: Florida... | reverse complement strand
CGCGAAGTCCATGCACGCTTCGACTTCCGACTCGATTTGCTGCGGAGTACAGAATATGTGCGCATCGTCTTGCGTAAAGCCGCGCACGCGCATCAGGCCATGGAGAACCCCGCTGCGCTCGTAGCGGTAAACGGTGCCGAGTTCGCCGAGACGGACAGGCAAATCGCGATAGCTACGCAGCTTCGACTTGTATATCAGAATGTGGCCCGGGCAGTTCATGGGCTTGAGCTGGTAATCGGCCTTTTCGACCTCAATCTGCCCAAACATATTTTCTTTATAAAAATTGGCGTGCCCGGAGGTCTTCCAAAGGTCGAACAGCATGATGTGTGGCGTGAAGACCAGGTCGTAGCCGCGCTTCAGCAATTCCTCGCGAAGCCAGTTTTCGACAATGGTGCGGATCAAACCGCCTTTGGGATGCCAGAAGATGAGGCCAGGGCCCGCTTCTTCCTGAATGCTAAAGAGGTCCAGTTCGGTACCGAGCTTGCGGTGATCGCGGCGCTTGGCTTCCTCGATGCGATGCAGATAGGCGTCGAGATCTTTTTGCGAAAAGAACGCGATGGCGTAAATGCGCTGGAGCTGCGGGTTGCCTTCCTGACCCTTCCAATAGGCACCGGCGACGCTGGTGAGCTTGAATGCCTGAATGCGCTTGGTGGAGGGAATGTGCGGGCCGCGGCAGAAGTCGATAAATTTACCGGTGGTGTAGAAAGAGACCATGGGCTCATCGGCTTTTTCTTCAATCAGTTCGCATTTGAAGAGCTGTTTGGAATCTTGGTAGAGCTTCAGCGCTTCGGCCTTGGGCAGCAGCTTGCGCTCATTGGGCAAATCCTGATTCGCAAGCTCGTGCATCTTCTTTTCGATTTTTTCCAGGTCTTCGGGAGTAAACGGCTCGTCGCGAAGGAATTCGTAGAAGAAGCCGTTCTCCACCGGCGGTCCAATGCCCAGCTTCACGTTGGGGTAAAGCTCCATCACCGCAGCGGCCAGAAGATGTGCGGCGGAGTGACGGAAGACGTAAAGCGCGTCGGGATCCTTCTCGGTGAGGATCTGAAGCTGAACGTCCTCCTCCAGCGGGCGGCGCAGGTCGTAGAGCAGGCTGCCGTCCGGTTCCGGGTCGACGGAGTTGGAGAAAATTCCGGTTTTGTTTTGCGGTGAATTACCGTTGGTGGCGCGCACTTTGGCAACCAGCGCGGCATCGGCCAGGCGCGGAGAAATGGATTTGGCGATCTCCACGGGAGTTACGCCCTTGGGATACTCCTTCACGCTGCCATCGGGAAGAGTGATGTGAATCTGATCCATCCGAGTCGTCCTGGTCGCCCTGGAGAGGATTCCGCAGGGAGTGTAAGTAAGTAGGGTATAAGCGAGAGCGGGATGGGTCAAGGCTCGCTAAACAGTCAAACCACCTTCACGCCCGGCAAGAGCCCGAGCTCATGGCTCGCGTTCAGTGTGGTTGTGCGAGACTCTGAAATTCCGGAGTGGATTGGAGATTGTTAAAAGCTCGTTCACCTTCGAGCCAGCGAGCGAATTGACCCTTGTCGGTTGAAACTTGAACGGCCTGGCGAAGCGCTTTCATTGCCTCTTTCCTGTCACCGGATAGTGCCCATGCAACGGCCAGTTGCCGCCAAGCCCACTCGGATTCTGGGCGTGCCTGAGTGGCGCAGTCGTAAGAGAGAACCGCTCCCGGATATTTCTTTCCTTCAACCAGCGAGTCTCCGGATTCCATGGCCATCACAAAAACCTCGCCGAGCGCGCGTTGGAAGACGCGGGCCTGCTCTGGCCGCTTCGCGTGCTCCGAGGTTAAGCGAAGTTGAAGAATTTGCTGGCGAATTTCACGACTGGCCGCAAGCCGGTCGTCATCGGACTGTTGCGAGACGGCAATTAGGGAAGTGATTTCGGAGGTCAAGCGGGATTGCTGGTCAAATTCACTTTTTTCGCGTTTCAGCGCGTCGCGCACGGGCTTGTCCTTTTCGAGAGCTTCTGCTTTGGCACGGATCACGCCGACGTCCGCGAGCGAATCATAAGTAGCGGCGATTTGAACATATTCGCGCCAAGCGCCCAGAAAATCCTGGGACCTCTCCAGGGACTGTGCGCGAGCCACAGCCTCCGAGAATTGCGCATCCACGAAGCGCTGGTCGCGTGATTCGCCCTGCGACTTCATGGCCTGGATGCGAAACCACGCTAGCGCTTCTTCCATTACCGCGGCTGGCGGCCACTGGTGAGTTCCCATGAAAACCCGTAGCCAGCACGGGTAGCCCAGCTTCCTGAGCGTGTCCCCGAGCGGAACTACTTCTTTGTAGTTGAAGTCCAACGTGCCCACAGCCAAAAAGACCGGAAACAGAGAATCCTGGGCGGATGCTGGCGCCTCTGAGAATCCCGCGCCGCCGAGCAGAACGCCGGCGGAACATTTACAGCGCGACGCAAAGAGAGAGGAAGCCCTCGCGCCGCCGGAAAAGCCGGCGAAATAGAGGCGCTGCTTGTCAATTGGCACACGGGCCTGCAGATCGTTCAGCATAGCCTCCGTAGCTTCGAGGCGCGGTCTCCACGGGCCATTTCGGGAGTTATTGGAAGCGGCGAGAATGTAACCCAACCGTTCGGCGGCATCCTTCTGCAGTTCCAGAGGCGCGGTTCCTCGGGCTGCGGGATCGGAAGAAACAATCACAGGCCAGGTATGATCCTCGGAATAGTTGGAGGGGAGATAGAGTGCGTAGGACTCCTGCGGGTGACCCACGCATTGTATCGAGGAGAGGATCTTGCCGGGCACGAGAGCAGGCGGAAGCGCTGGGCCCGCAGAGGCGACTTGCGGCTCTATTCTCCCTGGAATCAGAAGTGCGACGCCGAGCGCGAGCAGCCAGGAACGCATCATCAGTGAGTATAGCCAAATGGCGAGCGCACCGCAGGCTGCAGTGTGCTTCTGACGACAACGACTGTACAATCTCAATCTCCCGTTCGCTGGAGACGCGATTCTGACGGAGGCCGAATGAAAGCCCCGATGACCATGCTGTTGTTTGTGGCATTTGCTGTTTGTGTGGAAGCGCGAGCGCAATCGCCGGAACGGGTGAAACAAGCCGACGAGCGATACAAAGCGGACATTCTGATTGTCGTGGCGCATCCGGACGACGAGGCGTTTTTCACCCCCTACGCGGCCAAGGCCATCTATGACATGCACAAGAGTGTTGCGGTGATCTTCAGCACACATGGCGGCAGCGGTGTGAACCGGTATTCGCGCGAACGTGGGCCGGCGATGGCTGACGAGCGCGAAATTGAGGCGCGGCAGGCGTGCGCCAGGTTAAATATCGATCATGTCTGGTTTCTGGACGGCAAGGACACCCCATCGCAAAACGTCCTGAACTCCCTTTCGAACTGGGGCCATGGCGCAAATCTGGAAAAGCTGATCGGGTTGATACGGCTGACGCGGCCGGAAGTGATCTTCACGCATTTTCCCGGCGTGTTCATCGGCGAAAATCACGGAGATCATCAAGCCACGGGCGTGCTGGCTATGGAAGCGTTCGACCTCGCCGCCGATCCTTCTGTTTTTCCTGCGCAGCTCGCGGGCCCGATGAGCCATTACGAGTCTTATCTTTCGAATCTGCAAACGTGGCAGGCGAAAAAGATTTACTTCGGCAGCGACGCGAACGACGACAAGCAGTTCAAGGGCACGGGACCCACGTATTCGGTTCGCGAGGTATCGCCGTCACAGAAGAAACCGTACTGGCGGCTGGCCATCAATTCCGCTATGGCCCACCGTACGCAATTTCCGGATGAGATTGACCGCCTCTCAAAGATGAGCGACGAAGAACTGGAAAAAATGATGAGCGATCCGGAACGTGGATGGTGGTCCGAGCCCTCGACGCTAATTTTCGGAAAGTCGGTAGTCGGCGGAAAGCCAACCGACGACGTGTGGGCGAACATCAATGCCAAGCCGCAGAAGGAGTATTCCGAAGCGCAGGTTTCCTGCGGGAATCACGTAGACAAAAACGCAACGGCGACGCAGCCGCGCCTGGAATTGGCTGGTCCGTGGGGATACTATGCTGCATTTTATCCGGCGCATGGGCTATGCCAGTTGCCAGTCGCGAAAACTCCGGAGATAGGCATAAAAGCAGGAAGCACGCTCGTCGTGCCGCTGGCGATTCGCCATGATGCGACCAGGGCTCTGGGCGTAAATCTAGCGGTCAAAGCTCCCCCGGGCTGGAAGATTGGCGAAGGCGCTGGAGCGCTGGTCCTAGCCGCCGAAGAATCGAGCTTCATTCCCGTGCACATCGACACGCCGACGTTGGGCGGCGAGGAGCTAAAGAAGGAGGCAACGCAGGAGGTGCAAATCACGGCCGAGACGGAGGGAAAACCGGTTGGTACAGTGACGCTACGCGTGTCGCTGCGGCCAAGCGGGTTGCCGCAGTAACGCGCACTTACTTTTTGGCTCGGGAAGCTTCGATCTGTTCCCAGGTTTCGTCGGGCAGGATCCCCAGGTCGTTGAATTCGCCGGCGCCGCGGAGCCATTGGCCACCGTCGATCACCACGCACTCGCCGTTAATGTATTCGGACATGTCGCTGAGCAAGAAGGCCGCCAGATTCGTAAGTTCCTGGTGTTTCCCAAAGCGCCGCATCGGGTGTTTGCTAAGGGCGTGTTCCTCAAATTGCTTCGAAGGCATTAGTCGCGACCACGCACCTTCCGTGGGAAACGGCCCGGGAGCAATGGCGTTCACGCGGATATGATACTTGGCCCATTCCACTGCCAGGGAAGTCGTCAACGCCAGGACGCCCGCTTTGGCGCATGCGGAAGGCACTACATAACCCGAGCCGCAATTCACGGCCGCATAGGTTGTGGTTATGTTCAGGATGTTCCCGCCGAGCTTCTTCGGGATACGCCGCTTCGCAAAGGCCTGGGTACAGTGAAATGTGCCGTAGAGAACGATACTAATTACCGCGTTGAACGCATTCGGTGAAAGCCTTTCCGTACGTGCCATGAAATTGCCTGCGGCGTTGTTCACCAGAGTATTGATTTCACCGAACTGCGTTTCCGCGGAGGCGAACGCCTCCTCCACAGCCGCGAAGTCGCGTACATCGCAGGATCGAAAGGCCGCCGACCCGCCCTCGCGATGGATTTCGCCACACGTTTCTCTAAGCGGCTCTTCGCGGCGGCCGACGAGGAACAAGCGTGCGCCCAGCTTCGCGAAGTGTAACGCCATGGAGCGCCCGAGACCGCTCCCACCGCCGGTGAGAAATATGGCGCGATCTTTCAGAAGGTCGGATTGGAACATCGGGCCTCCTTTGCAGAGCGAAGCATTGTAACAGCGCACAGGAAAAATGGTGTGTGACCGCCAAGGATTGTTCGAGACGAGGACGTCAAAACAAGGCCACAGAAATAGCAGAGCGGGATGGGGACCTGGACCCATCCCGCCCTGAGCGGCAGCGAACGATTGCGTGCCGCAATAACGTTGCAGAGCTGCTTCTTACCACCACGGTTCCTGCTGCCGACCTTTCGAGTCGCAGCCAACCCGCAGGTGGGCTACTCCCCATCCTCGAATGGCCTCCAGCTTTCCTGAGAGTCGCGGGCCCTTAGCCTGACGCGAGTTCTCAGGAAAGCGCAGCCAGAAGCGTCTCTACAGCGTGAATCAGTTCGTTCCAAGCAAGCTCGACGGCTTCCTGGATGCGCGCCAGCTCCATCTCGTCCGCGTCTTCCAGGTCCTGAACGCGACGCTTGAACTCCGCGAACCGGGTACGCACGTACTCCAATTCCCAGTAATGCTCCAGCTTGACGCTGACCTTTTGCTTGGCGAAGCGGTCTTTCAAAATGGCAACCCGCGCGGCCAAGTCCTCGACTTCCGTCACAACGTGATCGAGACACGATTCCTTTACTAACATGCCCCCCTCACTTACCGTCCGAATTTGGAGCCCGGCGGCGATAGGCCTTGTGGAATGGAATCGGTGCAGGTAGGTCTCCAAAAAGGAATTGACGTAACGTATTGAAGTTAAGCGCGTTATGTTCATAGGGGCGGAATCGTGGTCGTTCGGTGTGCGTGGGAAGACTCAGGCGAAAACGTTGCACCTGTTGGAAATGGCGCAGCCAATTGTACTTACGGATGTGCTCTGCTAGTTTGCCCGGCCAATGGTGGCGGGAATGGGCCGACCTAACGCTTTGGCATACTCCGACTCGTACACCGGGTTCCCAGGAAACTCCTCGGTCAAGTCCTTCAGGTTCTTTTGGGCCACTTCGGTCATCTTTTCGCGGCGAGCGGAAAGCGCCAGCAGGATCTGGGCAAACGGCTTTAGATAGTGTCCTTTGTCGGCGGTCTTTTGTACCTGAGACATGCCGAGTTGCTTGTCGCCATGAATCCCGCCGAACCACAGCAGGAAGCGGGCAGAGCCTGGAAGGGAGCCGATTACGTAATACGCCACTCCAGGAGCTACGTAGGCATCATAAGCCTCGGGATGGTCGTGCAGGAGCATTTCGGCATTGGAGTTGGCTTCCTTGAGGCGCTTCAGAGCATCGTAGTGGCGTTTGGAGAGCATGCTGTCGGCGTCCGACTGCATGCCGGCAACAAGCACTAAGGAGTACAGCCCTTCCGGGTCGCGGGGTGAAGCTTTGAGTTTTTGAAACGCCAGCTTGCGCGCTTTTGTAACCGACTGCTCAAAGCCTTTCATCCGTTCCGGATTTGGCGTGCCAGTGATGCCGCCGAGAAAGCGCTTGTCATCGAGAAAATACTCGCTGGTCAGCACATGCTGCAGGTAGAACTCCTCGAACAGATAGCTCGCGGCCAGCGAGACTTGCCCAAACGGCTCACTGGGATTCTGCTCGCTCCATTTCTCGAAAATTTCGCGCGCTTCGGGAAACTTCTGCTCGTACAGCAGGTTGTAACCTTTTTCCAGATCCGGGTCCGAGGAGAAAGCGGGGCCGAGCTCGGCTGCCTGTGCCCGCTTAGGGAAAACGGCAGAGCCCAGTAAAGGCAGCAACAGCGCCACAAGGAGCACTTTCATCTTCCACCAGCCTAAAAAAGTCCAGGAACGAAGCGGGGTTTCCTGGACATCGCCTCCCGGTAGCGCGCATCGGAAAACAGCACGCGCTCCTCTGTAGCCAGGCGTTGCGAAAGAACAATGGCATGCGCAACGGAGCCCGCAAATGCGGTGATCCATGCACAGTGAATCAGTGGGAGGGCCAGCATTTCGACGAATACCGCGGCGTAGTTTGGATGGCGCACGTAGCGAAAAGGGCCCGTGGTGATCACGCCCATACCGGTCGAGTCCATCACCTGCACATTCCAGTGCTGGCCCAGCGTGCGGATCACCCACCAGCGCACCACGTTTGCGGCAAGAAAGACGGCAAAGCAAATCGCGGCAAAAAGGGGATAGAACGGCCGGTGCAGGAATACCACTTCCACGGCGGCACCAAGCAGCACGCAAGCATGGAGAAGAACCATCCAGCGGAATCGCGGATCGACGACTTTTTCCGCGCCGCGGGCGATCATCTCTTGCTGGTGACGCTTGGAGATCTGCAATTCGTAGAGGCGCAGCAGCGCGACGACGAGGAGTAGTCCGAGATAAGCGATAGCGCTCAGTTCCATTGCAGCAACAAAAACTCAGCGCTGAAACCTGGGCCGAAGGCGGCCGCCATCGCATGCTCGCCGGTTTTCAGCGGTCTTTTCTCCAACCACTCCTTAAGAATAAAGAGAATAGTGGCGCTCGAAAGGTTGCCGACGGTGCCGAGAATATCCCAGGAGGGCTGTGTATCGCATTTACAGAGACCGAGCTGTTCCTCGACATTACTCAGAAGGCGCGCGCCCCCGGGATGCAGGATCCAGCCCTTGATGTCCTTGCGGGTCTTGCCGTTGCGCTCCAAAAAGCCGTGCACCAACTCCTTGATCTGCGCGCCGATCATCTCCGGGACGTCCTTCGCGAGAAGGATGTGGAAGCCGGAATCCCGCAGATCGAAACCCATAGCGCCGAGAGAATCGGGGAATGTGTACGTTTCGGTCCTGAGCACGCGCGGGCCGCGCTTATCCTGGCCGGTGACCAGCACCGCCGCGGCGCCATCACCAAACAAAATCGATGAGATCAGGTTGGCCTGCGAAATATCCTTTCGCTGAAAGGTCAGAGAGGGCAATTCCACGGCAATAATCAGCGCATTCGCACCGGGATTCGACTTGATAAAGTCCGCCGCGCGGGATATGGCCATGGCACCCGCGGCGCATCCTAATTCCGTAAATGGCATGCGGCAAATGTTGGACCGGAAACCCATCAGGTTAATGAGGTGGGCATCGAGTGATGGAATCATGAATCCGGTGCAGGAAACCGTGATGATCAGGTCGATATCTTGTGGCTTCAGACCGGCGCGGCACAGGCACTTTTCCGCGGCTTCGCGGCCGAGTTTTACGGCGTGTTCGATGTATTCGTTGTTGGTCTTGGAAAGCGGACGGGGCTCAATGGTGTAGTCCAACGGGAAAATGGAGTGCCGCTGGTGCACTTGGGCGTTGTCCACGATGGCCATCATGGCCTCGACGCGGCGCTCGGGAATATCGAATACCCGGCCCATGTAATATTTCACGTCGTCGCGCGTAATCAGGTATGGAGGTACGGCCGTGGCGGAAGCAGAGATAGTAGCAATATTGGAATGCCCGTTCGAGGAAGCCTGGTTTGACAAGTTCAATCCGTCCGTCCCTGACCTCAGAGTGTAACTGCCAAATTTGCCCCACCCATCAAACTTGAGAAGCAACCCTGCACGGTAGGCTGTTGAGGGGCTTACTGTACATCAAATTGTGCCACATGGGAAATGCGCCGTGTGGTAATCCGCCTCCGTGTAAACTCGGCGAGCAGAGCAAAGTTGCGGGACGGAAGGCGGTGCAAGCCTTCGTGGCCGGCGCGAATCCGTTCAATGGTGTTGGCGCCCCCTAAGCGCTGGTTGACGGTTTGCCGAATGGACTCTAAGATGCACCTCGAACGGCACGTCCGCGCCATGATCGGTCAAACAATTTCGCACTTCAGTATCGTCGAGCAGATCGGTGCTGGCGGAATGGGTGTGGTATATCGGGCGCACGACCAGCGGCTGGACCGCGAAGTGGCTTTGAAGGTTCTGGCGCCCACGCGGGTGCACGACAAGTCCTTTCTGGACCGTTTCAGACGCGAGGCCCGGCTGCTTTCGAAGCTCAACCACCCCAACATCGCCACGATCCACGATTTTGACACCATCGATGGCACCAGCTTCCTAGTCATGGAGTTGATCCACGGCGAGACGCTTGACCGCAAAGTACGGACGCGCGCACTTCCGGAGAGCGAAATCCTGCGGCTGGGCACGCAATTGCTGCAGGGATTGCGGGCCGCGCACGAGGCCGGAATTATTCACCGCGACTTGAAGCCCAGCAACCTGCGCGAAACGCCGGATGGGCGTCTAAAAATTCTCGATTTCGGTTTGGCGCGCGTCGTGGAATCTGATCTGGAGGTGACGCACGCGACGACTGCCACCACCGGAATCGTGGGAACCCTTGCATACATGTCGCCGGAGCAATTGCAGGGCGAAAGCGTCGACGCGCGAACCGACATTTATTCGACGGGTGTGGTGCTGTACGAGCTGGCGACAGGACGCCGGCCGTTCATGGACGCGCTGGCTTCGCGCTTGATCGACGGGATTCTGCGCCGACCGGCCAGCTCCCCCCGCGAGTTCAACCCGGAGATTTCTCCAGAACTCGAAGCCATCATCCTGAAGGCGCTGGAAAAAGCTCCACAACGAAGGTACCAGACCGCGCGGGGGATGCTAGGAGCGCTGCAGCGGCTGGCCGGCACGACCATGGAGGCGGCCAGGCAACAGGTAGCGCCGCAGGAGGAATTCTCGTCAGCGCCGCCGATGGAGATCGCCCATGTGCTGTTCGCGGAAATCGTCGGCTATGCAAACCTGCCCATGGACGACCAGCAACGGCAACTTCGCCGCTTGCAGACGCTGGTGCGAGAGACTGCGGAGTTCGAGCGCGCGCGCCTGCAGGATCAGCTCATTTCCCTGCCCACGGGCGACGGTATAGCGCTGGTATTTTTCGGAGAGCCGGAGTCGCCAGCGAAATGCGCGCTGGACCTGAGCGACAAGGTACACCAGCAGCCCGAAGTGATGCTGCGCATGGGAATCAATTCCGGGCCGGTCTATCGCATGGCGGACATCAACGCCAACCGCAACGTTTCCGGTGGAGGCATAAACATTGCGCAGGCCGTGATGGACTCCGGCGACGCGGGGCACATACTGGTGTCCAGAGCGGTCGCTGACGTTTTGAGCCAGATCAGCAGCTGGCAGGGTCGGCTGCACGATCTGGGCGAGATGGAGGTCAAAACCGGCGTCCGGGTGCACATCTTCAATTTGTACACCGAGGAAAGCGGCAATCCTTCGCTTCCAACGAAACTTAATGCCCAGAGATCCCCGAAAGGGGAGACAGTCGGCGTCCCGAAGAAATGGACTTGGGTGGCCTTGGGGGTTCTGCTGGTACTTGGCCTGTCAGCCGGAGTATGGGTCTTTCGAGGATCGCTGTTCCCTCGAAGGACTTTTCGCCCAACTATTGCCGTCCTTGGATTCAAGAACGAATCGGGAACTTCAGAAAGCAACTGGGTAGGGGCTTCGCTGAGTGAGCAACTGAGTTCGGAGTTGTCTTCCGGCGACTACGTGGTTCCCACGCCGGGCGAGTCCGTGTCGCGCATGAAGCTGGACCTCGGGCTCCCAGAGGAAGCCAGCTATGCCCCGCAAACCATTGAGAGGGTGCGGCACAATCTGCATTGCGACTATGTTGTCTATGGAGGGTTCTTTGATCCGGGCAAGGTGGCAGGCGGCCGAGTACAGTTGAATTTGAAGCTGGAGAAGGCCTCCACGCACGAGGTGCTCGCCTCCGTAAGCGAGTCGGGAACCGAACTGGCTCTTTCTGAGCTCGCGGCACGGGTCGGTGCCACGTTGCGCTCGAAGCTTGGAGTTCCGGGAATTAGCGCCTCCAGTTCCTCCGAATTGCAGGCTGCTGTGCCCTCCACTCCCGAGGCCCAACAGCACTATTTCAAAGGACTGCAGCAACTTAGAACCTTTGATCTTGTGGGAGCCAAAGAATCGCTGACCGATGCGACATCGGCGGATCCCAATTTTTCGCTGGCCCACGCGTATTTGGCTGAAGCTTGGCAGGGTTTGGGATATGACCAAAAAGCGAGAAAGGAGGCGCAAAGCGCGTTCGAGCTTTCCGGGCATCTCGGGCGCGAAGACAAGACTCTTGTCGAAGCTCGTTACCGGGAAATCTCCTCGGAATGGGATAAAGCCATCGAGCTTTATCGCTCGTTGTGGACCCTTTATCCGGAAAATGCGGAGTATGCCTTCCACGCCGCCGACATGCAAATCCGCGGCGGCAAAGCCACTGATGCGCTCACGACAATTGCCGAACTTAGAAAACAGCCCGAATCGACAAACAACGCCCCTCGCCTAGATCTAAAAGAAGCCGAAGCGAGGGATGCCCTCTCGGATTTTCCGAATGAGAAACAAGCAGCTGGGCGCGCCGCGGAAGGTGCAAGAACGAACGGATATCGGCTTCTCGAAGCGGAGGCCCTCTGGCGGTTCTGCGGCTCAACGGCCTCGTTGGGTGAAGGGGCCAACGCTCAACCGGCGTGCGAGCGATCGATTGAGCTTGCGAAACCGGTGAATGATCTGATGCTGGTTGCTCGGGGCTATACAATCCTCGGCAAAATCGCGTCCGCCCAGGGTGACCGGAAAGGCGCGCTGGCACTGCATCGCCAAGCGCTCGAATTTGCCAGCAACATTGGTTCGCGCCGCGATGTCATCGGTGCGCTGATGAATATTGGCGATACCCTTGCCGATCAAGGTGATCTCGCAGCCGCGCAGAAAAGCTACGAAGGAGGTCTGGCGGTTGCCGAGGAAATCGATGACAAGGGGCAAACCATCGTCCTTTTGAATAACATGGCCACCTTGGCCCAGGCCGCCGGCAGATTTTCCGCGGCGTTGAAGCTTTACAAACAGGCGCTCGATCAAGCGCGCCTTATTCAGGACAAAGGAAGCATTGCGATTGCGCAAGGCAACATCGGGACGGTTTTAGGGCTCCAGGGCAACTTCTCCTCTGCGCTTCAGAGTATCGACGAGGCGGTTCAACAGACACAGGAAACCGGTGACAAGAGCAATCGAGCCCTCCTGCTTATTGCGCTTGGCAATACCGATGTGGCGCGAGGTGAATTGACCTCGGCCGAGCAGGACTATCAAGCCAGCTTGGATCTTGGCACTCAGGTGAACGAGAAAGCGACCATCGCACAAGGCCGGCTTGCGATGGCCAATCTCAGGCTGCAACAGGGAAAATTTGCGGAAGCACAGGCGCTAGCTCAGCAGGCGGCTGATGAGTTCCACGCGGAAACCATGAACGATTTGGAAACCGAGGCCCGCAATATCCTGGCGGTCGCGCTGCTGAGCCTGGACCGAAAGGACGAGGCCAAGCAGCAATTCGACCTGATTACTCAACTCTCATCGCAGGATGCTATTGAGAAGCTCATAACCGCGATCACGGCGGCCCGCCTTCAGGCACGGGGTGGGAAGATCCGCGAAGCGGATAAAGCGCTGGCGGCCGTGATCGCGCAAGCCAAGGCTATTGGCGTCCCTGGACTACAGTTCGAGGCCCAGCTAGCTCAGGGGGA
>Ga0335078_10012422_pt1 | contig 12628 bp, 11 predicted proteins | sample Lox_Sample_32_FD_206711 | JGI IMG/M metagenome (GOLD analysis project Ga0335078, IMG submission 206711) | Soil microbial communities from Loxahatchee National Wildlife Refuge, Florida, United States - Lox_Sample_3.2 | ecosystem: Environmental > Terrestrial > Soil > Wetlands | place: USA... | reverse complement strand
AGAATATCTTAAGGGCGCTCGACCGCATGGGCGAGTTTCTGTCGACCCGTAAGGCGGCGTAGTGCTCACGCCTTCTGCGTCAAGCGGAAGCCGGTGATAACGATGACAAGTCCGGCGAGCTGCGACAGGCTCGGTACCTCACCGAGCGTGAGAAAGCCGATCAGCAGCGTGAACGGCGGCACCAGCGACGGATAGAGCGCAGCGCGGCCGACGCCGAGCAGGATCACAGCGCGAGTGAACAGATAAATCGCGCCGGCGCCGGCGAATACGCCCTGCACCACCGCCTGCAGCAGATTCTCCCAAAATCCCGCGGCAATGAAATTGTCGTAGGCCGGCAAGAGAAGCGGCAGTCCGGCGAGCGAGAGCACGCTCGTGATCGTGACCGCGCGCATCGGCGCGATGTGCCAGAGCCGCAACATCATGCCAAACATCGCGAACGAGCTGCCTGCGGCGACAAATAATAGATCGCCGAACAGGCCCTGATGTCCCATCGTGCTGAGCGCTTCAGCGCCGATCACCACAAGGCCCACGACGATAGTCAGGGCACCAACGATCCGGCGCGTGGGCAACGCTTCTTTCAGAACCAGATGCGCGAGGACCATGCCGCCAAGTGAAGCGCAGGCGGGCTGGATAATGGCGCCGTGGCCCAGCGGCACGTAGACGTAGCCAAAATAGCTCCACAGCGCGAGCGGCAGTCCACCGAATGCGGTGATGGCAATGCCGCGCTTCCATCCCATGCCGCCGAGATCGCCGATACCCTCGGACACGAGCATTGGGATGAGCGCTAGCCCAGGCCAGACGAAGCGATGCAGCGCAAGAACGAGCGGCGACACGCCGGTAAGAACGCCATGCCGGGCGGCGACAAAGCCAAGCGCCCAGCAGAACGAAGCGCCCGCGCCGCACACGACGCCCCACGCAGTTGCGTGCTTCACCGGCGGCGGCGCGAAAGCTTCCATCGCCGGGAACATAGTCTGCGACGGCTTCGAATCACAACACGCGAAAGAACATGGCTCGTTTCGCCAAACGCGAAGCCGGATTAGGCAAACGCGTCGGCTTCGGGTTCATCGAGCAGTTCGAGGCCGCCGATGGCAACGACGCGGCCGGCATCGAGCCGCATGACAGTGTTAGCGATACGGCGCACTTCCGCCGGTGTGTGACTCACATAAACGATCGGAATTCCGGCGTCGTCGCGTAGGCGAACGAGATAGGGCAGGATTTCGCGTTTGTGGCCGGCATCGAGCGAGGCGAGCGGCTCGTCGAGCAGGAGAAGACGTGGCTGCATCAATAGCGCGCGGCCGACGGCGACGCGCTGGCGCTCGCCGCCGGATAATTTTCCCGGCCGGCGGTCGACGAGGTTCGCGATATCCAGCATCGCAACGATACGGTCGAATTCCTCTTGGTCACGTGCACGGCCACTCATCCGCCGACCGTAATCCAGATTTTGCTGCACGCTCAAATGCGGGAATAGCCGGCCTTCCTGGAACACATAGCCGATGCGGCGCCGATATGGCGGCACATCGATATTCTTTTCCGCATCGAACAGAATCGTATCGTCAAGCATGATCGTGCCGCGATCGGGCTCGAGCAGACCGGCGATCATGTTCACGATCGAAGTCTTGCCTGCACCGGATGGACCGAACAAAGCTGTTGCGCCGCCTTTGGCCTGAAAGCGCACGGCAAGATGCAGTGCGCCGAGCCGTTTCTCGACATCGACGGCGAGCACGGTCATTCCCCGTGGAAGCGCATTGTTGCGCGACGGCCCAGCCATTCCGCGGCAATGAGCGCCGCAAAGGCCATGATGATCGCGATGATGACGAGCCGTCCGGCGGCGGCGGCGCCGCCAGGCACCTGCGTCAATGTGTAGATCGCCGCCGAAATCGTCTGCGTCTCGCCGGGAATATTGGAAACAAAGGTAATGGTAGCACCGAATTCGCCGAGCGCGCGGGCAAAGCACAGCACGACACCGACGATTATACCCGGCAGGGCCAACGGCAGCGTGACGCTGAGAAACACTCGGATGCGGTTGGCGCCGAGCGTCGCCGCCGCATCTTCGAGTTTCTTGTCGATCGCTTCGAGCGCCAGCCGGATTGGGCGGATCATCAGCGGAAAGCCCATGACCCCGCAGGACAGCGCCGCACCGGTCCAGCGGAAAGAAAACACGATACCGAAATAATCATAGAGAAATTCACCGATCGGTCCTTTGCGGCCGAACGAGATCAACAGCAGATAGCCGGTCACCACCGGCGGCAGCACCAGCGGCAAATGGGCGATGCCGTCGAGCACCGCCTTACCCCAGAAATCTTTCCGCGCGAGCAGCCAGCCGACCGCGATGCCGAACGGCAGCGCACAGATCGTCGCCACGACCGAGATGCGCAGCGACAACGCGACCGCGGTCCATTCGTCGGGCGAGAGGTTAAACAAACTCATCACGAGCGAAAGAAAAGCTCACGACGCCGGTTTTGCGAGAAGCGTAAAGCCGTAGTTTTGGAAAATCGTCTTTGCCGCCGCCGACTGCAGAAACGCCAGATATGTTGCAGCGTCGGCCTTGGCGACGACTGTGGCCGCCACAGGATAAACGATCGGCGGATGCGAATCCTCCGGGAACACGCCGACGACTTTCACGCCAGTCTCAACCTTGGCGTCGGTCGCATAGACAATGCCGAGCGGCGCCTCGCCGCGCGCCACTAGCGTCAGCGCGGCGCGGACATTTGCGGTCATTGCCATTTTCGGTTCGACCGAGGACCAGACGCCGAGCTTTTCCAGCGCGGCCTGCGCATAGATGCCGACCGGTACCGCTTTCACGTCGCCGGTGGCGATACGGCCGTCACCGGCGAGTTTGGCAAGATCGAAACCCGGACCGATCGTTACCTTGTCGATCTTGGAATCCTTGGACGCGATCAGAACCAGCGTGTTGCCCAGAAGATTGACCCGCGTGGCGTCCTTGATGAGCTTTTTCTGCGAACCGTAATCCATCCATTTCAAGTCTGCGGAAACGAACACATCGGCCGGCGCGCCGCCTTCGATCTGCTTCATCAGTGCCGAGCTCGCGTCATAGCTGGCGACGACCTTGACGCCGGTCTGCTTGGTATAGGCGGCGTCAACGTCGTCGAGCGCATTCTTCATCGAGGCGGCGGCGAAAACGGTGATGGAATTGTCCTGCGCAGACGCCGGATAGGGCAGCGCGGCAAGGGCGAAGGCGGCGGCAAAAGCCGCAGAGATCAGGCTTCTTTTCGACACGACGGTTCTCCAAAACAGCGTTGCACGCGCAAGCAATGCGCGCCGGATCAGGCGATCCTGATGCTTATCGCGACAAGCTTGCGGAACCGTCGTTCCAGGCTTTTCCGGCGCACGCCCGGCGCGCCGTTTATCGCAGTACAATATTAGGCGGTCGGCCGGATGCGGACAAGCGAAGGGACTGCGGCGCGGCCGCGCAGCGCGACCCCTTCTCACCCCCGATCACGCTGTTAAATTTGACAGCAATAGGCGAGGAGCGTGCATTGGCCGGAACGCAAGAGCTGGAAGGCGACTACGACTACATCATCGCCGGCGCGGGCTCGGCCGGCTGCCTGCTGGCAAACCGGCTGTCCGCAGATCCGACTAAGCGCGTGCTCATTCTCGAAGCCGGCGGGCGCGACAACTGGATCTGGTTTCACATCCCTGTCGGTTACCTGTTCGCGATCGGCAATCCGCGCTCGGACTGGATGTTCAAGACCGAGCCGGTGCCGGGGCTCAACGGCCGCAGCCTGAATTATCCGCGCGGCAAAGTGATCGGCGGCTCGTCGGCAATCAACGCCATGGTCTATATGCGCGGTCAGGCCGCCGACTACGATCACTGGCGCCAACTCGGACTGACAGGCTGGGGCTGGAACGACGTGCTGCCCTATTTCAAGCGGCACGAAAATCATTTCATGGGCGAAAGCCCCGAACACGCCGTCGGCGGCGAATGGCCAGTATCGGCACCGCGGGTGCGCTGGGATCTCCTCGACGCGTTCCGCGCCGCCGCCGAACAGGCCGGCATCAAATCCATTCCCGATTTCAACCGCGGGGACAACGAAGGCGCCTGCGCCTTTCACGTCAATCAGACGCGCGGCCGGCGCGTTTCGACCGCGCGCGCCTTTCTCAAGCCGGCGCTGAACCGGCCGAACCTGAGGCTTGAAACCGGCTGCCAGGTCGAAGGCCTCGTTTTCGATGGCAGGCGCGCAGTAGGCGTACGCTGGCGTCAAAATGGCGTGACGCGGACGGCGCGCTGCCGCGGCGAAGTTATTCTCAGTACCGGCTCGATCGGCTCGACACAGATTCTGCTTCTCTCTGGCATCGGCCCGGCGGCGCATTTGCGCGAACGCGGCATCGATGTCTTACTCGACCGGCCCGGCGTCGGTTCGAATTTGCAGGATCATTTGCAACTACGGCTGATCTACAAAGTCGAAGGCATCAAGACGCTCAATGAGCGTTATCATGCGCGTTTCGGTTTCGCTGGTATGTTCGCCGAATACGCGCTGTTGCGGCGCGGCCCACTGACCATGGCGCCGTCGCAGCTCGGCCTGTTCACCCGCTCCGACCGCGATCAAGAGCGCGCCAACCTGCAATATCATGTGCAGCCACTGTCGCTCGACCGTTTCGGCGAGCCGCTGCACAAATTCCCGGCCTTCACCGCAAGCGTCTGCAATCTGCACCCGACCAGCCGCGGCACGATACGCTTGCGCTCGCGCAACCCCGCAGATGCCCCGGCCATCCAGCCAAATTATCTCGCGACCGACGAAGACCGCCGCGTCGCGGCAAATTCGCTGCGCGTCACCCGCCGCATCGTCGCGCAGCCGGCACTACAGCCATACAAGCCTGACGAATATTTGCCGGGTTCCTCAGTGCGCAGCGATGACGAAGCGGCTCTGGTGAAAGCGGCAGGCGATGTCGGCACCACGATCTTTCACCCGATCGGTACCGCAAAAATGGGATTGGCGAGCGATCCGATGATGGTGGTCGACGAACGGCTGCGCGTCGCCGGCATCGAGCGGCTGCGGATTATCGACGCTTCGGTGATGCCGGCGATCACATCCGGCAACACTAATGCACCGACAATGATGATCGCCGAAAAAGGCGCCGCGATGTTGCGCGAAGACGCCAAGGCATTGTGACGAAAGCTTTGCGATGAACGCCGCACTCCGCACCAAGGCCATACTGGTCAATCCATTCGCCGAATGGACCGCAATCGCGCGCGAAACCGGCGATCCGGCCTATCTGCTCAGCCGTTACGTTGCCTGGTTGGCGGTTATTCCCGCTGCATGCAGCTTCATCGGCACGAGCCTGATTGGCGTGGTGATGCCGGACGGCACGACCGTGCGCGCGCCGATGGTCAACGGCCTGTTCGGCGCGGTGTTTGGTTACGTCGTGACCTGCGTGACCGTATTGTTGCTCGGCCTTGTCATAAATCTTTTGGCGCCGACCTTCGACGGCCGCCGCAATTTCGACAACGCGTTCAAGCTTGCGGTCTACTCGTTCACGCCTGTGTGGCTTGCCGGAATCTTTCTGCTGCTGCCGGGGTTGCGCTTTCTGACGCTCACCGGTTTCTACGGCGCGTATATTCTTTGGCTCGGCCTGCCGTTACTGACAAAATCGCCGGAGCGGCAAGCCTTGAGCTTCACCACAATCATCGTCGTTTGCGCTTTCCTGCTGGTCTATCTCGCCGCCCATGCGCAGCGGATGATCTTCGGTACGCCGGGTCTTTGATTACGGCGCCATCACAATCTGTTTGCAGGCAGACGGCAGCGCGGCGAGCGTCGGACCGGCCTTTGGCTTCGGCGGCACCGGCTGCGGCGCCGGATGCAGCGTCGATTCCTTGAACCAGAAATCGAGCGCATGGCCGCAACCGTCGCCTTCCGGCACCGCTGGCTGCGGCTTGCACTGCGTGCTGTCGAGCGGACAGGCAAGGCGAATGTGAAAGTGTTCCGAGTGCCCCCACCACGGCCGCACCTTGGCAAGCCAGTCGCGGTCGGTCCCGGCTTCACGGCACATGGCTTTTTTAATCGCGGCATTCACGAAAATGCGCGTCACTTCCGGATCGCGTGACGCCGTCTTGATCAAGTCGGTGCGCGAGTGCGTCCACACTTTCGGATCGACGTCGAGCCGGTCCGGCGCGACCATATCGACGGCACCATCCATCTCGCGCTCTTCGGTGCTGAGTACGTGATCGGGCATCGGCGTGAACCAGATATCGGCGTCGAGCCCGATCTGGTGGCTGTCGTGCCCGGTGATCATCGGGCCGCCGCGCGGCTGCGACATGTCGCCGACAAGAAGGCCGCTCCAGCCAACCTTCTGCGCGTTTTCGCCAAAACGTTCGAGGAAAGCGATCAGCTCCGGATTGCCCCAATTGCGGTTCCGCGATAGCCGCATCACCTGCCAGGCCGGACCGGTGATCGGCAGCGCCACGCCGCCCGCAAGACAGCCGTCGGCATAACCGCCGATCGATCGCGGTTCGCCCTGATATGGCGTCATTTTGCGGCCGAATAATTCCTTCGCCGGCGTCGAGGGCGAATTGGGATTGGCGAGCGGCGGGAGCGGTTGCGGATTAACGGTGCCCTGCGGAATCGGATCGAGCGTGCCGGTGTCGGGTTTTTGCGACAGTTCCATAGCGGGAGCGGGAGCCGCTGGCGTGGAAGCGTCCTCTGCCAACGCGGGCGCGATGCCGGCGGCGAGCGAAATCACAAGGGCGAAAGAAAGAGCGCGCATCAATTCTTATTCCTATTTTTTGCGCATGATCTTATCCGAAAACCGGCTTCCACTTTTCGGGATCATGCGCGCTGCGCCCCCTTGGCCCGATACGCGACAGCGCGCGCCCGGCGCCGATACGCTGCCGCGAGTTGCTCGTTCTGTCCAGTAACGAACAGATCGCGGTCTTCGGCTGCCAGTTCCAGAAGGCGCCGCTCGATTGCCTCGTGCGACTCGATACGGCCGTCATGCAGGATATGGCCAATCGTCATGCCGCGCTCGGCAAATGCGCGGGCAACCAATAGGCAGCGGTGACAATCGAGCGGATCGCGCTCGGCGCACATCACGCAAATATGACCGGTAGTGCTTTTTGCTCCGTCGGCACAAAGGCGCTCGATGCCGGCTATGAAATCCGGTTGCTGCGCCATTGCTTCGTAATCGGCAACACCATCGCAATAGAGATTTTGCGTACGCGGGCGGCCGCCGAGCGCGTCGCCGTAATACCGATAGCCGATGCCTTCGTCCGCAAGCAGCGGCGCGAGGTTTTTGCCAGAGAACCACGGGCAAAACCGCGATGCCGGGGTCGAGCGGACGTCAGCGATGGCGCCGACATCGGCTGCGCGTAGCATCGCAACAAAGCGTTCCGCCGGAATATTGGAATGGCCGATGCTAAAGAGCTCGAAGGCGCTCATGATCCCGGCTTTACAAGTCCGATACCGGCTGATTGCATATTGCCGCTGGGAGATAGCATGCGTCGCCTGCTTTGCGTATTGGCCGCGCTCGGTTTTGCCCTCTTCGCCGCGAGCGAACACGCCGTGGCATCCGTTCTGGTGCAGATCGACCGCTCGCAGCAGCAAATGGACGTTATCGTCGACGGCGCACCGCGTTATACGTGGCGCATCTCCACGGCGCGGCCCGGCTATATCACGCCGCCCGGCACCTACCATCCGCAGACGCTGGCGGCGCGCTGGTATTCGCGTGTCTACGACAACGCCCCCATGCCGCATTCGATTTTCTTCTACGGTGGCTATGCGATCCACGGCACCTATGAGATTGCCGGACTGGGCCATCCGGTATCGCACGGCTGCGTGCGGCTCGATCCCGGCCACGCCGCAATCCTGTTCGATCTGGTCGAGCGCGAAGGCAGGGCCAACACCACGATCGTGGTGCATTGATCACTCGATCCGCGCGGCCGCCATATAGACAAGGCCCATGGCTACGACGATTGCGGTCGACAGCAACACCGAATAATTGACGAACCACGCGCCGGCGGCTTGCGGCCAGGCGATATCGATCATCGCGGCAATGCCGTAAGCGAGCGCGGCGAGAGTCACCGGCACACCGAAAATGCCGAGCGTAAACGCGCCGCTCGGCCGCCAGCCGCGCCAGCGCGCCAGCAGCGCACCGCCGACCACCATCTGGAAAGCGATGTAGATGCCGATCGTGGCGAAGCCGACGATCGCGGTCAGTGCGTCCTCGAATAACAATCCGATCAGCACAAACACCGCCGGCGCGATGCCGCAGGCAATCAGCGCTGCAACGGGGACGCCAGCGTGGCCGGCGCCATGTTCAGAGGTATGGCCGAACCACGCACTGCCGGTGATCATCCGATCGCGGCCGAAGGAAAACAACAGCCGGCTCGCCGCCGCCTGGACGCTGAGCGTACAGGACACGAACGAGATGCAGATCACGGCGAACACCGCTTTGGCGCCGCCTGTGCCGAAAGCCTGCGCCAGGATTGTGCTGACAGCATCTCTTTCCTCGCCAGCAATCACCTTGCGGATTTCCGGCGTGGCGAGAATGAGCGCGAGGCAGGCAAATATCGACGCAGCACCGCCGATATACATTGTCATGCGCATCGCTTCCGGAATGTGCCGCGACGGATCGGGTACTTCTTCGGCGAGATCGCCGCAGGCCTCAAAACCGTAGAACTGAAAAATTCCCGCCATCCCGGCGGCGAGGAAAGCCGGCCAGTAACTGCCAGCGATTTTGATATTGAAAGTGTCGGTCAGCACCGAGAGCGGCTGCATACGGTGGAACAGAAGTAGGTACGTGCTGACCACGAGCGCGCCGGTCAATTCGGCGACAAAACCGAACGTCACCATGCGCGCGAGCCACTTTGTTCCTGTCAGATTCAGAACCGTGCATAGCGCCAGTAGACCAAGCGCGATGGCCGCCGACACGCTCGCGCCGGCTGTCGTGCCAACGAGCGCGGCGAAATACGGCGCCGAACCGACCGCGACCGCCGCGATCGTGATGCACAGCGCCCACAGATAAATCCATCCGGTGAGCCAGCCCCAGCGCCCACCGACCAAGCGCCGCGCCCAGGGCAGAAGCCCGCCGGCGATCGGATATTGCGAAACGATTTCGCAGAACACGAGACAGACCAGAAACTGGCCGGCGCCGACCAGCGGATAGCTCCAGAAGAACGGCGCGCCGCCCGCGGCTAGCGAAACCGAAAACAGCGTATAGACGCCGACGACCGGTGACAGATAGGTGAAGCCAAGGGCGAAATTCGCCCACAGGCTCATCGAGCGTTCGAAGCTGGGCCGGTATCCGAATTTACGAAGCTGATCGTCGTCGGGCGTATCGTCGCTCATGGCGGAGCGTCCCGCACCCTCACACGTCGACTTTCAACGCGGCGATAAACGCCTCCTGCGGGATGTCGACCTTGCCGAACTGGCGCATGCGCTTCTTGCCTTCTTTCTGCTTCTCAAGGAGCTTGCGCTTGCGGGTCACGTCGCCGCCGTAGCATTTCGCGGTGACATCCTTGCGAAAGGCGCGCACGGTCTCGCGCGCGATGATCTTGCCGCCGATCGCCGCCTGGATCGGCACCTGGAACATGTGCGGCGGAATGAGTTCTTTCAGTTTCTCTGCCATGGCGCGGCCGCGGCTTTCAGCGCGAGTGCGATGTACGAGCATGGCGAGCGCATCGACCGGTTCGCCGTTGACCAGCATCTGCAGTTTGACGAGATCGGCGACCCGGTAATCGGTCAGGTGATAATCGAACGAGGCGTAGCCGCGTGACACTGATTTGAGCCGATCGTAGAAGTCGAACACCACTTCGTTGAGCGGCAGCTCGTATTTCACCATCGCGCGGTTGCCGACATAGGTCAGTTCTTTTTGTTCGCCGCGGCGGTCCTGGCAGAGCTTGAGAACCGCGCCGAGATATTCGTCCGGCGTGAGGATCGTCGCCTCGATCCAAGGCTCGCGCATTTCCTCGATGTGGTTCGGGTCCGGCATATCGACCGGATTATGGATTTCCAGCTCCTGGCCGTTGCGGAGTTTTAGCTTGTAGATCACCGACGGCGCGGTCGCGATCAGGTTGAGATTAAATTCGCGCTCAAGCCGCTCCTGGATGATTTCGAGATGGAGAAGGCCGAGGAACCCGCAGCGGAAGCCGAAGCCAAGCGCGGCGGAGGTCTCCATCTCGTAGGAGAAACTTGCGTCATTGAGCCGAAGTCTGCCCATCGCCGCGCGCAAATTTTCGAAGTCCGCCGCATCGACCGGAAACAGACCGCAGAACACGACCGGGATCGCGGGACGGAAACCGGGCAGCGGCTCCGACACCGGCTTGCGCTCGTCGGTAATCGTGTCGCCGACGCGGGTGTCGGCCACTTCCTTGATCGAGGCGGTGAGAAAGCCGATCTCGCCGGGGCCGAGTTCGCCGGTTTCGACGCGCTTGGGCGTGAACACGCCGACGCGATCGACTTCGTAACTCGCGCCGGTGCCCATCATGCTGATGCGCTGGCCTTTTTTCAGGACGCCATCGACAACGCGGAAGAGAACGACAACGCCGAGATAAGAATCGTACCAGCTATCGACGAGCAGCGCTTTCAGCGGTGCGTTCGCGTCGCCTTTCGGCGGCGGCAGACGACGCACGATCGCCTCCAGCACTTCCGGCACGTTGTCGCCGGTCTTCGCCGAGATCAAAATCGCGTCGGAGGCGTCGAGCCCGATCACGTCTTCGATCTGCTGCTTGACCTTGTCGGGCTCGGCGGCCGGCAGATCGACCTTGTTGAGCACCGGCACGATCTCATGGTCGTTATCGAGTGCTTGGTAAACGTTCGCCAAAGTCTGCGCCTCGACGCCCTGGCTGGCGTCGACCACAAGGAGCGAGCCCTCGCAGGCGGCGAGCGAGCGATTGACCTCATAAGCGAAATCGACGTGCCCCGGCGTGTCGATGAGATTGAGCACGTAATTCCCGCCGTCGCGCGCGCGGTAATTCAGCCGTACTGTCTGCGCCTTAATCGTGATGCCACGCTCGCGCTCGATGTCCATCGAATCGAGAACCTGATCGACCATTTCACGCTCGGAAAGTCCGCCGGTGAGCTGAATAAGCCGGTCGGCGAGCGTGGATTTGCCATGATCGATGTGGGCAATGATCGCGAAATTTCGGATGTTTTCGATCGGCGTTGCAGACATGGCGCGGAGATAACATCGGCGTCCCGCAGCGGCAAGGCGCGGTTATTCCATGACGAAACGGCGTTGCTGCCGCCGCAGAGCCGGTATGGTGCCCGCGCGCCCGGAATGCTAGTGAAGAGTCGCTGGGTGGCGACGGTTTCCGATGAATGATTGCCGGTGACTTTGACCGCATCGGGCGCGATCCGCTCGGGCGGCTCTACGATGCCTTGATAGATCCGGTGCGCCGCGAGCGCACCATGGCGCTTCTGCTCGCCGGCTACGCTGTTGTCTGGACGCTCTACGCCATCATTTCCAGAGCGAGCCAGGATATCCACTACGACATGGGCGAGGTGGTGTCGTGGTCGCACGAGGTCGTCCTCGGCACACCAAAACATCCGCCGCTCGCGGCCTGGCTGGTGCGCGCCTGGTTCGACGTCATGCCGGCGGAAAACTGGGCCTATTATCTTTTCGCGATCGTCATGCCGACGATCGCGTTGTGGATCGCGTGGCATATCGCCGGACGTTATCTCAGTCCGGAAAAACGCTTGTACGGCATCGCGCTGCTCACGCTGGTACCGTTCTATAATTTCCATACGCTGAAGTTCAACGTTAACACCGTGCTGATCCCGTTCTGGGCGGCGACTACATGGTGGTGGGTGCGCTCGTTCGAGACCCGTAGCGCCGGATGGGCGATACTCGCCGGCGTCGGCGCCGCGGCGACAATGCTCGGCAAATACTGGTCGATCTTTTTGCTCGCCGGACTTGGTGTCGCCTCGCTCTGCGATTCCCGCCGCGGTGAATATTTCCGCTCGCCGGCGCCATGGCTGACGATTGCAACCGGTACCGTGCTGATCGCACCGCACGTTTACTGGGTTGCGACGCATGACTTCGAGCCGATTCGTTACGCCTTCGGCGCGCATCCGGCGTCGCGCGCCGGCGCTGCGTTTTATACGCTCTATTTCTTCGGCGGCATCCTCGCCTATATCGGCGCCCCGTTGCTGCTCAATCTGGTCGCGATCCGGCCGAGCATAGTGGCAATCGGCGATAGCATCTGGCCGCCGCCCGGCGCGCGCCGCACGATATCGATTGCCCTGATCGCGCCGATTTTGCTCGCCGCTATCGGCTCAATCCTGCTGAAGATCAGAATCGGCGCGCTGTGGACGATGTCGGGCATGACGCTGCTGCCAGTTGCGATGCTCTCATCGCCGCTGGTCACGGTGCCGCGCCAGGCGGCGACACGCGTACTCGCCCTGGCGTTGATCTATCCGATCGTCATAACAGTGGCAGCGCCGGGAATTGCACTCGTCACCCACCGTGCCGGCGTGCCTTATTACGCGAGCCATTATCAGCTCATCGCACATGCGGTGGAGAGCGCCTGGAGCAAGCGCACCGACCGGCCACTACGCGTAATCGGCAGCTACGGCCCGATCGTCAACGGCATCGACTTTTATTTTGAAGTTCCGCCGGCGACCCTGGACATCCTCACACCCGAACAGACGCCATGGGTCGATGACGATCGGAT
>Ga0335078_10012421_pt1 | contig 12628 bp, 9 predicted proteins | sample Lox_Sample_32_FD_206711 | JGI IMG/M metagenome (GOLD analysis project Ga0335078, IMG submission 206711) | Soil microbial communities from Loxahatchee National Wildlife Refuge, Florida, United States - Lox_Sample_3.2 | ecosystem: Environmental > Terrestrial > Soil > Wetlands | place: USA: Florida... | reverse complement strand
ATCCCAGGATCGTCACCCCGTACACCGCCAGGTACACCATTTGCGGCCACAGCACGTGAATGCCGGCGCCTTTTAAGAACACGCCGCGCACGATCTCCATGAAATAGCGGAGCGGATTCAGAAACGTCAGGTACTGCACCACCACCGGCATGTTGCGGATCGGGAAGGTGAAGCCGCTCAGCATGAAGGCCGGCGTGGTGAAGAAGAACGACATCATGTTGGCCTGCTGCTGGGTCTGCGAAATCGTCGACAGGAACAATCCTGCGCCGAGCGCCGTCATCAAGAAAAGCAGCGCGCACGCGAGCAGCAGAAAGAAATTGCCGCGGAAGGGGACGTGGAAAATTACCAAGGCGCCAGCGGTAATCAACAGCATGTCGATCATGCCGACCATGGCGAACGGCAGCGTCTTACCAATCATCAGCTCGATGGGCCGCATGGGCGTCACCATCAACTGCTCCATGGTGCCGATCTCCTTCTCGCGGATGATGGCTTGCGCGGTCAACATGAAGGTGATCATCAGCAGGATGTTGGCCGCCACGCCCGGCACGAAGTAGTTGCGGCTCATCAGTTCGGGGTTGAACCAGACGCGCGTGCGCGACGCCACGTTGGAGCCCGTGCCGTTCGCCGCCTCGTCGGCGGAGAACATCTGGATCACACTCCCGGCATACGCCGAAACCAGCGAAGCGGTATTGGAGTTGGTGCCGTCCAAGAGCACCTGGACTTCGGTCGGCCGGCCGCGCGACAGATCGCGCGCAAAACCGGGCAGCACGCGCACCACGCCGTGGGCCTTGCCGCCATCCAGGATTTTCTGCACTTCCTCTTCGCTGCGCGGGGTGGCTACGATATCGAACCGTCCCGAGCCTTCGAACTTCGCCAGCAGCGCGCGGCTCTCGGGGGTGCGGTCCATATCCATCCACGCGATGCGGGCGTGATCCACGTCGAGGGTCACCGCGTAGCCGAACACCACCATCTGGATCAGCGGCGGCAGAAACAGCAGGAACCGCATGCGCGGCTCGCGGAACATCTGGATGAATTCTTTTCGCAGAATGACGCCGACCCGTTCCCACATAACTCACGCCACCTTCTGATTCATCTTGCGCACGGAAAGCAAGAAGACAATCGTCGCGTAAATGGCCAGGAAGACCAGTTCCGCCCAAATCACCCGCAGGCCAAGGCCCTTGAGGAACACATCCTTCACCACCGTGACGAAGTACCGTGCCGGAACAATGACGCTGATCGCCTGGATGGCCTTCGGCATGGTGTCGAGCGCGAAGACAAAGCCCGACATCAGGAATCCCGGCAGGAACGTGGTCAAAATGCCCAACTGGTAGGCCGCCACCTGGTTGCGCGCGGCCGCGGAAATGAAGATTCCCCAGAACAGCGCCCCGCAGAGAAACAGGCAAGTCGAGATGGCCAGCACGAGGAAGCTGCCGCGGAAGGGCACGCCGAAAACCACTTGTCCCATCACCAGGGCGATAGTGGCGTCGGTCAGGCCGACCACGAAATACGCTCCCATCTTTCCCAGCACGATCTCGGCGGGCCGCAGCGGCGTGGAGAGGATCTGCTCCATGGTCCCGTTGTCCCACTCGCGCGCGATGGTGAGCGAGGTCAACTGGCCGGCGATGATCATGAGGATGACGGCGATCAGTCCGGGCACTACATAGTTCTTCGATTCGAGGGAGCTGTTGTACCAGACGCGCATGCGCGCATCGACGGGCGGCGCGGGGCGGCGGCCCGTGCGCAAATTTTGCACGTCGGCGCGGACCTCGGCGGAATAAGTTTGCACCACGCTTTCGGCGTAGCCCATGGCGATCGACGCGGTATTGGAATCGCTGCCATCGAGCAGAAGCTGTACCGTGGCGCTGCGCCCCGATCGGAGATCTTTGCCGAAATCGCGCGGAATCACGACGCCAACCAAGGTCGTGTTGGAATCGATGCCGCGTTCGATGGCGGCGTAGTTGTCGACGAAGCCATCCACCTGGAAATAGCGCGAGCCTTGAAACTGGCGCATCAGGCTGCGGCTGGCCTCGGTCCCATCCTGGTCGTAAATCAGGGTGCGGATGTGATCCACGTCGAGGCTCAACGCGTAGCCGTAGAGCAGCAGCATCATCACCGGCATGGCCAGCGCCATGGTGAGGCTGCGCGCGTCACGCGTAATGTGGTGCAGCTCTTTGACGAACATCGCCCGCGTGCGACGGTAGCTCATGCGGCTCGGCGCTCCTCCGCCTCGATCAGGCCCACAAACACGTCTTCGAGAGACGGCGAGATCTGCTCCAGATGCCGGATGTCGATTTGGAGCTCGGCCAGCTTGCGCCGGATGCGATCCTTGCTCGCATCCACCTCATCCACCACCACGTGCAACCCGCCGCCGAATACCGCGATATCGAGGACGCCCGGCAATTGTTCCACGGCCTTCATGGTGTCGAGCGGCGCGGAGGTATCGAGGCGCAGCAACTTGTGGCTCTGCAGATCGCTCTTGAGCTCGGCCGGCGTGCCCAGCGCGATGATCTTGCCGCGGTACATCAGCGCCACGCGGTCGCAATACTCGGCCTCGTCCATGTAATGCGTGGTGACGAAAATGGTGTGGTTCGTGCGGGCCAGGTCGCGGATCAAATCCCAGAAGGCCGCGCGCGCGATGGGATCGACGCCCGAAGTCGGCTCGTCCAGGAAAACCACGGGCGGGTCGTGCAGAATCGCGCAGCCCAGCGCCAGGCGCTGCTTCCAACCGCCGGATAGAGTGGCCGTCAGCGCGTTGCGCCGTTCGGTGAGGTTGGCCATTTCGAGCACGTAATCCTTGCGTTCTTTCCGCCGCTCCTTGGGAACGCCGTACATGCCGGTGAAGAAGTCGATATTCTGCTCTACCGAGAGATCGTCGTAGAGCGAGAATTTTTGCGACATGTAGCCGATGTTGCGGCGCACCAGCTCGGGGTCGGTGGCGACGTCGAAATCGGCGACGGACGCCTGCCCGGAAGTCGGCGTCAACAGCCCGCACAGCACGCGGATCGTGGTGGATTTGCCCGCGCCGTTGGGACCGAGGAACCCGAAAATCTCGCCCGTCTTTACGTTGAGCGAAACATGGTCCACGGCTACGAACGAGCCGAAGCTCTTCACCAGATCGTGAATTTCCACCGCCCAGCCGTTCATCGCGCCCCCAAAGCCTCCGCCTCCCGGATTGTCTGGATGAACGCGCCCTCGAGGTTGGCCGCTTTCGTAGCGCGCCGCAGATTTTCCGGCGCATCGCAGCGAATCAGTTTGCCGCGGTGCATCAGGCCGACTCGGTTGCACCGCTCGGCTTCATCCAGGTAAGCCGTGGTCATCAAAATCGTGATGCCGTCTTTCAGCAGTTGATAGAGGATGGTCCAGAAATCGCGCCGCGAGACCGGGTCCACGCCGTTGGTGGGCTCATCGAGCAGCAGAATTTTCGGCCGATGCAGCAGCGTACACATGAGCGCCAGCTTCTGCTTCATGCCTCCCGAGAGGCGCGAGCCTTGCCGGTCGCGAAACGGCTCCATGCGGGTCATGCGCAGCAGCTCGGTCTCGAGCTCGACTCTATGCGCGCCGACGATGCCGAACAGGTCGGCGTAGAAATCCATGTTCTCCTGGACGGTGAGATCGCCATACAGCCCGAAGCGCTGCGCCATGTACCCGATCTGGTCTTTCACCGCCTGGGGCTCGCGCGCCACATCGCAGCCGGCCACGCGCGCGCTGCCCTCAGTGGGATTGATGAGCCCGGCAAGGAGGCGCAGCGTGGTGGTCTTGCCGGCGCCATCCGGGCCGACCAGGCCGAAGATTTCGCCGGACGCGACAGTGAGGTCCAGGTGATCCACCGCCGTGAGCTGGCCGAAGCGGCGGGTCAAGCCGTGGGTTTCGATGATCGGTGGCATAGGTTAGCAAGCCCCAGTACTCTGTGGAGAGAGAGCGCCGGGCAGAAGCCCGGCGGCAGGCCGGAAGGCCTGGCCCCACAAAACTACTCCAATACAATCTCCGCGTCGGCCGGCATATTCGACTTCAGCTCGCGCCGCGGGTTCTCCACTTCGATTTTGATGCGGTACACCAGCTTCACCCGCTCCTGCTCGGTCTGAATCTGTTTGGGCGTAAACTCCGCTTCGGAAGCGATGAAGCTCACCCGGCCGTTGTAAATCTTGCCGGGGTACGAATCGGTCGTCACCGTGGCTTTCGATCCGATTTTCACGCGGCCCAGGTCGGTTTCATTGATATAGCCGCGCAGCCACGGGTGGTCGATATCGCCGATGGTCACTACCGTGGTGCCCGCCGCCAGCACTTCTCCCGGGTCCGCGGACTTCACCAGCACTACGCCATCTACCGGCGACGTGGCGACCGTATCCGATATCTGCGAATCGATCAGCGCGACGCTGGCTTTGGAGCGCGCGATCTCCGCCTGCCGGGTGGCCAGTTCCTGCTGGCGCCGCTTCATCTCCAGAGAGTTGGCCTCAGCCATCTTGAGCGCCGCCCGCGCCCGCTCCACCAAAGCAGCCTGCGCATTGATCTGCTCGATGCGCGGACCGGCCAGCACCAACGCTTCGCGCTCCTTGGCCTGATTCAACGCCGCCGCCGCGCTCTCCCAACGATTACGGTACTGATCGAATTGCGCCGTGGAGATGTCGTCGTTCTTGTACAACACCTGCGCGCGATCCCAGTCCTTCTTGGCGCGGTCGACCTCCGAAGCCGCCGAATCCACCGCCGCCTTGGCATCCAGTTTTTCCTGCGGCCGCGCGCCGTTGCGCATTTCGGCGAGGCGCGCTTCCATCGACGCCAGGTCCGCCCGCTTTTGCTCCACGTCCGCCGCCAGGGTGTCCTTCTGCCATTCAAGCGAAGTTTGAGCCTGCGCCAATTGGTCCAGGGCGGATTGCTCGCCGGCAGCCTCGCGCTCGCGCTGGGCAACGAGCTGGTCGCGATCCAGCCGCGCGATGATTTGGCCCTTCTTCACCGCATCGCCTTCATCCACGGTGCGCTCGATGAGCCGTCCGGCCGTCTTGAAGCCGATGGCCACTTCGGTCAGCTCGATATTGCCGGAAATCCGCAAACGGTGGTCTCCGTCGCGCGACGACCCGCGCCAGACATACACGCCGGCTCCCGCCGCGGCCGCCAACAACAGAATCAAAATGAGTCTCTTCTTCATGCCCTTCTCCGCTTACTGTATCGCCTGCCGGACCATTCCCATGGCCTGCGCCAAGTCGATGCGCGCCAGGTTGTGGTTGAACAGAGCCGCCGTCTGGTTCTCGCGGGCCCGCTCCAGGCGCGTCTGCGCGTCCGTCACTTCCAGGTTGATGGCCACACCGGCGTCGTAGCGGCGGCGGGCTTGCGTCAGCTCATTTTCCGCCAGATCCAATCCTTCACGCGCGACCTTCACTTCGTCCTCCGCGGATGCCAAGGCATCCAGCGCCAATCGTACGTCGAGCTCGATCTGTTCTTTCAAGTCGTTGGTGCGCACTTTCTCCGCGCGATATTGCGACTCCGATTCCGCCAGCCGTGCCTGGCGTTTGCCGCCGTCGAAGATGGGAACACGCACCGAAATCCCGATCGTGCGGGTGGGCATCGCATTGTAGAATCCCGGGCCGTTCGAGCCGTAATCGCCGAAAGCCGAAACCGAGGGCAGCCGCTCCATGCCGGTGGCGCTGGCCGAGAGGCGGGCGGTATCCTCGCGTTGGCGCTGCGCTTGATAATCCGGACGGGCGCCCAGCGCCATTTCCTTCGCCTTCTCGATCGTAACGGGCTCCACGGCCACGTAGGACAGTTTGTCCATCAACCGCAGCTCCGTGTCGAGCCGCATGCCCATGGCCCGCAGCAGATCGAGATGCGCGCGGCGCCGGTCGTTCCGCGCCACCAGCAGGTGCTGGCGATCGTTGGAGAGTTGCACCTTGGCCCGCGTAATCTCGATACCCGTTCCCGTGCCCGCCTCTTTCAACTGCTCGGCCTGCTTTTCGACGGCTTCCGAGAGCGACACGTTGGCTTCGGCGGTCTCCACGTCGGCCTCCGCCTTGACGGCCGCAAGATACGCATGCGCCACCCGGCCGGCTACTTGCTCATCCGTCGAGCTGGTATCCGACTTGGCCGCCGACACTCCCACTTTGGAAGCCTGGTAGCGGCGAATCGAGCTGAAGTCGAACACGGTCTGCGTACCGCTGACGCGCGCGTCCATGGTGCTGAATGGGCCCACGAACGTAGGAAAGGCGAAGCCGGAGCCGGCAAACTGAGGCGGTAACTGAAACTTGATGCCGAACGCCGCCAGGTTGGAGGTCAGGTTCCGGTAGCTGAAGGCTCCTTCCACGTCGGGAAGCAAAGCGCCGCGGGCCTCACCCGATCGCGCTTGCGCCTGGCGCAGGGCTTCGCCCGAAAGCTGGACGTTGGTGTTGCCTTCCGGAGATGTAGCGATCTCCACGGCCCGCTTCATGCTCAGCTCGAGCGGTGCGCGTTCTTGGGCTATCAGCAGGCCGCATGTCAGGAGCGGCAGCCACGCGCGTTTCATTGCTTCACCTCTTCAAGCGTGTTGACCTCTTGCGTGGCGGGCGCCTCCAGCCCGGCGCAACAGAAAGTCTTCAGGCGTCGCAGGACGCTGGCAAAATCCGGCGTGTCGGCCTGGATTCCGTGTGTGGGCAGTCCGCCAGTCCCCGAAACCGCCCGGCTCATGGCTCCGAACATGAATTGGATTCTCCAGTGGAGCTCCGCATCCGGTAATCCGGGAACCGAACGGCGGAGCGCTCTTAAGAAGTACGCAACCGTAGGCTGAAAATGTTTCGCAATCAAGCCGGGCAGCATCCCCTCGTTCTGCATCCGCCCCATTACCTGGACAAACTGCGGACTCCGGCTTCCCTCCTCGATCATCGGTTCCAGGAAAGCGGTCAGCACCTTCTCCACCGGTACGGGCGCCCCGCCAGCCTCACGCTCAAAGGCCTCTAACCGCGCCATCCGCGCTTCGTTGACGGGCGATGCTTTCCTCGCAATTAAATGGTCCAAAAGCTCTTCCTTCGACCCGAAGTGATAGTGGACCGAGGCCAGGTTCACCCCGGCTTCGGCGATGATGTGGCGGAGCGAGGTGGCCGCAAATCCTTGCGTGGCGATTAGGCGCTCGGCCGTGTCCAGAATCTTCTGTTTCGTATCCGCCATAATCAAACGTATGATTCAATTATACGTATGATTATCGGAGCGTCAAGCGAATTCTCCAATCCAGTTCGCGGGGCCTGTAAGATACAGGATGGACTTCGTTCTTAACTCTCCATGCCAAATACCGGACAACACTTTGTCGCCATTATTGGCGGCGCCATCGCCGGCTCCGTGGCTGCCGAAACCCTGGCGGACCACGGAATCCGCGTGGCGGTTATCGAACAGAACAAAAGGCCTTACGGCAAAGTGGAGGACGGGCTGCCGCGCTGGCACGCGGAACAACGGAAGCAGGAATACGGCCGGATCGATGCCCGCTTGAAAAAGTCCGGTATCATTTTCGTTCCCGCGACCCGGCTGGGCCGCGACCTGGATTTCCAGCGCTTCACCGACGAGTGGGGATTCTCCGCAGTCATCCTGGCAAATGGGGCATGGCGCGATCGCGAGCTGGCGCTACCGGGGGTAGAGAAGTTCGTCAACCAGGGCCTGGTGTATCAGAACCCATTCATCTATTGGTACAACCACAAAAACGAAAACGACTACAACGGTCCCCAATACGCCGCGCCGGATGAGACGCTGATTCTGGGCGGCGGCTTGGCCTCCATTGACGTCGCCAAGGTTTTGCAGCTGGAGAACTACGAGCGCGCCCTGCGCGCCCGCGGCTTTTCCACCGATATGCACGAGCTCGAAAAGAAAGGCGTGCCGGCCGTGGCCAAGAAGTTCGGACTCCAGCCCGAGGAACTCGGCGTGAAGGGGTGTCTGCTCGTGTATCGCCGGCGCGAGCAGGATATGCCGCTGGCCCAGCCTCCGGACAACGCTACGCCCGAGCAGATTGCCAAGACCGAATCGATTCGCCAGAAGATGCTGCGCTTGGCGCAAGAAAAGTATCGCTTTCGCTTCCAGGAGCGCCGCGTTCCCACTGGCCTGGTGGTGGAGGACGGGCGCCTGGCCGGCCTGAAACTCACCGAGACCAGGGTGGAAGGCCGGAAGGCCGAACCGATTCCGGGGTCGGAATACGAGCAGCGCGCGCCTCTGGTGATTGCCTCGATCGGCTCGGTGCCCGAGGTCATTCCGGGCATCGCCATGAACGGCGAATATTACGCCTTCAACAACGAACAGGTAGCGCAGTACGCCGGCACCGACCACGTCTTCGGCGTGGGCAACGTGGTCACCGGGCAAGGAAATATCCGCGCCTCGCTTTTGCACAGCCAGGAGTTGACCACACGCATCATCGAGAACTACATCGGCGTGGGGAGCGGCGCGCCCGACGTGGACATCTTTTACAAAGCCTCCGAAGCTCGCGGCAGGCGCCAGGCGCGGGCCATTGAGGAGCGCGTAGAGGCTTTACCGGGGCTCTCCGAGGACCAGGTCGCAGCCATTGAGAACCGCCTTCGCGCGCTGCAGGCGAAGATCGGGTACACCGGCGATTACGATTCCTGGATCGCCAAGGTCACGCCGCCCGACTTGGAATAAGGTGGGGTCGGGCCTTCCGGCCCGCCGCCGGGCTTTTGCCCGGCGTTCTGCACCCACCGTGATTCCAGAGCGCCGGGCGGAAGCCCGGCGGCAGGGCAGAAGCCCTGGCCCCACGAACCGCTCAAGTAACCCATCCCAATCGCCGATAGAGGAGATGAGGTCATCACCTCTCCGAGGTCTATCGCGTGTTGTCCAGAATCGAGCGGGCCGGCTTAGTGGCGGCCGTGGAGCAGGCCATCGACGGCATTCTCATTACCGACACGCAGGGCAACATCCAATATGTGAACCCCGCATTCACTGCGATGACCGGGTATTCCCGCGAGGAAGCCATCGGGCAGAAGCCGAACATTCTGAAATCCGGGCGGCAACCCCACGAGTTTTATGAAGAGCTGTGGACGACCATCGCGCAAGGACGCGTCTGGTACGGCGAGGTGATCAATCGGCGGAAGGATGGAACGTTTTACACCGAGGAGATGCGGATCACTCCCGTTCGCGACGCACCGGGGAAAATTACCAGCTACATCGCCATCAAGCATGACGTAACCGAGCGGCGGGCGGCCGAAGAAACGCAGCGGCTCCTGGCCGCGATCGTGGAAAGTTCCGAGGATGCCATCATCACCTACTCGCCCAAGGGCATCATTCTTACCTGGAATCGCGGCGCGGAGGCCATTTTTGGGTATGAAGCCGCGGAGGCGATTGGCCAGCACGTGTTTCTGCTGGTGGCTCCCGAGTGGCAAAGGCTGGTGCGGCACAGTGCGGACCGGATCCTACGGGGCGAGATCATTGCGCCGACCGACGGCATCGGGTTGCGCAAGGACGGCCGGAGGGTTCACCTATCCGTTACCGGAGCGCCGATCCGAAACGCAACGGGCGAAGTGATCGCCATCTCCACCATTATTCGAGACGTTTCGGCGCGTCAGGAGGCGGACCAGGCGCGCTCGTTGCTGGCGTCCATCGTCGAGTGTTCGGATAACGCGATCCACGCCGTAACGCTCGATGGGACGATTGTCAGTTGGAACCGGGGCGCCGAAGTACTGTTCGGCTACGCGAGCCAGGAAGCCATCGGTAAAAATGTCACCATGCTGGTTCCACCGGAGGTCGCGGAGGATGTAGGCCGCTGCATGGGACTTATCCAACAAGGCTGCCGCATCAGTCCCTTTGAATCGCGTGTGAAAGCCAAGGATGGACGCCTGGTCGACGTCGCGGTTTCGCTTTCCCCAATCCAAAATGCCAGAGGCGAGATCGTAGGCGGCGCCATCATCGGCCAGGATATAACCGAGCGCAAACGAGCCGAGGAAGCGCTGAAGAGCAGCGAAGAAAAGTTCCGGCAGCTCGCGGAAAACATCCGCGAGGTTTTTTGGATGATGCCTCCGAGCGCCGACGAGATTCTTTACGTCAGCCCTGCCTATGAACACGTCTGGGGCCGGGGCCGCGAGAGTCTTTACCAGAACCCCATGTCCTGGCTGGAGGTAATTCACCCTGACGACCGGCCGCAAGCGATTGCCTTCTTCGAGAAAGGGATCCGGGGAGAGGCGATCGACTCCGAATATCGCATCCTCACGCCTGGGGGGCAGGAGAAATGGATCCTGGATCGGGCTTTTCCCGTTCGCGACCAAGCCGGGCAGTTGATTCGCGTGGTTGGTATCGCCGAGGACGTCACGGAGCAGAAGCGCTACGAGGCGGAACTGATTCGCGCGCGGGAAGGCGCCGATAGCGCCAACCAGGCCAAGAGCCGTTTCCTGGCGAATATGAGCCACGAGATCCGGACACCGATGAATGGCGTGATCGGCATGATCCAATTGCTGCTGGAGACCGATCTCACGCCGGAACAGCGGCGGTACGTGAACATCGCACAGACCAGCGGCCGGACCTTGTTGTCCCTGATCGACGACATTCTCGACCTATCCAAAATCGAGGCGCGGAAGGTGCAGCTGGAGACAAAAACCTTCGCCCTACGCGAAACGGTTGAGGAGGTGGTGCAACTGTGGCGCGTCCAGGCGAACGCAAAGGGATTAGCCTTTCGCCGGCAGGTGTCGCCGGAGATCCCCTTGTTTCTTCGCGGCGATGCGAACCGCCTGCGCCAGGTCCTGACGAATCTCTGCGCCAACGCCATTAAGTTCACCGAACGGGGGAGTGTCACGTTGGAAGCGGCACTGGAAAGCCAGAGCGACAGTAGGCTAACGGTTCGCTTCACTGTAACCGATACCGGAATCGGGATCCGGCCCGAGCACGCCGCCCTCATCTTTTCGCCTTTTACGCAGGCAGACGATTCCACCACGCGCAAGTACGGCGGGACCGGCTTGGGGCTGACGATTTCGAAACAACTGGTGGAATTGATGGGTGGAACCATCGGCGTCGACAGCCGCGTGGGCGAAGGCTCCGCCTTCCGGTTCACCGCGGTTTTTCAGATTGCGACGGATGTTCCCGAGCCGCATAGCGCCTGCCCGAGGAAACACGGCAAAGCCGCGGCCGGAGCGCCGTTTGCGAACTGCAACGGGCTAATCCTCGTGGCGGAGGACAATCACACCAACCGCGAGGTGACGCTGGCGCAGGTGCGGAAGCTGGGGTATCAGGCGCACGCCGTGACCAATGGAGCCGAAGCCGTCGATGCGGTCGAGGGCGGCGACTATAGCCTGGTGCTCATGGACTGCGAGATGCCGGTGATGGACGGCTTCGAGGCTACTCGCTGGATACGCCGGTCGAATCGCCCGGAGATTCCGATCGTCGCGCTCACGGCCGATGCCATGCCGGCCGACCGCGATCGATGCGTCAGCGAGGGAATGAACGATTATCTGGCCAAGCCCGTAGACCTGGAGCTTTTGGCGGCGGTGCTTGCCAAATGGCATACGCCTTCCCCCAACCGCAAACCGCCAGAGGCCATTTTCGATACGGAAACCTTCGAGCGGCGTTTGCTGAGAGACCGGTCCACGGCCGGCCCCGTGATCCGGGGATTTCTCGCGGACGTCCCCGCACGATTAACCAACTTGCGCCAGCGGTGGGAGGCGGCTGACGGGAGAGGCGCCACGAGCCAGGCCCAACTGCTGAAGGAAGCAGCGGCGACGGTCGCGGCGCAGAGTTTGCACGCCGTCGCACTGGCCATGGAGCGCGCCGGCGCCACGGGGCAGTTGGAGCAATACGGCGAGCTTCTGCCGCGCGCCATTGAGGAATTCGAGCGATTCAAGAGTGCGGTGGAACAGGCAGGATGGGCCTAGCTCCGTGATCCGGAAAGAGAAACAACCATGATCGATCTCGCGGATGAACTGATACAGGAATACGTAGACGACAGCCGGGACCGGCTCTGCCGGGTAGAGACGGATCTGCTCGCTATCGAGGAAGGCGGCAAGCTCCTGAATGAAGAGCGGCTGGGCCGAGCGCTGGAAGCGGTACAGTCGGTGATCCGAGGAGCGGTCTATTTTGAGCTGACCCGCATTCGCGAGCTGGCGCAGCAGACGGAGCGGGTGCTGGGACTCGTCCGATCCCGCCACTTGACGCCCAGCCCCGAGCGAATCCGGGTTCTGTTTGGCGCCCTTGACCGGCTGCAGGAATTAATTCGCGAGCCCGGCGAAAGCCATGCCGCCGATATCAGCGAAAGTATGGCTGCCTTGATACGCGTGTGCGCGGAAGCGCCGCTCCCGGCGGCGGCCTTATCCAGGCCCTTGCGGACGCTGCTGGTGGAAGATGATTTCACCAGCCGCCTGGTGCTGCAGACCTTCCTCAGTCGTTATGGCGATTGTCATATCGCGGTAAACGGCAGAGAAGCGGTCGAAGCATTTCGCGGCGCCTTAGACAAGGGTCTCCCTTACGACTTGGTGTGTATGGACATCATGATGCCCGTAATGGACGGTCGCGAGGCGGTCCGGCAGGTCCGCGCCCTGGAAGAGGCCCGAGGCATTCTTTCCACCTCCGGCGTCAAGATCATCATGACGACCGCGGTGGAAGACATCAAGGAAGTGATCCAGTGTTTCAGGGAACTGTGTGACGCTTACCTGACGAAGCCGATCGACCTGGCGAAATTGCTCAGCTACCTGAAGTCCTA
>Ga0335078_10012419_pt1 | contig 12629 bp, 9 predicted proteins | sample Lox_Sample_32_FD_206711 | JGI IMG/M metagenome (GOLD analysis project Ga0335078, IMG submission 206711) | Soil microbial communities from Loxahatchee National Wildlife Refuge, Florida, United States - Lox_Sample_3.2 | ecosystem: Environmental > Terrestrial > Soil > Wetlands | place: USA: Florida... | reverse complement strand
ACGTCACCGACAAGTACGGGCGCGAGCAGGTGGCGCAGATCATCACGATCGGGACGCTGGGGGCGCGGGCCGCGATCAAGGACGTCGGGCGCGTGCTGGAGATGAGTTACAACGATGTGGACCGGCTCACCAAGATGGTCCCCAACGTTTTAAACATTTCGCTCGAAGATGCGCTCAAGATGGAGCCGGGCTTCGCCGCGGCGGCGCAGAAGGACGAGCGGGTGAAGCAGGTGCTGGACGTGGCGCGCAAGCTGGAAGGCATGGCGCGCAATGCCGGGGTGCACGCGGCCGGCGTCGTGATATCGCCGCAGCCGCTGAAGGAACTGGTTCCGCTGTACCGCACCAACAAAGAGGAAATCGTCACCCAGTACGATATGAACGGTCTGGAGAAGCTGGGGCTTCTCAAGATGGACTTCCTGGGGCTGACGACGCTGACGCTGATTCACGACGCGCTGGGGTTGATCGAGAAGCATCGCGGCGAGAAGGTGGTGATCGAGGACGTGCCGCTGGACGATGCGGCCACGTATCAGATCTTCTCGAAGGCCTTTACGAGCGGGATATTCCAGTTCGAGTCGTCGGGCATGCGGGACATCCTGCGGCGATACCAGCCCAGCCGCATCGAGGACTTGTGCGCGCTGAACGCGCTGTACCGGCCGGGGCCGATCCAGGGCGGGATGGTGGACGACTTCATCGAGCGCAAGCACGGGCGGCGCCCGGTGACTTACGATTTTCCGGAATTGAAGGAGCTGCTGGAGGAAACGTACGGCGTCATCGTCTACCAGGAACAGGTGATGCAGATCGCCAACCGGCTGGCCGGGTATTCGCTCGGCGAGGCGGATATCCTGCGGCGCGCCATGGGCAAGAAGAAAGCCGAGGAGATGGCGAAGCAGCGCGAGCGGTTCCTGGAGGGAGCTCTGGCGCGCGGGCACAACAAGCGCAAAGTCGAGAAGCAGTTCGAGCTGATGGAGCAGTTCGCCGGGTACGGATTCAATAAGTCGCACTCCGCCGCCTACGCTTACCTGGCTTACATCACCGCCTATTTGAAGGCGCATTATCCGCTCGATTTCATGGCCGCGCTTCTGACTTCGGAAACCGGCAACACGGCCAAGGTGGTGAAGTACATCAACGAGTGCCGGGACATGGGCATCCAGGTGCTGCCGCCGGACGTGAACAAGAGCGACTGGAGCTTCACGCCGGACGGCAACGCGGTCCGCTTCGGATTGGGCGCGATCAAGAGCCTGGGGCAATCGGCGGTGGAATCGATCCTGGCGGCGCGGCAGGAGGGCGGGGGATTCAAGTCGCTCTACGATTTTTGCGAGCGCGTGGATCTGAGCGGCGTGAACAAGCGGATGATCGAGAGCCTGATCAAGGCGGGCGCGCTCGATTCGCTGGCGCCGGTGCGCGCGCAACTCTACGCGGCGGTGGAAGGCGCGATGGAGTTGGGGCAGAAGGCCTGGCGCGACCGGCAGAGCGGACAGGCGGGGCTGTTCGCGGCCATGTTCGGAGATACTCCGCCGGAGAAGCCGCTGCCCAATCTTCCCGAGTGGAGCTCCGAGGAACGGCTGACCGGCGAGAAGGAAGTGCTCGGGTTTTACGTCACGGGACATCCGCTCGAGCAGTTTCGCGGCAAGATGGCGGACCTGGCTTCACATCCGACGGATGGACTGGAAGGACTCGAACGCGGCGTCGAGGTGTCGTTGTGCGGCATCCTGACGGGGATCCAGAAGCGGCGCAACAAGGAAGGCAAGATCTGGGCGGCGATGCAACTGGAGGACCTCTCCGGAGCCATCGACGCGGTGCTGTTCGCGAACGGATACGAGCGGCTCGCGGAGCACCTGGTGGAAGACAAGGCGGTGCTGCTCAAAGGCCTGGTGCTGCCGGAGGAAGGCGCGCCACCGAAGATCTCCATTCAGGACCTGGTGCCGCTGGAGCTGGCGGGGCAGTCGTTTCCGAGCCTGATTTCGATCCGCGTGCCGCTAGGACGCGGGGCGGAGTTGCCGGCGGCGCTGGGCGAACTGTTCCGGCGCAAGGCGGGCGAGACATCGGTGCGGCTGCGCCTGGAGAAGGCGCGGGACTTTTCGCTGCTGCTGGACGTGGCGGAGAGGGTGCGGCCGGACCGTGAATTCCAGGCCGAAGTGGCGCGGCTGTGCGGGGCGGAGGCCCTGGAAGTGCTGGCGAAGTAAGGGGCGACGCGCCGTTTACCGATTCTTCGCCGCCATTAGCCGAAAAGCCCAATCCCCAGCGCCCGGGGGATGTTAGGCTCTTTACGGGAGCGGGTTTATGCGACATCAACGGGCGGGCGTACTGTTCGGGGGCGTGGTCCTGGCGGTGGGAGTGATTCTTCTGCTGAACCAGCAGGGCATCCTGGACGCCGGGCTGATCTTTCCCTTCTTCTGGCCCGTGGTGTTCATCGCCGCGGGCCTGCTGTCGCTGACGCGATCGACCGCCAGCGGAGGCAGGGTCTGGGGCGGCATCCTGACGACGGCCGGGATCCTGCTTTTTCTGGACCGCCTGGGGTACGCTCGATTTTCGTTTCACGCGCTGTGGCCGCTGGCGTTGATCGGGGTCGGGCTGACGCTGGTCTGGCGCACTCTGCAAGGCGACGCGCCGGTCTCCTCGAATCCGGTTCCGGACGCGAACCTGGTCAACCAGTTTGCGGCGTTCGGCGGCGGCGAGCTCAAGAGCGACGCGAAAGATTTCCGGGGCGGGGAAGTGCTGACCGTCTTCGGCGGCTACCAGGTGGATTTGCGCAAGGCCGCCATCGCGCGCAGCCCGGCGGTTCTGCACGCCAACGCGATGTTCGGCGGCATCGAGATCCGGGTTCCGCGATCGTGGCGCGTGGTGCTGGACGGCCTCCCGCTGCTAGGAGGATACAGCGACGAGACGGAGCATCCGGATCCCCAGGGTGGTGCGCCGGTCCCGGAGCTGATCGTCAAGGGCTTTGCGTCGTTCGGGGGCGTGGTGGTCAAGAACTGAGGCGGCGTGCACCCGATCCTAGCCGATCCGCGAAGGCTGGCGCTGTATCTGGCGGCGTGGATTCCGCTGGTGCTGCTGCTGGCCGGCGTGCTCGCCTCGACCGGCGATTTCACCTGGATGCAGGCCGGCGAGTTGACGGTCCCGATGGCGGGGGTCTACGCGTTTGTCTGTTTGTCGGCGTGGTATCTGTGCCGTTTTCTGCCGCTGAAGACCTCGGCGCTTTTCTACCTGCTCGTGACGGTCAACGCAGCCGCCGCGGCTAGCAGCGCAATTTGGGCGGGCGCGATCGGATGGGCGATGGCGGCCGGGCTCGGTCTGGAAGCGCAGTATCTGCGGCAGCGGCCGATCCTGTTCGGAGCCGGGTTCCTGCTGTTCGATCTGGCGGCCGCGTTTCACTACGCGCTGATCGCGTTCGAGTCGTCGCGGCAGGCGCAGGAGCGCGCGATGCAGGCGAGCATTCTGGCGCGCGAGGCCGAGCTCAGGGCGCTCAAGGCGCAGATCGATCCGCACTTCCTGTTTAACAGCCTGCACTCGATCAGCGCGCTGACGACCTCCGATGCAGCCAAGGCGCGGGAGATGTGTGTGCTGCTTTCGGATTTTCTGCGCGCCAGCCTGAAGATGGGCGACCGCGAGCGCATCCCGCTCAGCGAGGAACTGGCGCTGGCGCGGAGCTTCCTGGCGATCCAGCAGATACGGTTCGGCTCGCGGCTGCAGCTCGAAGAAGCCGTGAACGATGGCGTGACGGGTTGCCTGGTGCCGCCGCTTCTGTTGCAGCCGCTGGTGGAGAATGCCGTCACGCACGGCGTGGCGACGCGCGTGGACGGCGCGTCGATCCGCGTCGAGATTTCGCGCGCGGGAGAGCGGGTGGCGGTCCGGGTGGAGAACACGTTCGACAAAGACGCGCGGCGGCGGCGGGGCGGGTTGGGGATGACGAACGTACGCAAGCGGCTCGAAGTTTGTTACGGGGACGCCGCCAGCATGGAAGTCCGCGAGATAGGGGACCGGTTCCGGGTGGACTTGCGATTTCCGGCCGAAGCGTCTGGCGGGCCGGCCCAAGAGGGGGATACGAAATGAACGTGATTCGTGCGGTGATCGTGGATGACGAAGAACTGGCGCGGCAGGTGGTGCACGAGATGCTGTTGCCGCATCCCGAGGTGGAAGTTGTCGCCGAGTGCGCCAACGGATTCGACGCGGTCAAGGCTGTGGCCGAGCTTAACCCGGACCTGCTGTTCCTCGACGTGCAGATGCCCAAGCTGGACGGCTTCGAGGTGCTGGAGCTGATCGGACCGGACATCGCCGTGGTGTTCCTGACCGCATACGATCAGTACGCGCTGCGGGCGTTCGAGGTGCACGCGGTGGACTACCTGCTCAAGCCGTTCGACGCCACGCGGTTCGACGCGGCGCTGGGGCGGGCCAAGGAGCGGCTGGGAACGAAGATGCCGCCGCCGGTGGATCTGGCGGCCGCGGCACGCGCGCCCTCGGAGTACCTGGAGCGCATCGTGGTGCGCGACGGGCCCAAGGTGGACATCATCCCGTGCGACAGGCTCGACTACGCGGAGGCGCAGGACGACTACGTTCTGCTGCGCAGCCAGGGGAAGAACTACCTCAAGCAGGAGACCATCTCGAACCTGGAGACGTCGCTCGACCCGGCGAAGTTCGTGCGGATTCACCGTTCCTACATCGTCAACCTGGAGCGCATCGCGAAGATCGAGCCTTACACCAAAGACAGCCGCGTTGCCGTGCTGGGGGACGGGACGAAGCTGCCGGTCAGCCGGTCGGGGTATGCGCGGTTGAAGGAGTTGCTGGGGGAAACGTAGAGGCGGCCGATGGTGGATAGTGGATCGTCGATGGTGAATTGTGCGCTCGCTGGCGCTCGCGGGTTGAAATAGCCGGGAGCGGCGCTTAGCCCCGCTTGGCGGTCTTGCCGGAGTACACCATGCGGACGAAGTCGGCGGGCTTCAGGAAGCCTTTTCCGAATCTGTCGTCGTAGGGCTTGGTGGGCTCGGCGGCCTGGACCTGTTCGAGGGTCTGGCCGGCGCTGACCAGTTTCGACACGCGATCGCTCACGCCGGCTAGCATGTCGCGGAAGGCGCGCAGATCGTCTCGCGTGGCCAGGGGGCCGTGGCCGGGGATGATCTTCGTCGTCGCGTCCACCGCCTGGATCATGAGGTCCGCGGCCGCCGCCATGCCTTCGATGGAGCCATCGGCCGAGTAGTCGATGAAGGGGTACATGCCGTTGAAGAACAGATCGCCGGTGTGATACACGTTCTGGTTTACGAAGTGGACCGTGGCGTCGCCGTCGGTGTGTGCGGGCGGCATGTGCCGGTACGCTATCTTCTCGCCGCCCTGCTCCAGCGAGCCGGCGTCGGTGAAGGTGACTTTCGGGCGGCCCGCGGGGTCGAGCGGCGGCATGTCGCGATTCAGGAAGGCGTTGTGCTGCGTCGTGCTGAGACGCTTCAAAACGTTTTCATGCGCGATGATGCGGGCGCCGGCGCGCGCCAGCCGCTCATTGCCGCCGACGTGATCGAAGTGGTAGTGCGTGTTGATGAGGGTCGCGATGGGTCCGGGGCCGGCGGTGTGGGCCTTGGTCTCCACGGCCTCGGCGGTGGGAGGGAGGCCGCTATCGACCAGCAGGAGTCCGTCTCCGAAACGGAGCACGGCTATGTTGCCTCCGGCGCCGCTGAGCAGGCTCAGCTTGTCCGCGAGGGGCTCGAGTTTGAGAGCGGGTTGGTTCTGTGCGGCTGCGCGTGAGGCCAGCCAGAGGGCCGGCGCGGCCGACGAGACAAACTGGAACAGTTCACGGCGGGTGATTCGGGTCATCGAGGTCATTGTATCGGAATCGAGGTTATCGCTAGAACAGAAGGCGCAAGGAGAACTGGAATGTCCGGGGCGCGTTCCACTGCGTAACGTTGTTGTCGAAGGACGAGGTAGCGGGCAGATAGGTCTGGTCGGCCACCAGCCAGTTCACGTTGTTCAGGACGTTGATGGATTCGGCGCGGAACTCGGCGCGCAACCGGTCGGTGAAAGCGACGCTTTTGCGCAGGCCCAGGTTCAGGTTAAACGCGCCGGGGCCGGTGAACATGCGCCGCTGCAAGGTGCCGAGCGCTCCCGGCGCGGGCTCCGCAAAAGCGCCCGCCGGCGCGTTGACGTAGCTTACGACACCGCCGGAGCTCTTGCGGATTCCCATGAACTCACGAATCTGGCTGGCGGTCAGCGAGGTGACAACCGTGTTCTGGGCGGAATCCGCGATCGATGCGAAGGTGCCGAGTCCGGAGAGCAATGAAAACGGCGCGCCGGATTGGGCGATGACGATGCCGGCGAGGCTCCAGCCGCGCAGGAGGCGGTTCGTGCGCGGGGCGGGGAGGTCGTAGATGGCGGTGGCCTTGAAGGCGTGAGTCAGGTTGAAGGGCGCGGGCGCCCATTCGAGCGACGGGTTGTGGAGGTTCAGGTAAGGATCGATGGCGCCGGGCCGGTAGTCGTCCAGGGTACTCAGCACTTTCGAAAAAACGTAGCTGGCGGTGAGGTCGAGGCCGGCCGAGGCATGGCGGGAGGCGGTCACCTGCAATGCGTCGAAGCGCGAGACGCCGAGTTGCGACAACAGATCGATGCCCTGAGGCGCGAGCGGATTCCCGAGGAAGTTGTAATTGAAGGCGGCGTTGTATCCCTGGCCCTGGTACCAGCGCGCCAGTTCGCCCGCCTGACCGGTCAGAATGAGGGAGCGCGCGTAGGGGTCCTGGAGTCCGCCTCCCAGAAGGCCGGGGAATCCGGTGGTGGGAGTGCCGCTCTTGAGGGCGGCCTGAACTTGCAGGAAGGTCGCGAGAAAATCCGGCGACATCATCACCTGGTTTCGGTTGATGGAGCGCGGACCCTCCTCGAGGCGATTGCCCAGGTAGCGCACGTCCAGATGAAACCCCTTGAGCGTGGACTCCACTCCGACGTTCCAGTATTTGAGGTTGGGCGTGCGGATATTCCAATCGACGGCGTAGACCGGTCCCGGCTCCTGGTGGTAGCTGTTGGCGAACGAGAGCAGCGAGGCCAGCGTCAGGCTCGACGGCAACACGGGCGCGGGCGTCGCCGAGGCTTGGGACAGCGGGGCGCTCAGCGCGGTGGACACGTTGAAGCTCTGAAACGGATTCTGGAGCGCGTAGATGCTGAGGTTCGGCAGAAGGTCGTCGTTCAGATAGGCGATGTTGAAACCGCCGCGCACGACCAGCGGCAGCCGGGCGGCAGGCTTCCAGGCCAGGCCCACATAGGGAGAGTAGTTGTCGAAGTCTTTTCGGTAAAACGGCTGCGCTTGGGAAGCGAAGGCGAGAGTCAGGTTCTGATCGTAGACCGCGTCGGAAGCCGCGCCGGAGAGCACGGGGATGATGGCGGCGCCGGTCCGCTCGTCGGGGCGCGAGAGGTAGTCGTAGCGGAGCCCCAGGCTGATGGTGAGGGAGGGCAGCAACTTCCAGTCGTCGTGCAGATAGCCCGAGATCATGTTCGCGGAAAGCCTGCTTCGCGCCGGCGATGTGCTCGAGTATCCGGATGTGGGCGATTGGATGTTGAAGCGCTGATCGACTTCGGAGACGGTGCCTTGTGCGATGTCGTCGACCAGGTAGCGCGGGACCGTGAGCGAATCGAGCGGGCCGTTGTTGGAGCCGTCCGAGTTCAGCCGGTATTGCTGGAACCAGAGGCCGGCTTGCAGGATGTGCTTGCCGTCGATCCAGGTGAGGTTGTCCTGGTAGCCGTATTGGTGGTCGGCGCGGCGCTCGGGGTCGAGACCCGCCATGGGCTGGCTCACGGAGACGGCCGGGTCGTCCAGGATAGCGAGGAAGCCGAAGCGGGAACGCAGCGAGTTGCGGAAGTCGATGTCGTCGAGATTGGCGGCGGCGCGCACTTCGTTGGTCAGGCGAGCGGTGGGAGACCAGCGCCAGGATGCGGAGTAGAAGGGCGCGGAGAGGCCGATGCTGGTGGTCGGCTTCGGGCCGAAGACGGAGGAATCGGCGGGATCGTCGGTGGCGCCGCGGCGGTCCGCGAACGTCAGGGTGAAGCTGTGGCGCGGCGAGCGCAGGTAGTCGAGGCGCGCGAGGGCGATCTGGGTGGTGCTTCCGTTGCTCTGCACGCCGCGGTAGAGGCCCGACGGATCGGAGGGGACAAGCGCGAGGACTTGCTGCATCAGGGGATCGCTGCTTGTGAGTGGCGCGGTGGGCACCTCGCCGGTGCGGGTCAGGGTGGAGCGGTCGAGATCCGCTTCGTAGTTCAGGAAGAAGAACAGGTGGTCCTTCTTCAGCGGGCCGCCGAGGCTCGCGCCGAGTTGGTTGAGGCTGGTCGAGGACGGCGTGTTGCGGCTGTTGTCGGTCCAATACTGCGCGGCGGCCGGCGATGGCAGGGCCAGCCAATACGCGGCGCCGTGAAATGAGCGGCCGCCGGAGGGTGTGCTGAAGGCGATCTGGGAGCAGCCGCAGCCTTCGATGAAGCCGGTGACCGTGGTGGCCTCATCGATTTGATCGGTGCGCAGCCGGAGGCCGGTGGGGCCTACGTTCATGCCGTCGAAGGTGATGTTGGCAAGAGAGGCGGACTCGCCGTAGAGGCCCAGGGGTGCGCGGCCGTTGTTTTGGACGCCGGGAAGGGTCTCGGCGAGGTAGAGCGGGTCGCGCTGGGGAAGGGGAAGCCAGGTCTGAGAAGACTGTTGCGGCGACTGCGACTGGGTGGCATCCAGGCGGATCGTGGGCAGCGAGGTTTCAGCCGCCGGATCCACCCTGACGTTCCGCAGCGTGCGCTTCCCAACGGTGAGGTCGTAGAGCGCCGGCTTCACGGCGGCGAACAGAAAGGCGCCCGTCGGCGAGGTGACAGTGGAGGAGTATACTGCGGCGGATTCCGCCAGGGTGAGCGTGACAGGCACGCCCGCTAAGGGCCGGCCGTCCGCGTCTTGCAGCGTTCCCGACAGCTTTCCGGTGGCCTGGAAACCGGAGGCCGCGCATGCCAACGAGAGACACAGAAGACCCGTGCGCAGCGCTCGACCCATCCACCTAGAATGTCACACCCACCAGCAGGTCCGCCTGATTTCGGGTCGAATTCAGGCCGCCGTTGGAAGCGGAGAATGCGTCGGCGGTCCAGCGAGTGTAGCGGATTTCTCCGAAGACGCCCACCAGCAAGTGGCGGAACTCCAGGCCGGCGCCGGCGGCGATGCCCTTGGTGAAGCTGTGGCTCAATTCGGACGGGCTGTTCGTTTGCGTCGTTGAGGCCACCGGGGTGAAGCAGCCTGGGCAGGTCTGCACCGTCGTCTGCTGGACGCCCTGGAGAGCTCGGAACGCGACGCCGCCTTCGACATACGGCTGCAGGGGTCCGAGTTTGCTCACGCTGTACTTGCCCAGCAGAGGAAGCTCCCAGGAATTGGCCGTAGTGGCGCTGGTGACGTTCATGAGTGCGCCGCCCGCTGGGAGACTGGTGACAGAATCGGAATCAAAGCCCAGCCGCTTGTAGAGCACGTCCGCCTTGACGGCCAGGTGGAACGGAAGGTCCAATTCCGCAGTGGCGCCGACGGTGTAGCGTTTGGCGCTTGAAGAGTAAGAGGCGGAACCCGGCAGGGACCCCGTGATACTCACGGTTCGGGTGTCGAATACGTTGGCGAGTGGGACGCCCCCTTCGACTCCAATCCTGAACGACTGCGCGAGACCGACGGAGGTAACCAGGAGAAGCAGGCACAAGGACTTCAAGAGACGCTGAGTCATATACCCTCCACCAAAGCAGACCTTATTATCGCGTGACGGCGCTGGCGGTGCGGGGGTTTCGCCCGGTTTCGCGTGGCGCTCAAGCTATCGCACTGGCCCGATGCGCTCCAGTGGCCAGTAGACAAACACCGCTTTGCCGTAAATGCAGCTACGGGGCACCAGTCCCCAGTTACGGCTGTCGTTGGACGAGTTTCGATGGTCGCCGAGGACGAAGTAGTGGTCGGGCTCGACGGTACGGGCGGGCATGGACAGAGTGTCGCGGTATCGCTCCGGCACATAGTTCTCGGCCAGGCGCTTGCCGTTGAGGAACACGGCGCCGTGGTCGATCCAGACGGTGTCGCCGGGGACGCCGATCACGCGCTTGATGTAGGACTTGGTCTGATCGCCGGGATACCAGAAAACCACCAGGTCGCCGCGGTGGGCGTCCTCGATGCCAAACCAGTAGATGAACTTGTTGACGAAGATGCGCTCCTGGTCCTCGAGGCCCGGCATCATGCTGGTGCCTTCGACTTTGACCGGCTGGTAAATGAAGATGATCACCACGATGGCGATCACAATCGCTACCCCCAGGTCGCGGAGCCAGGCGAGGATCGTTCCCAGGGCGGACCGGCGCCTCGGCGCGGGTGGGATGGGGGCCTGGCTGGGGTGCTCTTCGCTCATCTCGCGCGCTTTCATTATAAGGGACGATAGCTGGGGGCCGTGGGTAACGGACTGCGCGGTCCGCTTGCCGGCGCGCGGGTTCGGCGCTGGCGAGGGTGCGCGGCGCCGGCGGCCGACGAAGTTCTGGTGGCCGCGGCCAGGGGGTAGGATAAAGCTTATGATTCGCGTCGTTTGTTTCCTGCTGCGGCGGCGGAGGGGAAGATGAGAGCGTTGTTGCTGACCGAGTACATGCACCTGGAGATGACCGATTTTCCGGAGCCGGACGTCGGGGCGAACGATGTCTTGGTTCAAGTGCGCGCGTGCGGGATCTGCGGCAGCGACGTGCACGGGATGGACGGTTCCACGGGGCGCAGGATACCGCCGGTGGTTATGGGGCATGAGGCGGCCGGGGTGATCGTTCGCACGGGGCGGGACGTGAGCGGGTGGGCCGTGGGCGACCGCGTCACCTTCGATTCGACGGTGAGCTGCGGATCGTGTTACTTCTGCCGGCGCGGCGAGGTCAATCTGTGCGACCGCCGGCAGGTGCTGGGCGTTTCGTGCGGCGACTACCGGCGGCACGGGGCGTTTGCGGAGTATGTCGCGGTCCCCACGAACATCCTCTACCACTTGCCGGAATCGCTGTCGTTCGATCACGCGGCCATGATCGAAGCCGTATCGGTGGCCGTACATGCGGTGAACCTGACTCCGCACGCGCTGGGGGATACGGCCGTGGTGGTGGGCTGCGGGATGATCGGCCTGCTCACGATCCAGGCGGCTCGGAGCGCGGGATTCGAGCGCGTGATTGCGATCGACGTGGACGAGGCGCGGCTGCGGATGGCGACCGGCGCGGGCGCGGCGCTGGTGTTGAACTCGAGCACCTCGGATGCTCCGGCCGCGGTGCTTGCCGCGACCGAAGGGCGGGGCGCGGATGCGGCGCTCGAAGCCGTGGGGGCGACCGATCCGATCCGCACGGCGATCGCGTGCGTGCGTAAGGGCGGCGCCGTGACGCTGATCGGCAATTTCAGCCCGCAGGCGGACGTGCCGCTTCAATCGGTCGTCACGCGGCAGATCCGCTTGCAGGGATCGTGCGCGTCGGCGGGCGAATATCCGGCGTGCATACGGCTGCTCTCGAGCGGCGCAATCCGGGTGGATGCGCTGATCAGCGCGCGCACTCCGCTGGAGCAAGCGGCCTCGTGGTTTGACCGGCTCTATCGGCGCGAGGCGAACCTGATGAAAGTCATTGTGCAGCCATAAAGAGAGGAGTGGCGGTTATGGGTGAGTTCTTCGATCTGAGGGGCCGGGTGGCCGTGATTACCGGCGCCAGTCGCGGACTGGGACAGTACTTCGGGAGGGCGCTGGCGCGCGCGGGCGCGGACCTGGTGATCACGAGCCGCACGCTGGCGTCGCTCGGCGATTTCCAGAAGGAAGTGGAGGACATCGGGCGGCGGGCCGTGCCGGTGGAACTCGATGTGCGCGACTTCGACAGCATTCAGAACATGGCGGAGGCGGCCGAGGCGGCGTACGGGAAGATCGACATTCTGGTGAATAACGCGGGCTGCAACAGGCGCAAGCCGGCGCTGGATGTTACTCCCGAGGACTGGGATGTGATCGTGAACACGAACCTGCGCGGGACGTTCTTTGTGGCGCAGGCGATCGCGCGCAAGATGCTTCCGCGAGGGTACGGGCGCATCATCAACATCGGGTCGGTGACCAGCGTGTTCGGGTTTGCGGGCCTGGCGCCGTACTCGGCGAGCCGCGGCGGGGTGAAGCAGTTGACGATGGCCCTGGCGGATGAATGGGGCTCGCAGGGGATCACGGTGAATTGCCTGGCGCCGGGGTGGTTCCGCACGGAGCAGAACAAAGTCCTGTACGAGAACCAGGCGTGGGTGGAGTACATCAGCGACCGGATCCCGGTGAAGCGCCCGGGGCAGCCCCACGACATGGATGGCGCGATCGTCTTCCTGGCTTCGGAGGAGAGCCGCTACGTGACGGGCCAGACCCTGCTGGTGGACGGCGGCATTACCACGGGAGCGATGAAGGCGACGGTTCCGGCGAAGTCATGACACGAGCGCTCGCGATCTTGGCCGGCTTGGGCGCTTTGATCGTTTTCTCGCAGGCGCCGACGGAGACGTATCGGCCACTGTTTCATTTCAGTCCCGCGAAGAACTGGACCAACGATCCGAACGGCCTGGTTTACGACGGGTCCGAGTATCACCTGTTTTTCCAGTTCAATCCCTTCGGCGATCAATGGGGACACATGAGCTGGGGGCACGCGGTCAGCAAGGACCTGAACGGGTGGCG
>Ga0335078_10012418_pt1 | contig 12631 bp, 12 predicted proteins | sample Lox_Sample_32_FD_206711 | JGI IMG/M metagenome (GOLD analysis project Ga0335078, IMG submission 206711) | Soil microbial communities from Loxahatchee National Wildlife Refuge, Florida, United States - Lox_Sample_3.2 | ecosystem: Environmental > Terrestrial > Soil > Wetlands | place: USA... | reverse complement strand
CGTAGTAGCGAGACGATCACGGGCCGGCTCCAGGCGGTATCCTCTTTTCCCGTAGCGGCTCTCCAGCCAGCTTTGGAGACTCTTCTTGTGGTCCTCAAAATGTACTGCACGCAGATTCCCGTGTCCGTCGGCGACAATCAGCAACCGGCCAATCGGCGTGTCAAGTTGGTCGAGAACCAGTTCCATCGGCGGCACCACGTAGCTCTTGCTCTGATTCTCCCACCAGCGCCTCGGGCAGCGTTTCTCATCCCATTTCCCGGCAGGCGCAGCCTGCCTCGCTGCTAGAATCGCGTTGTAGCAGTCCATGCCCGTCAAAGCGCTCTATCCCGGAACCTTCGACCCGCCGACCAGCGGCCATGTTGACCTGATTCAGCGCGGCGCAAAAATCTTCGACCAACTGACCGTCGCCATTCTCATCAATCCCGTCAAGAACCCCCTTTTTACCGTGGAAGAGCGCGTGGAGATGCTGAAAGAAGTGACGGCAGGCATCGGCAACATCTCCGTCGCCACCTTTGACGGCCTGATGGTCGAGTTCGCCCGCCAGCAAGGCGCCACTGCTGTGCTTCGCGGCATCCGCGCCATCTCCGACTACGAACACGAATTCCAAATGGCTCTGATGAACCGGCGCCTGGCCCCGGAAATCGAGACCGTCTTCCTGCAGCCGGCCGGCCGCTACTCCTTCGTCAGTTCGCGCATGGTCAAAGAAGTCTTCAGCTTCGGCGGCGACGTCACCGGTCTCGTGCCCGCCAACGTGCTCAAGCGCCTCCGCGCCCGCATCAAGAACGGCGGCTGATGGCAGGAGCGACGAATGTCTGATTCTCCTAAGGACACAGCAAGGCCGGTGAGCCTGCAAATGAGGGAAACCCTGTTCGGCGACATGCCGATTTGGCTTCCCGCTACCGCTAACCCCCAAGCCATAGTCGCGGAGCCGTGGGCTTCGTTCGTCCGATCAAAGCGTATGCTCGAATCCAATGAGAAAGGGGCCGCGATCAGTACGCTTCACCAAATCACGGAGATGCCTGATCTCGAGTCGCGCCAGTATCTTCAAGCCTGGCATTTTCTGCGCGCGTTGGGCGTCGGGCCACCACAGGACAAAGCCAAACAGGTCCTCGGCGTCGTTGTTGAAGTTGGCATGCCCAAAGGCCTGGACGTTTTGGCCGGTTATGCGGATCACCGAGCCCGTTATTGGAACTTCAGCGGCGCGGGCGTAGTTTGGGAGTGCCCGAATAGGACACTCGATCCCTTCATCGACGTTTTGCTCAGGAAAGCCTCTGCTGTTGCACAGCGCATCGGACCATGGGACAAAGCTCGCCCCCAACCTCCATCCGCCGGGAACGCGCGTCTCAACATGCTCACACCAAGCGGACTTCATTTCGGCGAAGGCCCGATCGAAGAACTGAGCAAAGATGGCCTCGGAGGGCCAGTTTTTTCATCCGCGTTCCAGCTCATGCAAAAGCTCATGGAAACGGCGAAGAAGGAGAACCAGGTGTCCGAAGGCAACCAAGGCGCACCCAACGCCTCTTAGCCTGCTCAGCCATTTTTTGAGGATGCTCTCAATTTTGTCGTTGGCACAAAATCTGTCAAGATAGAACTGATATGACCGTTACAGCCCCCGCAAAAGTCTTTGCCGATCGCATTGGACGCATTGAAGTCTCAGCCACCATGGCCGTAGCTGCCGAGGCTGCCAAACTGCGCGCCCAGGGCATCAACCTGGTGGATTTCGGCGCTGGCGAGCCGCATTTCCCTACCCCGCGCCACATCAAGGACGCGGCCATCTCCGCGATTGAAGGCAATTTCACGCGCTACACCGTCGTTCCCGGTATCCCCGACGTGCGCAAGGCGATCGTCGAGCGTCACGCCGCGGACTTCGGCTCCGACTACTCGGTCGACGAAGCCATCTTCACCACCGGCGGCAAGCTGGCTCTGTTCAACACCATCCAGATCCTGGTCGATCACGGCGACGAGGTCATCCTGCCCGTCCCCTACTGGGTCAGCTTTAAAGACATCATCCAGTACGCCGGCGGCAAGGTCGTCTATCTCGAGACCAGCGAAGCTGAAAGCTTCCGCATCACCGCGGCTGCCATCGAGCAGGCCATCACGCCGCGCACCAAGGCGATCATTCTCAATTCGCCGTCGAATCCCGCCGGCTCAGTCGTCTCGCCTGAGGATCTGGAGCGCATTGTCTGCCTGGCCCATGAGCGCGGTATTTACCTGCTTCTCGACGAGTGCTACGTCTACCTGAACTACGCAGGCCGGCCCGTCTCCGGTGGCTCGTTTACCTGGGCCAAGGAGCACCTCGTCATCCTCGGCTCGCTCTCCAAAACCTATTCCATGACCGGCTGGCGCGCAGGCTACGCTCTGGCCGCAAAGCCTGTCGTTGCCAACCTCAGCAAGCTCCAGTCGCAATCCACGTCGAACGCCACCAGCTTCGTGCAGAAGGCCGCAATTGCCGCGCTCTCCAGTTCGCAGGAGTGCGTCGCTGAGTTCCGCGCCGAGTTTATCGACCTGCGCGACTACATGCTCACCGCTCTCAGCAGGATTCCCGGCGTCACCTGCACCAGGCCCGAAGGCGCCTTCTACGTCTATCCAAATATTTCCGCATACCTCGGCAAGGGCGGCATCCGCACAGCGACCGAACTGGCCACGCGCCTGCTCCACGAGGGCCACGTAGTCACCGTGCCCGGCGAAGCTTTCGGAACCGGGGAACATATTCGCATCTCCTACCCGGTGACAAAGGAGAACATCGACGAAGGAACTCGCCGCATGGGCGAATTCCTCACCAGCCTGTCCTAAGGCTGCTTGCCGATCCAGTACGAAAATCGGTGCCCCGTCCTGGCTTCGCCAGGACGGGATACCACAATCCCAGCCTTCGTGCATTCCGCAGGCTACTACCCAATCGGCCGCTGATCCGCAGTCCGTGCCCCATCCTTTCGCCGGCCCCCGGCGAAAGGGTGGGATTACACCCATTGAAGTGCCTTTGATGAAGGTAGGCTACGACCCAATCGGCCGCTGATCCGCTGCCGTTCCACCGCCAGCAGCAACACTCCCCTGGTACGACGCCGCCGCCATCCAGTCACGCATCGGTGATGATTTCTGGCAGTCCATGCACATCGTGTTCTCGAATTTCGCTCCGCACCACGGACACGCAGCGCCCGACTCGAACGTATCGAATGCTTTCTGGCACTGGGCGCATCTCCAACGGGCTCCGAGCGGTGGTTTCGCCCCGCAGTGGGGGCACGCGTAACCCTCGCGTCGCGGCAGTTTTTCCATCTGGATCAGCACGCGCGCAACCTTCCAGCCATTCCAGCAGTTCAGGAACATGTAAGCGGAGATTGCGAGCAGCCAAACCGACTGCCTCCAAATCGCAAAACAGACAAACAGGCCGGCTCCGATAAAGCCGATCACCGTCGCCACTTGCAGGCTCCGTCCGCGCCCCATCACGAACCAGAGCAATGAACGCAGGATCTGACCGCCATCGAGTGGATAGATGGGCAAAATGTTGAAGACCAGCAGCGAGACGTTGATCCAGGTGACCCAATAAAGCCACGTGTAGGGATCCGGCGAGGGATCCGGCCATCCGTGCCCCGCAACTACCAGACAAGCTGCACCCAGCGGCACCATCAGCGCCACATTCACCAGCGGTCCCGCTGCCAGGCTCCAGAGCATGGCGCCCGGGCGCTGCGGCGGATCCACATACGCCACCCCTCCCAGCGGCCACAGCATGATCTGGTCTGCCCGTCCACCCACCTGCCGGCAGGCGAATGCATGACCGAACTCGTGCAACAGCACGATCAGAAACAACGCCAGGTATTCCAGAACGCTCCAAACAATGGTTGTGTACCGATTCCTGAGATAGCCGACCTCGATGATCGCGATAATGAACCACGACCAGTGCAGAAAGATGTCGATTCCCGCAAAGCGAAAAAGATGAATGGAGCCTTGTCGATTGGCTGGCATGGCTGCCAGCTTATCACCTAAGGCCGGAATCACCGCTCTGGCAAAAGCGCCCTCGTTTCAACGGAATTGCGGCAAAATTCCGCCGTCGCGACTGAGCCGCAAACTTTCTGGCAGAATATCTCTACCTTGACTGGGCAAACGTTATGTAGGTCGAGTAGGATGTTTCTTCAATGTTGAAAGATATCGATTTCCGTACTGTCATACTTGCCGGCGGCAGTGGTACCCGATTCTGGCCTCGTTCCCGCCGAGCCCGTGCCAAGCAGGTGCTCGCCCTCGATGGCGAGCGCTCCATGATCCAGCAAACCGTCGAGCGGCTCAAGCCCCTCGCCCAGCTTGAAAAAACCTGGGTAATCACCAACGAATTCCTGGCCCACGAAATTGCCGACCAACTGCCCGGCATGCCTGAATCGCAGATCGTGCAGGAACCGGTGGCGCGCAACACCGCTCCCGCCTGCGGCCTAGCCGCTTTCCTCATTGAGCGGCAGAATCCGAGCGCGGTTCTGGGAGTTTTCCCCTCGGATCACGTCATCGGCAACGAGCCGCGCTTCCTCAAGGCCCTGCAGAAAGGCATCGCCGTGGCAGCCGCCGGCGAAAACATGGTTGTGCTCGGCATTGAGCCCTCCCGCGCCGAAACCGGCTACGGCTACATCGAAACCGGAGACATTGCCAAGGACGATTCAGCCCTGCACGTTCGCCGTTTTATCGAAAAGCCAAATCAAAATCGTGCGGAAGAGTTTGTGGCCGCCGGCAACTACTACTGGAACTCGGGTATGTTTCTTTGGACGGCGCGCACATTGGCCAACGCTGTCCGCGAACACCTGCCTGAGACGGCGCCGCTGCTTGAAACGATCGCCGCCGCATACGGCACGCCGAATTTCGAAGAAGTCTTCCGCTCCGCCTACCCGAAGTGCGAGAACATCTCCGTCGACTACGCGGTTCTTGAGCCGCGCTCTGCCAAGGGCGAGCACCTTTCCAATCTCTACTGCATTCCCGCCGAATTCAGCTGGAACGATCTCGGCTCCTGGTCATCGCTCTACGAGTATCAGGTGGAAACCCGCCTGCGCGGCGACGCCGAAGGCAATGTCGCTGACGCTGGCGGACACATGGCCATCGAAGCCAGCGACAACTACATCTTCAGTCCCAAGAAGTTCGTTGCGTTGGTGGGCGTGGAGAACCTGGTCGTCGTCGACACCGAGGATGCGCTCTTGATCGCTCACCGCGACCACTCCCAGGATGTCGGAAAGATCGTAAAGGAACTGAGCCAGACAGGCCGCTCCGAACTCATCTGAGCGGCTCGCCGGCCTTCAGCGGCGTTTCGGTGCGGCGGCAACTTAGAGCGACAGCATCTTCAGCAGTTCGTTCACGCTCATCCGGTGATGCGTCGCCACATGCTTCAGGATTCCGGAAAGGGTCCCCGACTTGATTGAGTGACCGAAGGGGATCACTTCCTGATTTCCTTCGTCGCGCAGAGTCGTCACTCGCACGTGCGAACTGTTTTGACGTGTCGCTTCATAACCAAGGACGCACAGCGCATTTACCAGTTTCGGACAGCCAATCTCGCGCGGCACCATCATCAGACCAGTACCTCATCCCGTACAAAGTGCAGACGGATAATCTTTGGCGCCGGATTGGCCTCATCGAAATAGCAGGCAACGGCGTCTTTGACCATCGTGCGCAGCTCCTCCAGCGAGTTGCCCTGGGTGTAAATGCCATAGCCCAGTGCGACCGCCGTGTAGCCGCCATCAACTTCATCTTCGTTCACTTGAAAGATGACTTCACTCATGCCAAGAGCCCTTCTATATAAGCTGAATCGTATCAATGCCTCTGCTGCGCAACAAGGTTACCTAGGTGTAGCTGTACAATTCTTGCGTTGCTCGGCTTGAACTTTTGAGCCGAGAGGAGCAAGAAATGCCCGAAACCATTGATTGGCCGACAAATGGCAAATCACGCCGCCCGAGTCTCGTTGTTTTCATTTTCCTTGCAGTCCTCCTCATTCTCCTTATCGGCAGCCGCACCGCAATCTCTTACTGGGTTGACCTTCTCTGGTTCGGTTCCCTCGGCTACGCCGATATCTTCTGGAAGTCGTTCAATCTGCAATGGGGTACCTTCGCGGCCTTTGCCGTGCTCACCTTTCTCTTCCTTATCGGAGCCTACCTCGCTCTTCGTCACACCCACGGCGACGATTTGCCCGATTCGCACACAATTTATTTCTCCGGCCGCCCGATCAATCTCCCGCTCGGCAAAGCCCTTCACGTTATCGCTGTCATTGCCGCATTGGTGATTTCAGTTGTTACGGGTTTCGCCATGCAGTCGCAGTGGCCCACGCTTGCCCTCTATTGGTACGCGCCCAAGGCAGCAAGCGGTATCGCAGACCCAATCTTCGGCCGCCCCCTCGGTTTCTATCTCTTCACGCTTCCCGCCTGGCAACTCATCTCCGGATGGCTGCTCGCTCTGGCTGTGCTTGTGTGCATTCTCGCTGCCATTTTTCTCATTGCTGCCGGCGGCGGACGCGCGCTCGAAGGGCGCTTTCGCAGTTCTGCCGGGATGCCGTGGCGCGGCGTCTTGTTCTCCGCCAGTTTTTTGCTTCTGACAGTCGCCCTTCGCGAGTACATCGGACGTTTTGAGCTGCTCTTTGAGCATCACACTATCTTCGATGGCGTCACCTATGTCGACGCTCACATCACGCTCATCGGCATGATGTTCATCAGCGTCGCGCTGGCCGCAGGTGCGATCATCGCGGTTGCCGGAGGAATTCTCCGCCCTCGCGCGCGTTGGCTGCTGGCTTCAATCATTCCCGCAGCCGCCTGCTACGTCATCGCCGGCATTGCCGGCTGGTATGTCACCACCTTCATCGTCAAGCCCAACCAGCTTGACCGCGAGCGACCCTACATCGCCGACAACATCGCCATGACACGCCAGGCCTACGGCCTCGACCACTTCGATCAGCGCGAATTTCCCGCCGACACCACGATTGCCGCGGCCGATCCCGATCACAACCAGGCAACGCTCGCCAACATTCGACTCTGGGATGTGGGCGCCCTGCAGGACACTCTGCGCCAGGTGCAGGAGATCCGCACCTACTACGATTTTCCCGGCATCGACATCGATCGCTACCAGATCAATGGCTCATTGCGCCAGGTCATGCTCGCCGTACGCGAGCTCAATGTCGACAAGCTGCCCGAAAGCAGCCGCAACTGGATTAACGACAAGCTCATCTACACGCACGGCTACGGCATCACCATGAATCCGGTGAATGGATTCACGCCGGAGGGTTTACCTACCCTCTATCTGAGCAATATGCCGGTGCAAAGCACCGTGCCCGGTCTCTCCGTCACACGCCCCGAGATCTACTTCGGCGAAATGACCGACACCGATGTCTACGTCAAAACGCATCAGCAGGAATTCAACTACCCCGAGGGACAGTCCAACAACCTCACCACGTACACCGGAACCGGCGGCATCGTGATGGGCGGCTTTTTCCGCCGCGCTCTCCTCGCCTTCGATCGCGGCGATCTCACTAAAGTGCCCTTCAGCGACGACATCACTCCGCAAAGCCGCCTCCTGATGCAGCGCAATGTATTGACTCGAGTCTCCGAGCTCGCGCCGTTTCTCACCTTCGATCGCGACCCGTACATCGTCGTCGGCAGCGACGGCCGGCTTTCCTGGATCATCGATGCTTACACTTCGTCCGACACCTATCCTTACTCGTCCCAGGCTGCTCTTGAAGACCAGCCCATCAATTACATGCGCAACAGCGTCAAGGCCGTGGTCGACGCCTACGACGGGTCGGTGACCTTTTATGTTTTTGATAGTGCCGACCCCATTCTTGCCGCGTGGCGTGGCATTTTCCCGGGCCTGTTCAAGGATTCCTCTGCGATGCCCGCCGCACTGCGCGCACATGTGCGTTATCCGGAATCGCTGCTCAGCCTGCAGGCTCAGATTTACGGCCTCTACCACATGCAGGATCCCGAAGTGTTCTATAACCGCGAGGATCAATGGACCGTCGCAACAGAAAACGGTTCGAGCCAGAGCGGCGACCAGGCCGCGCAAACCATGGCTCCCAACTTCGTGCTCATGACCTTGCCCGGCGAATCCAATCTTGAGTTCGTCGAGATTCTTCCCTTCACTCCCATCAACCGCAACAACCTCATCGGCTGGGTGGCCGCGCGCAGCGATGGCGCGAACTACGGCAAAGCGATGGTCTTCGATTTTCCCAAAACGCGGCTCGTCGACGGACCTCAGCAGATCGAAGCGCGCATCGATCAGAATGCGCAACTTTCTGGCCAACTCACTCTGTGGAACCAGCAGGGCTCGCATGTGATTCGCGGCAGCCTTCTTGTTATCCCCTGCGGCAAGGCGCTGCTTTATGCTGAGCCAATCTATCTACAGGCTCAGCGCAGCCCCATGCCCGAAATGCGCCTCGTAGTGCTCGCTTTGCAGGACCGTCTTGCCTATGGTCCCAACTTCGAATCGGCATTGAACTCCCTCTTCGGCTCGGAAACTCCGTCGCTCACCGCAGCAGCAGCACCGGAGCAGGCAACTGCCGCGCCCCACGCCGGCGCGCCATCGCCGGCCTTCGATCAAAGCGCACTCATTCAACAGGCCAGCCGCGACTTCGCCGACTATCAGCAGCTCACGTCGCAGGGCAGGCTCGCCGAAGCCGGCCAAAAACTCGACGACCTGAAACGCACACTGGATCAGCTAAGCGCCCATGCGAAATAATTTCCGAGCCGCGCAGCGCGAGGTCATCCTGAGCGAGCGGAGCGAGCCGAAGGACGTGCATTTGTCCGCCGGCGAATTTCGAATTCACAAAACTGTCTATTAGCCAATTCAATTGGATTTCGGAGTGTTCTCGATGCCTCGCTTTGCTGCAAACCTCACAATGATGTATCAGGAACACAGTTTCCTCGACCGCTTTGCCGCTGCGGCGCGCGACGGCTTCACGTTCGTTGAGTATCTGTTCCCCTATGAGTACCCCTCCGCAACGCTCGCCGCCCATCTGAAGCAGAACGGCCTGCATCAGGTTCTTTTCAACTCGCCTCCCGGCGATTGGAAGGCAGGCGAACGCGGCATCACTGCCCTGCCCGGCCGCGAGCAGGAGTTTCGCGACAGCTTTTTGCGCGCGCTTGAATATGCGCATGCGCTCGATTGTCCGCGCATCCATTCGATGGCCGGTCTTGCCCCCGCATCGGCAGACCGCGCAGAGCTTCGCGCCGTCTATACGTCAAATCTTGCCTGGGCGGCGGAAAAGGCCCGCGCGGTTGGCGTCGACCTGATCATCGAGCCCATCGCGCAGCGCAACATTCCTGGGTTCTTCCTTAATCGTCAGGACGAGGCGCACGCCATCGCCTCCGAAGTCGGCGCGCCCAACCTGAAAGTCCTCATGGATCTCTTCCACTGCCAGGTGGAAGAAGGCGATCTCGCCTTCAAGATCCGCAAGTATCTCGCCGACCCCAAGCAAACCCGCATCGGCCACTTCCAGATCGCCGGCGTCCCCGAGCGACACGAGCCTGACACAGGCGAAGTGAACTTCTCTTACCTGTTCGACCTTATCGATAAGCTGGGATACGAAGGCTACATCGGCTGCGAATACATTCCCGGCGCCGGCACTTCCGATGGTCTCGGTTGGTTCGCAAAATGGAAGACCGCCGCAAGCTGAGAAGCTACGGCGGTCCGAATCACTACCCCGGTCTGATTTGTCTACTTCACCACGCCAAACGTAAACGTCGTGGTTGAGTGCATCGTCTCCCCGGGCCGCAGAATCGTGCTCGGGAAATCAGGATGGTTCGGCGAATCGGGAAAATGCTGCGTCTCCAGGCAGAATCCCCAGTGCTTCTTGTACGGGATGCCGTGCCGTCCCACAAAGCTCCCATCCAAAAAGTTGCCTGTATAGAACTGCACGCCTGGTTGCGTCGTTTCCTCTGTCAGTTTGCGCCCGCTCACAGGATCGGTCACAATCGCCGCTACCCGCAGCGTTCCCGGCTTGCCATTCAGAACCCAATTGAAGTCGTAACCGCCCGCGCGCTTCAATTGTTCGTTGTCCACGTCGATCCGCGAGCCAATCACCTCTGGCTTGCGAAAATCGAGCGGCGTCCCCGCTACCGGCGCCAATTCTCCGGTTGGGATCAGCCCTGCATCCACCGGAGTGTACTTGTCGGCATTAATCTCGATCGAGTCGCCGAGAATATCCGCCTTATCGTCGCCGCGAAGATTGAAATATGCGTGGTTGGTCAAATTCACTACCGTCGCCTTATCGGTCGTCGCCGAGTAATCGATTCGCAACGTGCTTCCATGAAGTGTGTATCGAACGGTCGCCGTCAGTTTTCCCGGAAAGCCCATATCGCCGTCAGGGCTCACGTGTGTCATTTCCACGCCATCCGGAATCTCATGCGACTGCCACACGTACTGGTCGAATCCCACCGGCCCGCCGTGCAAAGCGTTCGGCCCGTTGTTGATTGGGATCTGGTACGTCTTACCGTCCAGCGTGAACTTTCCCTGACCGATGCGATTTCCATAGCGGCCGACGACAGCGCCAAGATACGGATTGGGCTTGATGAGATATTTGTCGAGCGAATCGTATCCCAGCACAACGTCAGCCATCTTGCCATCGCGGTCCGGCGCCTTCACGCTCACCAGGTGCGCTCCGTAAGCCGTGACCCGAACCTCAATCTGCCCGCTCGACAATGTATAAATCGGGACGGCAGTGCCATCCGCGGTATGACCCCAAATTGACATCTTCACCTCTCCTTGCGCAACGGCCGAAAACACCATTGCTCCTGCGATCATGACTGCAATTGCTTCAGTCAATCGTTTCACGATTCCCACCTTTGCTGTGCGACGCGACCGCCGCTGCATCGCCGTTTCATTTTGCCGCGCTTTCCAGTGCGGCAAGCCAGAGCACGAACTGCGAACCGAATTCGCTCCTCCGCCAATATATATGAAAAGGAAGGCGATGCCAGTGTACGCTAGCTGGCTTGCAGTCATTTGGTAGGCCAAAGTTCAGCCCGCTCCTGTTGCGTCCGTTCCCGCACATCCGGGCTGGTACCTGAAATCTGACCCCTGAAACTGCTTTTAGTAAATCCGGCTGGCGATCACCTGCGTGCCCGTCGCATTCGACTCAATGCTCGTTGAGCGCAGCAGAACTTCGAAGTTACGCAACGAGCCATCTGCCCGCGTGGCGCTCTTCAGAATCGCGTCAATCGCGGATGGATGGATCAGCATCTCGGCCGCGGCCTGCGTCCCCGCGACATCCAGCCCCTCCAGCACAAGCAGATGACCATTCCCGCTCAAATTTGGGAAGAAGGTGATCAGCGCGAAGGTCTCATGCGCCGGCTCATTCCAATGGCTGGCGTACGAGGTGGCTTCGCCGGGCCGCGGCTTTCCGTTCTCAATCGTTGCGCCCGCCATCCCAGGCCGATCCACGATGCGGAAATTCGCATTCGGTTCGGCAATCGCTGCCCACGGGTTGCTTCCCACCGAGCCGATGATCACCGCATTTGCGCTCTTTAAATCATCCAGGCGCAGGTCCCGCGGAAAGCGTATGAAGACTCGCTGCGGATTGTCTTCAGGCAGATGTGCCAAAGACGAAGAAATCTGCAGGTCCACAAATGGTGTCAACTCCTGCGAACGCAAATCCTCGGCGCTGTGTCCATCCACGCCGCCTAGCGGCAGGTTCTCGTAGCTGCCTGCAATATATTCCGCCAGCGGCACGGGCCGGTGCGAAAGATCCTCGAGCAGGTTGAATCCGGCATCCGACGGCACAATAAAGCAGTTTGCCGGACCGCCGAATAGCGCCGCCCACAAAACGTGCGCGGGCGCCTCGGGTGGAGGTTGCGGTGCGTTCGCGCGGGTCGCCGCGTACCACGTCCCACCGACCAGCGCGACGCTGTAAATCGTCCACAGAATCACCCCGAGCAAAACGCGTCCCGACTTCGAGCGAGCAGGTGCTGCAGCCGGCGCCACTTCCGGCTGCGCGACTGCCGTCTGGCTCTGGGCGTGCCGCGAGACCGGTATCCCGGCCGGGCCTTCTCTCCCATTCTCATCCGCGGGAAAGAAGACCGGAACGTAGCCTCCCAGCGGAATATCGATCCGGACTGGCTCCGCGCTTCCCTCGGATGCAAAATGCTCCGCTAGCCGTTTTCGCAACTGCCGCGCGTAATTGCGAACAATATTGTCTTCGAGAGTCCGGTAATCCGCAGGCCGGTCAAATACCTGCACCCCGATTTGATGTTCTGTAATTTCGCTGCCACGGCCTTCCAGGGTCTCCGCAACAACAAACAGCAAAAACTTCGATAGCAGTGGTGACTTCGAAAAGTGCGGACCCGCAACTACGCGCTGCGCAAGCTCCCAATTGGGATCTTCCTGCAGTCCCGTCGGCAAAGCCTCGTCTGCCGGCGCTTTCGGTTTTGATTGGACGGCAGAAATGTTTTCCATCGGGGTTATCTCCACGCAGACCTTTGCGCGGTTCACTCTGCATTCAAATTCTAGACCAACCAACCCGCGAGATTCCGATAGGCATCCTGGCCTGTAAGGGTGCTCCTTGTCCCGGCCAGATGTGCCCGTGCGCGTTCAATTTCCACAGTTTACCAACAATTCAACCTCTTGCCATATCGTTTCAATTCAGTTGGTTATGCCTATCGCACACTAGTGTATACCCCGGCATGCACCTAGGGTA
>Ga0335078_10012417_pt1 | contig 12632 bp, 11 predicted proteins | sample Lox_Sample_32_FD_206711 | JGI IMG/M metagenome (GOLD analysis project Ga0335078, IMG submission 206711) | Soil microbial communities from Loxahatchee National Wildlife Refuge, Florida, United States - Lox_Sample_3.2 | ecosystem: Environmental > Terrestrial > Soil > Wetlands | place: USA... | reverse complement strand
CGTCACCGCCGCCGAAGCAGCGGGCATCCCGCTGTACTTCACCGGCGTCCGGCACTTCTACCACTGAGCTCCCAGGGAAGATGAGTAACGTGACCGCACGACTGCTCGACGGCAAGACCACCGCCGCGGAGATACGGATCCGCCTGAAGGAGCGGGTGGCCGTGCTGGCCGAGCGCGGTATCGTTCCCGGGCTCGGCACGGTCCTGGTCGGCAACGATCCCGGCAGCCGCGCCTACGTGAACGGCAAGCACCGGGACTGCGCCCAGGTCGGGATCGCGTCCATCCGCCGGGAGCTGCCCGCCGACGCGACCCAGGCGCAGGTCGAGGCGGTGGTCGGCGAGCTGAACGCCGACCCGGCCTGCACCGGGTACATCGTCCAGCTGCCGCTGCCCGGCGGGCTGGACGCCCACGCCGTGCTCAGCCGGATGGATCCGGCCAAGGACGCGGACGGCCTGCACCCGGTCAACCTGGGCAAGCTGGTCCTGGGCGAGCCGGGCCCGCTGCCGTGCACCCCGCGCGGCATCGTCGAGCTGCTGCGCCGCCACGGGGTGGCCGTGGCGGGCGCCGACGTGACCGTCATCGGGCGCGGGATCACCGTCGGCCGCGCGCTGGGCCTGCTGCTGACCAGGCGCACCGAGAACGCCACGGTGACGCAGTGCCACACCGGGACCAAGGACCTGGCCGCGCACACCAGGACCGCGGACATCGTGGTGGTGGCCGCGGGACGGCCCGGGCTCCTGACCGCGGACATGATCAAGCCCGGCGCGGCCGTGGTGGACGTCGGCATCACCCGGACCGAGGCCGGCCTGACCGGCGACGTCGCCGCGGACGTGGCGGAGGTGGCCGGATGGCTGGCTCCCATGCCCGGCGGAGTCGGCCCGATGACCCGCGCCATGCTCCTGGCCAACGTAGTCGAAGCCGCCGAAGCAACGGCCTGAGCAACCCCCGCCGCCCAGCCCCCGCCGCTTACGGCCTCCCGAGCACGTGCATCGTCCAGCCGGCCTCACGCCACAGGTCCGCGTCCAGGCAGCAGCGGGCATCGATGATCACCCGGCGGGCGACCACCCGGGCCAGCGCGGCCGGGTCGATGGCCCGGTAGTCGGACCACTCGGTGAGGTGCAGGACCAGATCGGCGCCCTCGGCCGCCTCCGAGGCCGACGGCGCGTACCGCAGGCCCGGCCGTTTCCTGGCCGCGCTGGGCATGGCCACCGGGTCGTGCACGGACACGATCGCGCCCTCGCCCGCCAGCCGGTGGCACACGGCCAGGCTCGGCGAATCCCGTACGTCGTCGCTGTTCGGCTTGAACGCGACGCCGAGCACGGCTACCCGCCGGCCGTCCAGCGTCCCGCCCGCGGCCTGCCGGGCCAGCTCCACCACCCGGTCCCGGCGGCCCAGGTTGATCGCGTCCACCGTGCCCAGCAGGCTGTCCAGCGAGCTCACTCCCAGGTCGGCGGCGGTGGCACGGAACGCGCGGATGTCCTTGGGCAGGCAGCCGCCGCCGTAGCCGAGGCCGGGGGACAGGAACCGCCTGCCGATCCGCTCGTCGTGGCCGAGCGCCTCGGCCAGCGGGATCACGTCGGCGCCCGCTTCCTCGCAGACCTCGGCCATGGCGTTGATGAACGAGATCTTGGTCGCCAGGAACGCGTTCGCGGCCACCTTGACCAGCTCGGCGGTCTCCAGGCTCATCACGAGCAGCGGGGTGCCCGCCTCCAGCGGCGCCCGGTACACCTCGCGCAGCCGGGCCTCGGCGCGGCCGGATGTCACGCCGAGCACGATGCGGTCCGGAGCCAGGCTGTCCTGCACCGCGAACCCCTCGCGCAGGAATTCCGGATTCCAGGCCAGCTCGGCCGCCTCGCCGGCCGGCGCGATGACGTGTATCCGGTTCATCACCTGCCGGGCCGTCCCGACCGGGACGGTCGACTTCCCGACGACCAGGGATGGCGCCGTCAGGTGGGGGGCGAGCGCGTCGGCGGCGGCGTACACCGAGCTGAGGTCGGCCCGCCCCGACTCGCCTTCGGGCGTCCCCACGCACAGGAAGTGGACGTCACCGAACTCCCCGGCCTCGGCGAACGACAGGGTGAACCGGAGCCTGCCGGCATCGAGGTTCTTCCGCAGCAGCGGTTCCAGGCCGGGTTCGAAGAACGGGGCCTCGCCCCGCGCGATCATCGCGATCTTGTCCGCGTCGACGTCGATCGCCAGCACGTCGTGCCCGAGGTCCGCCAGGCAGACGGCGTGGGTGAGCCCGAGGTATCCGGTTCCGATGACGGTGACCCGAGGCAACTGTCCCTCCTCCCGGTGGATGCTCCCTGACGATACTTGCTCATCTGCAACACTAGGCACCGACGCGGCGGTGACGGGCAGCTTGCGGGCCCGTGAAACAGGCGTTACCACCGTTTTGGCCACATAATCTACTGACGAGTAACATAGCGCTCGCGGACCCGGTGCCGGATGACGCCGCGGGGTTTGGCAGGCTGTATGCCAGCAACCAAGGAGGTAGGTGTAGCCCATGAATATCGTTGTCTGCGTCAAGCAGGTGCCAGATACCGCGGCCGAACGCACGCTCAGGCCCTCGGACTCCACCCTGGACCGTGCGGCGGTGGACGGGCTTATCAACGAGATCGACGAGTACGCCATCGAGGAGGGCCTGCTGATCGCCGAGGCGCAGCGCGAGGCGGGTAACGAGGCCGAGGTCACGATCTTGACCATGGGCCCGGAGAAGGCCACCGAGTCGATCCGCAAGGCGCTGTCCATGGGCGCGGACAAGGCCGTGCACCTGCTGGACTACGGGCTGGCCGGCTCCGATGCCCTGTCAACCTCCTACGCCCTCGCCCTGGTACTCGGCCAGATCGGCTTCGACCTGGTGATCTGCGGGTCGGAGTCGACCGACGCCAGGATGGGCGTGATGGCCGCCATGCTGGCCGAGCGCCTGACCGTCCCGCAGGCCTCGCTGGCCAGCAAGCTCGACATCGAGGGATCCACCCTCCGTATCCGCCGCGTCTCAGAGGATGGCTACCACGAGGTGGAGACCTCGCTGCCCGCGGTGATCAGCGTGGTCGAGAAGATCAACGAGCCACGGTACCCCTCGTTCAAGGGCATCATGGCGGCCAAGAAGAAGCCGGTCCAGACGCTCACCATGGCCGACGTCGGGATTGCCCCGGGTGAGGTCGGGCTGGCCGGAGCGGGCAGCGAGGTGGTTGATTTCGCCCAGCGGCCGCCACGGCAGGTCGGCGTGATCGTCAAGGACGACGGCGACGGTGGCGTCAAGATCGCCGAGTTCCTCGCCGCGCAGAAGTTCATCTGAGGGAGGGAGACGGCATGGCTGAGATCCTGGTGCTCGCGGAGCACGCCGGCGGCGAGGTCAAGAAGGTCACCTACGAGCTGATCACGCTGGCCCGCAGGTTCGGGGAGCCCGCTGTGGTGTGGACCGGCCCGGGCGCCGAGGAAGCCCAGCCGGGCTGCGCGGAGTTCGGCGCGGCCCGCGTCTACGTGGCCGACGACACGCGGTTCGACGACTACGTGGTCGCGCCGACGGCCGAACTGCTCGCCCAGCTGATCCGGGAGAAGTCCCCGCCGCTGGTCCTGGTGGCGGGCACGGCCGAGGGCAAGGAGATCGCGGCCAGGCTGGCGATCAAGTCGGGCTCCGGGCTGCTCACCGACGCGGTGGACCTGACGCCGGGCCCCGACGGGAGCCCGGTCGCGGAGCAGTCCATCTTCGGCGGCGCGACGATCGTCCACTCCCGGGTCACCCGGGGGACGCCGATCGTCGCGATGCGCCCCCATGCGGTCGCGCCCGAGCCCGCGCCTGGTGCGGCCGAGCTTTCGCCGGTCTCGATGGAGGAGAACTTCGCCGGCGCCAGGATCACCGGGCGGGTGGTAGCCGAGCGCGGCGAGCGGCCGGACCTGACCGAGGCCACGATCGTGGTTTCCGGCGGCCGCGGCACCGGCGGGGCCGAGGGCTTCGGCGTCATCGAGCAGCTCGCGGACGCGCTGGACGCCGCCGTGGGCGCGTCGCGCGCGGTGACCGACGCCGGCTGGTACCCGCATCAGTTCCAGGTCGGCCAGACGGGCAAGACGGTGTCGCCGCAGCTGTACATGGCGATCGGCATCTCCGGGGCGATCCAGCACCGGGCCGGGATGCAGACCTCCAAGACGATCATCGCCGTCAACAAGGACCCCGAGGCCCCGATCTTCGAGCTGGCGGACTTCGGCGTGGTGGGAGACCTGTTCAAGGTGGTCCCGCAGCTCCTGGACGAGATCGCCAAACGCAAGTAACCCGGCTCAAAGGTACACAGTTTGCCCGTTACATCTGTATCGTCCCGGCGGTTAGGCTGGACACAGCCATGACTTCCTACAGCGCAGGTCCTGTGTACCTGGATCACGCGGCGACGACGCCGATGCGGCCCGAGGCGATCGCAGCGATGACCGAGGAGCTGGCCCGGCTCGGGAACCCGTCGTCGCTGCACGCCGCGGGCAGGCGCGCCCGCCGGGTGGTGGAGGAGTCCCGGGAGCAGCTCGCCGAGGTGTTCGGGGCCCGGCCGAGCGAGGTCGTCTTCACCAGCGGCGGGACCGAGGCGGACAACCTCGCCGTGAAGGGCCTGTACTGGGCGCGCCAGGACGGTTCCCGGCCCCAGGGAAAACGGCAGCGCGTGCTCACCACCTCGGTCGAGCATCACGCGGTCCTGGACTCGGTGCGCTGGCTGGAGGAGGCCCAGGGCGCCGAGGCCGTCTGGCTGGCGGTCGGCGGCGACGGCGCGGCCCGCCCCGACGCGCTGCGCGCCGCCATCGCGCAGGCCCCCGAGCAGGTGGCCGTGGCCAGCGTGATGTGGGCGAACAACGAGGTGGGCACGGTGCAGCCGGTCAGCGAGCTCGCGGCGGTGGCGCACGAGTACGGCGTGCCGTTCCACACCGACGCGGTGCAGGCCGCCGCCCAGCTGCCGGTCGACTTCGCGGCCAGCGGGGTGGACGCGCTCACCGTGAGCGCTCATAAGCTCGGCGGCCCCGTCGGCGTCGGGGCGCTGATCCTGGCCCGCGGCGCGGGCCCCGTTCCCGTGCTGCACGGCGGCGGCCAGGAGCGCGACATCCGCTCCGGCACCCTCGATACCCCCGCGATCAGGGCCTTCGCGGTGGCGGCCGCGGTGTGCGCGGAGCAGCGGGCAGAGGAGGCCGAGCGGCTGGCCGCGCTCCGGGACGACCTGGTACGCCAGGTGCTGGCCGTCGTGCCCGACGCCGTGCTCAACGGGCCGCCGCCCGGACCGGGCCGGCTGCCGGGGAACGCGCACTTCTCCTTCCCCGGCTGCGAGGGCGACGCGCTGCTCATGCTGCTGGACGCGAACGGCATCGCCTGCTCCACCGGTTCGGCGTGCACGGCGGGCGTGGCCGAGCCCAGCCACGTGCTGCTGGCCATGGGCGCCGACGACTCGCGGGCCCGCGGCTCGCTCCGCTTCTCGCTTGGCCACACCTCGACCAAGCACGACGTCGACGCCCTGGGCCTGGTGATCGGCGAGGTCGTCGACCGCGCCCGCCGCGCCGCCGCCCGCTAACCCGCCCCGCCCGCTAACCCGCCCCCGCCCGCTAACCCGCCCCCCGCCCGCTAACCCGGCCCCCGCCCCCGCCGCCCCGTCACGCAGCCCGTTTTATCCCCTTATGTCTCAACTTGCAGTCGAGGCATTCCGGGCGCCGGTCATGATCGTGGCCAGAAATGGCCGAATACGGGCCGGAACTGGCCATGATCATGAAACAGCGTTGTGCGAGCGCGCCGCTTAAGCTCCCAGCATTGCGCACGATGGGGCTGGGAGCCCGCGCACCCCGGCGCGCGGGCAGCCTGGGGCGGGAGCGGTGGCGCGCGGGCAGGCTGGGGCGGGAGCGGTGGCGCGCGGCGCGTAGCCTTGTGGGCGATGAGCGGTCTTCGGGTGCTCGCGGCGATGTCAGGCGGGGTGGACTCCGCCACCGCCGCGGCTCGTGCGGTGGACGCGGGTCACGAGGTGACCGGCGTCCATCTGGCGTTGTCCTCGAATCCGTCGTCCTACCGGACCGGGGCGCGCGGCTGCTGCACGCTCGAGGACGCCAGGGACGCCCGGAGGGCTGCCGATGTCATCGGCATCCCGTTCTACGTGTGGGACATGGCCGAGCGCTTCCACCGCGACGTGGTGGAGGACTTCGTGGCCGAGTACGCCGCGGGACGCACCCCGAACCCGTGCCTGCGCTGCAACGAGAAGATCAAGTTCGCGGCGGTGCTCGACCGGGCGCTGGCCCTCGGTTTCGACGCGGTATGCACCGGCCACTACGCGCGAGCCGACGGCGGGATCCTGCGCCGGGCCGCGGATCCGGGTAAGGATCAGTCCTACGTGCTGGCCGTGCTCACCTCGGATCAGCTCAGCCACGCCATGTTCCCGCTCGGCGACACGCCCAAGGTCCAGGTCCGCGCCGAGGCGGCGCGGCGCGGGCTCGCGGTCGCGGACAAGCCGGACAGCCACGACGTCTGCTTCATCGCCGACGGCGACACCAAGGGCTTCCTGACCAGGCACCTGGGCCAGTCTCCCGGCCGGATCGTCGACGCCTCCGGTGCCGTCCTCGGCGAGCACGACGGCGCCTACGCCTTCACCGTCGGCCAGCGCCGGGGCCTGCGGGTCGGCACCCCGGCCGGCGACGGCAGGCCGCGTTACGTGCTCGACATCGAGCCGGTGAGCAGGACGGTCACCGTGGGACCCGCGGAGGGCCTTGACGTCACCGAGATCACCGCGACGCGCCCCGTCTGGACCGGCTGCCCGCCGCCGGGCGAGCCGCGCGACTGCCTCGCCCAGCTGCGCGCCCACGGCGACGTGCACGCCTGCACGGCCTGGCTGGACGGCGACGCGGTGCGCATCCGGTTGCACGGCCCGGCCCGCGGCGTGGCCAAGGGCCAGGCCGCCGTCCTCTACGACGGCGACACCGTGCTCGGCAGCGCGACCATCAGCGGCACATCGCCAGCGCCCCAGCCCGCCCGCTCAGCCCGGTCGTCCCGCATCCCCGCCGCTACCTGAGGACCTTGGAGCCGCCGCCGGACAGACGGCCGGGCGCGTGATGGGGCGCTGATGCGTCAGAAGCTGTCGGTAAAGAAGGGGTCGTAATGCTCGTACCGATATTGATTGGAAGGACGTGCGTGCAGTTTCGCCATGGCGCTCTCCTCCTTTCTCGCCATATGGGCTTGCGCTGACTGATGTAACTTGTGCGATTGGCGCTGCCGCACGGTCCGAGGGTTCTCCTCGCGCCGGTACATAGCGCCATGGCGCCGGTACATAGCGCCATGTCCGGTCGCCGTCCACCTCGCGGTGGATTGTCGCCGGAGTCTGGGTGAAGGTCAGGGACCACCCCAGCCTGCCGCTTGACCATCACCATCTCGGGCCGGCCGAACCGCGCCTGGCGCCGGTCAGGTTAAATCCTCTCGGATGAATTGATCCGCCGGCACCTCTCCCGCGTTGACGATGAACTGGTTACGGTCGGTGGGAAATATTGTCACGGTAAGGCGCATGGGTGTGGCGGTCTGGTCGAACGCGGTCTCCAGGATCTCGAAGACTCCGACCCGGCCGTCCTGGGGCAAGCCGAAAAAACTGGCCTCCGTCACGTCTGGCGGCCGTACTTTGATCCAGTTGCGGTAGCCGACCTGGCGCAGGCCGAGGGTGTCCGCCAGGTACTGCACGGTGCCTTCCCTGATGTCGTCGGCATCGACGAGCCGGTCGGCGCCCGTGACCGCGAATGCCCTGGGGTAAAAGGAAGTCTGCAGCGACCACGGGGTCCCGTCAATGTAGCGCCGCTGATGCCGGCTGATCACCTGAGAACCCTCGGCCAGCTGGAGCTGCCCGGCGACTATCCTGTCGGCCTTCTGGATTTCGATCTGCGGGCTGGTATAAGTGAGCTTCCTGGGCTGCACCGGCTGGGACCTGTCGATCTCTCCGTATCCGTCCTGTCCGGGGATGACGACCGCGGCGCCGCCGGGCCGCTCCGGACCGGCGGTGAGGGTGGTCACGAACGGATCGATCTTCTGCACCACGAAGGTGCCCTGGCCTGGCTTCGTCTCCACCAGCCCGAGGGTGGTGAGCCACTTGATCGCGTCCCGGATCGTGTTCCGCGAAGCCCCGTAGCGCTCCCGCAGCTCGATTTCGGTCCGCAGTTGCCGGCCTGGCTGGAGCGCGCCGGATTCGATCTGCTCACGCAGGACTTCAGCGATTTGCCGGTACCTGGGGTTCGCCATCCTCGCGCCTCCTCTCCGCCCGGCCTTCTTCCGATTGGGGTGATGCGATTAACTCAGGCCGCTCATGACAGGCAGCCGAGCAGAATATCCGGCATTCGTTACTTTATGCCTGGTTAGCGCCGGCCGCGCCTGGTGTATATACCAAAGGTTGGGATGACTTGGATGGCAGGATAATTAAGGCCTATTCTAGCAGTCCGCCTGCCCGCACGTTAGCCTGCCCGCGAGGCGACCTGGCCTGCACCCAGCCGGATCCGGCAAATCACCGTCCGGCCGTGACTTCGGGAGCCGGCCAGTGGAGGGTGGGGGACGGGCCGGTATTTCCGCTGAGCGAACTTGGCCTGCCCGGTCCTGTCACTCCTCCCCGAACAGGTGACAGTTCAGCTCGGGCGGGCGGGTCGACTCGGGGAAGTCCTCGGTGTAGAAGTTCATCACCGCGGTGATCCGCATCGGCGTGCCGGGCGCCAGCGCCCGCGCGTAGTGCGGGTGGTACCGGCCGTCGAAGAAGATCAGGTGACCCGCGTGCGGCCGGATCTCTGAGCAGCCTTGCTCGACCGCCTTGATGTCAGCCGCGCCCGGGTCGTCCGCGAAGACGAGTTCGCCACCCTGGCCCGCCAGCTGATCGGTGCAGAAGAGCAATCCGGTCAGCGGGTTGGAGTCGACGTGACATTCGAACCGCATCCCGGTTCCGCGCTGAACGTTCAGCACGATCCCGTACCGGTTATCGCTGGCCGTCGTCGCGCGCTCATCCCACCCGGCCCGGGCCAGGTCAAGGAAGTCGTGCCGGTAGAGCTCGTACAACCAGGGCAGCCGCTGCCGCAGGTCACTGGCGCGCAGCCGGCCACGGGAGATGTGCTCGACGTCCGGTGCCTCACGGGACAGGATCGGCGTCCGCGGGAACTCGCGGAAATCGGCTCCGCCGGCCGCCTCGGCGATCTTCTGCCGCCAGCCTGCGGGGAGCCGGCCGGTCACGTCGAACGTGATCCAGCGAAATACAGGCGGCATCACCAGGTTCGTCCTGTCTTTGCGGCGGGCAGGCGCGGTCCGGACCGCGCACGGGCAGGGCAGCGCGGGATCACCGCAGCCCGTCCGGACGAACGGGGCTGCCCGCCCGGTGATCCCGCAGGTTTGCCTCGTGCAACTGCGTGCGCACGCAGAGGGCGAGCGCCTGCGCTGTCTGGGCGAAGGCGTCACGCATCCGCTACGCGATCTGACCCGTGGCGTGGTAAGAGCTCAGACCGCAGCCTTCGCCGTTGAAGACACCGTGCTCGGCAGCGCGACCATCATCGCTACATCCTGGGGTCGTAATGCTCGTAGCGATACTGGACCGACGGACGGCTGTGGCGCTTAGCCATTGCACCTCCCTAGCTGCACGTCGCGATGCCCTGTTCCCGGGCGATGCCCGGCAGGAAACGCCGCCTGTTCACCTGCAGTCCGATTATCACTGCCGTGCGGCGATCATGACGTTTTGCACGGTTCGGGAGGCCTGACAGCGGTGCCCGCGGCCATCGGGGCAGGCTCAGCTGCTCCGGCGTTGATCTGGGCAGATACTCCCACGCGAGCACGAAACCTCACGCGCCGGGGGAAGGGAAACCTATCCTAAAGGTTAGTTGACAGGTTCCGGCGCCGTCGGCGAAGCCGTCAGTCTCGAGAGGTCGTATGCCCTAGTTGTGTCCCTTCGCGTCGGCGAGCCAGCCGGACCAGCGGGTCGCGCCCGGCAGGTTGTTCCTGGTGTTGTTCCTGGTGTGCAGCAAGATCAGGACGAGGGCGGGCAGCAGGGCAGGCAGCGCCAGCAGTATCCCGGTGGCCCGCACCCCGATCAGGCTGGCCAGGCCGCCATCGGCGAACGACGCGATCGGCTTGCTGCCCGCCCAGGCCACCGCCCATGCGGCCATCACCGCGGCCTGGCGTTTCTCGTCTATGCCCCCGCAGTCCAGCAGGAGTGACCGTGCCGAGGCTCCCGCCAGCAAGCACGCCGTGCCCGCGGCGAACGCGGCGGCGGCGCTGAGCCAGATGGACGGCGCGTTGGCGAAGATCATCATGGTCACAGCCAGCATGGCCAGCACGGCGGCCGCTCGCCGGATCGATGGCGGCCTTCGCCTGCTCGGGCGGAATGATCCGAGCACGTTGCCCGCGCCGAGAGCGGCGATGAAGATACCGGACCAATCGGCGGACGCGTGGAAGCGGTCGGCCAGGGCGGGCCCGAGGACCAGGATCGGATCCGCGGCGACGGTTATGGCCGCCACCATCAGCAGCAGGACCATGATCCTCGGCTCGTTCCACGCGATGCGCAAGCCGTTCCCCACCCGCGAGCGGTCCGGCGCCGGGCGGGGTCCGCGGGGGCGCAGCCGCACGAGCACGATCGTGAAGAGGAGGTAGGAGCCCGCGTTCAGCGCGAACGCCCAGCCGAAGCCGATGGTGGTGAAGATCAGCACGCTGGCTACCGGTCCCGCCGCCCGGCCCAGGTTGTAGGAGACGGAGTCCATGCCCATGGCCCGTTTCCTGGCCTCTATGACCGCGGGGTCGTCCGGGCTGCCGGGGAAGAGCCCGGCCACCGTCACCGACATCGCGGGCAGGGCGAACGTGAAGCACAGCCCGATGGCCAGCGCACAGCCGAAAAGCCACTGCACGTTAAGGGTGCCGCTGAGCTTCAGCGCGGCGAGCAGGGCCGCGATCATGGTCGACGCGATCTGGGTGACCATCAGCGCCCGCCAGGTCCCTATCCGGTGGGTCAGCACCGCGGCCCACGGGCCGAGCAGCAGCGGGCTGGTGAACTGGGCGCACGTGACGAGACCGACCGCCAGCACCGAGTGCGTCAGCTGATAGGCGAGCACGACCTGAGCCGTATTCTGCAGCCAGGTGCCGAAGTTGGAGATCACGCTGCCCGCGAAGTACAGGCGGAACTTCCGGTGCTTGAGTACCTGCCAGTTCGTGCTCCGGGGGCCGGCACCTCCTGTCATGCCCAGCGCCGCGCGGACTTGCCCCAGCAGGCGGGCAGACCGCAGGCTCGCTGTGGGACGAGGCGTCGCGCTGGAAGGAATTCGGGGACGGTTGGCCGCGCCGGCCGAGCTGGCGCGTTCTTTCAGTCCCGTGCCCCCCGGAATGCCCGGATCGGCTCGGTTCACGTGTGGTCCTACCTGGATTCGGCATGCCCGGCCGGGCCGGGCGCGAAGTTAGCGGCGGCTAAGGGCGTCAGCGGGACGAGCCTCATGAGCTCGAGTCTCCGGTGTCCGGGCTCAGGTCATCCGGCACCGCCCCGATTTCCACGGTGAAATGATTCCGGTCCGTCGGGAACACGGTGACCGTGACCCGCGTCGCCGTCCCCGACTGGTCGTACGCGGTCCTGAAGATCTCGTACACGGCGACCCTGCCGTCTGGCGGCAGGTTGAAGAATGCCACCTCAGTCGAGTTCGGCGTGCGGACGGTGATCAGGTCACGGTACCCGACCTGCTGGAGGCCGAGCGCCTGGGACAGGTACTTCACGACGCCACCTTCGATGTCGTCGGTGTCGGCGATTCGCTCGGCTCCCTGCGCGACCAGGCTCCTCGGATAGAACGAGGTCTGCAGGGACCAGGGCGTGTCGTCGATGTAGCGCCTCTGGTGCCGGCTGATGACCTGCGAGCCATCCGGGATTCCCAGCCGGGCGGCCAGCTGGGCGTCAGCCTTCTGGATCTCCAGCTGGATGTCGCTGAGGGACGGCTTCCTCTTCTGCGCGCTGACCTGGAAGTTGTAGGTCTCGCTGTCACCGGTTCTGGGATCGGCTACCAGGGTGGTGACGAACGGGTCGATCTTCTTGGTGACGAAGGTCCCCTGCCCTGGGCGTGTCTCCACGAGTCCGAGGTTCATGAGCAACCTGATCGCGTCACGGACGGTGTTCCGTGACGCGTTGTAGCGCCCTTGCAGCTCGGCCTCGGTGAGCAACTGCTGACCTGGCTTGAGCGTTCCCGACTCGATCTCAGCACGTAGACCCTCGGCGATCTGCCGGTACATGGGGCTCCCCATGGGCCCTCCTAAGGCTCAGCTGATTCGGGATCGCCGGGAGCGGTCCCATCTGTCCAGATCATCCGCGTCATCCGGATGGCCAGAATATTTGGTACCAGATGGTTTATACCCTGCCCGACCGTGGTAACACCTTCGCTAGGGTACCAAAGGTTGGGATGGCTCGGATGGCAGGAAACGTAGGTTCCATCCTACCAGTTAGGCTGCTTGGTTGCAGCAGAACCTGCCAGATGATTCTTCAGGATGGCCTGAGTCGGACGTACCGGACATTACGATCGATCCCGCGCACACGGGGACACCCGGGCCGCGAGCACCCAGAGCGCCCGTCCGCTCAACGGGGCCGGTCGCGGCGAGAGCCTGGACCTGGAGTCCTTCCCGCCACCCGGCGAACGGCCTCGCAAGCGGCCGA
>Ga0335078_10012416_pt1 | contig 12632 bp, 9 predicted proteins | sample Lox_Sample_32_FD_206711 | JGI IMG/M metagenome (GOLD analysis project Ga0335078, IMG submission 206711) | Soil microbial communities from Loxahatchee National Wildlife Refuge, Florida, United States - Lox_Sample_3.2 | ecosystem: Environmental > Terrestrial > Soil > Wetlands | place: USA: Florida... | reverse complement strand
CACGGGTGGTGCTGCAGGTCCACGACGAGGTGCTGGTGGAGGTGCCCGTCGAGGAGGAGCCCACGGTGGGCGACCTGGTGCCCACGGTGATGGCCGGCGTGGCCGACGCCGCCGACCTCGCCGTCCCGCTCAAGGTCAGCGCCTCGTGGGGCGACTCCTGGGCCGACGCCAAGGGCTGAGGCCGGCCCCGCAGGCTGCCGGGCGACGCGGGCAGGGCAGGTCAGGACGCCTGTTTGCTAGGCTGGTCGACCGGTCGCCACCGGTGGCCCACCCGTGCGCTCTCGACGCCCGGGCTGTCTTTCTGTCCTGAAAGCGAGTTTCGAAGGTTCATGCCCGACGACGCTGCCGGTTCCACCGGCACAGCTGCCCCGGCAGCCCCCCCTGCGGTCGCCCGTGAGGTCCCCGGCACCACCGCCCTGCTGTCCAACGCCCCCATGGGGAGCTTCGACGACGCCGGCACCTACGTGCCCCGTCCCATCGTCGAGGACGACCTGGGCGGCAAGTCCCTCGAGGACGCCATCGACGCCACCATCGTGGACTTCGACGACGGCGACATCGTCGAGGGCGAGGTGGTGAAGATCGACAAGGACGAGGTCCTGCTCGACATCGGCTTCAAGTCCGAGGGTGTCATCCCCTCGCGCGAGCTGTCGATCCGCAACGACATCGACCCCGCCGAGATCGTGAAGCTCGGCGACCACATCGAGGCCCTGGTGCTCCAGAAGGAGGACAAGGAGGGCCGCCTCGTCCTGTCCAAGAAGCGGGCCCAGTACGAGCGCGCCTGGGGCGACATCGAGAAGAAGAAGGAGGCCGACGGCGTCGTCGAGGGCCCCGTGATCGAGGTCGTGAAGGGTGGGCTCATCGTCGACATCGGCCTGCGGGGCTTCCTGCCCGCCTCGCTCGTCGAGCTGCGCCGGGTGCGCGAGCTCCAGCCCTACGTGGGCCGCAGGATCGAGGCCAAGATCATCGAGCTCGACCGCAACCGGAACAACGTCGTGCTGTCGCGCCGGGCGTGGCTCGAGGAGACGCAGAAGGAACAGCGCGGCGAGTTCCTGGTGAACCTGAAGCCGGGGGAGCGCCGCCGCGGCACGGTGTCGTCGGTGGTGAACTTCGGGGCCTTCGTCGACCTCGGTGGCATGGACGGCCTCATCCACGTGTCGGAGCTGTCGTGGAAGCACGTCGACCACCCGTCGTCGGTGGTGTCGGTGGGGGACGAGGTCGAGGTGGAGGTGCTCGACGTCGACCTCGACAAGGAGCGCATCAGCCTCTCGCTCAAGGCCACCCAGACCGACCCCTGGCAGGAGTTCGCCAATACCCACCAGGTGGGCGAGCTCGTCTACGGGCGCATCACCAAGCTCGTGCCCTTCGGCGCCTTCGTCCAGGTGGGCGACGGCATCGAGGGCCTGGTCCACATCTCGGAGATGGCCGGCCACCACGTGGACCTGCCTGAGCAGGTGGTGACCCCGGGCGAGGAGCTGTGGGTCAAGATCATCGACATCGACCTCCAGCGCCGGCGCATCAGCCTGTCGATCAAGCAGGCCGCCGAGGGCGGTGAGGTCTCCGAGGAGTACCGCGAGGCCTTCGGCGAGCACGCCTACGACGAGCAGGGCAACTACATCGGCTCGTTCGACTACGGCGACACCGAGTTCACGCCCGAGACCGAGGCCCAGGCGGCCTGGGCCGAGTACGCCGCCGAGCACGGGCCTGCGCCCGAGGGGGCGCCCGCCGATGCCGACGGGACTGCCGTGGCCGCACCCGACGCCGCCGCCGACGGGAGTGCGGACGCCGCACCGGAGGTCAGCGGCGAGGCACCGCCCGCACCCGACGCCGGCGCCTGACACCGCGCCCGTCCCCGGAGCCCGGTCGCTAGGGCGCGCCCGGGCTGGTCCACAGATCCGGTGCCCCGCCCCCGTCCCGGGGGGGTGGTGGCGGTGGGGTCGGCGGTGACGGGGGTGCAGCCGGTGTCGGCGACGAGGTCGCCGGCGGTGGAGATGGTGCCGGCCGTGGAGATGGTGCCGGCGGCGGCGGTGGCGGTGGTGGCAGGTCGGCGACGCCGGGGCCCGTGTCGCCGGCGCTCCCGGTGGCGTCGCTGAGCGGGGGACGCGCCCCGGCGACCGCCGCCACCTGGGTGCTCATCGGGAAGTGGCACGCCACGAACTGCCCGGGGGCGAGCTCGCGCATGACGGGCTCCTCCTCGGCGCAGCGCTGCTCGGCGAAGGGGCACCTCGTGCGGAAGCGACAGCCCGTGGGCGGATCGAGCGGCGAGGGCAGGTCGCCGTGCAACAACCCCTTCTCCTGGCGGGCCGTGGTGGGGTCGGGCTCGGGGATCGAGGTCAGCAGGGCCGCCGTGTAGGGGTGCTCGGGCCGGGCGAACAGAGCCTCGGGCGTGGCGACCTCGCACAGCTTGCCCAGGTACATGACCGCCACGCGGTCGCTGATGTTCTTCACCACCGCCAGGTCGTGGGCGATGAACACCATGGTGAGGTCGCGGTCGGCTTTGAGGTCGTGGAGCAGGTTGAGGATCTGGGCCTGCACCGACACGTCGAGCGAGGACACGGGCTCGTCGCAGATGAGCACCTCGGGGTCGAGCATCAGCGCCCGGGCGATGCTCACGCGCTGGCACTGGCCCCCCGACAGCTCGGCCGGCCGCCGCCCCCCCGCCACCTCGGGGTCGATGCCCACGGCGTCGAGCGTGGCCCGTGCCTTGGCCCGGCGCTCCTCCTTGGTCCCCATCCCCCAGATGTCGAGGGGGTCGGTGACGGCGTCGAGGATGCGGCGCCGGGGGTTGAGCGACGAGATGGGGTCCTGGAAGATGAGCTGCACCTTGGTGCGGGCCCGGCGAAGGTCGCCGCGGGCCATGGTGGTGAGCTCGTCGCCGGCCAGGCGCACCGATCCCGACGTCGGGGGCTGGAGCATGGACACGGCGCGCCCCGTGGTCGACTTGCCGCATCCCGATTCGCCCACCAGCCCGAGGGTCTCGCCCCTGGCCACGTCGAAGCTCACGTCGGACACCGCCTGGAGGCGCCGGCCGTGGGCGGCGGGGAATTCCACCACCAGGTGCTCGGCGCGCACCAGGACGTCGCCGTCGCGCAGGTGCGCCGTGCCGCTGCCGGCCATCAGGGCCTGCCTGCCGTGTCGGCTGCCACGGCAGGGCCGGGATCGGCCCGGGTGCGGGCGAAGGCCAGGGCGGCGGGGATGCGCAGGGCGACGTTGCGCGCCAGGGCCTGCTCGTTCTCGTTCGACCCCACCGGATACCAGCACCGGAAGAGGTGGTCCTGGCCGGCCGTGCGCAGGGGCGGCTCCTCCTCCCGGCACACGTCCTGCACGTAGGGACAGCGCGGGGCGAAGCGACAGCCCGTGGCCTGGGCGGCGAGGTCGGGAGGCCGTCCCGGGATGGCCTGGAGCCGGGTGTGGGGCGGGTCGTCGAGGCGGGGGATCGACCGCATGAGCGCCTGGGTGTAGGGCATGCGGGTGTGGGCGAAGAGCACCGGGGTGGGCGCCTGCTCGACGATGCGCCCGGCGTACATGACGACGATGTCGTCGGTGTGGTTGGCGACGACGCCGAGGTCGTGGGTGACGAGGATCATGCCCATGTGGCGCTCGCGCTGCTGGGCGTCGAGGAGCTCGAGGATCTGGGCCTGCACCGTGACGTCGAGGCCGGTGGTGGGCTCGTCGGCCAGGAGCAGCTTGGGCCCGCACGCCAGGGCGATGGCGATCATCACCCGCTGGCGCATGCCCCCCGACAGCTCGTGGGGGTAGGCGCGCAGGCGCTGTTCGGGGGCGGGGATGCCCACCGAGCGCAGCAGCGCCAGCGCCGTCTCGGTGGCGGCCCTGCGGTCCAGGCCCACCCGCTTGCGCAGGGACTCGGTGATCTGGCGCCGCACCCGCACCACGGGGTTGAGGGCCGTGCCGGGGTCCTGGAACACCATGGCGATCTGCAGCCCCCACACCTCGCGCAGCTCGGCGCGGGTCATGGCGGTGAGGTCGTGGCCCGAGAAGCGCACCGTGCCCGAGCGCTCGACGTTCGATCCGAGCAACAGGCCCATGATCGAGCGCGACAGCACGGTCTTGCCCGACCCCGACTCGCCGACCACCCCCAGGGTGCGCCCCCGGCCCAGGCGGAACGACACGCCGTCGACGGCGCGCACCACGCCCCGGGGGGTGCGGAACGACGTGTGGAGGTCCTCGACCTCGAGCAGGGGCCCCTCGAGCGAGGCGACGTCGGGGAACTCGAGGTGGGTGCGGCGCGCCCCGGCCATCACAGCCGTCCCTCACCGACGTCGAAGGCGGCCCGCAGGCGGTCGGCCATGAGGTTGAGGGCGATGAGGAGGAGGAAGATGTAGAGCGCCGGCCACAGGGTGATCCAGGGATCGCTCTGCAGGAGGTTCTGCCCGGTCCCCTCGTTGATGAGGTTGCCGAGCGACGGCGTGGGCAGGCTGACCGACAGGCCCAGGTAGGCGAGGGACCCCTCCAGGATGATGGCCGTGGCCACGCCGATGAGGGCGAAGGCGGCGGTGGCGGGCACCACGTTGGGCAACAGCTCGCGCAGCAGGATGCGGTGGGTGCGCGCCCCCATGGCCTTGGCGGCCAGCACGAACTCGCGGTTGACGTAGGACAGCGCGGCCGCCCGCACCACCACGAACAGGAGCGCCGAGGCGATCACCGAGAAGATGATCACCAGCTTCCACAGCGCCCGCGGCAGCCAGAAGGCCTGGATCACGATGATGGCCAGCAGGGCCGGATAGGCGAGGACGGTGAAGCTCACGGCGCTCACCACGGCGTCGGCGGCCTTGCCCCGGAAGGCGGCCCACAGCCCGAGCGACCCGCCCACGAGCAGCCCCACGGCGATCGGCGCGAAGCCGACGACGAGCGACACCCGGGACCCGAAGATCACCCGCGACAGCAGATCGCGACCGAGGTCGTCGGTGCCGAAAAGGTGGTGCACGCCGGGGCCCACCTGCACGGCCGAGTAGTTCTGGGCCGTGGGCGACGTGAGGTGCAGCAGCGAGGCGAAGACGGCCAGGGCGGCCATGAGCGCCACCCAGCTCGCGCAGATCCAGAACACGACGCCGAGCGGCCGCCGGGTGCTGCGACGGCGCGTCGCCGCGGCCAAGAGGGCCTGGCCCTCGCCGGTCTCGCCCACCGGGGGGGCGCCCAGGGCGGCGGGGGGGCCCTCAGGCACGGCGGATCCTCGGGTCCAGCACGAGCTGGACCACCTCGGCGAGCTGGATGATCACCACGAAGGCCACGGCGGCCACGAGCGCCATGCCCTGGACCATGAGGTAGTCGTCGGAGTAGATGGACTGCACCAGGATGTAGGCGACCCCCGGCAGGGAGAACAGCGCCTCCACCACGAACGCCCCGGTGAACAGCGTGCCGATGTTGATGCCCGCCCCGGCCGCCAGGGTGAGCGACGACGGCCGCAGCACGTGGCGCACCATGAGGTAGGGGGTCGACAGTCCTTTGGACCGGGCCATCACGACGAAGTCCTCCTGCAGGGTGGAGATCATGTCGGCGCGCAGCAGCCGGTAGTAGATGGCGATGGACCCGAGCCCCAGCACGAGCGAGGGCAGGAAGGCCGACCGCAGGTTGGACCCGAGTCCCTGCGACAGGCGGGTCCATCCCGTGGCCGGGAAGACGTGGCCGTGCACGGCCAGGCCCAGCACGAGCAGCGGCCCGATGACGAAGGCGGGCAGGCCGTAGAGACCGAAGGTGGTGACCGTGGCCGACTGGTCGAAGGCCCGGTTGGGCCGCAGGGCCGCCACCATGGCCAGGGGGACGGCGATGACGAAGGCGATGACCTGGGAGAAGACGATGAGCTCGAGGTCGATGGGGACCGCCTCGCCCAGGGCGTTGGCCACCGTCTGCTTGGTGAGGAACGAGGCCCCCAGGTTCCCGTGCACCACGTTGGAGATCCACGTGCCGTACTGGGCCAGGAGTCCCTTGTTGAGCCCCAGCTGCTTGAGCAGCTCGGCGCGCGCCGACGGGGTGTCGTTGGGACCGAGGATGGCCACGGTGGGGTCCCCGGGCAGCAGGTGGACCACGAAGAACGTGCCCACCGACACGAGGAAGATGATGACGACCAGGCGCAGCAGGCGGGTGGCGGCGAAGCGCAGCATCAGGCCGTGCGCCAGATGGGGGTGGGCGTGGCCACCCCGGCGGCGAAGCCCTGGTCCGGCGAGCCGTCGGGCAGCGCCATGTGGTTGAAGTTGGCCACCGAGTCCGAAGCCGTCACCGACCACGTGGCCCGGGAGAACCACAGGTAGGGCAGGTCGGCCGCCAAGCGCTTGTCCACGGTCTGATAGGCCTCGGCCCGCACCGAGGGGTCGAGGCTGGTGCGGCCCCGCTGCAGCGCCGCCTCGAGCTCGGGGTCCTTGTTGCGGGCGAAGTTGAGGGCGATGGGCGGGTTGGCCGTGGTCGAGCTCAGCCACACGTAGTTGAGATCGGGGTCGGCGGCGGCGAACATCTCGTCGGTGTAGGCGACGAACTTGCTCGTGACCAGGTTGTCGATGAACGTGACCTGCTCGATCTGGCCCAGCGAGACCGTGAAGCCCACCGCCTGCCACATGTTGCCGACCGCCTGGATGATCTCGTTCAGGCGGGGGTCGGTGACGGTGTCGAGGCTGATCGACAGGGTGCCGCCGTGGTTGGGGGCGGCCTGGGCCACGAGGGCCCGGGCCTTGGCCGGGTCGTAGGACGGGTAGCCGTTGTCCGCCGGGCGGTAGGGGGATCCGGGGGGGAAGAGGCTCGTGCTCACCTCGGTGACGCCCGCCCCGAAGAGCCGCACGATCTGCTCGCGGTCCAGCGCGTGGGCCAGGGCCTGGCGTACCACGAGGTCGTCGGTGGGCGGCGCCACGGTGTTGAGGATGATGAAGTCCATGTCGGTCTGGCCGTGGCGCTGGGTGAGGTCGGCGACCTGCTGGAAGCCCGTGGCGTCACGCAGGTCCTTGATGGTGTTGGGGTCGCGCGTCACCATCATGTCGATGGACCCTGACCGCAGGGCGTTCTCGCGTGACTGGTCGTCGGCGACGGGCTTGTAGGTGACGCTGTCGAGGTAGGGGAGCCCGGGACGCCAGTAGTGGGGGTTGCGGGTGGCGGTGAAGTGGTCGTTGGGCTCCCACGACTCGTACACGAAGGGCCCCGTGCCGACGGGGTGGGTGGAGTTGGCGGCGTCCAGCTGGGCCAGGGCGATCGGGTAGCCGATCTGGGTGGAGAGGTAGTAGGGGAAGGCCACCAGCGGCTCGTCGCAGGTGACCTGCATGGCCAGGTCGCTCACCTTGCGCACCGCGCTGACGGGCGCCACCGCCTGGGCCGTGAGCGGCGACTGGCGCAGGGCGTCGAGGTTGGCCACGAGGACGTCGGCGTCGAGAGCGGTGCCGTCGTGGAACCTGATGCCCGGCCGCAGCGTCACGGTCCACACCGTGCGGTCGGTGTTGGCCGTGACCGACTGGGCCAGGTAGGGATGCGCCCGCCCGTCGGCCCCGATGCGGGTGAGGCTGTCGAAGACGGTGTTGGCGTAGGTCAGGCCGGAGTTGTCGAAGTGGCTGGCGGTGGGGAGGAAGCCGTCGATCTCGGAGTTGAGGCCGATGGTGACGGTGCCGCCGCGCCGGGGTGTCCCGGTGCCCACGCCGGGGGTCCGGGAGCTCGACGGCGACGGGGAGGTGCTGCAGGCGTCGAGCAGGGTGGGCAGTCCCACCCCGGCCAGGCCCAGTGCCGCCGCCGCCGACGCACCCCGGGCCAGGAAGCCCCGCCGGTCGTAGCGGTCTGCGGCGTCACCCATCAGTCCCCCTCGACCCTCAGCCGGTCCTGCGGGTGCAGCACCCCGCGGGGTCATGGTAGACGGCACGCCCCGCCGCACATGGGCATCTCCTTCCCCGGTGCGCCGCCACGGTCAGGCGGTCGTCGCCCTGTTGGGCCGTAGCATTCCCGCCATGCGGGCCCTCAAGTCCTCGAGGTGGTCCGCGCCCCCGGCCGCCGCCCCCGAGCACGACGCGCCCGCCCCTCCCGAACCCGCCCGCGCCCCGGCCCGACCCGCGCCGAGCGGGCCGTCGTGGCGCTCGGCCCTGCGCGTGGCCCTGGTGCCGTGGGTGGCGGCCCGCCTGGTGGTGCTGGGCGCCCTGGCCGTGGCCCACGAGCTCGTCGAGCGCGGCCGCCCGCTCCCGGCGGTGGCGGCGCGCGTGCACGAAGGGCTGCTCGGCTGGGACAGCGGGTGGTACGAGGCCATCGCCCGCCACGGCTACGGCGGCGCCGGGCACGAGTCGTTGCGCTTCTTCCCGCTGGTGCCGCTCGTGGTGCGGGGCCTGTCCACGCTCACGCGCCTGCCCGTGGGCGGCACCCTGCTGGCGGTGTCGAACGTCTCGGCGCTGGTGGCCGTCACGGTGCTCGTGGTGCTGGCGCGCCGCGAGTCGGGCGACGACGCCCTGGCCCGGCGCGCCGCGTGGCTGGCCTGTCTGGCACCGCCGGCCTTTACCGCCGTCATGGGGTATGCCGAGGGCACGCTCCTGGCCCTGGGCGCGGCCACGATGCTCGCCCTGCGGGCGCGGGCGTGGTGGTGGGCGGGGTTGCTCGGTCTGCTGGCGGGCGCCACCCGTCCCCTGGGCGTGCTGCTCGTGGTGCCGGCGGTCGTCGAGGTCGTCCGCGCCCGGCGCGCCGCCCCGGCCACGGCGGCCGCCGTGCTCGGTCCCGCCGCCGGGTGCGGGGCCTTCCTCGGGTGGGTGGGCTGGCGCTACGGCGACGCCCTGGCCCCGCTGCGGGTCCAGCAGCAGGGCACGCTGCGGGGCCGGGTCGCCGACCCGGTGCGCACCCTGGCCCACGACGCCTCGCTCCTCGCCCACGGCCGGCACCTGGGTTCGGCCTTGCACCTGCCCTGGGTGCTCCTGGCCGTGGCGCTCGTGGTCGTGGCCCTGGCGCGCTGGCCCGCCTGTTACGGGGCGCTGGCGGCGGCCGTGGTGGCCGTGGCCGTGACGGCCTCGAACCTCGACGGCTTCGAGCGCTATGCGTGGTCGGCCTTCCCCTTGGTCCTGGCGGGGGCCTCGCTCACCGCCCGCCCCCGGGTGGAGCGCCTCGTCCTCGTCCTGGCCGCCGCCGGCCTGGCCCTGTACTCGCTGCTCGCCTTCACCAACCTCTACGTGCCCTGACGCCCCGCGGGCGCCCCGGCGACGGGCGCGGCGGCCGGGCCGGGCACGACAGCGGGGGCCCGAGGGTGCCGGGTGCCTGGGGTTTTGCCCCCGCGGCGGTATCCTCGGTCCGGGCCGGAGACCCGACGAGCGGAGCGAGACGGTGACGGAGACGACGCGTTCGTGGCGGGACGACCAGCCCGTGGTGGTGATCGGTGCCGGCCCCGCCGGGCTCACCGCCGCCCTGCAGCTCTCCAAGGCGGGCGCCCCCGCCCTCGTGCTCGAGGCCGACGACGTGGTGGGGGGGATCAGTCGCACCGTCGAGCGCGACGGCTGGCGCTTCGACGTCGGGGGCCACCGCTTCTTCACCAAGGTGCAGCCGGTGGAGGATTTGTGGCACGAGATCCTGGCCCCCGAGGACTTCCTCATGCGGCCCCGCCTGAGCCGCATCTACTACGACGGCCGCTTCTACGACTACCCCATCCGGCCCCTGAACGCCCTGCGCAACCTGGGCCCGGTCGAAGCCGTGCGCTGCGCCCTGTCGTACCTGCGCGTCCGGGTGTCGCCGCCGCGCCAGGTGACGTCGCTCGAGGACTACATCGTGGCCAACTACGGGTGGCGCCTCTACGAGCACTTCTTCAGGACCTACAACGAGAAGGTGTGGGGCGTGCCTGCCTCCGAGCTGTCGGCCGACTGGGGCGCCCAGCGCATCAAGGGGATGTCGCTGTTCAAGGCGGTGTGGGAGCCGGTGCGCGCCCGCCTGGGCCGTCGCCGCCACCGCGCCGACCAGGTCACCAGCCTGATCGAGGAGTTCCAGTACCCGAAGCTCGGGCCGGGGATGATGTGGGAGTCCTGCCGCGACCTCGTCGAGAAGGCGGGGGTCGAGGTGTGCATGGCCTCGCCCGTCACCGCCCTCGAGCGCGGCCCGCTCGGGGTCGAGGCCGTGCGCTTCGGGCGCGGCGGCGCCCGGCGCGTCGAGGCCGCCGACGTCATCAGCTCCATGCCCTTCGCCGCCCTGGTCCAGGCGCTCGAGCCGCCCCCGCCCCCCGACGTGCTGGCCGCCGCCGACGACCTGCACTACCGCGACTTCCTCACCGTGGCGCTGGTGGTGCCCGAGGCGTGCTCCTTCCCCGACAACTGGATCTACATCCATTCCCCCGCCGTCCGGGTGGGACGCATCCAGAACTTCGGCTCGTGGTCGCCGTACATGGTCCGCCCCGGCACCACGTGCCTCGGACTCGAGTACTTCGTCTTCGAGGGCGACGAACTGTGGTCGATGCCCGACGACGCCCTCGTGTCCCTGGCCGCCGACGAGCTCGCCACCATCGGCCTGGTGCCGCGCCACCAGGTCCAGCGGGGCTACGTGGTGCGCATGCCCAAGGCCTATCCCGTCTACGACGACGCCTACCGTGCCGCCGTGGAGACCATCCGCCACTGGCTGACGGCCGAGGTGCCCAACGTCCATCCCGTGGGCCGCAACGGCATGCACAAGTACAACAACCAGGACCACTCGATGTACACGGCCATGCTCACCGTCGACAACATCGTCCACGGGGCTCGCCACGACATCTGGGCCGTCAACGTCGACGAGGAGTACCACGAGGAGAAGCTGGGCGACGGGGGGGAGGCCGGGACCGGCCGCGACGCGCCGGTCCTGCCTCGCAGGGTGGCGGCCGCCACCGGCACCGGCGCCTCGTAGTGGGGCCCGACCAGGCGCCGGGGCGCGAGGCCGAGCCCGAGCGGACGCCCCGAGACCCGCCCGGGCGCTCCGAGCTGCGCCACGCCGTGCCCCTGGCCGTGGCGGCCGCCATGGTGGGGGTGGCCAACCTCCTCACCACGGTGTTCTCGGCCCACGTGCTCTCCACGCGCGGCTACGGCACCGTCATCGTGCTGCTCAGCCTGTTCCTGGTGGTGGCCACGCCGGCGGGCTCGGCGCTGCTCGTGGGGGTGGTGCGGCGCGTCTCGGCCTGGGAGGCCACCGGGCACCTCGGCCGCCTGCGGTCCTGGGTGGCCCGGGTGCACCGCGCCGGCGAGGTGTCGCTCCTGGGCCTGGCCGTGCTCATGGCCCTCCTGCGCTGGCCCATCGCCCACGCCTTGTCGCTGCCCAACGCCAACGGGGTCGCCGAGATGCTCACCGCCGGCGGCGTGTGGGTGCTCGTCTCCATCGACCGGGGCCTGCTCCAGGCCCGGCGCGACTACTTCGACCTGTCGGTGAACCTCGTGATCGAGGCGGTCATGCGCCTCGTCCTCACCGTGGGGCTGGCCGCCGAGCTCGGCGTGGAGGGTGCCGCCCTGGGAGTGCTCGTGGCCGAGCTCACCACGGTCACCCACGCCCGCATCAGCGCCACCCGGGCCCTGGCCCGGCCGGCCGGCCCCCCCGACGCCGTCGAGGAGGCGGCCGAGCTCTCGGTGGAGGCGGCCGGGGGCGCCATGCCGGTGGCCGTGCACGGGGGGCGGGACCTGGCCGCCGACGTGCTGGCCGCCCTGGGCAGCCTCCTCTTGCTGGCCGTGCTCCAGAACTCCGACGTGATCGTGCTCGGGGCCCGGTCCCCCCATCACGCCGGCTCCTACGCGGCCATCTCGGTGCCGGCCAAGGCGCTCGTGTTCGGGGCCCTGGTCCTCATCAATTACCTGCTCCCCGAAGCCGCCATCCGCCACCAGGCGGGCGGCCACGCCCTGCGCCAGCTGGGCTACACCTTCGCCGTGCTGGCCGTCCCCTGCGCCGCGCTCCTGGGCCTGTCGGTGGTGGTGCCCCGGCACCTGCTGAGCGCCGTCTTCGGCCACAAGCTCACGGCGGCGGCGCCCGCCTTCGCCAGCCTGGTGCTGGGCATGGTGCTGTTGTCGGTGACCCTGGTGCTGTCGATCTACCTCCTCGGCATCGGCTGGCGCTGGGTGATGGCGGTCCTGGCCGTGGGCGCCGGTGCCCTGGTGGGGGTGACGTGGGCGGCCCACGGTGCCTACCTGGCCACCGCCCACGCCGACCTGGCCGTCCAGGCCGGCCTGCTGGCCGTGCTGCTCGTGTGCTTCGCCGTGGTGCACCGGCGCTCGACCCGCCACCGCGCCGGGGGCGCCACGCTGGGGGCGGCGCCGTGACCCCGGTGGCGCCCACCGAGCCCGGGGAGCGGGCCGATGCCGCGCCGGCCCCGGGCCGGACCCCGACGGGGCCGGCGGCGGTGGCCGACGAGGCGGCCCGGGCCACCGCCCTGGGCGTGCGCCGGGTCCGCATGCTGGCCTGGCGCGACCTCGAGGACCCCGAGGCGGGCGGCTCCGAGCGCCACGCCCACGAGGTCGCCGCCCGCTGGGCGGCCGCCGGCCTCGAGGTGACCCTGCGCACCTCGGCCGCCCCCGGCCAGGCCGCGCTGGTGCGGCGCCAGGGCTACGCCGTCGAGCGCCGCGGCCGGCGCTACAGCGTCTTCCCCCGGGCCGCCCTGGCGGGCGTGGCCCGCCCGGGCCGGGCGGACGCCACGGTGGAGATCTGGAACGGCATGCCGTTCTTCTCGCCGGTGTGGGCCCGCGGGC
>Ga0335078_10012414_pt1 | contig 12635 bp, 13 predicted proteins | sample Lox_Sample_32_FD_206711 | JGI IMG/M metagenome (GOLD analysis project Ga0335078, IMG submission 206711) | Soil microbial communities from Loxahatchee National Wildlife Refuge, Florida, United States - Lox_Sample_3.2 | ecosystem: Environmental > Terrestrial > Soil > Wetlands | place: USA... | reverse complement strand
AACAGCAAATCATCAACTATGAGCACGAAATTGTTTGTGGGAAATCTTTCCTTCAACACAACCGAAAATGACCTGCAGGAAGCGTTCGCCGCCCACGGCACGGTCGTCGAAGCCAACCTCATGATGGACCGGATGAGCGGCCGCTCGCGCGGGTTCGCTTTCATCACGATGTCCACGCCGGAGGAGGCGCAGAAGGCGATTGCGGCGATGAACGGGGCGACGCTGGGGGACCGGCAGTTGACGGTGAATATTGCCCGTCCGAAAGAGGAACGACCGCGGGGTGATCGGGGGCCGCGCCGCGACTTCGGCGGCGGAGGCCGCCGCGACCGTTACTGATCAACGCTTCAAATGGCTTTGGCCGGAGCGGTTGGGGACGAGCGTAATTGGGGAATCATTTCCGCGGGGCGGGTTAGACTGACGCACTCCGCTGCGTCGCATTGAAACGCAGAAAAGCAGGGGAGTGATGCCGAGTAAAACGCGCGTTAGCCTTGGTCGCGTTTCACCAGAATGGAAATCTGTCCGTTCTCGTCCCCCTGAATCACCAGCGGTTTCCCGAAAGTGACGATAAACGTGGAATCCAGTCCCACCGAAAGTTGTTGGTAGGACGATGAAGCAGATCCGCCCGGTCCTTGGGAAGTGCCGGTCATGTAGGGCACGGTGCGGCCAATGAACAATTTGAGCCGGCCCTTTTCCGGACTCAACAAGGTGAGGCTGCCGGAGAGTTTGAGTGTGGTGGGGATATCCGGACCTTTAATCTTCATCGTGCCGTGCTCGAGCGCGTCGAGATTGAAGGGGCCTTCGGCGGTCATCATCTGCACAAAACTACTGCCCAGCTTGGTATCCTTCCACTGCACGCTGATGACGTAATTGGCCGGCTCGTTCGTGCTCATGGCCGCGGGCGATGTCGCTGACGGAGCGCCCGCCGGCAGGAGCGCGGATGACGGCTCGGCCTGGCAGGCTGCGGCCAAAAGCGTGGTTGCGATTGCCGGGATAAGAGAAGCGATAGCTTTCATAATTCGATCAACGTTCTAATCAGACGGTAAAATCGTCAAGCATATTAAATGCCACTTCGACAGGGCGTGAGGCCCAAACCGCCTTTTTGCTCCCGCCGCGACTTCACCTTATTTTGTTTCAGGTGGATTGTTGGTTTGCGAAGAACCGGCCGGCGGTTTGTAGAGGCCGGCCCTGACGAAGGGCGCCAGCTCCGTGCCATAACCTTCGGCGGCCATTTTTCCCACCGGAATAAATCGCAATGCGGCCGAATTGATGCAATACCGCAAGTGCGTCGGCCCCGGACCGTCGTCGAATACATGGCCGAGATGCGAATCCGCCAGCTTCGAACGCACTTCCGTGCGGTCCATGAAATAGGAACGGTCTGCTCTCTCCGTGATTTTTGAATCGTCCAGCGGCTTCGAAAAACTTGGCCAGCCGCAACCTGAATCAAATTTGTCCAACGAACTGAACAACGGCTCGCCCGACACGACGTCCACGTAAATGCCCGGCTGGGTGTTGTTCCAATACGCGTTGTGAAAGGCGGGTTCCGTGGCCGATTTCTGCGTGACCGCGAACTGTTCCGCCGTCAATTCTTTCTTCAACTGCGCCGCATCCGGTTTCTTGAAATCCTTCATAGTAACTGCCTGATTGGTTGAAACGTCCTCCGGCTGCCCGCCGCCCGCGCCGCGCATCACCACCACACCCGCCGCCAGCACCAGCGCGGCGGCGGTGCCGCCGATTCCGAGCGACTTCATTCTTTTCATAGTCTGTCTTTCTCCCCTGAAGATTCCTGCCTTGCCATGCGGCGGGCCGGAGAACATGAAGGCAGACCGGGACGCGCCTGCGTCGGAGACTGTCTGGCGATGTGGTCATACACAACAGTTTTAGTACTCCGGCGATCGTCCCAACGCAACCGGGAAATCAAATTGGCCGGCTCCGGGGGTCCAAACCGGCGCTGGATGTCCACCTGTTTGAACGTGCCGCGGTGCCATCTCCATGACATCGTCGCGTCCGGCAAAGGTTTTCCAGGAGCGCGGACAGCCTTGTCCGCGAGACGCCGGCATTGGGATAGAAACGTGCGGACAAAGCTGTCCGCGCTCCTTTGGTTGTGGCTTGGCCACGCTATGGCCATGCAGTATGACGGCAGCAGTCCCAAGCCGACTTATTCGCTCGAATTCCCATCCCGGGCCGACTAGGCTGATTCCCGTGCTGCTGATTACATCGAACAAGATGAAGCAGTTGCTGCACATCCGTTACTTCGGGCCGGTGCAATTGGAGGAATTTCAGCGCAGCCGGGAGGACCTGACGACGCAATTGAAGGAGCTGTCGCCGGGCTTTCGTTTGCTGGCGGATTTCAGCCAGATGGAGTCCATGGGGCTGGATTGCACGCCGGAGCTGGGCCGGATGATGGATTTGATTGGGCGGGCGGGCGTGGATTTGGTGGTGCGGGTCATTCCCGAGCCGGGCCGGGACATCGGGATGAACATCCTGACGGTTTTTCATTACCCGCATCGTCCCCGGACGGTCACTTGTGAAAGCATGGTTGAGGCGGCCAAGTTGCTTGCGCTTTAGTGACCCGTTGGCGTCCGCCGCAGCCTGGCCCGGCAGCGCAATCTTGCGAAGTTTCCAAAACTGTGTTTAATCATTTCCCGGTCGGGGCCTGATGCGCCCGGCCAGACGCAACGCGGCCTGGGTGCTGTAAAATTTGCCAAAGGAATATTGATGGACATGACCAACCAGACTCCCGCAACGGTGATGGCAAGGGCTTTTCATTTTGTCACCGGCCATGAGTCGTCCACCGGGACGCGGCTCCTGCTCATCGTGGTGCTGGTTATCCTGCTGCACCTGACAGTCAAGGCCGTCCGGGGCTTCAGCGAATGGCTCATCAGCAAAAGTCACACGCAGAAAAGCCCGCTTGGCTTCGTCACCGAGCAGCCCAAGTTCACCACGCTCATCCAGCTCATCGCCAACGGCGTGATTTTCATCATGTATTTTCTGGCCATCGGACTGGTGCTGAACGAAATCGGCGTGAATCTGAAAATTTACTTGGGCGGCGCTTCCATCTTCGCCTTGGCCATCAGCTTTGGCTCGCAGGGCCTGGTGCAGGACGTGGTCATCAGCCTGACGCTGATTTTTTCGGATGCGATGGATGTGGGGGATTTGGTGGAAATCGCCGGCACCGTCGTCGTGGTCGGCCGGGTGGAGGAAATCGGCCTGCGCTTCACCACGCTCCGGAATTTCTACAACCAGACGGTGTTCATTCCCAACCGCACCATTGCCAACGTCAGCCGCTTCCCGCACGGCGGGGTTTATGCGTATGCGGACATCCAGCTTCCACGGGGCGCCGCCCGGGAAAAGGCCGTGGCGACGGTCGCGAACGTCGCCCGGGGGGTGTGGCGGCAATTCGGCGCGATTATTTTAAGCGAGCCGGTCATTGGCCCGGTGGAAACGGCGGCGGACGGTGGTTGGGATTTTCTGCGCGTCCACTTCAAAATCTGGCCGGGCCAGGGGAATTTGATTGAAACAACTTTCCGCCAGCAAATCATCGGCGCCATGAAAGCCTTGGATGCGAATTACGCCGACTGGCAGGTGCCGGTGACCTATCGCGCCATGACGGCTCCTAAAAAATTGTGAGACTGCGTCTGGCCGCAGCTCCTTGGTTCCGCCGACAACGGGACAAAACGCGGCGACTGCCTGTGGCCGACTTGCCTCGCCTTGGATTATCCTACGGAAACCGTTTCAATCCATTGACCTGATGAACTGTCGGGCGCGTGACAAAGCCGAATTAACACTGTCCAACCAAGCAAGGGCACCTGCCAACCCGACAGGGCCGGAAATGAGGCTGCCATGTCCAGCTATTGTTATGAGGCTGTGGACGCCAGCGGGCTGAAAAGCCAGGGGACGCTGGAGGTCACCGATCAAAGCGAGGCGTTGAAGCGCATCAAGGAAATGGGGTTGTTCCCGACCAAGGTTGTGCAAACCATGCCGTTCCAGCCCCGGTCAAGGGCAACCGCCATTCCCAAATCGTTTAAATCCCCGATTCGAATGCCGCGCGGCAGAATCAAACCGGCTCTCCTCACCGTGTTCACCCGCCAGTTGGCAACGCTGATTGACGTGGGCATGCCGCTCCTGCGCGGATTGCGCATTCTGGAGGAACAAGCGGAAAATCAGGCATTGAAACGTGTCATCATGGAGGTGGCCACAAGTGTTGAAAGCGGAGGCGCGTTGTCCGAAGCGCTGGCCACACATCCCCGGGTATTCAACCCGCTTTACGTGAACATGGTCAAGGCCGGCGAAATCGGCGGTATTCTGGAAGTCGTGCTCCGGCGCCAGGCGGAGTTCATGGAGAAGGCGCTGAAAATCAAAGGCAAGATCAAGGCCGCCATGTTTTATCCGGCAGCCGTAATGGTGACTGCGACGGGCATCCTCACCCTTCTGCTGACTTTTGTCATTCCACGGTTCCAAGCGGTGTTTGAAGGACTGCTCAATGGGCGGGAGATGCCGGCCTTCACGCTCCTGGTCCTGAAAATCAGTGAGGCGTTCAAAAGCCACTTTCTGGCTGCCGGAATGACGGTGCTGGTCCTGACCGTTGCGTTCCAATTGCTCGTTCGCACCCGGTACGGACAGTGGTGGTTTGACCGTGTCAAACTATCTCTGCCCGTCCTCGGCAAAGTTTTCCGCAAGGTGGCGCTCGCGCGTTTTGCCCGGACTTTCGGGACCCTGCTCGGCAGCGGCGTGCCCATCCTTCAGGCGTTGACCATTGTGAAGGAAACGGCCGGCAACGTCATCGTGGGCGGGGTCATTGCCAAAGTCCATGAGAGCGTGAAAGAGGGCGGGAGCATCGCCGTGCCGCTGAAAGAATCCCGGATTTTCCCCGCGATGGTTGCCGGCATGGTGGACGTGGGCGAACAGACCGGCGCACTGCCGGACCTGCTCATGAGAATTGCCGACGCCTACGACGAAGAGGTGGACAACGCCGTCAGTGCAGCGACGGCGTTGCTGGAACCGATCATGATTATTTTCCTGGCGGTCATCGTGGGGAGCATCGTGATTGCCATGTTCCTGCCGCTCATTCGCATCATCAGTGACCCGGGCATCACAGGCGGAGAAGCCGGTGGGGGCATTTAAAGAGCTTCCAGACAGCCTGCGTTCTTCCTCATCACCGAAAGCGTCCGTGCCGACCAACAACCACATTCAACGCGTGTCCGAGCCTGTGGCGAAAGCTTGAACCCGAATTTTCAACGCGATATGCTTTGACATCCAACGAACGGGGCACCCTATGAGTGAATTCAAATTTTCATGCCCGGCTTGCGGCCAGGACATTGTGTGCGACACGACACAGGTGGGAACGCAAATCGCCTGTCCGGGCTGCAATGCCACCATCGCCGTGCCAGAAGAAACTGCCGGAACCGTCAATGTCTCCACCCGGGCCGGCGCGCCACCGGCATTGCCGGGCAACGCGGCAACCACCGTTCAGCGGACTTCCGGCCTGGCCGTCGCTTCGCTTGTCTGCTCTCTGTCATCATTGATCACATGCGTGGGATGGCTTCCGGGAATCATTTGCGGGCATCTCGCCAAATCACGCCTTCGCCGGAATCCGTCGCTCAAAGGTAGTGGCCTGGCGACGGCAGGTCTCGTCATCGGCTATGGGATTTTGACGCTCGAAGTGAGCACTGCCGCCGTCCAAATGTGGCGCTTTTCCACCGCAGTGAAGAATGGATACGAAAATGTCCGGCAGGAACTGGCGACGAACAATCTGATGGTCACCCAAACACAATCCACCACCGTTTCCAATGACATTCAACCGGCGGAACCCTTCCAAGGCGGGGTCGTGGTCACAAACAACCAATTGATGGAATCCGGCACGTCCGCGACCGTTGCCGCCGCCAGCCCACAAATCGAACCCGGCCAATCCGGGTGGACAGCGGACCTCAGCACAGTTTCCTTTCCCGACCATCCGGTCAGCGGGAAACTTCATGGCCTTGATTTCGCCACCAGGACGACATCGTTCCGAAACGGTGACCTTCGATTCCGGTCCGCGGACGGAACGCAACTGGACGTTTATCGTCTGGGTGCCTCGATTGAAGGCCGCAGTCATGAAATCCAGCCCGTTGACGGCGGCAAGGCCAATCCGCGCGTCAAGATGACTTGGAATGAAGGGGGAGTGATTCAGACCGCGACCTTTAGCCGGGGCTACGGAATGAAGCTGCAATTCGATCAAGCCATAAACCGGAAGGTATCCGGGAAAATCTATTTGTGTCTTCCTGACGATGCCAAAAGCTATGTCGCCGGCGCGTTTGAAGTGAGGCTTCCCAAACAGGAATGACGTCCAATCCATTGTGCTTTTGCGCGTAGCCGCCGAACGAGAGTCAACACATCCAATGTCCAGCCACTTTGCTTGACGAAGATTTCGTTGAGTGGTTTTATCAAACAGTGATGCCGGCCGGGAAAAGCCTCAAATCGAGATTGGTTCGTCGCGGTTTGTTGGCCGTTCTGCTGCTGGCGGCGATGTTGTTTATTCCCGCCGGCACATTGACATTCTGGCAGGGCTGGGCCTTCATGATCTCAAATCTCATTTCCTCGGCCCTGGTGGTAATTTATTTCTTTAAACGCGACCCGCAATTGCTCGAGCGCCGGCTGCTGAACAGGGAGAAAATCAGCGAGCAACGGCTCGTGCAGAAACTGGGCGGTCTGATTTTCTTTCCGTCCCTCTTGCTGCCCGGATTGGATTACCGTTTCGGGTGGTCGCGCACCTTTCTGGGACCGGTGCCATTGTGGCTCACCCTGCTGGCCCTGGTGCTGATTCTGGGCTGTCAATTCCTGTTTTTCCATGTGTTGAACGTCAACCGCTTCGCCGCGCGCATCATTCAGGTTGAGCCGGGCCAGACCGTCGTTGCCACCGGTCCGTACCGGCTCGTTCGCCACCCCATGTATCTGGGCCTCGTCGTGCTGTATCTCTTGGCACCCCTGGCGCTCGGCTCGTTCGTTGCGTTGCCGGCCTTCGCCCTCCTCATACCGGTCGTCGTTTTCCGGCTGCTTAACGAGGAAAAAATCCTTCGCCGTGACCTGCCCGGCTATTCCGAATATTGCCTGCGCACCCGCTACCGGCTCATCCCGTTGGTCTGGTAACACGGAAAATGTTTTGACGCCAAGGCGCCGAAGGGCAGGCCCACAGCAGCCAACAACGGACTCAAGAACATTTTCTTGATGGGCAGGAATGAACGGTCCAGCCCATCCGCAAGGATCCACCGCCGGGATGAATTTTTTCCACTTCGCGCGTAAAGGTGCAGTGTATGCGTCTGACGGAACACGCCCGGTTCTACGGCAGAACAGTGATGTGCACGGGTGTTGAAACGGTGGCCAAGCGTTTTTCATTGGTCGCTTTGGCCGTCAACGCATAGTTGCCAGCCGGCACATTGCGCCAGATCAATTCCACCGCCGGATAACCCACCAGGCCCACGATCATGGGTACGGCTTCTCCGTGCCGGGACCTCATGCTTGCCGAAACCATGCTGCTGGTCTGCACCCCGAGACTGTTCGTGCCGGCGAGAAATTCGATCAAAAACGTGTGTTGCGGGTCTTGCATAAAATTCCATTTGTTCGCGTCGGCATAACGCCTGGCTGCGTCCTGATCCGGTCCCAAGTCAGTTCCATTCGGCGTAGCGATGGCCACCAGGCGGATGTCCGCATGGGCATGAAATTTGGCGCCACCAGCCGGCACAATGAGGCGCACGGCCGGCGGATGCGCCGGGTCGCCAAATTCTGGCGGACTGTAGAGCGTCCCGGCTTTGCTGTCGCAACCGGCGGCCAAACCGCAAAGAAGAAGAATTGCCAACACATGAGGCAGGCGCGTTGGTTTCTGGTCGGGTTGCATGACTCATTTGAAAGAACAATCCTGAAAAATGTTCAAGTGAGAAATTTTCGGACGCCCGGACACCAAAGCGCCAGGGCAGACGCCGGCGACCGCTCCTGAAATGCGGCAATCATTTTGCGTTGCCTTGTCGCGCCGAAGGCTGACCAAGGCGGAAGGACTTGAACCGGCTGGCAACCTGCTGCCAAACGTGGCAGTCTCCCGGCCCGATTGACAAATCCGACGACCATGCCGGACAACCGGAGCCTCCTGTCACGGTTGGTTCGCCGCGCTGTTTTCGGCCAGCTTGTACTGGCCGTGATATTGTTTGTTCCCGCTGGAACGCTGGAGTTCTGGCAGGGCTGGGCCTTCAGCGTCGTAAATTTCGTCTGCGCGTTCATGTTTTGCGCTTATTTCTATAAACACGATCCCCAGTTGCTCGAACGCAGGCTGCTGAGAAAGGAAAAAGTCAAAGCCCAAAGAATCATCATGGGATTCGCAAAAGTGTTCTACGCCCCGGCCTTTATGCTGCCCGGTTTGGATTGCCGGTTCGGCTGGTCGCGCGAGTTTTTGGGGCCGGTGCCGTGGTGGCTCACGCTGCCGGCCCTGCTGCTGATTCCGGGCTGTTACCTCCTGTTTTTTGAGGTGATGAAAGCCAACCGTTTCGCCGCGGCCATCATTCAGGTTGAGTCCGGACAGACCGTCGCTGACGCCGGTCCTTATCGCTTCGTTCGCCATCCCATGTATCTGGGCGGAATCGTCTCGTGGCTGTCCGCTCCGCTCGCGCTCGGCTCGTTCGTCGCGTTGCCGGCCTTTGTCCTCGTCATCCCCGTCATGGTTTTCCGGCTGCTTAACGAGGAAAAAATCCTTCGCCGTGACCTGCCCGGCTATTCCGAATATTGCCTGCGCACCCGCTACCGGCTCATCCCGTTGGTCTGGTAAAGCATCGCGCGGACATTCACCGCGCGTGATGAATGACCACGTATTGAACGATGAAAAGAATTCCGTCGCCAATCGCGATGACGGCAAAAATCGTTTTCAGCCCCAGCGGGTTCGACCGGCGGCTAAGGTGAGGGGCCAGCCGCGCGCCAAAGACACAGCCCAGCCCCGTGAACGCCGCGATGTTCCACGGTATCCCGCCCAGGAAAAAGTGGTGGAGCAGGGTCAGAAAGATGGAATTGATGGAAAGCAGCACCACGCCGAGGCCGATGCAGGCGGTGACGTTCAGTCCGTAAGCCAGCATTAACAGCGCGGCGACGAGCTCGCCTTCGCCAATGGCAATCCAGCCGGTGATGAGACCGCCAATCAAAGAAATGCAGAAGAGCGGAAGTGCCGCCCGCGGCGGAATTTCCGTGCGCGCCGCCGATTTCATCGCTCTTCGGGACAGGACGATGGTCAAAACGCCCAGCAGAATCGAAACGGGGCCGAACAGCAATTTCACCAGCAGGGCGCTGGGATGAATCACCAGGGAACTGATGCAACTGCCAATCAGCAGCCCGGGCACGGTGAGCTTCAAGGCGCGCAGCGGCACCACTCTTTTTTGAATCCAACCGATGGCCCCGCTGGTCATTCCCCACGACTGACTGGCCAGCGCAATTTTCAAGGCGGTCACGGGAGGCAGATGAAAAAGAAAGATGATGACCGGGATGAAAACTATGCCGCCGCCCACGGCGGAAATGTTGCCCAAAATCGCTCCACAGAATCCAACGGGGATGAAGACCCAGTTCCGCCGAAACAAGGCGATGGGGTCCTGGGCCAGGCAGAAATAGCCGGCGGCCCAGGCGCAGACAAACAACACCAGCCACCAGGACCAATACCGGAAATGACGTTCCGTTCCATTGACGGGGACCGGCGCGGTTGAAGCTCCAACCAGAGCAGTGGGCAGCTTTTCGCTGATGGAATTCATATTGGATTCTGCGGCCTCGGCGGATTCAACTTGGGAGACGGCGGCGGCTAAATCAAGCCGCAATTTCCCAAGCCAAAGCCTGCTACAGGCTCAACCCCTTTGTCTGATAAGACACCACCCGGCCAACTCAGGGGACTGCCAGCCGATAGAATTGCTGCGTGCCCGCATTCCAGTTGGTGAAACCGAAATTGGTTTGGGGACTGGCGACTTTTCCCAAGGTTGCCCAGGCGGACAACAGATTGGTCGTGCCTTGCACCGAGTAGGTGATGTTCGTCGAGCCCGTCCAGCCGAGATTCCGCGTCGAGTTGGAAACGGTCAGGCTGAGGGTCGGCGTCGGCACGTTGAACACCGTCCATTCCAGCCGCACAACCGAATATTCCGGAATCGTGACGGGATTGTTGGTCAACTGCAACTGGATTTGCACCGAGCTGTTTTGCGGCGCGGAATTGGTCGCGCGGGGATCGCTGCCGGTCACAAACGTTTCGAGAAATTGATTCGTCACCGCCACCCCGTCCTGGATGATCTGTGCCGGCGCGTTGGTGGCGCTTTTGTTCGTGAGCACGATGTATCGCTTGCCATTGCCACCCTGATAAGCTTGTGCGTAAATTGCCGGAATCGTCGCGTTGCCGTTGGTGTCAATGGGCACGGCCGGGCCATTGTTGCCGACGGCCGTGGTATAAACCGCCGTGGAGCGCGTCAACGCCCAGTCCGCCACCGACGACCCGCAAACCTGCGCACTCAGGAAAAAACCGAACGGCCAGCCGGCGGTGTTGGTGGTGTAACCGCCGTTGTAGGCGGCGGCGACGGGTTGGTTAAAGCTGTTGGTCTGGTTGATGCCAGCGGCGTCCAGCAATTGATAAGGGCCGACAAAACTCATTTGCGGCAGCGTGGAAAGGCGCAACAAATATTCCGCCGCGTAGATGCCGCCGTAGAGCGTCGTCGTGGGCGGATAATTCCCGCCAGCGCCGTTGCCGCGCGCGGGGGCAAATTCCGAGATGAGAAACGTCACACCGGGGTTGTTGTCGGGTATCAGGTAATTCGTCATACGGGCCGTCGTGTTGCTGGCCAGTTCCCAGTTGTCCAGCGCCATCAAATCGGCGAACGTGACCCCGTTCGTGGGCAGCGCCGGATAATGATGATACACCACCGCGTCCCAGTATTTATCGCTGTAATTCTTCAGGTCATTGTCCCAGGTGTTGGGTTCCAGATAACCGGCGTCATTGAAATAAATGGCCACCACCGCGTTGGAATCGGCCGCCTTGATGGCGTCGCGATACGGTTTCATCCGGGCGACATAATCCGTTGCGTTCAGGAAAAAGTTCCCGGCGCCGCTGCCCGCGAGCGTATAAGGCTCGTTGCACAGTTCCCAGACCGCGACCGGAATATGGTTGCTCAAGGCATACGCTGCGAACGCGCCGGCGGAAGCCGCCGAGTCCGTGAAACCATTGATGGTGGCGACAATCTTCGCGCCGCCGACGTTCCGGCACAGCGCCGCGAAATCGGGAAATTTCAGGCCGCCCTTGCCGTTGCCCAATTTTGCGGCCGGCCAGAGGAGATTGGTTTCCCACGAAGGAAAATCGGTGAACCAGTTGGTCAGCGTCAACCCGTTCGTCCAGGCAAAGGCGTCATCCATCGAGCCGCCCGGATACCGCAGCCAGCCCGGTGAGAGCGTTGCGGTAATCTGCTGAAAATTGGTGTCGTAATATTCCACCGCGCTCGCCTGTAGCTCGGTGCAAAAGCCGGCAAACCCCGGATTGAGCGGCGTGGCATTGGTCGTCGCGAAGGAAACCGTCACGACAGGCTGGGCCGTTGCTTCCGGCGGACAAAAGAGTCCCGCCAGGAACAACAGCCATAGGACACTGGTGGCAATCTTTGCGCGCGGCACAAACATAATTTCAGCAATCCTGACGCCAAAATCAGGCGATTTGTTACAATCCCCCGGTTCATTTTCATTTGAGAAAGGATGCTTTCGCTCACGACCGCCGCCGGTCGCCGTGTTCTTGTCGCGGCGAAGCGGAGTGAAGACGGACAACCTGAATTCAACGGCAGGGCAGAGCGACCGCTCTGCCGGGAATGGCGGCGCAGCAACGCCGCCCGACCACGATTTCCTTCAAGGGCTTTACGCGACGGAACGGCGCGCTGCTTTGGCGGTCGGGGAAACCATTAACGGGATGCAACGCCAGGGGAAAACCCGCGTCCTCAATAGCCATCGCCCCTTGAATTATGCGCCGATTTATGAGATTTGTCCGTCAGAGTTGCATCGCCGGGTTGCTGTCGGGGCTGTGGCTTGGTTTTGAGCGACGTTCACAATTATGCTAAGACTGTCCAGATTTTTGTTTTTTTGGCTCGCGGTTTTAGCGGGTATGACGGGTGTGTTGGTTGAAGGGCCATCGCTGTTGAAAAACTGGAAGGAACGGTTATTGGACCCTCATTACAGTCCGCTTTTGAGTTCCTACGATTTTTTCTTCCGAGGTTATTTTTCTACTTTCGCTCATGCTGCTGATTGTGGTTCACATCGGTCACGTGGTTGGTGGCGGATTCCACATTCCCAGATCCCGGAAACCGGTTTCATCCGGGAAACAGCCGGGCGATCCACCCTTGTCGGCAGGCTTGATTTCGCAATCGCCAAAGCCCCATGAGGCACCGGCGCAGATGGATAAAGAGACGGCCGACGAGAAGTTGACACGGCTGCTAAAACAGGAAAAGGAGTGAACAGCCGTCCGTGACAATCCATCTTTGCGAATGAACGCCGGCGCGCGGAGCCGCGCACTATATCGGACCTGAACCGGCAAAGATCGCCTTCACCCCAGGATTCCGTGACGACACAAACACGTCAGGACGGGATGAGGCCTTGAAACCAAACGAAATTTTTTGTCACCTCTTTGC
>Ga0335078_10012412_pt1 | contig 12635 bp, 10 predicted proteins | sample Lox_Sample_32_FD_206711 | JGI IMG/M metagenome (GOLD analysis project Ga0335078, IMG submission 206711) | Soil microbial communities from Loxahatchee National Wildlife Refuge, Florida, United States - Lox_Sample_3.2 | ecosystem: Environmental > Terrestrial > Soil > Wetlands | place: USA... | reverse complement strand
CTGCGCGGGGCGTCGCTCGGCGTCGCCAAGGGCGAGATCGTCGCCGTCATGGGGCCCAGCGGGTCCGGGAAGTCGACGCTGCTGCACTGCCTGGCCGGGATCCTGGTGCCTTCCTCGGGGGAAGTGCATTTCAACGGGATACGGCTCGACCGGCTCAGCGACGACAAGCGCAGTGCGCTGCGGCGCGACCGGTTCGGGTTCGTGTTCCAGTCCGGGCAGCTCGTGCCCGAGCTCACCGCCGAGGAGAACGTCGCGCTGCCGTTGCTGCTGTCCGGCGTGCGGCGCGGGCCGGCGACGGCGGCGGCGCGCACGTGGTTCCCCACGCTCGGGCTGGACGGGCTCGAATCCCGGAGGTCCGGTGAGCTGTCCGGCGGGCAGGCGCAGCGCGTCGCGCTCGCCCGCGGCCTGGTCGCCGAGCCCGAAGTGCTGTTCGCCGACGAGCCGACCGGGTCGCTTGACTCGGTGTCCGGCGAGCTGGTGATGAACCTGCTGGTGAGCGCGGTCCGCGAGCAGGGGACCACGGTCGTCCTCGTCACCCACGACGCCCGGGTCGCCGCGTACGCCGACCGCGAGGTCGTCGTGCGGGACGGCACGGTCGGCACGCTCAGCGGGGCAAAGCCATGAGCGAGCTCGCGAGCGAATCGGTAAGTACAGTGAGCGGGGCTGGCACGCTCGAACGGGACGCCGGCCGTTCCGTTATGAACGGGCCAGGCACGGTCGGGCTTGGGCTGCGGCTGGCCGTGAACGGAGGGCGCGAGGCCGTTACCCGGCTGGTCATCCTCGCGGTCGCGGTCGGGCTCGGCGTCGGGCTGCTGCTCACCGCGGTGGCCGCGACCAACGCGGCCACTTCGTGGAACAGCCGGCACGCGTGGTTCTGGACCGGCACCCAGTGGGCGGCGCCTGGGCCTGCCGCGGCCCGTGGTGGACAACACAGCGCGCCGCTGTGGTGGCACCCAGCCAGCGACATCTACGACGGCCAGACGATCAGCCGCTTCGACGTCGCGGCCACCGGCGCTTACTCGCCGGTGCCGCCGGGGCTGTCCCGTGACCCGGCGCCTGGGACGTACTACGCCTCGCCGGCGCTCGCGGCGCTGCTGCGGTCCGTTCCTGCGGACCAGCTGGCTGACCGCTACCCGGGGCACCTGGCCGGGATCATCGGCGACGCCGCGCTGCCCTCGCCTAACTCGCTCGTCATCGTCGTCGGGCGCACTCCGGCGCAACTGGCGGCGGCCGCGGGCAGCGTTAAGGTGACCGCTATCGCGACGACCGTGCCGGGCGGCCTCGGCGGGAACGTCACCATTTCCCCCGCCGCGAAGGGCCATCGGCCGCAGTTCCCGCCGAACTTTAACCCCAACGGGCTCAGGTACACGCCGGCCGACACCGGCATACCGGCGAGCGGCACCGACCTGATCCTGTCCGCCGTCGCGCTGGCGATCCTGCTGCCGGTACTGATCTTCATCGGCACCGCGACCCGGCTGTCTGCCGCCCGCCGTGAGGAGCGGTTCGCGGCGATGCGCCTGGTCGGCGCGACCCGCACGCAGGTGTCCGCGCTCGCGGCGGTGGAGTCGACCGCGGCGGCCCTGCTTGGCGTGGCCGCCGGGTTCGCGATCTTCTACGGGCTGCGCATCCCGGTGGCGGGCATCCCGTTCGTCGGCCAGCCGTTCTTCCCCGGCCAGCTGGCGCTCAGCCTGTTCGACGTCATCGTCGTCGCTGTCGGCGTGCCGCTGGCCGCCGCTGTGGCAGCGCGACTGGCGCTGCGCCGGGTGAACATCTCACCGCTCGGCGTCACGCGCCGGGTGACGCCGAAGCCGCCTGGTGCCTGGCGGGTGGTGCCGCTGCTCCTCGGCCTGGCCGAGCTCGGCTTCTGGGAGGCGCACGGGCACCCGGCCTCGATCCAGGGGCAGATCCAGGCGTTCGTGACCAGCTTCGCGCTGATCATCATCGGGCTGTTCATCGCCGGGCCATGGCTCACCATGGCCGCCGCGCGGCTCATGGCCCGGTGGACCAGCCGCCCAGGCACGCTGATCGCCGCCCGGCGCATCGGCGACGACCCGCGTTCCGCGTTCCGTTCCGTCAGCGGCCTGGTGCTCGCGCTGCTTGTCACCACCGTCGCGACGATCGCGATCACCACGCAGGACGCCAAGGACCCCACCAGGTTCGGCAACATCGCCGAGTCGCACGTGCTGACCGCGCAGATATCGGAGTCGAGTGCGGTCGCCGGGGGCAGCGCCCCGGGAGCGCGGTCCGGCATCGCGAGCCCGGGGCCTGCCGCGCCCGCCGCGCCGCTCGCCGCCCGGCTGAGCGCGGTGCCCGGCATCCAGGGGGTGCTCGTGGTGCGCGCGGTCCCCGGGCTGACGATCCCCGGCCGTTTCGAGAACCTCGGCGTCAACGCGTTCGGCGGCAACGCAGGCGGCGTCACCCCGATCCCGGCCGGCGTGGTCTCGTGCGCGCAGCTCGCGACCGTGCCCGCGCTCGGCCGCTGCCCGGCAGGCGCGGCGACGGCCGAGTTCCCTGCGGACGGCTTCAACGGTCCCCTCGGCTTCAACTCGAACGTGGACACGTACACCTGGCCGGCCGCGCGCGTGCCGGCCGCCGGACTCGGCGCCCTCGGCGTGGACGGCATCAACGTGGCGACGAACGGCGCCACGGCGACGGTCGAGCGGGCGCGGACGCTGCTTGAGGCGAGCGTTTACCCGACGGTCTCCCCGCCGTCCACGTACGCCGACATCGCCGCGCAGGACAACTCGCAGAACTCCGGCTACCAGCAGCTCGCCAACGTGGTGATCCTGGTCAGCCTGGCGATCGCCGGGTGCACGCTGGCGGCGGGCATCGCGGCGGGGCTCGCGGAGCGCAAGCGGCCGTTCAGCCTGCTGCGGCTCACCGGCGCGCGGCTGTCCACGCTTCGCGGCGTCGTCGCGCTTGAGGGCGCGGTCCCGCTGCTGACGGTGGCGGTCGTGGCGATCGGCACGGGCTTCTGCGCCGCCGCGATGTACGCGACGGAGGCGCAGAACCGCCCGATGGTCGCGCCTGGCCTCGCGTACTACCTGCTGACCGTCGGCGGCATCATCGTGTCCCTGGCGATCATCGCGGCGACGTTCCCGATCCTGACCCGCATCACGGGCCCGGAGGCGGCAAGAAACGACTGAAGAGCGTCAGAAGAACAGGTCGACGACCGGCTTGGTCCTCAGGTCGTCCTTGAGCAGGTACTGGGCGGCGCCCTCCATGTGCGAGCGCCAGTGCTTCTCCGCCCCGGCCGCGTTCCCTGCCTTGACCAGCGCGATGAGCTTCATGTAGGAGCGGATGACCCGCTGGAAGCGCTCGTCGGTGTCGTTGTCGTCGCGGATCGCGATCTTGGTGCGCAGGTGGGTGGCGACGATGTCCTGCAGCACCGCTCCCTGGATGGCCATGGTCTTGTTGCCGCAGCCTTCCAGGATCAGCTCGTGGAAGCGGTAGGTGAGGCTGGACCAGATGTACGGGTCGGGGATGAACGGCTTCTTCGCGTCGACCTCGGCCTTGAGCTCGTCCACCACCTGGGTGAGCTTCTCGATGTCCGCCTCGGTGCGGTGCAGCGCGAGCAGCCGGGCGCACGGCGGCTCGGAGATCATCCGGGCCTCGTACACGTCGTTGATGGTGGCCCCCTGCATCTGCAGCAGCAGCCCGACGTAGCGCGCGGCGACGGAGGCGTCGGGAGCGACCACCCGTGCGCCGCCGCGGCTGCCGCGCCGCACGCTGATGAGCGTCTCCGCCTCCAGGATGCGGAACGCCTCGCGCAGGGTCGGGCGTGACACGCCGAACTGCTCCATGAGCTGGCTCTCGGCGGGCAGCGTCTCGCCCGGGCGCAGTTCACCGCGGACGATCTGGCGCCGCAGGTGGCTGGCGATCAGCTCGCCGGTCTTGGGAGCCCGGACAACTGTCCCGATCTGGGCGGTGTTACCGCTTACCATAGTCACTCCGTAATCATATCTTTCACTACATTAAAAGAACGAACCCATCAGACTAATTGTGCCGACGTGTCAAGAGCGCTATTTGGCTCCCTTGGGGGTAAAGCGCAGGGCGCCGTCGAGCCGGATCGTCTCGCCGTTCAGGTACACGTTCTCGGCGATCTGCTGTGCCAGCTGAGCGTATTCGCCGGCCCGGCCCATCCGCTTGGGGAACGGGACCGCGGCGCCCCAGTAGGCGTCGAGCTGCTCCGGGTCGGCGTTGCCGAACGCGGGCGTGAGGAACGTGCCTGGCGCGATCGTCACCACCCGGATGCCGGCCGGGGCCAGGTCCCGCGCGAGCGGCAGCGTCATCGAGACGATGCCGCCCTTGGCCGCGGCGTAGGCGGCCTGGCCGATGGTGCCGTCGTAGGCGGCGATGGAGGCGGTGTTGATGATGACGCCGCGCTCGCCGTGCTCGAGCGGCTCGGTCGTGGCCATGGCGGCCGCGGCCAGCCTGTCGATGTTGTAGGTGGCCGCCAGGAATATGCCGATCACCTTGGTGAACGACTCCTGCGAGGCCGGCCTGCTCTCCTTGTCGAGCGTGCGCGGGCCACCGCCGCCGCCGTGCGCCACGACCGCGATCCGCAGCGGGCCGAGTTGCGCGGCCGCGCCGATCGCCTGCCGCACGCTGCCGGAGTCGGTCACGTCGGTCCGTACGAACAGCGCCCGGTCGCCCAGTTCGTCCGCCACCGCCTTGCCCTTGGCCTCGTCGAGGTCGCTGACGACGACGTGCGCGCCGGCCGCGTGCAGCCGCCGGGCGGTGGCGGCGCCGAACCCGCCGCCTCCTCCGGCGATGAGTGCCACCGCTCCCTTGATGTCCATCGTCCGCCCTCCGACTTGGGCGACTTGGCGCCCGCCCGGGTACGACCGCCCCCGATGGAGCTGTCATAGTTAGCTAATTGCACTATACTAGCCTGCTATGAGAGACCAGGGCGAGGGGTGCGCGATGAGCGTTGCCGGCCGCGCGGAATCCGGCCGCGCGGAATCCGGCCGCGCGGAACACGGCAGCGCCGAACACGGCAGCGCCGAACACGGGGAGCTGCGCCAGGTCGTCCGCGATTTCCTCGGCGAGAAGTCGCCGGGCCGCGCGGTCCGCCGCCTGATGGAGGCGGGCGAGCGCCGTGACGAGGAGGTATGGGCGCTGCTCGCGGGCCAGCTCGGGCTGACGGGGATCGCCATACCTGAACGGCACGGCGGAGCCGGGTACGGGCCGGCCGAGCTTGGCGTCGTGCTCGAGGAGATGGGCGGCGCGCTGCTCGTGGCGCCGTACTTCGCCACCGTCGCGCTGGCCGGCCAGGCGCTTGCCGCCTCCGGCGACGAGGACGCGATGGCGCGCTGGCTGCCCGGCATCGCCGACGGCTCGCTCACCGCCACCCTCGCCGTGGCCGAGGAGTCCGGGTCATGGGACCTGGACGAGGTGGCCGCGACCGCCCGGCCGGCCGGCGGCGGCTGGGCCGTCACCGGTGACAAGCTCTTCGTCATCGATGGCGACACCGCCGACCTCCTGCTTGTCGTCGCGCACGCGCCCGACGGACCCGGGGTGTTCGCCGTCGAGCGCGGTGCCGCGGGGAACGGTGCGGCGGGGCTCGAGTCGGCGCGGCTTGACACCCTGGACCTGACCCGCGCCCTCGCCTCCGTCACCCTGCGCGAGACCCCGGCCGTCCGGGTCGGCGCCGGCCGGGACGCCGCCTGGCTGTCGCAGGCGCGGGACCTGGCACTGGCCGCGCTTGCTGCCGAGCAACTCGGCGGCGCCGCCCGCTGCCTGGACATGTCGGTCGGCTACGCCAAGGTCCGCGAGCAGTTCGGCCGCCCGATCGGCTCGTTCCAGGCGATCAAGCACAAGTGCGCGAACATGCTGCTCGATGTCGAGTGCGGCCGGTCGGCGGTGCAGCACGCGGGCGCGGCGCTGGCCGGGCGGCAGCCGGACGCGCCGCTCGCCGCGGCGCTCGCCTACGTCCACTGCTCGCGGGCCTTTACCCGCGCGGCCAAGGAGTGCATCCAGGTCCACGGCGGCATCGGCTATACGTGGGAGCACGACGCGCACCTGTACCTGCGCCGTGCGAAGTCGTCGCAGCTGCTGTTCGGCCCGCCCGCCAGGCAGCGGACCCGGCTGGCCGAGCTGGCCGGGATCTGATGACACTGGAACGCAGGCCGGCCGGCACCGCGGGCGGGGCGGGCACCGCGGGCGGGGCGGGCACCGCGGGCGGGGCGGGCACCGCGGGCGGGGCGGGCGGGACAGATGAGGACTTCCGCGCGCGGCTGCGTGAGTTCTTCACCGACCGTCACCCCGGGCGGCCACCGAAGGACCCGCGCGAGCGGCTGCCCTGGACCAGGGCGTGGCTGGCCACCCTGTTCGACGCCGGGTACGCCGGCCCGGGCTGGCCGCGCGAGTTCGGTGGCATGGAGCTGTCCTTCGCCCGCCAGGTGATCTACCACGAGGAAGCCGCCCGCGCCCGGGTACCTGGACCGCTCGGCACCGGCCTGAACATCGCCGCGCCCACCATCATCAAGTACGGGACCACGGAGCAGAAGCAGCGCTGGCTCGCCCCGATGCTGCGCGGCGAGGTGGTATGGGCGCAGGGCTACTCGGAACCGGGAGCGGGCTCGGACCTGCCGAGCCTGCGCACCGCCGCCCGCCGTGACGGCGACGAGTACGTCGTCAACGGCCAGAAGGTCTGGACCTCGCACGCCGGCGACGCCGACGTCTTCTTCTCCCTGGTCCGCACCGGCACTCGGGAGAGCAGGCAGCAGGGCATCACCTACCTCGTCATCGACGCCCGGGCGCCTGGGGTGCAGGTGCGCCCGCTGCGCGACCTGACCGGGGGGCAGCCGTTCGCCGAGGTCTTCTTCGACGACGTGCGGGTCCCGGTAGCGAACCGGATCGGGGAGGAGAACGACGGCTGGCGGCTGGCCCGCACCAGCCTCGGGCACGAGCGGGCGGCAGGCGCGCTTAACCAGGCGGCGATGTACCGCCGGGTGCTTACCGAGCTTGAGGAGCTCGCCCGCGAGCGGTGCCAGCTGGCCGACCCGCTGGTCCGCGACCAGTTCACCGACCTGGAAATCCGCGTTCGCCTCATCCGCTACAACGCGGAGCGGACCATCGGCGGCATACTCGACCGCGGCGACGCGGGCCCGACGTCCTCGATCTCGCGGCTGCTGATCACCGCGTTCGAGCAGGACATCCACGAGTTCGCTGTCGACCTGCTCGGCCCGGCCGGGCTGCTCGGCAAGTCCGCGCCGCAGGCGGTGCAGCGGTCCAGGTGGCTGCTCGGCTTCCTGCGCACCCGCGCCTCCACGATCGGCGCGGGCACCACGGAGATCCAGCTGAACACCGTCGCCGAGCAGGTGCTCGGGCTGCCGCACGACCCCGGCATGCCCCCACGCTGAACGGGCGCGGCGATTACACTCACTCAGGAGAAGCTCATGCGGCTGGACGACAGCAGGGAACTGGAGGAGTTCCGGGCCGAGGTCCGGGCCTTCATCGCGCGGCACGGGCCCGGACCGCGCAAGCACGTGGGCGTGCGGGCACCCGACCCCGAGCTGGTACCCGCGCTGCGCGCCTGGGTGGCCCGGCTGTACGCCGCCGGGTACCTCGGGCAGACCTGGCCGGTCGAGTACGGCGGCCGTCCCGGCGCGGGCGTCGAGCACGCGTTCATCGTCGCCGAGGAGATCGCCCGCGCCAGGACCTGGGGCGAGATCGGCGCCGGTGCCCTTGCCGCCAACGCCGTCCTCTCCTTCGGCAGCGAGCGGCAGCGCCAGCGGTACCTGCCAAGGATCCGCTCCGGCGAGGACCTGTGGTGCCAGCTGTTCAGCGAGCCAGGCGCGGGCAGCGACCTGGCCGGCCTGAACACCCGGGCGGTCCGCGACGGCGACCATTTCATCGTCAACGGCCAGAAGGTGTGGACCACCAACGGCCAGCACGCCGATCTCGGCTACCTGCTGGCGCGCACCAACCCCGGCGTCGCCAAGCAGGCCGGCATCACCGCGTTCGCCCTGGACATGCGGACGCCGGGCGTCGACGTCCGGCCGCTGCGCGAGATCACAGGGACCAGCGACTTCAACGAGGTCTTCCTGGACGACGTGCGCATCCCCGCGGACCAGGTGATCGGCGAGGTCGACAACGGCTGGCGGGTCGCCAACGCCAGCCTCGGCCAGGAGCGCAGCGGCGTCGGCGCCCGCGCGGTGGAGCTCTACGCCCAGCTCGACGACCTGCTCGAGCTCGCGCGCCGCGGCGCCACGGGCGGGCGGCCGGCCATCGCCGACAGCGCCACCAGGCAGCGGCTCGGCAGGCTCGCCGCCCTCGCCCACGTCACCGACGCGATGAGCAAGTCCGTCCAGTCACGGATCGCCAACGGCACAGCGGACCCGGCCGACGGCCCACTCGCCAAGGTCTTCTACAGCGAGGTCAACCTGGCCATGACCGAGTGCGGGCTCGACCTGCAGGGGGTCGGCGGCATCGCGGTGGAAGGCGACGGCCAGGCCTATGCCGACGGCTGGTGGCAGGACGCGTTCCTCTACGCCCGGGCCTACACGATCGCCGGCGGGGCCAACGAGGTGCTCAAGACCGTGGTCGCCGAGCGCGCACTCGGGCTACCGCGGGACAAGCGATGACGGCCAACGACCAGGCGGCCAACGACCAGGCGGCCAAGGATCAGAAGGCCAAGGATCAGAAGGCCAAGGATCAGGTGGCCGGCCTGGCCGCCAGGCGGTACGGCCTGCCATGGCGCGGCGCGCAGGTCGCGGCGGCCGCCGAGGCGGCCGGCGTCACCGCGTTCTGCAGCGGCGAGTTCGTCGACCACGAGGCCTACTCCACCCTCGCGGAGATGGCGCTGCACACCTCGCGGTCACTGGTCGGACCCGGCATCGCCTACGCGTTCGCCCGCACGCCGTACGCGCACGCGGCCGGCATCCGCGGCGCCTGGCGGCACGCGCCGGGACGCGTCTTCCTCGGCCTCGGCTCCGGCGCCTACAAGATCAACAGGGACTGGTTCGGCGTCCCCGCCGACCGGCCGGTCGCGCGGATGGCCGACCTGGTCGGCGCCGTCCGCGCCTGGCTGCGCGCGGAGAACGGTCAGCGCGTCCGCTACGACGGCGAGTTCTACCATGTCGACGCGGCGGTCGGCGCGCCGGTGCTCGGCCGCATCGACGCGCCGGTCCTGCTCGGCGCGTTCAACAAGCTGATGGCGGGCGCGGCCGGGCGGACGGCCGACGGGATCATCGCCCACGGCCTGTTCACCCGATCGTGGTGGGACGACGTGGTCCGGCCCGCAATCGCCAAGGGCGCCGCCCAAGCCGGTCACACGGGCGGTCACACGGGCGGTCACACGGGCGGTCACACGGGCGAGCACGACGCGGCACCGCTCGAGCACGGCTGGGTGATCACCGCCATCGACGACGACGACCCGGAGCGCGCGGTCATGGACGCCCGCCGGATGATCGCCTTCTACCTGACCGTGAAGACCTACGACCGCTACGTCGAGCACCACGGCTGGACCGCGCAGACGGCGGCCATCCGCGAGGCGTTCGCCGCCCGCGACACCACCGCCATGGCGCGGGCGGTCACCGACGACATGCTCGAGGCGATCGCCGTGTGCGGCACGACCGCCGACGGCCGGGCCGCGCTCGCCCGCCGCGGCGACTCGCTGCCCCGCGACGTCGCCTACCTCGCCCCGCCGTCCTTCATGGTCAGCGAGCGCCGCGGCCAACGTTACGCGCTCGCCAGCCTCGCGCTGCTTGCGGGAGCAGTGGCATGAGCAACGGGCCGAGGTCCCGCGTAGCGGTCGTCACCGGGGCCAGCCGCGGCGCCGGACGGGGCATCGCCATAGCGCTCGGCGCCCACGGCTACACCGTGTACGTGACCGGCCGGACCCAACGCGCCGGCGAGTCCTCCTGGGGCGGCACGATCCACGACACCGCCGCGGCGGTCACCGCGGCCGGCGGGAAAGGCGTGCCGGCGCGCGTCGACCACCGCGACGACACGGAGACCGCGGCGTTGTTCGAGCGGGTCCGCGAGGACGCGGGCCGTCTCGACATCCTCGTCAACAACGCGGCGCTGATCCGCGAGGAGTTGCAGCGCGACGTGCCGTTCTGGGAGAAGCCGCTGAACGCGAGCACCGACCTGCTCGACGTCGGCCTGCGCAGCAGCCTCGTCGCCAGCTACCACGCGGCGCCGCTGCTCATCGAAGGGGGCCACGGCCTGGTGGTGTTCACCTCGGCGCCCGGCGCCGTCCGCTACCAGTACGGCGCCGCCTACGGCGCGCACAAGGCCAGCCTGGACAAGTTCGCCGCGGACATGGGCGCCGACTTCCGTCCGTTCGGCGTCACCGTGGTGTCGATCTGGATGGGAGCCGTGCTGACCGAGCGGCTGCAGCAGGTCATCGACAGCGGGCCCGAGTTCGCTTATCTCGCGGGCATCGCGGAGACGCCGGAGTTCACCGGGCACGTCATCGCCGCGCTCGCCGCCGACCCCGACGTCCTGGCGCTGAGCGGGCGCACCCTCATCGGGGCGGAAGTGGCGCGGCAGTACGGGATCAGCGACGCCGACGGCCGGCGCCCGCCCTCGGTCCGTGACCTGATGGCCGTGGAGCCGGCTAACTACCAGGGAAAGAAGGCCGAAGCATGACCGACGACCAGCTGCGGCAGCTGCTGAAGGACGTGCAGTACCTCAAGGACCGCCAGGCGATCCTCGACGTGGTCATGCGGCACGCCCGCGGTCACGACCGTCACGACGCCGAGCTGATGAACAGCTGCTTCTGGGACGACGGCGTCGACGAGCACGGCCAGTTCGTCACGGCCGGGCCCGACTACGGTGACTGGGCGAACGGGACTCACGCGGCGGGCTACTTCCTGCACATGCACAACATCACCAACCACACGTGCGAGATCGACGGCGATACGGCGCACTGCGAAACCTACGTCATCGGGGCGATGCTGCCCCGGTCCGCGCCCGGCCGGGCGAAGTTCACCAGCGGCCGTTACCTCGACCGGCTGGAACGGCGCGACGGCCAGTGGCGGATCCTGGTCCGCCGCACCACGATCGAGGTCGAGGGCGAGGGCGACGCGAACTGGCCGGACAACAAGATCTGCGAGACCTTCCCCAAGGGCGCGTGGGACACCGGGGACCTGTCGTACGCGCGCCCGCTGCGACTCGACTCACCGTCGCTCCTCTGGGACGGCACCATCCGCTGAAGGGGCCTCACTCATGCTTGAAGGACGGCACTACCAGAACGCGTACGTGACGCGGAACCTGGAGGCGGCGGCCGCGGAGTTCACCGCCCGGGCCGACGCCCGCAGCGCGGTCACGTTCGAGGCGGCGACCGAGGTCCTGACGGGGGAGGGCCGCAAGAGCCAGATACTCAAGATGGCCTTCATCTGGGTGGGCGACCTGCAGTACGAGTTCATCGAGCCGGTCACCGAGGCGGTCCCGGTCTTCAGTACGTGGTTGCCGGACGGCGATGCGCCGCGGTTCCACCACAGCTGCGCCCGCGTCGACGACTGGGCCGACTTCCGCCGCCGCGCCGGCGAGCAGCCCTACCCGGTCGTGTTCGAGGGAGCAAGCGGCGAAGAGCTGAAGTTCCTCTACCTCGACACGCGTGAGCTGCTCGGCCACTACCTCGAGTACACCTGGATGACCGAGACCCGCTGGACGCAACTCGGCGGACGGTGAGGCTGGCGGGCACAGCCGGATGCCGGGCCGGAGCTTGCCCAGAACGGCGCGACTGGGCATTGACGGACCGCGACCGAAAGAGGTAACTTAATGAATGATACTTTAGTGTCATTTTTGATACTGAAGGTTCAGTCGGAAGAGTTACGGTGGATCGGTAGGAGCCGGTATGACCCAGGAGTTTGTTGTCTCAGGTGACAGTCATGTGGTGGAGCCGATGGACCTGTTCACCGAGCGGCTTCCGAAGAACCTGCGCGACAAGGCGCTGACGCAGACCGAGTTCGAGCTCGAGGAGCCGCTGGTTCCTGGCGGCCACACGGTGTTCCGCACCGTGCACGCCCCGGGGTATGAGGGCTGGACGGTGTCGCGGTACCGGCAGCACACCGGCCCGACGCCGGACTGGATGCCGGGCGGGATCCTGCGCGACATGGACCGCGACGGCGTGGACGCGACGGTGCTGTTCTCGAACTTCGCGCTGTTCGCGACCTACACCGACGATCACGAGGTGGCCCTGGCCCACGCCCGCGTCTACAACGACTGGGTGGCGGAGACCTACGGGCCTTACTCGGACCGGATGCGCCCGCTGGCGGCGATCCCGACCACCGACATCGGGGACGCGGTCAAGGAGATCGAGCGGGCCGTGAACCTGGGGCTGCGTGGCCTGTTCCTGCCCGAGCACCCGCAGCCGCTGCCCTACCACTCGGACGAGTACGAGCCGCTGTGGGCGGCCGCGGAGGCCAACGGCCTGCCGATCTTCTTTCATCTCGCGGCCGGCGGTGCGAACACCAAGACCGGGAACTCGATCACCGGCGACGCGGTAAAGGGCATCCTCACCGCGATGGCGATGGGCAAGAACAAGCAGCTAACCAACGCGACGCTGGCCGCCCGTACGGGCGGCGGCGGCAACTCGAGCGGCGCGGTGCCGATGCGGATCATCTCCGAGCTCGTCGCCTCCGGTGCCTGCGACCGGCACCCGAACCTGACGTGGAACA
>Ga0335078_10012410_pt1 | contig 12636 bp, 10 predicted proteins | sample Lox_Sample_32_FD_206711 | JGI IMG/M metagenome (GOLD analysis project Ga0335078, IMG submission 206711) | Soil microbial communities from Loxahatchee National Wildlife Refuge, Florida, United States - Lox_Sample_3.2 | ecosystem: Environmental > Terrestrial > Soil > Wetlands | place: USA... | reverse complement strand
ACGTTCAATATCCGTCAGCTGACCGATGTATTGCGCTGCAAGTTGCAGCAGCATTTTCGACGCAAGAGGCATCGAGCAGGTCGCTGAGAAACCGGATAGACGCGATGATGACACAGACCCGCCCCACCGAGCTACACCAACGTCGCATCTTGATGACCAGGAAACCGGCTGCGGCGGCTGAATCCCGCGGCCAGGTCCGCGCGGTCATCCGCGCCTGGGGAATCCCGGTCGATCCCGACATCGCGGTCCTGCTCACCAGCGACCTGGTGACCCATGCCGTCATCCACTGGAACAGCGCGACCATCACGCTTGCCGTCAGGTGCTCGCACGATCAGCTGCGCGTCGACGTCTACGACACGTCGCTTCCGCTGCCGATGGCGGTAGACGAGCAGGCGATCAACGAGACCAGGCCCGGGCTGGCCCTCGTCGCCACGCTGGCGACCGAGTGGGGTTCCTTCCTGACCTTCACCGGTAAGGCCATGTATTTCGCGCTCGCGTTCCAGGCTGACTGGTTACGCGTCAGGAACTTCAAACCGTCAAACGAAGGGGAAACGTGAGAAGCACTACGCTCGGCAGCCGACGCGATCGGCCTGGTTCAGGCTCGTACTGGATCAAGAGCTCGTTGAGCTACGCCAACGGTAACTGCGTCGAGGTAGCGAGCCTGCCGGGGGGCGAGATCGGCGTTCGGAACAGCAGAAACTCCGCGGGGCCCGTCCTGAGGTTCACGTCGGATGAGTGGCACGCCTTTCTCGGCGGCGTCAGAAACGGGGAGTTCGACAGCTTCGGCAGGTAGCGACCATCAGGCCGAACTGGACCGGGTATCCGGGGTTGCCTCAGGTGCGGCGGGAAGCCGGAGGGCCGCGAGCGCGCCCGCACCGCCCTGGACAACGTGATCGCGCCGGTGCTTCCCTACCGGACCGGCTGGGACAAGCCCGGCCGCGGCCGTCAGCTTCTCGAGGAGGTCGGCCTGGGCGGGCGGGAGCGGTCCCTGCCCTCGCGGATGTCAGGCGGCGAGCAGCAGCGGGTCGCCATCGCCCGGGCGCTGATCAACGCCCCGCACCTGCTGCTGGCCGACGAGCCGACCGGCAACCTGGACTCGCATACCGCCACCGGCATCCTCGACCTGCTGACCAGGCTCCGCCGCGAGAACGAGATGACGGTCATCATCGCCACCCATGACCCGCAGATCGCGTCCCGCTGTGACCGGCTGATCAGGCTCAGGGACGGCGCCGTCATCGACGACATCGAGATCTCCGGCGGCTCTCCGGTCGACGAGACCATCCGGAGGGTCGGCCAGCTCGGCTGAGGAACGCAGCCCATTCGGCCCGGGTAAACCTCAGGACGGCCCCGCCCGGGTCCCGGCTGTCGCGGATGCCGACCGTGTCGCCGGATAGTCCGGCCACCTCGACGCAGTTGCCGTTGGCGAAGCTGTAGGAACTCTTGACCCAGCGCGCGTTCACCTGCACTCCTCATGGCCGGATGCGGCCAGTCCGGTCGCGGTGCCGGTGCTCGGACAGCGGGCCCGAACCCCGGCGCGGAATCGTAGTAAGTAGGTTCGATTTCGTGAAGTAGAAAGCATAACAAGTCGAAAACTGGAGAGGCAAGAGCCGGCCGGCCGCCGTCGCGGCCCGGCCCAGCCGTTGGCATGAGGCCTGCGGGCGCTGTCCTGTTTAGGCCCCCGCAATTTCATGAAACCCGAGATTTGCCGACTACTCCGGAAATAACGTGGGATTAACGGCGCGCCTCATGACTACCCCGAACTAACGGATGATACCGATGTGACTCGACGGGTACTCGTTCCCCGAGTTGCAGAATTTGATGCTCCCTTATCGCTACGGCCTGTTCGTTATAGCAAGTGTTCTGGTTCCGGGAAGAGCAAGCAGATGGCACGACGTCGGGCTGGTGAGCTCCGGTTTACCGGCGAACTGGTATGTGGCGTACAGCCGTGGTGTCCATGAGCGCGGGGTGGCTGAAGGTATCTCGGCCGCGTCGGCGGCGGCCAGAGGATGAGCAGCCAGGGCAGCGCGTGCAATAACAATGGCACCGGTACGTATTAAACACACTGAACACCGCGAGAACAATAACCACACGATAAACGTGCCGTCACTGCGGCGTGCGCTGGTTAACCGGAATTACGCCAAGCTGTGGTACGGCCAGGCCGTGTCCGCGGTCGGGGACACGATCTTCGGTACGACGCTCGTGCTGTGGGTGTCGCAGGTTCTCGTGCGCGGCTCGGCCTGGGCTCCCGCCGCGGTCAGCGGGATCCTGGTCGCCGCGGGCGCCGCGGTTGGCCTGGTCGGACCGGTCGCCGGGGTCTTCGTGGACCGGTGGAACCGGAAACTGACGATGATGCGGACCGAGGCGATCCGCGCGGCGATGGTCACGGGCCTGACGGGGCTGTCGTTCGTCCCGGTCCGCGACCTCCCCATCGGGCTCTGGCTCGGCGCCGTCTACCTCGTCGTATTCGTGCTGAACGGGGTCGGTCAGTTCTTCAACCCCGCCAGGTTCGCCACGACCGGGGACGTCGTGCCCGGCGAAGAGGACCGGATACGAGCGGCCGGACTCGCCGAGGCCACCGTCTCGGCGGCCGGGATCGTCGGGCCGCCGATCGCGGCGCTCTTGCTGTTCACCGTCGGCTTCCAGTGGGCGCTGGCCGTCAACGCCGCCTCCTATGTCGTGTCCTATCTGGCCATCCGCTTGCTACGGCTGACGCCAGCACCTCACTCGCCGGCCCTGGCTGAAGCGGGGAGCACCGGCTTGTACGCGGAGTTCTCGGCGGGCCTGCGGCTTTTCGCGCGCAACCGGTTCCTCGTGACGCTGCTGACAGTCACGACGATCTGCCAGTGCGGCACCGGTGCGATCAGCGCGCTGAACGTGTTCTTCGTGACCCGCGATCTGCACGCCTCGTCCGGGCTGTTCGGCATCGCGGAGACCGCGATGGGGGTCGGTTTCATCATCGGCGCGCTGGCCGCCGGCCGCATGGTGCGGTGGATCGGCGCCCGCGCGCTGACCTGGTCGGGCCTGCTGGCAACGGGCGTCCTGGCGGCTGGCTACGCGTTGCAGCGCAGCTTCCCCGCGGGCCTGGTCCTGCTGGCGCTCTACGCCATTCCGATCGCGATGCTGAACACGGCCGTGGCGCCGCTGCTCCTGGAAGCGGCGCCGCGTGAATACATGGGCCGGGTGATGGCGGTGTTCATGCCGGTCAACCAGCTCGCGTCCATGCTTTCCGTGGTCGTCTCCGGCTGGCTGACGAGCACCGTCCTGCGCAGCTTCCGCGCCTCGTTCGCCGGCATCACGCTTAACTCCGTCAGCCTGATATTCGTCGTCGCCGGCGGCCTGATCTTCGTGTCCGGCGTCCGCGCGTTCGCAGCGCTGCCCGGAAACAATATTCCCTGAACCGCTATCCCGTGCCCGTGCAGTTGACCGTTCTGCCGGTGGCGGACGAGCATCGCGTGGTCCAAGCGGTTGATGTGGCGTCTGCGCGGTTTGCGCGGACCCGATCAGCGGTTTGCGCGGACCCGATCAAGAGCCGCGGACGGTGACGGCGTCGGCGTCGGCGTCGGCGACGCCGGTCGGGTAACGTCGGCCCCGGCAGTCCCGGGATTCACACGGCTCGCAGGCCAGGCCGGCGCTCGCCGCGATTAACGCGGTGGATCCGGGCTACGCGGTTGATCCGGTGGACCCGGGTACCCCTGATCAACCGCATAACCCGGATCAACCACGCTATTCCAGCACGCCAACCAACCCCCGGCGGAACCGTGTCAGCTGCGCCGCTGCTCTGGCTCTGCGCCGTCCGCGACCGGATCGTCGCCTACGCGAGCTTCGAGCCAGGCCCCGAGGGTCGACCAGCTGACTCAATCTGAGCGAGGTAGTCGAGGCTCGCGGACTCGGCGCTGGTGCGCCGGACCAGCGCAGGGGAGTCGCCGCGCAACTGGCGGTAGAGGGCGACCGACGCGCGCAGCGCGGCCGCACAGCCGCGGGGCGTGTGGTCGCCGACCGTGGCCTCCAGCGCCGGTACCAGAGCGGGCGCGATCTGCTCGAGGCGCCGTACCCCGGCGGCACGATGTCCGCCGTCCCGCGCAATGAGCGGTCCGAACACGACCGCCCGCAGGGCGGCGAGCACGTCGAGGCATTCGAATAGCTCGCCGCGCCCGAGCTTGGTGGCCGCGTAATGGATCCAGACCCAGAACCGGTCCTCGATCCATTGCGGATCCGGCTGCGGCCACGTCGGCACGGCCCTTCGCAGTGCCGCATCGAGCGCGCCGTCACGCTGCCACAGGATCAACCCGTCCTCGACCCGCTGGTCAAGCTGGCTGTCTGCCACGAATTTCAGATCGACGTGCACGGGCGGCGGCCCGTAGAGAGCAATGAGGAGACGCGGCTCGCCGACGTGCTCGCCGGTGAAGCAGGCAAGCAGCGGCCCCAGGCGGGCCGCGAAGGCGGGGGCGTCGCGGAGCAGTTCGGGGTGGTGCTCGTCGCGGCAGACCACGACGAGGTCCAGGTCCGAGAATTCGTCCATGGTCCCGGTGACGGCTGACCCGCCGGCCGTGAGGCCTACGACTCGCGGATCAGCCTGGATAGCCGCGATCACGGCCTCGATGTACGGCCGGACATGCCGCGGCGCCCAGTCGGCGATGGTCATGGGTCATCCCTACCCGTGCCGGAACGGCCGGGAACGGCGGGCTGGGGGATGTGACTACCACGAAAGGAGAGGAGTCACTCCTCTCCACTTTCAATATATACCGCACAGGGGGGCTTGCGGCAAGACCCGGGTCATGCCGCATAATCGCTGGCCGGGGGCAAAAACACGGAAACGGGGTCGCGGAATGCGTGTGCTGCTGCCGGCGTGCGGGTCGCGCGGGGGCGTCGAAACGCCTGCCATTCGGCCAGCCGGAGGGATACGAGGCGCCGTGGCGACCGGCATGCTGGCGGCCGCGGCGCGGCCGGTGACCAGGTAACCGGGCATCTGCCCGGCGAACCGCCCCGGGCATCCGCCAGGTTCGTCACGCCGGTCCGGGCGGCCTTCCGCGCGCAACGCCTGGACGTGACCTCAGATCGGAGCTGATGACGTGAATTTCCTGACTACCAGCGCGTTCGACCTTCCCGGCCGGCTCACCGCCAAGGCCGACCCGGCGCTGATCGCCGGCGACGAGCAGCACTTCGCGGCCATCGCGGAGAGCCTCGAGCAGTCGATCGCCGACCTGTCCGACCGCCTCGACGCCGAGCTCAGGGCGCCCGGCGGCATCGGCCAGAAGGCAATGGACCGGGACGAGGAGATCCACCGGCTGAACGCTCGCCTGCGCGCCCTGCGCCGGTTCGGCCTGGACCTGTGCCTCGGACACGTCGTCAGCACGGACAACCCGGAGCCCGTGTACATCGGACGGCTTGGCCTCACGGACCGCGCGGGTCGCAGGCTGCTGATCGACTGGCGTTCCCCCGTGGCCGAGCCGTTCTTCGGGGCAACCCACGCCAACCCGATGGGCCTGGCCAGCCGCCGCCGCTATCGCTGGACCCGCGGCCGGATCAGCGACTACTGGGACGAGGTGTTCACCGCGGACGGCCTGGAAGGGCACGCCGCGCTCGACGACCAGTCCGCCTTCATCGCCAGCCTGGGCGGCAGCCGGTCGGCGAAGATGCGCGACGTGCTCGGCACCATCGCGGCCGACCAGGACGCCATCATCCGCGCTGGATCCCGCGGCGCTCTCGTCGTCGACGGCGGTCCGGGTACGGGTAAGACCGTCGTGGCGCTGCACCGTTCCGCTTACCTCCTCTACTCCGATCCTCGCCTCGGTCACCGCCGGGGCGGCGTGCTGTTCGTCGGTCCGCACCAGCCCTACCTGGCCTACGTCGCCGACGTGCTCCCGAGCCTGGGGGAGGAGGGCGTGCAGACCTGCACCCTGCGGGACCTCGTCCCCGAGGGCGCCGCGGCGGCGGCCGAGGCCGACCCGCACGTGGCCCGCCTGAAATCGTCCGCGGACATGATGAGGGCGATCGAGGCGGGCGTTCGGTTCTACGAGAATCCGCCCGGCCATCCGATGACGGTCGAGACCCCTTGGTCCGACATACCGCTGACCGCCGACGACTGGGCCGAGGCGTTCGAGGCGCCGGACCCCGGCACTCCGCACAACGAGGCGCGCGATCAGATCTGGGAGGAACTGCTCACGATCCTGATCGACAAGCACGACGGCGACGTCTCGCCTGAGCTGCTCCGCAAGTCGCTGCTGCAGAACAGGGATTTGCGCGCTGCCGTCAACCGGGCGTGGCCGCTGATCGAACCGGCCGACCTTGCCGGAGACCTGTGGTCGGTACCTGCCTACCTGCGCATGTGCGCTCCCTGGCTCAGCCCCGATGACGTCCAGCGGCTGCAGCGCCGGGACGCCCAGGCCTGGACGGTGTCCGACCTACCGCTGCTGGACGCGGCCCGGCAGCGGCTCGGCGACCCGCAGGCGGTACGACGTAAGCGCCGGCGCGACGCGGCGGCCGCAGCCGAACGCGAGCAGATGGCCCGGGTCGTCGACAACCTGATCGAGGTCGCCGACGACGAATACGGTGTAGGCCTGGTGACGATGCTGCGCGGCGAAGACTTCCAGGACGCCCTGGTCGACGAGACCGCGCTGCCCAGCGCCGATCCGGACCTGCTCGCAGGACCGTTCGCGCACATCGTCGTGGACGAGGCTCAGGAGCTGACCGGCGCGGAGTGGCAGATGCTGCTGTCGCGCTGCCCGTCCCGGAGCTTCACCATCGTCGGGGACCGCGCCCAGGCCAGGCACGGGTTCACCGAGTCGTGGCGGGAGCGGCTCGGCCGGATCGGGCTCGACCAGGTCACCCTGGCCTCCCTGAGCATCAACTACCGGACGCCGGAAGAGGTCATGGCGGAAGCCGAGCCGGTCATCCGGGCCGTGCTCCCGGACGCCAACGTGCCGGCCTCCATCCGCGGCAGCGGCCTCCCCGTCGTACACGGATCTGCTTCGGACCTGGGCTCGATCCTCGACACCTGGCTCGCCGCCCATGCCGACGGGATCGCATGCGTTATCGGCGATCCCTCGTTCCAGGCGGGCGGAGTCCGGGCGACGCCCCGCGTCCGGTCGCTGACCCCGGAACTAGCGAAGGGGCTCGAGTTCGACCTGGTCGTCCTCATCGACCCGCGGGCGTTCGGCACGGGTATCGAAGGAGCGGTCGACCGCTACGTCGCGATGACCCGGGCCACCCGGCAACTCGTCATCCTCACCAGCTCCTGACGTCGGCCTGGACACCACCTGCACCAGTCATCGGAGGTATTCATGAGTACGCTCACCCCGGACGAGCTCACCCATGCGGTGGTGATCGCCGGAGGGGGTCCGACCGGGATGATGCTGGCGGGCGAGCTGGCGCTGGCGGGGGTCGACGTCGCGATCGTGGAGCGGCGCGCCAGCCAGGATCTCGTCGGCTCGCGCTCGCGCGGTCTGCACTCACGCACCATCGAGGTTCTCGACCAGCGCGGCATCGCCGACCGGTTCCTGTCGCAGGGGACGGCGGCTCAGGTCGCGGGGTTTGCCGGGATCCGCTTGGATATCAGCGACTTTCCCACCCGCCATCCCTACGGGCTCGCGCTGGTGCAGAACCGCTTCGAGGAGATCCTGGCCGGCTGGGTCGGCGAGCTGGCGGTGCCGGCCTACCGCGGCCGGGACGTAACGGGTTTCGCGCAGAACGGCACCGGCGTCGACGTCGAGCTGTCCGACGGCCAGTCGCTGCGGGCGGCTTTCCTCGTCGGGTGCGACGGAGGGCGCAGCGTGATCCGCAAGGCCGCTGGCATCGAGTTCCCCGGCTGGGACCCATCGGTCAGCTCTCTGATCGCCGAGGCCGAGATGACCGGGGAGCCGCAGTTCGGCATCCGCCGTGACGGCAACGGCACTCAGGCCATCGGCAGGCTGGAGGACGGGAAGCGGGTGGGCGTGGTGGTGAGCGAGCGGTACGCCGGGCAGGCCGGCGAGCCCACCCTGGGTGATCTCAGCCGCGCGCTCATCTCCGTCTGGGGAACGGATTACGGAGTACACAGCCCGACCTGGATCTCCCGGTTCACCGACATGACCCGGCAGGCGGCGTCCTACCGCGCCGGACGTGTGCTGCTGGCCGGCGACGCCGCCCACGTGCACTACCCGGTCGGCGGGCAGGGCCTCAACACGGGCGTGCAGGACGCGGTGAACCTGGGCTGGAAGCTGGCCCAGGTGGTCAACCAGGTATCGCCGGACAGCCTGCTCGATACCTACCAGACCGAGCGGCATCCGGTCGCGGCCCGGGTGCTGCGCGCCAACATGGCGCAGACCCCGCTGACCCGCTCCGGCGCGCGTCTCGACGCCCTGCGCGACCATGTGGCCGAGCTGCTGAGCATGGACGAACCGCGCAAGCGGTTCGGCGCGATGATGTCCGGCCTGGACATCCGTTACGACCTCGGGGACGGGCACCCGCTGCTCGGGCGCCGCGTACCCGACCTGGACCTGGTCACCGCCGCCGGCCCGCGGCGGGTGTTCACCCTGCTGCACCAGGCCCGGCCGGTGCTGCTCAACCTCGGTGAGCCCGGCAGCCTCGACATCACCCCGTGGGCGGACCGGCTCCAGCTGGCCGATGCGACCTGCGACGGGGCGTGGGAGCTCCCGGTCCTCGGCGTGGTCCCGGCTCCCGCCGCCGTGCTGATCCGGCCCGACGGGCATGTCGCCTGGGTGGGAGACGGCACGGGTTCGGGACTCCCTGACGCGCTCACCACCTGGTTCGGACCGCCTGCCGAGCTCGGCCGTGGCCGCGCGGCGTCTTGACTGGTCAGAGCGTGAGAGCGATCTTGCCGGTGACATTGCCGGATTCGAGGAGATCGTGGGCCTTGGCGGCCTCGGCTAGGTCCAGCGTCGCCTGAAGGTGTACGCGCGCGGGAAGAACGGCATGCCGTACACCTCGTCGCCGGGCTGGAACCGGGTCACGCCGGGCTCGACCTCCTCAACCACCCCGCAGACATCCAGCCGAGGACGAACGGCGGCTGGCCGAGGAGCGGGAACTGCCCGGACCGGATCACTGCCTCTACCGGGTTCACCCCCACTGCCCGCACCCGGACCAGCATCTCGGTGGGCAGCGGCACCGGCCGCGCCACCTCGGTAAGCTCCAGGACCTCGGGACCGCCGAAGGCCTGCTGAAGGATCGAACGCATATCGGTGACTTCTCCGTTCCTGACCGCCGGCGGCAGCCTCGCTACGACGTTAGGAGGCCGATAGGAACCGATTGGTACCCTTCGGCTCGTGACTGCTGGCAACGTGTTCCTGGCCGACTGCCCGGCCCGGCTGGCCGTCGAGATCATCGCCGATAAGTGGGCCGTCGTGGTCCTGTACGGCCTCGCCGGCCAGCCACGACGGCACGGCGAGCTGGCCGGGCTGATCGGCGGCATCTCCAACAAGGTGCTCACGCACACGTTGCGCCGGCTCGAGAGCAGCGGGCTGGTGGCCCGGCATGCTTACGCCGAGGCCCCGCCCCGAGTCGAATACGAGCTCACCGAGCTCGGCCGTACCCTGATCGACCCGATCACGATGCTGGCTCACTGGGCCGAGGCCAACGGCGACGCCATTCTCGACGCCCAGGAGCGCACCTGACTGACTGACTGACTGACGGTCGGCGACCGCGTCCGTCGCTGAGGCGGGCGGTCCAGCGGTATCTCACCGGTCCTTTATTCAGCCTCAGCTGAAAGTATTCTTTGAGGTAGCTCGAAGCAGCCTGTTATTCACCCATCTTTCACAAACCGGCCACATGCTGCTTGTTCATGGTCGTCAGCACGCCGCTTGATGTTTTCCGCCTGGCCATTCCGGTCCGTGATCCGGATATAGCTGACCAGTTTTACGCCGATGTCTGCGCCCGGCCCTGGCCATGGCGGGAAGCACCGTGGCTACGCGCCGCCCGGCGGCCTCCCGGAACCCGGCTACCACGGTGATCCCGGGATGACGCCCTGATGCCACGCCAACGACTCGACCATGTGGACGCTATGCGCCCGGTCAAGCAGGCGGGCGTGATCAGCACACACTCGGTCCTGTACTTCGCGCCCGCGGCCGCCAGCACGGGATCCGGCGCGGCTCTGCTGCTGCTGCACGTATCCCGGGAAGGCTTCTTCTTCATCTCCGCGTGCATGCTGACCTACGCGTACGCCGACCTGAGGCGGACCGGGCTGCGCCGCTTCTACTGGCGCCGGTTCCTGTCGGTGGGGATTCCCTATCTGTGCTGGAGTGTCATCTATTTTCTCTACGGCCTGCCGACGTCGCACTACGGCAGCGTGACCGCGGCGTTCATGAGCCTCGCCAACATAGTTGCGGCCGGGTATTTCCAGCTGTACTTCCTGCTCGTGATCATGCAGTTCTACCTGGTCTTCCCGTTGGTGCTCATGCTGCTCCGGCGGACCAGGGGCCATCATGGCCTGGTGATTGCCGTCGCGGTCCTAGCCCAGATCGCCATCGCGATCGGCATGCACTGGAGATTGTTTCCCCGGGAGATGGTCAGGTTCGGGCAGCAGGACGTAATCAGCTACCCGCTCTACCTGATCGGCGGCTGCGTCGTCGCCTTCCACCTCGACCAGGTGCATGCGTGGGTACGCGCCCACGCGCGGTTGATAGTAGCGATGACCGTGGCTGCGGCGCTCGCCGCGGAGGGCGTCTACTTCCTGGCCGCTCACGGCGTGACCACCATACTGGGCTCGGGAAGTGACCCGTTCCAGCCCAGCGTCATCGCGTTTAACGTCGGTGCGGTCACCTGCGGATACCTGGCCGGTGTGGCCCTCGTGCAGCCGAGGCGGTCCCGGCAGGCCAAGGCCGTGGTGCGTTCGGGCTCCGAGAACGCCTACGGCATCTACCTGTCCCACATGCTGTTCATCATCATGCTGACCCGGCTCGGCTGGGCGAAGCTCAGCTCGGTGATCCCGTGGCCGGTGCTGTGCCTAGTGACCGTGGCGATCGTCTTCGCCTTGGGCGTGGCGCTGACCAGCTTCCTGGCCCGGACGCCGTTGGCGGTACCGCTCACCGGGCGGACCCAGATGCCCTGGCGGCTGCAGAGGTTCCTCACGGCTCATCCCGCCGTGCTCGAGAGCGCAGCCGACCATGTCGAGCCGGTCGCCACGTCCGATGTCGGCTATCCGAGCACGGTACCGCGCGCCCGCTGTGTGTAGCCCGGCCTGATCTGGGCAGGTGCAGCAGGTCCGCATACGCGATTCCTGCTGAGGAGAGTTCTTTCGTGACTTCCATTCCGGACATCACGCTGAACAACGGTCAGGCCATCCCGCAGTTCGGCTTCGGCGTCTTCCAGATCGAGCCGAAGGACACGGTGGCCGCGGTGAGCACGGCGCTCAAGGCCGGGTACCGGCATATCGACACCGCCGAAATGTACGGCAACGAGGCTGAGGTGGGCGAGGCCGTCGCCCGTTCGGGCCTGGATCGCGGCGAGGTCTTCGTCACCAGCAAGCTGAGCAACGACGCGCACGAGCCCGACGAGGCCCGGCAGGCCTTCGAACAGACGCTCAAGGCGCTCGGCACCGAGTACGTCGACCTGTTCCTGATCCACTGGCCGCTGCCGGCCCGGTACGGCGGCGACTTCGTGCAGACCTGGCGGACGCTGGAGGAGTTCTACCGCGAGGGCCGGGCCCGGTCCATCGGCGTCTCCAACTTCCAGCCCCACCACCTGCGGCGCCTGAACGGTGAGACCCAGATCATCCCGGCCGTCAACCAGATCGAGGTGCACCCGTACCTGACTCAGGACGACGTACGCGCCTTCTGCGTCGAGCACCAGATCAAGGTCGAGGCGTGGTCGCCGCTGGGGCAGGGGAGTGTCCTCGGCGACCCGGTCATCCGGTCCATCGCGGAGCGGACGGGTAAGACCCCGGCTCAAGTCGTACTGCGCTGGCACATCCAGCGGGGCGACATCGTGTTCCCCAAGTCGGTCACCCCGGACCGGATCCGGGCGAACATCGGCATCTTCGATTTCGAGCTGTCCGCCACCGACGTTGAGGACATCACGGTGCTGAACAAGGACGAGCGCACTGGCCCTGACCCCGACAAGTTCGACGGCCGGTAGCACGGCGTCTTACCAGGTCGGGATGGCCGCGGTCGCGGCCACCTGGCCGACGCCCGGCGTGCGGGTCGTGCTACGCCCAGCCTGGCGGGCCAGGCTGGCGAACTGAGCCGAGTTGATCACAGCCGCCCCGCCTGGGTCGTTGTTGAAGTAGACGTACACGTCGGCCTCATCCGGCCAGGTCTCGGTCAGCCGCGCCACCCAGGACCTCAGCGCCTGCGGCCCGTAGCTGGGCCACGGCTGGGCCGTGCCCTCGTGGAACCGCAGATAACCCCACGTCGCGGTGCGCCACAAGGGTGTGATCGGGCGGCCGCGCCGGTCGGCCCAGCACAGCGTCGCATTGTGCGTGGCCAGGATCTGCCGTATCTCCTCGGTCCACCAGGTCTCGTGCCGCGGCTCCACCGCGAGCCGGAGCCCGTGTTCGCCCAGTGCAGCGGCCGCCGTCCGGAACTCCTTCAGGCACGCGTCCAGCGTGCCCGGGTCGGCCTTCAACGTCGGCGGCAGCTGGAGCAGGACCGGTCCGAGTTTGGGTCCCAGACCTGCCGCCGCGCCGAGCAGCCGGGCCACCGGTTC
>Ga0335078_10012408_pt1 | contig 12637 bp, 7 predicted proteins | sample Lox_Sample_32_FD_206711 | JGI IMG/M metagenome (GOLD analysis project Ga0335078, IMG submission 206711) | Soil microbial communities from Loxahatchee National Wildlife Refuge, Florida, United States - Lox_Sample_3.2 | ecosystem: Environmental > Terrestrial > Soil > Wetlands | place: USA: Florida... | reverse complement strand
GGGCGCCCTGGCGCTTGAGCTCCTCCTCGGGCTGCAGCCCGAAGTACTGCCTGTAATCGTGCACGCGCTGCTCTGGGTCCCGCTTCTCGAAGCCGACCCGGTGGATCTTCAGGAACGCGCCGAGCTCCCCCATCAGCCCGAGACCGCCGCCTCGCGCTCGGCCTGCTCGGCGAGCGCGCGCCTGTAGTCGCGCGGCATCACCTTGACCATCCGCTCCCGCACGCCACGCTGCCACGACGCGAGCACGTTGCGGGCGACGATCGATCCCGTCCGCGCCGCGTGCTCGGCGATCAGCTCGCGGACCTCGACCTCGTCCTCCTCGGACAGCTCCTCGAGGTCTACCAGCTCGAGGTTGCACCGTCCCTCGAACCGCCGGTCGACGTCGTACACGTACGCGATGCCGCCGCTCATGCCGGCCGCGAAGTTGCGCCCGGTGCGCCCGAGCACGACCACGCGACCGCCGGTCATGTACTCGCAGCCGTGGTCGCCGACGCCCTCGACGACCGCCCACGCGCCCGAGTTCCGGACCGCGAACCGCTCGCCGGCGAGTCCGCGGAAGAACGCCCTGCCGGCGGTGGCGCCGTACAGCACGGTGTTTCCGACGATCATGTTCTCCTCGGCCCGGAACCGGTGCTTCTCTGGCGGGCGCACCGACACGACCCCGCCCGACATCCCCTTGCCGGCGTAGTCGTTGGTCTCGCCCCGCAGCGAGAACACGATCCCGGGGGCGAGCCAGGCGGCAAAGCTCTGCCCCGCCGACCCGCTGAACGAGATCTCGATCGTCGCCTCGGGCAACCCCTCGGCGCCGTGCCGGCGGGCGATCTCGCCCGACAGGATGCCACCGACGGTTCGGTTGACGTTGCGCACGGGTATCGGCCCGAGCTTGACCGGCTCGCGCCGCTCGAGCGCCGGCGCGCACCGGCGGAGGAGCTCCCAGTCGAGCGCGTCGTCGAGCACGGGCTGCTGGGCCCGGGTCCGGCGCCGCGACGTGCCGGGGGGGAGATCCGGAGATTGCAGCACCATCGACAGGTCGACGCGGCTGCCCTTCCAGTGCGTGATCGCGTCGTCCATGTCGAGCAGGTCGGTCCGCCCGATCAGCTCCTCGAACCGCCTCACCCCGAGCGACGCCATCAGCTCGCGCACCTCCTCGGCGACCAGCATCAGATAGTTGACGACCTGTTCGGGCGTGCCCCGGAACCGCTTGCGGAGCTCGGGATCCTGGGTCGCGATCCCGACCGGGCAGGTGTTGAGGTGGCAGACGCGCATCATGATGCAGCCCATCGCGATCAGCGGCGCGGTCGAGAACCCGAACTCATCGGCGCCGAGCAGCGCCGCCACGATCACGTCGCGGCCGGTCCGCATGCCCCCGTCGACCTCGACGGTGATCCGCGTGCGCAGGTCGTTGAGCAGCAGCGTCTGCTGGGTCTCGGCGAGCCCGATCTCCCACGGCACCCCCGCTCCCTGGACCGAGGACTGCGGCGACGCGCCGGTGCCGCCGTCGTGGCCGGCGATCGTCACGTGGTCCGCGTTGGCCTTGGCCACGCCCGCCGCGACCGTGCCGACGCCGACCTCGGACACGAGCTTGACCGACACCGACCCGGTCGGGTTCGCGCAGCGCAGGTCGTAGATCAGCTGCTTGAGGTCCTCGATCGAGTAGATGTCGTGGTGGGGCGGCGGCGAGATCAGCCCGACCCCGGGGGTCGAGCTGCGCAGCCAGGCGATGTAGTCGTCGACCTTGTGGCCGGGGAGCTGGCCGCCCTCGCCGGGCTTGGCCCCCTGGGCCATCTTGATCTGGAGCTGGTCGCAGTTGACCAGGTAGTGGGCGGTGACGCCGAACCGGCCCGAGGCGACCTGCTTGATCGCCGATCGGCGCAGGTCGCCGTTCGCGTCGGCCTCGTAGCGCGAGGGGTCCTCTCCCCCCTCGCCGGTGTTCGAGCGCGCCCCGATCCGGTTCATCGCGATCGCGAGCGTCTCGTGGGCCTCGCGGCCGAGCGCGCCGAGGCTCATGGCGCCGGTCGTGAACCGCTTGACGATCGACGTCGCCGGCTCGACCTCCGCGAGCGGCACCGGCTCGTCCGCGACCCGGAGCCTCATCAGGCCCCGCAGCAGCCCGCGGCGAACCGAATCGTCATTGGCGAGCCGCGCATACTCCGCATACGTGTCGCGGGGATCGCCGTTCTGTCCCTGGACGGCGTGCTGGAGGTTCGCGATCGTGTCGGGGTTCCACACGTGGAGCTCGCCGTGGCGCCGCCACTGGAGCACCCCGCCGACGGGAAGCACGTCCCGGTCGGTACGCGGATACGCGCGGAAGTGGCGCTCGATCGCCTCCTGGGCGAGCTGCTCGAGCCCGACCCCTCCGATCCGCGATGCCGTGCCGGTGAAGTGCTTGTCGATCAGCGCCGGCTCGAGCCCGACCGCCTCGAAGATCTGCGCGCCGCAGTAGGACTGGATCGTCGAGATCCCCATCTTCGAGATCGTCTTCATCAGCCCCTTGCCGATCGCCTTGACGATCCGCATCTCGGCCTCGTCGCGCGTGAGGTCCTCCGGGAGCAGCGACCGGTCGGCCAGCTCGTCGAGCGACTCGAACATCACGTACGGATTGATCGCCGCGGACCCGTAGCCGATCAGCGTCGCCATGTGGTGGATGTCGCGCGGCTCGCCCGACTCGATCACCAGACCCGTGCGCAGCCGCGTCCCGCGCCGCACGAGGTGGTGGTGGACGGCGGCGACGGCGAGCAGCGAGGGCATCGCGACGCGCTCGGCGCCGAGGTTGCGGTCGGAAAGGATCAGGATGTTGGCGCCGTTGTCGACGTAGCGGGCCGCCTCCTCGCACAGCGCCTCGAGCCGATTTTCCATCCCCTCGTGTCCCTGCTCGATCGGCCAGGTGATGTCGAGCGTGGCCGCGAAGAAGATCTCGTGCGAGACCTGGCGGAGCTTCTCGAGCTCGTGGTTGCGGAGGATCGGCTGATCCATCACGAGCTGGTGGGCCTGCTCGGGGTTCTCGCTCAGCAGGTTGACCTCCGCACCCACCCCGGCCTGCAACGACATCACCACGTTCTCGCGGATCGGGTCGATCGGCGGATTGGTGACCTGCGCGAACAGCTGCTTGAAGTATGCGAACAGCGGCGGCTGGCGGTCGGACAGGACCGCGAGCGCGGCATCGTTGCCCATGCTCGCCACCGGCTCCTCGGCCTTGGTCGCCATCGGCGCGATGATCATCCGCAGGTCCTCCTGCGAGTAGCCGAATGCCAGCTGCTTGGAGCGCAGCGGCTCGATCCGCGGCGTGCGCGGGTCGCGGTCGGGCAGGTCGTCGATGTGGACGACCGACCGCTCGTACCACTCGCCGTACGGCTGGCGGCGGGCGACCCGGCGCTTGACGTCCTCGTCCTCGACGATCTTCCCCTCCTCGAGGTCGACCAGGAACACCTTGCCCGGAGCCAGGCGGCCCTTGCGCTGGACGTGCTCGGGCGCAACCGTCATCACGCCGGTCTCGGACGCGAGCACCACATAGCCCTCGGTGTCCTGGATCCACCGGCCCGGACGCAACCCGTTGCGGTCGAGCACCGCGCCGGCAACCCGCCCGTCGGTGAACACCACCGCCGCGGGGCCGTCCCACGGCTCCATCAGGCACGAGTGGAAGTCGTAGAAGCCCTTCACGTCCGGATCGAGGTCGCGGCGGGTCCGATACGCCTCGGGCACCATCATCATCACCGCGTGCGGGATCGAGCGGCCGCTCAGCACGAGCAGCTCGAGCACGTTGTCGAAGATCGCCGAGTCCGAGCCGCCGTCGCGGACGACCGGGATCACCTTGTCGAGGTCCTCGCCGAACAGGTCGGAGGTGAGCTGCGACTCGCGCGCCCGCATCCAGTTGACGTTGCCGCGCAGCGTGTTGACCTCGCCGTTGTGGGCGATCATCCGGTACGGGTGGGCGAGCTCCCAGCTCGGGAACGTATTGGTCGAGAACCGCGAATGGACGAGCGCGAGCCGGCTGGCGACCCGCGGGTCCCGGAGATCCGTGAAGTACCGCGGGAGCTGCGGCGCGGTCAGCATCCCCTTGTAGATCATCGTCCGGCTCGAGAAGCTCGGGAGCGCCAGATCGGGCCCGGCGGCGCGCTCGATCACCCGGCGGATCACGTACAGCTTGCGCTCGAACGCGTCCTGGTCTGCGAGCTTTTCCGAGGCCGCGATCAGCACCTGGCGGATCACCGGCGCCGACAGCCGGGCCGTCTCGCCCACGTGGCGCTCGTCGATCGGCACGTCGCGCCACCAGATCGCGCGCTGCCCCTCGGCCTCGATCGTGTCCTCGATCAGCTGCTCGAGCACGACCCGCCGCTCCTCGTCCTGCGGCAGGTAGCAGACCCCGACGCCGTAGCGGCCGGGCGGCGGCAGCTCGACGCCGGCGACCGCGGCCCTCAGGAACCCGTCAGGAATCTGGAGCAGGATCCCGGCGCCGTCGCCCGTGTTCGGGTCCGCACCCTCGGCGCCACGGTGCTCGAGGTTCTCGAGCGCGTCGAGCGCCTTCTCTACGACGGCATGGCTCGCCTCGCCCCACAGCTTCGCCACGAGCGCGATGCCGCAGCCGTCGTGCTCGTTGGCGGGGTCGTAGAGGCCAGTGGCCCCTGGGGGAGCGAGACGTCGATACATGGAGGAGGGTGAGGGTGAGACACAGACGAGTGCAGACTGGTCGCCGAAATGTACCAGCGAGTGTTAGCGGCCCGTTACGGGCGGATGATGGGTCTCGCTCCGGAATCCGGCCCGGCGGCGATTGCGGGCCAAACCGTGCAGAGCCGGATTCCGAAAGCTCGACGTCCATGGGGCCAAGTTCCCCGTCCGGACGGGGTACACGGCCCCATGGATGCCGCGAAGCGGCCCCAATTCACCAGTAATCGGGAGGTGCCGGGCCCTTGACCCGCCGGCACCTGCCCCTCCCTGGACCGGAGCCCTTCTCGGTTAAGTCTTGGCCTTCGCTTTGCCCCGGGACTTGCCCGCGCTGTCGCCGTCCGCGGATTTCGACGATTGTCGCCGGCGCGGCTTCGGCTCGTCCTCGTCGCCCGACCGTACGGCGGCCAGGCTCGCCTCGAGCGCAGCCATCAGATCGGGCGCGGCGGCGGGCTCCTCGGCCTCAGGCTGGACCGCGATCTCCTCGCCGGCGGCCTTGCGCTCGATCAGGTCGAGTATCTGCTCGCGGTATTCGTCGTGGAACTTCGAGGGCTCGAACGCCGCCGACAGCGACTCGATCAGCTGCTCGGCCATCTTCAGCTCGCGGTCGGTCGCGGGCGCGTCCTCGACCGCCTCGAGCTCGTCGAGCCGGTCGGGGGAGAGCACCTCGTCGCCCCACAGCATCGTGGTCAGCGCCAGCACGTCGCCCGTCGGCCGCAATGCCGCCAGTTGCTGCTTTGAGCGCAGCACGACACGGCCGATCCCGACCTTGCCGGCTTCGCGCATCGCGTCGAGCAACAGCCGGTACGCCTTGGCGCCGCCCGCCGTGGGCGCCAGGTAGTAGTTGTGGTCGTAGTAGATCGGGTCGATCTCGGCCTGGTCGACGAACTCCTCGATGTCGACGGTCCGGGTCGCCTTCGGGTCGAGCGCGTCGAGCTCCTCGTCGGTGATCACCACGTACCGGTCGGGCGTGATCTCGTAGCCCTTGACGATGTCCTCGTACGGCACCTCTTCGTCCGTGGTGGGATCGACCCGCTTCTGCCGGATGCGAGCACCGGTCTTGCTCGACAGCTGGTTGAAGCGCACGGACTTGGGCGAGGTGGCGCTGTACAGCTTGACCGGCACGTTGACGAGTCCGAAGCTGATCGCGCCTGACCAGATTGCTCGAGCCATACAGAGACTTGTATAGCGAACGTCGGTTGCGATCAAGCGCTGAGCGCGGTCTTGCCGGCGCTTCGGGTGCAGACCCCGTCCCGGGACATAAGCATCCCCCACATGCTTACGTCCCGGAGGCCCCGCGACCGCGGGGGACTTTCGGGCTTCGCACATGGCCGAGCGAGCCGGTGCCGGCATCCGCCACCATCTCACGAGATGCCACGCCGGCGCGTTTCATCGACGGTGAACCTTCCACCCTTCCAGGAGCTGCTCGACGCCCACGGCCGCGATGTCCACCGGTTCCTCATCGCCAGCGTCGGCCGCATCGACGCCGACGACTGCTATCAGGAGACGTGGGTCGCGGCGCTCCGCGCGTACCCGAACCTCAGAGACGCCTCGAACCTGCGTTCGTGGATCTTCACGGTCGCCCACCGCAAGGTGATCGACCACGTCCGGGCCCGGCGCCGCGCCCCCGTGCTCGCCGGCGACGTCCCGGAGACGGCGGACACCAGAGCGACTGCCCGAGACGAGCCGGACGACGGCCTGTGGACGCTCGTTCGCGAGCTCCCGTCCAAGCAGCGGACCGCGCTCGCGCTGCGCTACGTCGCCGACGCCGGCTACGACGAGATCTCGGCGGTGATGGGCACTAGCGAGGACGCGGCCCGCCGCAACGTCCACGAAGCACTGAAAAGACTGCGAACGGAGTATCAGCAATGAGCATCGAATACGAGCTGCGGCGGACCGCGCCGCAGCCCTCGGCACCGCCGGACCTGACCGATGCCGCCGCCGCGGCCGGGCTCCTCGACGTCGCCTACGCCACGCTCGACTCACCGGTCGGGACGCTGCTGGTGGCGGTGACTCCGAAGGGCCTCGTGCGCCTCGCCTACCTGGACGACGCCGGTGGCGAGGAGGAGGCGAGCGTGCTCGAGCAGCTTGCGGCCAGCGTGTCGCCGCGCGTGCTCGCGTCCCCCCGGCGGCTCGACGAGCCCAGGCGCGAGCTCGACCAGTACTTCAGCGGCCAGCGCCGGCAATTCGAGGTCCCGCTCGACTGGCAGCTCACCCGCGGCTTCGCGCGGCGCGTGCTCGAGGCTACCGCGCGGATCCCGTTCGGCTCGACCTCGACCTACAGGCAGGTGGCGACCGAGGCCGGCAGCCCGCGGGCGTTCCGCGCGGCCGGTAACGCGCTCGGCTCGAACCCGATCCCGATCGTCGTCCCCTGCCACCGGATCCTGCACTCCGGTGGCGGCCTCGGCGGCTACACCGGCGGCCTCGACCGCAAGCGGGTGCTGCTGGCCGTCGAGGGCTCTACAGCGGGTTGAAGCAGCCGTAGATCACGAACAGCGGGTTCACGACCTGCTTGCCGTTTCCGTCCTTCATCGTCTGCTGGCCCACGAACGACGGCGGCGACGTGGCCTTGTAGCAGCCGTCCGCCTGGAGGCTGACGTCGTAGGAGACCGGCGTCGACTGGAACGGCTCGGCGCCCGGCTGGGGGATGAACACGTCGAGCGTGCAGATCCAGTCGCCGGGTCCGGTCGGCGTGCTGGCGCGCCGGCTGCAGTTCGTCAGCACGTTCAGCTTGGCCCCGGGCGCCACCGTCCGCCCGAGCTCGCGCTGCTGGAGCAGGGTCAGGTTGTTGAACGTCGGCTGGATGCTCGCCTTCAGCTTGGCGGCGGTGTCGCCGGCCGGGCCCCAGTTGGCGGCGATCGCCAGGAACGCGATCACCGCGGCCGCCCCGACCGCGACGCGGACCGGCATCACCCAGCCCGCCCTGCGGGCGACTGGCGCGCCGGCGAAGTCGCGCCGGCGCAGCATCAGCCACGAGGTGCCCAGGCACGCGACGATCCAGATCACGCTGACGATGCACGCGATGACGAGCGGCCCGTAGTACGGGTGCGCGGTGAACAGTGGATACCAGCCCTGGAACGCGGACGCCGCGAGCAGCATGTGCATCCACACGCCGGTGCCGACGAGCAGCAGCAGCTGCATGACGAGGTCGACGAGTGCGGGACCGATCACGCCGACGATGCCGTTCCGGGTCGCGACCGAGAACAGCACCGCGAGGCTTGTGAACGCGAGCATCGGCGGCACGTTGAGCAGCCACGCCACGACCACCAGCACGAGGCTGTGCCCGGCCGACAGCGTCCGGCCGCTCAGGTCCACGAGCGAGCCATCGCCGATCAGGAGCAGGCCGGCGGCGAGGCTCGAGATCGCCAGCAGCACCAGCAGCCCGACCGCGAACGTCGCCGCCGCCAGCAGCTTGCCGGCGAACAGGTCGCGGCGCGTCGAGGACCTCGTCAGCACCATCTTCCACGTCCCGTACCGGTCCTCAGAGGCGAAGATGTCGCCCGCGAGCACGCCGGCGAGCACCGGGAACCCCCACGCGCCGCAGAACGCGAGCACGACCAGCGACAGCGCGAACCCCGAGGAGTGGACCCACACCCCGAACAGCGTGTCCGCCGGGCTCCCGGTCTGAATCTTCAGGACGCCCGCGAACGCGAACGGCCCGAGCACGCTGATGACCGCGAGCAGCCTGGTCGCGAGCTGGGTGGAGAGCTTGCGCCGCTCGGCCCGGTAGACGCTCCACACTCCGCCGGAGCGCCGCGCCGCCCGGCCGCCCGGGATCGCCTCGCCGGGCCGTAGAACCCCGGTCGCGCTCATGTCCCCGCCAGCGCCGCCTCGGCCAGTTCGGTCAGCGCGGCCGAATCGAGCTCGACGTCGCTCGTGAGCGCGAAGAACATCGACTCGAGCGGGCTCACGACCAGCTCGAGCCGCCGCACCGCGACCCCGGCGTGGCCGAGCTCGAGCACGTACGCATCGACCCGGCCGTGCACGGCGAGCCGGAGCTCGCCGGTCGGCGAGCGGGTGACGTGGACGTTCGGCTGCTGCTCGGCGAGCTCGAGCGCGCGGGCATCGTCGCTCGTCGCCAGCCGGTAGGCCGACCCGGGAGCCTGATCGCGCAGCTGCTGGGCGCTGCCGTTCCAGACCACCTTCCCGAGCCGGAGCACCGTGAACGAGTCGCACACGTTCTCAAGGTCTCCGATCAGGTGGCTCGAGAGCAGCACCGCGGTCCCGTCGGCGGCCAGCCGGCGGACGAGGCCGCCCATGTCGCGGGCCCCCGCCGGGTCCAGGCCACTCGTCGGCTCGTCGAGCAGCAGCAGCCGCGGCGAGCGCAACAGCGCGGCGGCGATTCCGAGGCGCTGGCGCATTCCGGTCGAGTAGCCGCTGACGCGGTCTCCGCCGCGGCCGCCGAGGCCGACCCGGTCGAGCACCTCGTCGACACGGCCGGCCGGAGCGCCGCCGTCGAGCTCGGCGAACAGCTCGAGGTTCACCCGGCCGGACAGGTACGGGTAGAACGTCGGCTCCTCGACGAACCCGGCCACGCCTTCCAGGCAGACCGTGTCCGCCGCGCCGAGCGGGCGCCCCAGCAGCTCGACGTTGCCCTCGTCGGGGGCGACGAGGCCGAACAGCAGCCGCAGCAGCGTGGTCTTGCCGGCGCCGTTGGGCCCGAGCAGTCCGCGGACCTCGCCGTCCTCGACGACCAGGTCCACGCCGTCAACGGCAACCGTCGTCTCGAACCGCTTGACGAGGCCCGTTGCACGTACCGCTGCCACCGTCGTCATATTACGGACAGGCGTTCCCGCCAAGACTCGTCGGGTAGGACCGGAAACAGTGGATCTGCTGCGCCCCATCCGAGCGTTTGACCGCTACCAGCAGGCGCACCGGGCGTGGGCGATCCCGATGGCCGTCGTCAGGAAATTCGGCAACGACCAGGCCGGCAGCCTGGCCGCGCTGATCGCGTACTACGCGTTCTTCTCGATCTTCCCGCTGCTGCTCGTATTCAGCACGATCCTCGGGTTCGTGCTGCAGGAGAACAGCAAGTTCTACGAGGACATCCGGACCTCGGTGCTCGGCCACTTTCCCGGCCTCCAGCTGCAGACCCATCCGCTGACCGGGAGCGTGACCGCTCTCGTCCTCGGCCTGCTGACCTCACTGTGGGGCGGCCTCGGCGTGACGATTGCGGCGCAGAACGCGTTCGCCAAGATCTGGGCGGTTCCGTACAAGGACCGCCCGGACTTCTTCCGCTCGCGGCTGCGCGGCCTGCTGCTTCTGATGGTCCTGGGTTTGCTGTTCGTGACCTCGGCTGTCCTCACCGCGCTCGTGACGGTCACGCTGTCCGGTCCCCTGCTGAAGATCGGCGGGTACGCGATCACGCTCGCGGTCAACTTCGGCCTGTACGTGGCCGCGTTTCGCTTCCTGACCGCATCCATGATCCCGACCCGAAGCCTGTGGCTGGGGGCGGGAGTCGCGGCGGTCTTCCTGGAGATCCTCCAGCTCGTGGGCGGGATCTACGTCAAGCACGTGGTGACCCACGCCAGCGAGACCTACGGCGTCGCCGCGACGGTGATCGGGCTGCTCGTATGGCTGCACATCATCGCCCAGCTGACGATGTACGCGGCCGAGATCAACACGGTGATCGTGCGCCGGCTGTGGCCGCGAAGCCTGCTCGGACCCCCAGAGTCACCCGCCGACAAGGCGACGCTCCGCGCGCTCGCCAAGATGGAGGAGCGCCACGAGCACGAGTCGGTCGAGGTCCGCTTCGAGGACTTCTAGAACAGCGTGTCCGCGGCCTCGCGGCGCGTCATCTCGAGCGGCCAGGAGCACATCCCGCCCTCGGCCGGGCAGCCGTCGCAGACCGCGCGGTGGGGCGCATCGGTCACCCGGAAGTCGCGCTCGAGGACGCCGCGCGCGAGTGCGGTGAGCTCGGCCTCGAGCGCCGGCGCCTGCTCGCGCGTGAACGTCGCGACCGCTGGCCGCTGCGGGAGCTCGAGGAACGTGTGGACGACCTCGACCTCGGCCGCCCCCGCGCGGAGCGCCGCCAGCGCGTACACGAGCCGCTGGGTGGCGTAGGCGCGGTCGGCGAGCGCCTGCGGATCGGCGCCGTCGAGCCGGTCAGACTTGTAGTCGACGACGAGCGTCCGGCCGCCGGGCTCGCGCCCGACCACGTCGAACACGCCGCCGATGAGCACGCCGGGTTCCCCGAGCAGGAACCGGAAGCGCGCCTCGCGCCGGACCGCGGTGGCGCGCCCGAGCCGCCGGCACAGCTCGCCGGCGGCGAACCGCTCGACGAGCTCGGCGACCTGGGCGGCATCGTCGGTCCCCGGCGCGGGCCACAGCCCGGCCCGCTCGGACGCCTCGGCGATCATCGCGTCGGTCGGGCGCAGCGGCCGGCGGAAGTCCAGCCGCTCGAGCAGCGCGTGGACGAGCGTGCCGCGGTCGAGCGCGCTGAGGCCGGCGGGGCGCTCGCCGGCGCCGGCGCCCTGACCCGGAAGCGCCGGCAGCCGGAGCACGCGCTCGGCGTAGAAGCGGTAGCCGCACCGCTCGTAGGCCGCCAGCGAGGAGTAGCTGAGGGCGCCCACCGGCGGGCCAGCCGTCGCGGGAACGGTTGTCGCCGGGAGGGCGTCCGGGCGTTCGAACGCCGGCTGCACGTCGAAGGCAGGCACCGGCGCCACCGCGGCCAAGTCCTCGGGGCGCACGAACGTCACCTCGACTCCGTCGACCCGCTCGACCGCCGGTCCGATCCACGCGATCGGGCCGCCACCCCCGCCATTGCCCTCGAGCCCCGGCCACTTCTCGAGCCTCGCCGCGCCGCTGAGGATCAGCCGCTCGCGGGCACGCGTCATCGCCACGTAGAACAGCCGGCGCTCCTCGCGCGACTCGGCCGCGTACCGCTCGTCGCCGAGCGCCTTGTAGTCGAGCGCCGATTCGCGCCGGCCGGTGCCGGGCTCGGCCAGCCGCATGCCGAAGCGGCCGTCGCGCCCAACCCGGATCAGATCGGCCCGCCACCGGGGCCCGCGGCCGAGGTCGGCGACGCACACGACCTCGAACTCGAGTCCCTTGGCGCGGTGGATCGTCATCAGCCGCACGGCGTCGAGCGCCTCGCCCTCGACCGGCGCCTCGCTCTCGCGCGCGTCCCCGGAGCGCAGCGCGCCTCCGGCACGCCGCGCCACCAGGTCCAGGAATGCGCGCAGATCCGGGCCGTGGGCGGCCTCGTGCTCGCGCGCCAGCCGCATCAGCTTGCGCACGTTGGCGAGCCGCCGCGGCCCGCCGGGCATCGCCAGCACCGCGAGGTCGTAGCCGGTCCGCTCGACCGCGCGGTCGACCAGCTCGTCGATGCCGGCGCGGCCGGCCGCGTGTCGCTCGATGGCGAACCAGTCGCCGAACCGGGCCAGCAGATCCCTATCCCCCATCCCAAGCCCCCCGAACGCGCCGTCGGGCTCGCGCAGCACCGACCACGGGTCCGCTCTGCGATCCCGCGCGGTGGCGGCGAGCACCACGAGCGCGTCGGCGGAGACGCCCACGAGCGGGGAGGCCAGCACGGTGTAAAGCGCCTCCTCGGCCCGGGGGTTGGCGATCGCCTCGAGGTAGGCGACGACGTCGATCACCTGCGGGTGGGACCAGTAGCCCCGCCCGCCGATCACGTACGTCGGGATCCCGCGTTCCTCGAGCGCGCGTTCGTACACCCGCAGGTCGGTGGTGGCGCGTGTCAGGAGCACGACCTCGCGGGCGGCGGTACCGTCCGCGAGCAGCCGCCCGACCCGGACCGCCAGCGCGCGCGCCTCGGCCACCCGCCACGGCGCCCCGAGCCCCTCCATCGCCCAGTCCGCGCCCTTGTCGGCGACGAGCAACTCGACGCGCTCCCCGCCCTCGCCTCCGCCCTCGCCGTCGCCCGCAACCCCGTCGGCGACGTCCGGCCGCCCCGGGCGCAGGGGCCGGAACTGGTCGCCGAGCTCGCCCTCGAACACGCCGTTGATCACGTTCAGGA
>Ga0335078_10012407_pt1 | contig 12637 bp, 17 predicted proteins | sample Lox_Sample_32_FD_206711 | JGI IMG/M metagenome (GOLD analysis project Ga0335078, IMG submission 206711) | Soil microbial communities from Loxahatchee National Wildlife Refuge, Florida, United States - Lox_Sample_3.2 | ecosystem: Environmental > Terrestrial > Soil > Wetlands | place: USA... | reverse complement strand
GGGCGCAGGGAATCGCAGGATCAAGCGGGCCGCAGGGGCCGCCGGGAACGACGGGAAGCCAGGGCGCTCAAGGAAGCCAGGGGCCTCAAGGGCCGACAGGACCAACCGGAGCGCAAGGCGCTCAGGGAGCCCAGGGGGCCCAGGGTGCTCAAGGTCCGATAGGGCCACAGGGACCGGAGGGGCCGTAGCGAGAGGCGCATGTCCCATTGACGCCCCTGGCCTCAGATGCATTCCCTTGGACTTAGGTCTGAGACGCCTTTAAGTCGGTTCGGCTGGCCGCGTGACACTTTCTGTTGGTAAAACTGCTGAGGCCAGCGATATCCGCTTTTACAACTCCACCGTCGCGGGGGCGGCGTAGTTGCCATATCAGACGGAGAATGGCCTGTGGTTGCAGAAGCCTTCCGGCCGTGATGGCTGCAAGGCCGAGCGATGTCGCTGACCAAGCGTAATACAAATGATCCGATTTAATTCGCACCTTCTCTAGCCTTCCCGCTGTTATGGCCGCAAAGCGGCGACAACCTCTTCACGATTAGACTCCTGTCAGCATTCAATGATCCTTCAATTTCAAAGACTATACGCGTTCGATCGCAAGCAGGTGCTGCTTGAGAAGATGACTTCGAATTTCATTCTTCTATTCGATGCAATCACCTATTTGAAATTGAATCCGCCGCTGGAGGGGATTCCGGGACCGCAAGGGCCTCAGGGAGCGCGGGGCTCGAATTCCGGGGCTCCGGGGCCCACTGGTCATGCCGGCCTTGTTGGACCTCGAGGCGTGATCGGAGTAGTAGGAGCGCTAGGGCAACAGGGACCGCAGGGAGCGCGAGGCCTGATCGGTCCAATCGGACCCGCTGGTTTTCAGGGCGCGGCCGGTGGCACCGGCCCCCAGGGACCGCAAGGGAGCCAGGGGCCGGCTGGCGCTCAAGGCGCGGGCGGCCATGCCGGTGTGCAGGGAGCACAGGGCCCGGCAGGGCCGCAGGGTCCAATGGGACCATCGGGAACCAGCGGAGCCAGCGGAACCCAGGGGCAAGTCTATGGCGGAACGTCGACTTCTTCGCTAACGATCGCAACCGGCAGTCAGACCTTCGCCACGCAAACAGGTCTGAACTACAGCGTTGGAGACCGGGCCAGGCTAAGCGTTCAAGCGAACCCGTCGAACTATATGGTGGGTACGGTCACGGCTTACTCGAGCGGCTCGATGACAATGACCGTCGACGATACCGGCGGTGCAGGAACAAGTTCAGCCTGGAATCTTAACCTTGGGAGCCTCACTGGCGCGCAAGGAGCAATAGGGGCCGTGGGTATGCGGGGACCGTTGGGGCCTGCAGGTGCGGGCGGGACTAGCAGTTCGGTTCCGGGTGCGCAGGGCCCTACGGGAGCGCAAGGCGCGCAAGGCGCTCAAGGTCCGGCCGGTGTTCAGGGGCCTCAGGGACCGCAGGGTGCGCAGGGGGCCAAAGGCGCCGCAGGACCGCGCGGACCACAGGGACCAGAAGGCCTCCTAGGGCCGGCGGGTGGAGAAATACTTCCGGAGCGCTAGCCGCCGCCAGAGTTCAGCCAGATGATAAGCTCGACAGATGAAGCGCCGCTGGTGAGCGTAATTACTCCCACAAACGGATCGCAGTTCTTAACTCGTGCGCTGGATGGCGTCAAGGCCCAGACGTATCCATGCTGGGAATGGATCGTCCTGGCGAACGGGCCAGCAGCGGCAGCCGATTTGTCATTCGTTCAGGCGGATACGAGGGTCAGGGTCGTTAGGGATCACAGTGCGAACGACAAGATCGGATATTGGAAAAAGGCTGCATGCGAGATAGCAAATGGCGACATCATCGTCGAGCTAGATCACGACGATTCCCTGCTTCCTCACGCCTTGAATACGATTGTGGACGCCTTTAAGACCGACCCTGAGGTGGGAATGGTCTATTCGAACAACGCTGCCATCCACGCCGATTGGACGCCCAATCAAGAATATGACTCAGTCTATGGATGGAAATACCGGGACCGAACGGCCTTCGGGCATCAGGTCAGGGAGTGCGTAGCGCCGCAACCGTGGCCCCAGAATCTATCGCGGATTTGGTATGCGCCGGACCACGTGCGGGCATGGTGGGCGAATACATATCGCGCGATCGGCGGTCACAATCCTGATATGGACGTGTGCGACGATCATGACCTGATTTGCCGCATGTATATAAAGTCAAAGATCAAGCATATTGATGATCTGCTGTACCTATACACTGTTCATGACTCTAATAATGTAAAGCTGCGCAATGCTTTGATTCAGGAAACGACATGGGCGATTTATCACCGCTATGTCGAGCAGATGGCGATGCGGTGGGCGGCAGACAACGGTCTGAAGGCACTCTTGATTGATGGAGGAGTTCGCCGCGTTACAGAACGCGAGCCTTCCTACACGGCTGTCGGTTTTAGCAACGAGGAGTCCGGTTCTTGCTGCGACCCTGTAGGGCCTGAAACGGTCGCCGATCGTGCTGAAATGGCGTTAAGCATGTTGGGTGCTTTACCCGGCGATTCGGCAGGCATTATACGACTGGACGACGCATTGCACCTCTTCGAACGACCAATAGAGATAATGAAGCAGTCGCACCGGGTCTTGGCGCATGGCGGCTTTCTCTTTTCCAGCACGCCTAGCACCGACGGCCGGGGCGCCTGGCAGGACCCTCGTGCGCGAAGTGGTTGGAACCAAAATAGCTTTTGGTACTGGACCGATCCCGGCCATCAACGGCAGCTTGGAATGAGCTGTCCATGGCAAGACGTATGCACCAACACATGGTTTCCCACCGAATGGCATCGAGCTACCAACGTGCCCTACGTGGTGTCTCACCTAATAGCAATCAAGGATGGACCCAGATTCCACGGGCTGAATCTATTCCGCGACTCTGAGTAGGCCGCGAGCCCGAATCGTCAGCGAAACCGCCTATTTCGCGGCATCGCGTGTGGGGAGAAATGGCTAGTGGGCTTGGCACGGCCCCATGGGATTCGCGAGACCAGGGGCCGATCGGGGGTCAATCCCGCTAGCCACTCTTGAAGGGGCCCGAGCCCGCGGGCAAAACAAGATCTACGTAACCAAGGTTGATTTCGTCGGATGGTCGAGCGGGATACTGCCGGCCACGGACAACCAAGAGCGAACGATGAACCAGCAATTTGACGATCAGGTTTTCGAACGGGAGGCGGCCCTGGACAAAATACTCTCGGATATAGAAGCCGCCAGAAAAGATCCGGAATTGCTTGCCGCGGTTACGAGAGTGGTGAAGACCGCACTCGCAATTAAATCCGCGATCAAAGCGAAATATAACGGTTCAGGTACAGGAGCGAATATCGATGCCGGAGTCCGAAACTCAGGAACCAGTTGATATCGAGCCGATTCTCGACACTTTGTCCAAAGGAGCCGAGGCGTCGGCAGAGCTTAGCGTCAAGATTGCAGCCCTTTTGATCAACAAGGTCTTGCCGACGCTTCACGATCTGGGCAAGGAGATTAAGCAACTCCCCATATTCGAGCGCGATATCAGAGACAGTCTGGCGGACATACAAAAGGACGTCCGGCAACTCAGCTATGACTTTTCGCGCAATCAAATCCGCCAGGCCGAACAGAACAGCAAGCGGCTGAGGGCGGTCGTCTGGGATGTTCTGAAACTGGCTCTGGCGGCGCTGATTGGGGCTCTCGGGGCGAAATGGTCGGGAAAGCCTTAGGTGCTCGCTTGAGTGCTCAAACGTGTCCGGGCCAGGCCGCGGTCAAATTTTGGAAACCCTCGCCTGAACTAATCTTTTGAACGGAGAAAATCATGGACTTGAACAAGATTCCATTTGTACAAGCACGCTGGTTTCATAGCGGGCGGATCGGACATGGAATAAAGCTCATTTGTATCCACACAGCCGAATGCCCGTTAAAACCGGGAGCCGAACAAGGGGTCGCGCATTACTTCAAAGTCACTGAACGGCAGGCGAGCGCGCATTTCACGGTTGGACCAACCGGTGTTGTGCAGTCAGTTAAGATCGCTGACACGGCCTGGGCGGCAAAGAACGCCAACAGCAACGGCGTGCACATAGAGCACACCGGGTATGCCGCTTTTACTCCGGCAGATTGGGACATGCCGGAGGCGAAAGCGATGTTGGAATTGTCGGCTCAACTGGTGGCGTCGTTGTGCAAGGAGCTGGAAATTCCTGCCAGGCGGGTGGAGTTCGCTGGCACGGATAACCCATCCGTGCTCGTATCGGGGCTGTGTGGGCATAGAGACGTCCCGCTGCACGGCTCGCACAGTGATCCTGGATTGAACTTTCCATGGGCGACGTACTTGGAGCGAGTGAGTTTTTATCTGGATCAGTTGGGGCCACTCGCGAAGACCGGCTAGCCGCGTCGGAAAGCCGGCAAGAAGAATGGACCGAGAGCCTTGTCCCTGATGGGATACGGCCGCATTTTGGAGGCATATCACATGAAATTCAATCTTTTAACTAACTTGGTTTTTCAAGGGTCTGCTGGCGTGGTCCAGTTCGCCAATATGCATGGCGACCTCGTTCCGCAGAAGTATCAATGGCTATTGTCGGCCGTGGTTGGAATCGCGCAGGTGATGGTAAGCATAAAAGCGCACTTTACCAACCCGGACGGGACCCGCGCGTCTTTGCCCTACAACCCGCATCAATAGCGCCGACCATCCAAGGAGAAGTGAAGCGTAGAGCAGTTACTGGGTCTCATTCAAAAAAGAGGCGATCAACGACGATGGTACTTAGAAACGTTATGTATTTATCGATATCGGTATTCTTTCTGACGGCCTCCGTCTGCTTCGTGGTTGGCACTCACGACTTCCATTCCGCCACAGGTCATCTTCATGGAACGCTTCAGAACGTGGATGATACTACGGGTACCGTCAAAGACTTCGTACAATTCCAGGCGGCTCAGTTAAAGTCGGACCGGTATCAGCGAATGATAGAAGCGTCGTTTCAGACGCCAGCGATTTTCAACGCCTCGGGGCGCACGTTGAACACGCAGGTCTTGCCGGCGGCTAGGGACGAACTGCGCGCGCTTGGAGTCACGACGAATACGCTGACAGGTCTGATCGCGACGATTAAGGACCAAACAGTGCCGGCAGCCAACGCCAGCCTGAACGAGTTGGCGGGAACGCTTAGAGGGCTGAGCGACCTTGAAAACAAGCTTGGCCTGACGGTGGCTGATACGGATCAGTTGATAGCTGAAATATCAAAGCAGAGTGGGATGACGGCCGAGGATGTGCGCAAGCGCCTGGAGGATCCGCGCGTAGACAGTCTGTTGGACAATCTGGTGGGGGCGACCGGCCATGTGAATGGTATCGTAGCGAACGGCGAGAAGGCTTCCGAAAAGTGGCCCGAGATTACGGAGGCGATCGATAAGGCTTCTCAGGCAACGGCCAAGGCCAGCAAATATTATTGGGCGGCCAGGGTTGTATCGCTGATTCTAGGCGCATTCCGATTGCCTTAGACCGAGGCTTGTATCGCCATTGCCAATGTTCTGTGGGGTCAGACGACTTGCTGCAATAGGCTGCGAAGGCGTCTCTCAGACTTAACCCCAATCTAATAGGCCATCCGCAAGCAGAAATCATGTTCAATGTTGGAGGGATAAGAGTGTCTACGGCAACCGAGCAACAAGATAGGGGATTGATCGCCATACTCGTCGATTGGAAACAGTCGTTGGAGGCAGAAGCTGAGCATCTTGCTACGATGGCGGCGCGCTGGAATTCCAAGCACGACTGTTCAGTCGCCAGTCTGGCTGCTAGTCCGGCAAACGCGGAATTGGGAAACGAGATCATATTTCTGGCGTCCACACGGGAGCATGTGAACAGGTTGCAAACGCAGGTCAACAGTGAACTGCATCGAGTCGGTCTTGATCTGCAGAATACCAGGACTGACGCGGCACGGTTGCGTCAAGGAAAGGACTCAGTCGCAGCCTGGCGACAGAGGTTGGAGGAGAAGAAGGACCAGTTGGCTGCGGCAAAGGTCCAGCTTGACGCAGCTAAACGCGAGCAGGATGAGTGTCAGGCGACTATCCAAGGTTGGGAGGCCCGAATTCGACAGATTGATGAGAGCTCTCAGTCCCTGCGGGAACAAGTCCAGGAGTTGGAATCCAGACGCGCAGCCATCGAAATAGCAATGGCAGACCAATCCACAGACAATAGAGCCCTGCTTAAAGCAGCCTTGAAACAGTCGCTGGAGTTAAACCGAAGCGAGACTTCTGAGATACGTAAGAAGGCTAGCGAGCTGGAAACCGAACGCCGATCCCTGGAAACGATTGTTCTTCGTGAGAGATCCCGATTGGACCCAAAACAGAAAGGCAAGTACAACTTGAAGAACCTGGCTGAACCTCTTGAAATTTTGAGAGGCCGAATAGCGGAGTTGCAGCGCGAACATGGCGCCCTGGAAGCTAAGGTCACCGCGGGTGAGATGCGGTTGCAAGAGCTGGATGGCAAATGGCTCGTGCGTCTCGTTCAAAAGCCCTGAATGAATGCGGGGTCAGAGGTGAGGCAGTGCATTTAGGCGCCTGCTGGTTGATTGAGAGAAAAATCAGGGTCGCAGCGGTGACACAGCCAGTTGCGTATCACGGCGGCCATCGTCCAAATAATCATGGTCACTATTAGGCATTTCCCAATGACATCCCACCAGAAGTAGCCAGCTAGAGGCTTGCCAAGGAAATCGGCGGTGAGGGCGACGACCTCCAATTCGACCCGGCGAAGCTTTTGCTTGGATTTCTCAGGCTCGCCCGGCGCCAGGGCCTATCCGCAAGTGCGGCAAGACGTTCCTACGACATCCTCATCGAAAAGCGTGACGACAGCTTCGCAGTGGGAACAGATCATCGCGGGTCCTTCAGTAAATAATGTGTATCAGGCCGGGAAGGTAGCTCAATTCAGTGCCCGGCGGCGGCACTAAGGGCATCGCTTGGTAAGTCAGACAACTCCTGTCCCTTTAAAATGCCTAGGATCTCTGAGTGAAAACGAACGGCAAAAATGGAAGCCGCAACGGGTCGAAGCAAGACCTGTCCGAGACCGGCGCTGGTGATAAGAAGCCTAGCAGGGGAAGGCGACGACTTCATCCGGATGTGCTGACCGTTGCCGCGGGAGACCGGCCGCCGGTAATTCAAGTCCCTGAAGACGCGGGCCAAGGGGAACAGACGGACGAAACCCATAGTGGGGTTACCTCTCACGAGTCAAACGGCAGGAGCAGAAGCGGCAGCCGGGGTAGGAACGTCAAAGGGACCTGCACCGGCCGCGCTACCACCAAGCGGAACCGCTATAAGGACCCGGCAAAGATCCTGCGGGACATATCCGGGCGCAGCTATCCCAACGATTCCGAGGCAAGAACCTACGGAGAATTGGTAGGACTTGAGTTATTTGACCTTGCGCTGCAGAACGATTCGTTGACGGCGAAGATGACGGCGATTCGGGAGATACACGACCGACTTTCCGGTAAAGCGAAGCCTTTGGCGGAAGTTCTAATCCCCAAAACAGAGATTCAGATGTACGAAGAAGCAGTTGCCGCCACCATCCAAGACGGCATCGAGGTCGGACGAGTGATTTCTCGGGAAGAAGCAGTGCGGATGGTTTCCGCCGGAGACACATATATCCATGACGCCCTGAGCGCGTCGGAGTCTGAGAGTGGAAAGAGAGAATAGCGGCGGCCGGGAAGCGGCTGACGCCCGGGCCGCAATCGATGAGTCGCTGATAGATGCAGAGTTGGAGGATGATCCGGCTAACCCCGGCACGGACTTTATTGAAGCGGGAGCATATTGCCGCTCAAAGGCCATTAAACGGGCTCTTCACATTCGCAGAAGATCGGTTGATTCGACACGCCTTCCGCTGCGTGAGTTCGTGCGCAAGTCCTGGCACGTGCTGGAGCCGTTCACACCCTTTGTCGACAACTGGCATATTGGACTGATCTGCGAATACCTGGAGGCCGTTAGCTCTGGAGACTTGCTCCGGCTAGTCATTAATGTGCCCCCAAGGCATATGAAGTCCATCCTGGTCACCGTGGATTTTCCGGCTTGGGAATGGACCTTCAGGCCAAGCCTGAAATTCTTTTGTGGCAGCTATGTTGCGGCGCTAAGCACTCAGCATTCGGTAGCTTGCCGAAGACTAATCGAATCCGATTGGTACCAGAAACGCTGGGGGCACATCTGCCGGTTGATGCCGGACCAGAATGAAAAGACAAGATACGAGACGACGTCCATGGGAAGCCGTCTTGCGGTCCAGGTCGGGACGGGTACTGGAGCATCGGCGGACCGGGTTATCCTCGATGACCCCAACAACGCTGAGGAAGTTGAGAGCGACGCGGCTAGAGAGCGTACCATTGACTGGTTCAGAAGCACTGCGTCACAGCGGCTTAACGACGCGAAGACCAGCGCGATTGTAATTGTGATGCAGCGGCTGCACGAGCGCGACCTTTGCGGGTATGTGTTGAATGAACTCGGCGGGTTCACTCACCTGTGTCTTCCCGCTGAATACGAACCACGAGTCATTGTTGACCTGAACGGTGCTGTCACGGACGCCGGAGAACAAGGGCAACCGAAATCAGACGCGGAAGGACACAAAGCGAACTCAACCGCAGTTGCGCCAAACGAAGTAGCCGGACCCAAACGTTTGCCATTTGGTATCAGGTCGGCCGATCCGCGCCGGGTGCGCGGAGAGCTGTTGTGGCCGGAGCGGTGGACCCGTGAATACGTAGAACTGCAGAAGAAGACACTGGGAAGTTATCGAGCCGCCGGGCAACTGCAGCAAAGGCCCTCGCCAGCGGAGGGCGGCATTTTGAAACGGAGGTGGTGGAGGTTCTGGCGCCATTCATTTGAGAACCACCCACCAGTCACCGTCCGGCTCGAAGACGGCAGCTTTCTTGAACAATCGGCACGGGAACTTCCGGCGGATCTTACCAGTCATTTGCAGTCGTGGGATCTTGCCTTCAAAGACACCAGGTCAAGCGCCTATGTAGTCGGGCAGGTGTGGGCTAAGCGAGGCGCTGATTGTTTCTTGCTCGATCAGGTCCGGAAGAAGTTGGACTTTCCGGAAACTCTCCACGCCATCGAGGCGCTGACCAAGAAATGGCCGAACGCCGGAGCCAAACTTGTTGAAGACAAAGCCAATGGGCCGGCGGTTATAGCTACGCTGCAAAGCAAGATTCCGGGACTGATACCGGTCGAGCCCGACGGCAGCAAAGAAGCGCGGGCCCACGCCATTTCGCCATTCATCGAGGCCGGGAATATCTACCTGCCTCATCCAAATACCGCCCCCTGGGTTTCGGAGCTGATAGAGGAAGCAACCGCATTCCCCAATGGGGCTTATGCCGATCAGGTGGATGCTATGACTCAAGCACTAAAACGATTGAATGTGGTTGATGACGATAAATTTGAGGTTGGCTCATATGCCTTCCGTCCGACCTATGAACAAATTCTGGGTAGTGGAAGTGTTTCCGGTGATGGCAACTATTCCAGGCCGGCGCTTCAGATCGAAAGACACCTGGTCAGGCCAGAGAGGCAGTGCCAGAACTGTAAGCGGGTCTATTCGCCAGAAGAAGAGATCATATGGAACTGCCCGAACTGCAAGGCCGAACGGAAATGTGAGCCACCGCCACGGTGATAAGGTGACCAGCCCACGCTGACCGTAAGTCCTATCATCCAATTTTTTTTGCAAAGGAGAAAAATGTCATGTCTCAGTTGATTGCTACGGCCCAGTTTCTGTTGGGGATCGTTCCCCACATAATCACAATCGCTCAGGCTGTCGAAGCGCCGGGAAACGGAACGGACAAGGCCGCGACCGTAGTTCAGCTCGTCGTTGCGGCGGTTGAGGCCCTGCCAGCGAGCCTTGCGAGCAAGCTGCACCTGGATTCCGTCGAAGCTTTTGCAAACAAGGTACTCAACATTGTGGTCTCTTTCTTTAACAAGGTAGGGATATTCCAACACGGCACGAGTTCTTCGACTCCCCCAAGTTCGGCGCCCGCTGCCACCAGCTAACAAATTGATCTTTGACGCAGTTCAGGCGATACCCAAGTAGAACGGTTTAATCATCCTCCTCGCAGGTTCCCCGCTAGCCGGGCCCGCGCAAGCTTAACGACGGGAGAAAGTCTCTTTCTCTTATTGCGAGTTGGCGCGGGCCCGGCTTTTTTTATTTTCAGGGCAACGAGCCTGCTCTTTCGCCATATAACGGTTCCTCACGCCGGAGATACGCAGAGGCTGTGCGGAGAAGAAAGATTGACTGTCTAGATGACCATAGAGGTCCGTGTTAGCGCAGGCCCGATCAGGACTGCCAGTAGTCTTTCATCAGCTCAGTGGTCCAGTTGGGTTGAAACACCGGGCCGCGCGGCGCGAACTCAGCGACCCATGGCTTGATATCAAGAACAGGCGAGCCATCGATAGCGTCCAATCCTTGCAAATGCAAAGTCAGGCCGTCGACGGATAGAATCCTGCACACGGCGGATCCTATCTTGTTGGAGCGGTTCTTACCTCGCTGGGCGAAGATCCCGACCTTTGGCTAATCAGTATTATTTCTGGGATGGCGAGCGCCCGTTTCAATCTTCTCAGGATCAACCCGATCCATCAGGAAAAGGACTTCCACGTGCGAAAAATCCTGAAGCCCGGCGAGCGCATCGGACGAGAATCTCGATTTATCAAGCTCAATATAGCACTGCTCTGCGTCCCAGTTGTCGTCCCTAGCCTGTGCCCGTGTAGAATGCACCATGCCTATGGGCGTTACACTGATCGAGTTCATGGATCCCACCTCCCCCTATAGCATCGAGAGCAGCTCATCGTGATAAGCGAGACCAAGAATGCAACGCCGACGGTCTGCATGGCAAGTATACGGATCTCTGGACGCGACGACCTGCAGGGCTATAATCTTTGGGTAATCCGTTCGATTCCGGAAGGATGGCCCGGTTGCAGTGGCATCATGGGGTTAAATGGCAGCGAAACCTATGTGGAATAGTCTCCTAAAAGGCAGGGCACTCGTGGTGCTCTTCGCTATCGGGTTGTTCGTACTGACGCCCGACCTTAGTTGGGTTGGCGACATGCCCGCAATCGTTGGAACCGGCGCAAGGGTATTTGCTCAGCAGAGCGACACCGGCAAGCAGGAGGAGGGGAAAAAGAAGCCGGACAAGAAAGAACCGTTCGGAATCCACCGCCTTACTCACGACACACACCTGCAGGAGCTTGGGGCAGTATCTCCCGATGGACAGTCCATGTTAGTGGTGGCCCGCAAAAACAACACCGCGCCGAATATCTATATAATGGAGCTAAAGGGCTATCACGCCATGAAGCAAGTGACCAATCTGGCCGCGGGCGCGGCCAATCCCGTGTGGTCGCCGGCTGGGGATTCAATCGCCTTTGATGGAGTCGATCAGACGACGGCGTTTGCTCAGATCAACCTGGTGAACCTGGCGGCAGCACAAGCGCGCCAGTTGACGAATAACAACTTCACCAACAAGACCCCGGTGTTCAGCGCCGATGGAAAAAGGCTGTTTTATACGACTGACGAAAGCCCATTGCCAGATGCGGCCTTTGGCATATGGCACGTTGCTTCCATCGCCACGACAGGAAAGTCTAAGGGCGAATACTTCACTGACGACGAGACGTCTTCAGTCCTCCCTAAAGTCAGTCCGGACGGAAAGACTGTCCTCCTGGTTAAGGTGTCGGAAAGCGGGCGACATTCGTTGTGGGAATATGGGCTGGAAGGCAAGCCTCATAAGGATCTGACCGGCGACCGGCTTGCTCGGATACACAGCTACGTCATCAATCCGGCAGGCGGCTCGATTGTAATATGGGGGCAGGAACAGCCAGAGCGGCAGGAAGATATTTACATACTGGATCTGAAAAGCGGCGGCCTGACTCCGTTGCCAGATCCTGATTTGCCGAAGCGGAACCCAGCAGTGTCGCCCGATGGCAAGTTGATCGCGTTTATCGGTCCCGCTGGCGAGGGAAATTTCCTGTTCCTGTACGATTCGACGACCGGGGACATCGAGCAGCTTTCCAAAAAGGGAGATAACTCATTCACGCCCGTGTTTACTTCGAATCAAACGATCCTGTTTGGTTCTGATCGTGAAGCTGAGAACGAGGGCGATTTTAACGATGTGTACATGGCGGATCTTACAAGCCGCATGAACTCTAAGAAAAAGTGAGAAGAAGACCGATGTGATGATGGAGGATATATGGAGAAAGGGCCGCGGCTTGTCACGTATCTGGCAGATGTCAGGACCCCATACTTCGGAGGTGGAGGCGCCGGCCCCATCTTCTTGGGTTTCTTCCTTTTCGTATCGATAGCGGCTGCCGGACTCTGGTTTATTTGGTATAGGCGGCGAGGTGGGTCGCGGCGCAAGGCGTGGATAATCGCAAGCATTATTGCCGTCGGGATCTTCGTATTCAGCGGAATACTCACGACTTTCCTGGGTTTGGGGTAGCCTTGACGACTGAGTCCTTTATTCGAGGATAGCGCTCGCATAAATCGGGCGGGCCCGGGACTCTTTCGCCGAGCAATTCGGCCTTCATTTCGAGTGCGTTGACAACGCCTTTTCCCTGGAAATGATTGTTGGTAATCACATAGGTCTCGCGGGCCTGGCTGGAGATTCGTTTGATCTTTTCTATCCAGGGTTCAAGTTCTTCGCGCGAGTATAAATAGTTATATCGCTCGGC
>Ga0335078_10012406_pt1 | contig 12637 bp, 6 predicted proteins | sample Lox_Sample_32_FD_206711 | JGI IMG/M metagenome (GOLD analysis project Ga0335078, IMG submission 206711) | Soil microbial communities from Loxahatchee National Wildlife Refuge, Florida, United States - Lox_Sample_3.2 | ecosystem: Environmental > Terrestrial > Soil > Wetlands | place: USA: Florida... | reverse complement strand
CACAGCAATGGGCGGCCCAGAGGAATGGCCGTCCTCTTCCGATTGATCGGGAGGGACAGAATCCGGCTTACAGGCTCACCCGCCTCTTCCTTTCTCCTGGTTCCTCACATATGAGCCGCATCGATCCGGAAAGAGAGCGCCAACGATTGGCGGATTATTACGCTTCGCTGACCGATGAAGAACTAGCGCACCTCGCGGAAGAGGCCGGCGAGCTGACGGAGATCGCGCAGGGCGCTCTGCGCAACGAAATGGCCCAGCGGCGCTTGGAATTTCCTTCAAAGCACCTGGCGCCAACGGCAGAGCGCGAATTGCTGAAACCGGTGGCTCTCCGGCGGTACGGCGACAGACACGAGGCCATGACGGCTAAATCCCGTTTGACTGAGGCCGAAATTCCCTGTCTTCTTGCGGACGAAAACATGGTCCGGCGCGACGGCTTTTTCTCGGACGCGCCCGGGGCGGTCACGCTCTGGGTACAACAAGCAGATGCGGGAGCCGCCGCTGCTGTTCTGGCCGGAAGCAGGCCCGGTTCCCTGGAGGAGGAGGCGGAGGAAAGATATCGCTGCCCGTACTGCCAGTCCGATGATCTCACGCTCGAAGGCAACCCTGATGGCAGCACCGATGCAGGTCTCGAAGAAAGCCCACCGGTAGAGCAGCAACCGGGGAAATGGTACTGCAACGCCTGCGGCAAGATGTGGGAAGAGTGCAACAGCGATTCCACGCCGAGCGAGTGAACGTTGCGGGCGAAGAGAGAGCCGGGGCTGCGTTACCCTCCGGGCGGGCCGTGCTAGACTGCGCGGCGCCATGAAGGCCTGCCTGCTCCGCGTGCCCGCGCCGATTGAATCGAATCCACTCATTTATGCCGATGTGCCCACTCCGCAGCCGGCCGCGGGCGAAGTGCTGGTGCGCGTCCACGCCTGCGGCGTGTGCCGCACGGACCTGCATGTGATCGAAGGCGAACTTCCCGCGCGAAAATCACCCATCATTCCCGGACACCAGGTGGTGGGAGTGGTGGAATCCTGCGGGCCGAGCGCGAAGCGATTTTCGAACGGGGCACGGGTGGGCATCGCCTGGCTGAACCACACGGACGGGACCTGCTCCTACTGCCGTTCGGGAGCGGAGAACCTTTGCGACCATCCCGCGTTCACAGGCTACACGGTGGACGGCGGCTACGCGGAGTACCTCGCTGCCCCGGAAGATTTCATCTACCCGCTGCCGGAGGGATTTCCGGATGAGCAGGCCGCGCCCCTGCTGTGCGCGGGGATCATCGGATTCCGCAGTTTGCGGCTCTCGGGCATCCAGCCCGGCGGACGGCTGGGCTTTTACGGATTCGGGGCGGCGGCGCACGTGGCCACTCAGGTGGCGCGGCATTGGGGCGTGGAGGTTTACGCGGCCACGCGGGATGTACGCCACCAGCGGCTGGCCCTGGAATTGGGGGCGCATTGGGCGGCAGGCACTCTGGATCAGCCCCCGGCGCCCCTGGACGCGGCCATTGTGTTCGCGCCCGCCGGAGAAATCGTTCCCGCGGCGCTCAAAGCCCTGCGCAAGGGAGGCACGCTGGTGCTGGGCGGGATCCACATGAGCACGATCCCCGCCCTGGATTACGACCTTCTCTATCAGGAGCGGGTGGTGAGAAGCGTAGCCAACAACACGCGCCAGGACGGTGCGGATTTTCTGCGCTTGGCTGCGGAGATTCCCATTCGCACGCACATTCAGGTATTTCCGCTTCGGGAAGCAAACTGGGCGCTACAGACGCTGAAGAATGACGCGATTTCCGGTGCTGCGGTCCTGCGCCCCTGATGGCCTCCGACGGAATCAGTCCCAAGCGCTCGCCGGGAGTGCCCGTGTTGATGTGTAGCAACCGCCCGCCAGAGGGGGGCCGGTGAGGCGGGAGCCGCGTAACTGCAATGAAACTACCCGATGCAGTTGTATCTCCGGTAGCCGATACCTAGAAAAGGGTTTGTGGCCCAAGACGCGTCGGAGAAAATGGTGAAAGAAACGCGAATCGGATTGTCCCGCGGAGCTGCTTTGGCATTCTCCACATGGGGCCGGCGCGCACCCGGCCTGCTGTGCCTGTTGTTGGCCGCCGCGCTCTACGCTCGTGCCGACCGCACGGGCTACGAAAAGCTGCCGATTCCGGATCACCCCCGCTACGCAATACAACACCTGGGCGAGAGCATTGGATTGGGCACCGCTACCATTACCTCCATGGTGCAGGACCGGCAGGGTTTCCTGTGGCTGGGAACGCAAAACGGACTCTACCGATTCGATGGCATCAAGGCGGTGCGCTATGGCCCGCACGAGGGGATGCTGAATGACCGCGTAAACCAGTTGCTGGAATCCTCGGACGGGACCTTGTGGGCATACGTGGGGACGGCAATCTACCGTTTCGATGGGGCGCGTTTTGTGGCACTGCCTGCACCGGAGGGCACGGATCTGCGAGGGTATCCGCAATCGCTGGCAGTCACGCCAACGGGAGATGTGTACCTGGCAACGGAGAAAGGGCTGTTGCGCACGCATCCCGCAGACCACTCCGGGCCGGGAGCCGCAGCTCAGCCGGCCTGGTCTTCGGAGAGTGGGCCGCAGTTCCGCCATGTGACCGCCGTCTCCGTGGCGCCGGATGGGACCGTGTGGTTCGGGGCGGATGGCCAGGTGGGAATCCAGCGGCTGGGCGGCAGCCAGCCGGACTTGCTTCCGGTGCACGGCCTGCCGTCGGATCGGATGTTCTCCATTCTGGTGGACGGCTCCGGTCAGGTATGGATTCGCACGCATCACCACATCGGGTATCTCACGCCGAACCTGGGCCAGTACATTTCCGCGGACGAGGGAGTGCCGGGCGCGAACGACTTTGGCATGGCCGCGCTGGACCGTTCGGGGAGCCTCCTTTTGCCCACGGTGATGGGTCTATTCCGCCGCAGCGAGAATCACTGGGTGATTGTGGGCGAAAAGCAGGGTCTGGCGACCAACGCGGTCTATTCCGCGCTGGAAGACCGCGAACACGCCATCTGGGTGGGCCTGGGAGGCGGTGGGATCGACCGCTGGGCCGGCAGCCTGGACTGGTCCGGCTGGGGCGAAGGGGAAGGTCTGCCGGACTCCGTAGTGTGGTGCGTGATTCGAGATCGAGAACAACGGCTATGGACCGGCACCAACAATGGCTTGGCCATGTGGGACTCAGCCGCACAGCACTGGCGGGTGTGGCGGGAGAAAGAAGGCCTGGCCGGCATCACCGTGCGGGACCTGGCGGTGGCCGCAGACGGGGCGGTGTGGGCTCTCTCGGTGCCGGGGGGATTGACCCGCGTGGATGCTCACACACTCAGTGCCGTGAAGATTCATTTCCCGGAAACCGGGGACGAAGCTCCAGCCACGATCACCTCCGCACCGGACGGCAGCCTGTGGCTGGGCGCGCGCACGAAATTGTTCCGGTTGGGTGCGGAGAAGGGTGAGACCGCCATCCGCGAGATAGCACTGCCCCCAGAGGTGCGCGGCAAAACGCAAGTGGTCTCCTTCGCCGCAGACGGCACCATGTGGACTTCCGGCCACGGAGGAATGGGCCGCTACGACGGCCATCAGTGGCAGGTGTTCACGAAGGAAGACGGTTTGGCGGAAACCTCTCTGGACGTAATTCTCGCGACCAGCAGCCAGGACGCGTGGGTCTGTTACTTTGAGTCGAAAGGGGTGTCTCACGTGCACCTGGCGGATGGAAAACTGGCCGTGCGCACGTTTACTACGGCGCACGGGTTGAACAGCGATTCCGTGTACATGCTCGGCCGGGATTACCAGGGGCGCATCTGGGCCGGGGGGGACCGCGGGATTTCGCTATTGAACGATGCCGGGGTGATCGCACACTTCGACCGGGCAAGCGGGCTGCTGTGGGACGATGTGGATGAAGGGTATACGTGGAACGATCCAGACGGCTCCGTGCTGATCGCCACCAGCCGCGGGCTGGCGCGTTACAGTCCCGGCGGCCCGCTGGTGCCCCGGCACCCCCCTTCCGTGGTGGTGACTTCCGCGCGGCTGGGGGGCGTGGATCACGTGAAGGAGAACGGCGTGGAAGTGCCGCACGACCAGGACACCTTCGTTGCCGGGTTTGCCGCCATGACGTTCCACAATCCCGCATCGCTGCGCTGCCAGTATCGCCTGGAGGGCCTGGAGACCGACTACCAGGAGACCACGCAGCGCGAGGTGCGGTATCCGGCGCTGCCGCCGGGACATTACCGCTTCGCCGTGCGCTGCGGCTCGGTGATGGAAGGCTGGAGCGCGGCTCCGGCGGAGTTTTCCTTCACGATTCAGCCGCCGTGGTGGGCGCGCTGGTGGGCGCGGCTGGCGGCGCTGCTGCTGCTGGCGCTGGGCGTGCGCGCGCTGGTGCTGTATCGCATTCGTCTGCTGGAGGGTGACCGGTTGATGCTCGAACAGGCGGTGGCGGAGCGCAGTGCGGAACTGGCGCGCGCGAATGCCGAACTCCAGGCCATGTCGCTCACCGATCCGCTCACCAAGGTCCGCAACCGGCGATTTTTCCGCGAAACCATTGAAGCCGACGCCATGCAGGTGGTGCGCGCGTATCGCCGCGCGGGCACCAACGCCGGGCCCATCGAGCACGGCGACCTGATCTACTACTTCGTGGACCTGGACCATTTCAAACGGGTGAACGACGAGTACGGGCACTATGCCGGGGATCTGGTGCTGGTGGAATGTGCGCGGCGCCTTTCCCACATCGTACGCCAGTCGGATTTGTTGATCCGCTGGGGCGGCGAGGAATTCCTGGTGGTGCTGCGCTCCGGAACGCGCGCGGATGGCGACATCCTGGCGCGGCGCCTGCTGCGGCTGATGGGGGAAGAGCCCTTCGACATCGGCGAGGGAAAGAAGCTGGCGATGACCTGCTCGGTGGGCTGGGCCGCCTTTCCCTGGATCACCTCGCAGCCGGACGCGCTGAGCGTGGATGACGTGCTGGTGCTCGCCGACCGGGCCATGTATGCGGCCAAGGATGCCGGCAGGAATTACGCGGTGGGTGTCTCCCCCGGAGGCGAATTGCTGCGCGAAGTGGCCAAAGGCGCGGCCGTGCGCGTGGACCTGCTGGTGCCGGAATCACCGCTGGTGCGGCTGACGCGTTCGCTGGGCTCTTGGATACAGGCTCCAACGGAAGCCGCACAGAATCTGGATCAGGATCCCCAGGTCTAACGCAGCGCCCCGACGCGGCGCCCTGGAGCCGCGTAGCGCACATCCGAGGGGAAAGCCAAGAAACTTTGCGCGAAACTCGTACGCTTGCCGGACCGATAGACTCCCACCGCTTATTGTGAGCTGATATTAGGCCTCTGGTGGCTGAGGTTGGGCTACAATGCGGGTGCGGAACCATGATTGCGCCCTGGTTCCCGAGCGCTCAAAGTGGAGGTGTGTGTTGATGATTGCCCACGCAGGAACCCGTGCGTCTGCCCGCACTGCTCTCAGCCTGCTCTGGCTCCTCACAGCATCCTCGCCGGCCCTGTCCCAGGAAAAAACGCCGGCCCAGTCCTCCGCTGCCCGGACTGTGGGGAACGAAGTGGCCGGATCGTATCGCATCGAACGGATGACCGACCGGGGAGCGGAAGTGCGCGTGACGGTTCGCATCTTGCTGGTCAACGTCTCCGGTCAGAATCTCTCGATCGCCAAGATTACGATGCGGGAGCGGCACTGCCCAGAGAAACAGGAAAGCTCCTCCGTCTCGGCGCAACTCCAGCCCAGTGGGAGCGCGACATTCGAACAGGATGTGGTGCTGTCGCGCTCCGAATTTGAGCGCTGGAAACGGGGCGCGCACGCGTTCCTGGAGGTCAAACTCCAGCCTGTGGAAGGACGGCCGGTGCTGCGCACCATCGCGCTCCAACCGGCGCGAGCGCGGAGGACGCGGTGAGCGCGCGGCTGGCGGTACTGTGCGGGATGCTGCTGCTGGCCCAGGCGGCCGGCGCGCAGACTCCAACCATCACCACCGTAGTCGGCAACGGCCCGAACAATGTTGCTGCTCTGAACGCCAATCTCGCCTATCCGGTCAGCATCACCCAGGACAAGCTCGGCAACTTTTACATCGCCGTGGAAAATGACAGCCGCATCTACAAGATCAGCTCCGGGGGAACCTTGACCATTTTTGCCGGCACCGGCGGATTCGACTACACCGGAGACGGCGGGCCGGCCACGGCGGCGGAACTCAACGGCCCGCTGGGAGTGACCGTAGACAGTTCCGGAAACGTGTTCATTGCGGATACGAATAACCACGTCATCCGCCGGGTGGACGCCACCACATCCATCATCACCACGGTGGCCGGCAATTTTTCCATGGGGGGAGGATTCAGCGGTGATGGGGGCTCCGCCACCAGCGCGCAGCTCTATTATCCATCCAACGTGCGCGTTGATGGAGCGGGAAACATCTTCATCGCAGACACCCAGAATCAGGTCATCCGCGAAGTCCTTGCCGCGAACGGGCAAATCCAGACCATCGCGGGAAATCCGCAGACTGCGGGCTCCAGCGGCGACTTCGGCCCAGCCACCAGCGCGGAACTCAACTACCCGTACGACCTTTTTCTGGACGGTTTCGGAAATGTCTTCATCGCCGATGTCGATAACTACGCGATTCGCGAGTATGTAGCGGCCAATCAAACCCTGCGCACGATCGCGGGAATGCTGGGCGGCCCGCCGGGATTCAGCGGGGATGGCGGCGCGGCCACCAGTGCCCTGCTCAGCATTCCCTACGGCATCGCTTTGGACAGCTCGGGCAACATCTTCATTTCAGATGCGGGCAACGCAGTCGTTCGTGAGATTGCGGCCTCCACCGGGATCATCCAGACGGTTGCGGGTTCCCACGGCAACTTTGGCTACACCGGAGATGGCGGACCGGCCACCAGCGCCACTCTGGAATTTCCCGAGGGCCTCTATGTGGACGGATCCGGAAATCTCTTCATCGTCGACTCCAATAACCTGGTGATTCGCCAGGTGTTCGCCTCCACCGGGAATATCCAGACCTTCGCCGGAAACGGCTTTTACCATTATGGAGGCGACGGCGGCCCGGCCTTTAGCGCGGCGATCGACGGCCCGGGATCCGTCGTCAGCGATGCCGCGGGAAACTTGTACATTGCGGACATCAATAACAACGTGGTGCGAAGAGTGGATGCGGCCACAGGAACCATCAGCACCGTGGCGGGAAACGCTATGCTGGGCTGTGGATTCAACGGCAACGGAAGCCCGGCAACGAACTTTCAGCTGTGCAGTCCCATCGGCGTGGCGCTGGACAGTTCCGGCAATCTTTTCATCGCCGATTCAAATAACGACATCGTCCGTGAAGTGTTGGCCTCCACCGGCGGAATTGTGACCGTGGCCGGAGTTCCAAACAGCGGGTCCATCTGCGAAACCGGCTCGGACAGCATCGGAGACGGCTGCCCGGCCACCAGCGCGGGACTGGATTTTCCGGAGGGCGTGGCAGTGGACAGCGCCGGCAACCTGTTCATCGCGGACATCTACAACCAGGTCATCCGCAAGGTCGATGCCGCCACCGGAATCATCCAGTCGGTGGCCGGCACTCCCGGGACATGCGGTTTCAGCGGCGATGGCGGCCCAGCCACCAGCTCGCAGCTTTGCTATCCCTCCGACGTCGCCGTGGACGCTTCCGGAAACCTGTTCATCGCCGACACCCAGAACGGACTCCTGCGCGAAGTGCTGGCGTCCACCGGCATCATCCAGACCATCGCCGGGCTTCCAGAAAGCAGCGGATATTCCGGCGACGGCGGACCGGCAACCAGCGCCCAGACCAGCGGCCCCGTGGGCGTGGCCGTGGACGCTGCGGGAAATGTCTTCTTCTCGGACTGCGGCGGCCTGGTAACGGAAGCGGAGTGCAATTTCGTGGTCCGCGAGGTCTCCGGCGGAATCATCCAAACAGTGGCCGGCAGCGGCGCCGAGGGTTTCTCGGGAGACGGTGGTCCGGCCACGCTCGCCGAACTCGATTATCCCGGGGGCCTCCGCGTCGATCCCGCCGGAAACCTGCTGATCGGGGATTACTACAACGACCGCATCCGGCAAGTCACCGGGCTCGGCGGACCGGCCCAGATGCCGTCCTTCAGCGCGTCGCCCAATCCACTCGACTTTGGCAATCAGGCGGAGAACACCACCAATTCGCTGCCGCTCACGATTTCCAACGGTGGCACCGGGCCGCTGGTGATTTCCGGGCTGAGCGTGCCGGAGTCAGACTTCGGCTACGCGGATGGCGCGGGAACCTGCGGCCAGTTGCCCATCACCGTGAATGCGGACTCGAGTTGCACGCTGCAATTCACGTTTTCCCCCACGGTGCTGGGAATGGAATCGGTTACGGCAACCATTTTCGACAACGCGACGGGGAATCCGCACTCCGTCACGCTCAAAGGCAATGGCACCCCGCCCCCTGCGCCGGCGGTCAAATTCTCCCCGGCGGCCCTGGCGTTTGGCGTGGTGCCCGTGGGGACCACCAGCGGGCCCATGGCGGTGACGCTGACCAATACCGGCAGCGCTTCCCTTTTCGTTGACTTTGCCTCAATCGGCGGCACCAATGCCCAGGATTTTTCCATCTCCGGCGACACCTGCAGCGATTCGACCGTTGACATCAATGCCACTTGCATGGTGATGGTGACGTTCAAGCCCTCGGTGGCCACGCCGGAAAGCGCCAGCCTCATTTTCACCGACAACGCCGCAAACTCTCCACAGAGCGTTCCGCTCGCGGGCGGCGGCCCGGGCTTTACGCTGACGGCCCCGGCAAGCCCCTCCGGCGGCGACGGGAGCACGCTGACGCTTCAGGCGGGGGACACCGCGATTTACACACTGGTGCTGGTCTGCACGCCGGGGGTCTCCGGCACGGTGACGCTCTCTTACGCCTCTCCCCTGCCGCCAAACACCATCCTGACGATCACGCCCGCGATGGTCACGTGCCCTGCGACCGGAGCGGTGACCATCAGCGTAAAACTGCAAACCAACTGCACCGGACAACTCGTCCGCCCGCGAGCGCCAGAGTGGCCATCGCCAATGGGCAAAATCCCGGTACCGTTCGTGGGGATGTGCATGGGCGCGCTGGCGCTGCTGGCTCTCTGCGCTCAGTGGCTGCTGCGGCGGCGGCCGGTGAGACTGGCCCCGGCGATCGCCGTGCTGCTGCTCGTGGCGCTCGCACTTGGGGCGGCCGCTTGTGTGAATAACAATCCCCCAGCGATTCCGGGCGCGCCGAAGACGCCGGCGGGTACTTATCCGCTCACCATCGTGGGCACCGGTCCCACCGGAGCACAGCTCAGCCTGGGCCTGATCGTGCGGGTGATCTGATTTTGTTCGTCACCCGGACGAAACTTAGATCGGGGTGGTCCGCAGTCCCGGTTCAGTTGCGGATGAGTTTGTCGAAGCCGGCTTCGTCCAGTATGGCCACGCCGAGTTTTTTCGCCTGGTCGAATTTCGAGCCCGGGTCGCTGCCCAGAACCACATAGTCCGTCTTCTTGCTGACCGAGGAGACCACCTTGCCTCCGTGACTGGCCACCAGTTCCCCGGCCTGCTCGCGGGAATACCCCTGCAGGGCGCCTGTAAAGACAAAGGTCTTTCCGGCCAGGCGCGTATCACGCAGGGCCTTGCGATCTGCGGTCATCTTCACGCCTGCTTTTTCGAGCTTGGAAACCAACTTGCGATTGGCTGCCTCAGAGAAAAATTCGGCGATGCTCGCCGCGACTTTCGGTCCAATTTCCGGCACCTCGGTCAGCTTCTCCTCTTCAGCGCCAGCGATTTCGTGGAGCGACTGGAAATGTTCCGCCAGCAATTGTCCGGTGCGTTCGCCCACAAAGCGCATGCCCAGCGCATAGACCAGGCGCGCTAAACCGTTCTGCTTGCTGGCCGCGATTTCGTCCAGCAGGTTCTGCGCGGATTTTTCCGCCATGCGTTCGAGCGGCACCAGGTCGTCCAGCTTCAATGCGTAAAGATCCGCGACGTCCTTCGCCAGCCCGGTGTCCACGAGCTGGTCCACGATTTTATCGCCCAGGCCGTCGATGTTCATGGCGTGGCGGCCGGCAAAATGAATCAGAGATTCCTTGCGCCGCGCCGGGCAGGCGGAATTCACACAACGATAGGCTACCTCGTCCGCGGATTTGTGGATGTGGCTGCCGCATTCCGGGCATTTTTCCGGCATCATAAACGGCCGGCGGTGGGCGCCCTTGCGGGTGACCTGAACGATGTGGGGAATCACTTCGCCGGCGCGCTCGATCAGCACGGTGTCGCCAATCTGCACCCCCAGACGCTCCACTTCGTCCATGTTGTGCAGCGTGGAGCTGGATACGGTGACGCCGCCAATCTGTACCGGTTCAAGACTGGCCACCGGCGTGAGAGCGCCGGTACGGCCCACCTGCACGCGGATGTCGCGGACCACCGTGGTCTCCTGCTGCGCGGGATACTTGTAGGCGATGGCCCAGCGCGGGGCCTTGGCCGTGGCGCCCAGCTCTTCCTGCAGCGCCGTTTCATCCACTTTCACCACGATGCCGTCAATCTCATAAGGGAGCTTCTCGCGCCGGGCATCCTGGGCCTCGCAAAAGGCGATGACGTGTTCGATGTCGGACACCTTCTTGCGCTCGGCGCACACGCGAAAACCCAGGGCGGCCATCGCATCCAAGGACTTCGAATGCCGGTCCAGCGGCGCGCGCCCGTTCGGGTCCAGCAGAAAGTAGGCGTAAAAGTCCAGGCGGCGCGAGGCGGTGATATTCGGGTCCAGCACGCGCACCGCGCCGGCAGCGGCGTTGCGGGGGTTGGCGAAGATCTTGCCGCCCTGCTCTTCCTGCCGGCGGTTTAGTTCTTCGAAGGCCCGGCGGGTCATGATTACCTCCCCGCGCACTTCCAGGTTGCCTGGCAGCTTGCACCTTTTCAGGGCCGCAGAGTCCAGCGCCAGCGGGATGGAGCGGATGGTGCGCACGTTGGGGGTCACATCTTCCCCGCGCGTGCCGTCGCCGCGCGTAACGCCGCGAGCCAGCCGGCCCTGCTCGTAGATCAACGCCAGGCTAAGCCCGTCGTACTTGTGCTCAGTCACGTAATCCACATGGTCGCGCCCGGCGAGCTCCCGGACGCGGCGGTCGAAATCGCGCAGCTCATCGTAGCTGTAGGCGTTGTCCAGGCTGATCATGGGACGCCGGTGGACAACGGTCTCGAATCCCTCACGAGGAGCGCCACCCACGCGCTGGGTGGGGGAATCCGGCGCCACCAAGTCCGGATGCTGGGCCTCCAACGATTTCAATCTGTTGAGCAGGCGGTCGAAAGCGGCGTCGCTGATTTCCGGTTCATCCAGCACGTAGTAGAGGTGCTCGTGCCGCCGGATTTCTTCGCGCAGCTTCTGCGCTTCCCGCTCGAGCTTTTTCGGTACGGCCAACGTTCCGTCTCCATGGTGCCGCGGCTTGCGCGCCTTGCGGGGCCGTCGCAAACCGGGGCGGCATACAGCCGCGGCTGCACCCGTATGGCGGCCGCTTGATTTCCACTCCGGCAACTCGCGCCCGGCCCGCCATCGGCGCGCGCGGAGCGGTAGTATACAATGCAGCGCGAGTTCTCCGCGGAGACGCAATGCCGCAGCCACACTCCACCACTCCCGCCGCGCCCGTGCGCAAGGAACACACGCGCGCCGCCCTGATCTTCAATCCCGCGGCCGGCGGCGGAAAGCTGCGGCGGCAAATCCACCATCTGGACGAGGCGCGCAAAATCCTTTCCCGTGGCGGCATCGACACCACCATGCTGGTCACCGACGAACCGGGCGATGCCACGGATTTCGCGCGGCAGTCCGTGGAGGATGGCCATGGGCTGGTGATTGCCTCCGGGGGCGACGGCACCGTCAACGAAGTGGTAAACGGCATGGCGGGCAGCGAGATACCCCTGGCGGTTCTGCCCAGCGGCACGGCCAACGTGCTGGCCAAAGAGCTAGGCATCCCCTGGGACGTGCGCCGGGCCGCGGAGTTGATTGTGGATTCCCGCCCACGGCGCATCGCTTTGGGCCAGATTGTCCCGCTGGATACGCACCGCCCGGCGCGCTATTTCCTGTGCCTGGGTGGGGCGGGGCCGGACGGGGTGATGGTGTACTCCGTAGACCTGGGCGCCAAACAAAAAACCGGGGTGCTGGCCTACTGGATGGAGGGATTCCGGCAACTGGCGCGCTACCCCTTCCCACACTTCCGCGTGGCTTCGAACGGCCATACCCTGGATGCCTCGCTGGTGGTCGTTGGCCGCACGAAGAGCTACGGCGGGCCGTTTGAAATCACCACCGGGGCCAGCCTGTTCAGCAACGAATTCGAAATCCTGGCGCTCACCACGCGCAGCCGGCTGACGTATCTGGCGTTGCTGCCGTCGCTCCTGCTCGGACGCCTGCGCCAGCAGCGGGGCGTACACGCGTGGAAGGCGGCGACGCTGCGTTGCGAGACGCTTAAGGGAAACGGAGACGCCGGACATCCCGTCTACGTGCAGGTGGACGGTGAGCCCGCGGGACGACTGGATGTGGAATTCCGCATTGTGCCCTCGGCGCTCACCCTTCTGGTTCCATCGATGGCCGCGGGAACGCCCGCAGGCTGAACCCGCATTCGAAGCCCCCACCCGCAAACCATGGAGCCGGTCACCCACCTCCTCGCTTCGTACACGCTGGCGCGGGCGGCGCGCACGCGGG